>Ga0272442_10000713_pt1 | contig 52115 bp, 59 predicted proteins | sample SSMForm2O_FD_200262 | JGI IMG/M metagenome (GOLD analysis project Ga0272442, IMG submission 200262) | Marine sediment archaeal communities from Little Sippewissett salt marsh, Falmouth, MA, United States - SSM-Form-2O | ecosystem: Environmental > Aquatic > Marine > Wetlands > Sediment ... | reverse complement strand
TTGTGCTCGCGCTCCATGTCGTTCGGTGTCTCAAGCTCGTCTATCTCAAGGTCCTCCTTGGTGATAACAGGATTCTCCACCTGCACTTCGTCCTTGATCTGCTTGTTGCTCCTCTTTATGTCCCGCTTGAGCGTGGGATCGTATTCAGGCTTTTTGAATTTCTTGACGTTCATTTCAAAGATGCTGAATTCATCACCCGTGTCAGCCCGGGATATGATCCACATCGCTGCCATCAGTAGGAAGGCGGCATGAAAAATGATGGATATGATCCACCAGGGAGTACGGTGCACAAAGTCGAGCTTGTCAGTATGAGGCCCTACTGCTTCCTCAGCTTCGCCGTAGTACTCCTCTTCGTAATATGAATCAGACTCAGACAGAATCTGTGAATCAGAATGAGCCACTGTATTTCTCCTTATAACATTGTGATATACTATCTTACCAAGAGTATGACCTATTTTTCTGCCAAATGCAAATAAATCTATTTTTTTGCTATTTTTTCCTTTCATTATAAAAAAAAAACCTTACAATGTTTATTTCTTCGTCCTTTCACTGTAACAGAAAGCTATAAACAGGAAATAACATATGCTTAAGGAAATAGTCCTGCTTATCCTGATCAGCATGGTACCTGTATTTGAGCTCAGGCTTTCCCTTCCTCTTGGCATAACCAAATTCACAACACCTGCGTGGATCGTCATTCCTGTATGCATTATCGCCAATATAGCTATCGCACCTGTTATATACTGCCTGCTGGAGGGCCTGATCCGTATTCTATGCGGAATCGAATTCATCAACAGGCTGTATACACGATATCAAGACAAGGTGATCACCCGCCTCCGTCCCAAAATAGAAAAATACGGAATATGGGGTTTGGCTATTTTCATAGGGATCCCCCTCCCCGGATCAGGTGTATATTCAGGTGCTGTGGGTGCTCACGCCCTCGGAATGTCCCTGAAGGACTATTTTCTTGCTTCGATTGCTGGAGTATGTATTGCCGCCTTAGTTCTTACAGGGGTCGTATATCTGGGAATCGAAAGCCTCGAATTCTTCATACATCATACAGCGGTATAGAGGGGGGAGAAGGGATTTTAAATTTTTAAAGTTGATTTTTGAAGTACTGACGCAAAGCTTCATAAAACAGCTACAAGCCTACAACCTTTATAACCTCTTTTACTCTCAACTCGTTACCAACTCACTAAATACTCTTAACTGATAACTTCCGTCTTCGTGGGGTGCTATAGCGCCGCTTCGACGCGGTGGCGGCTGACTCCTGCCAGCTCCGTTGGCTTGCCTTAGACTTTCGACCTTAGATTTTCAACGTTTATCTTTCAACATCGATACAGGCAGGTATCTGTAGTAAACCTCCAGAGACAGACAGCCCACTGCTGTAAAAAATACACGTCCGGCCCGGGAATCTGCCCAGCCCGCAAACCCCGTTGGATCCCATGATCCGTCCATGCATCCCCCTTTACGCTGGGAATCGATGAGAACATTTTTCATGCTTTCGTTCCATTTATCCCAGAATTCCCCTCCCATCTGGAACATGGCAAGCGTGGCATAGTACATCGTGTAGAAATCAGTTTTCCCCGGCTTGGGAAGGTTTTCAAGCATCTTGTATCCGTGGGCGCGAAGCATCCTGCTGCTCGTATCCTGTCCGATAAACACCCTGCAGAGCATGCCAATAGCGGTAAGCCGAGGATTTCTGTGGCCGAGGGAGTTGCTGCTGCTCTTCCATGTATAGGCCACATGGCCCGCAAGCGTGGGATATGAGTCCCCTTTTACCTCGGGTGTTACATGATCCATATGATTGGCGATCCCTTCGAATGCGTTACCTACCTGTATGTCGGATGACGCGGCTGATTTAAGCGCCATTGTTACCCAGCCGGTCACGGACGTATCGTTCCTTCCCCTGTTTACCTGATAGTCGAACCCTTCATATTCCTTCTGCCTGGAAAGCAGTGTGTCAACCGCCTTTTGCGTTATTTCCTTGAGCATAGGCGTCTTGGTCATTCCATACGCCTCGGCAACAGCCATAGTCGCAACACTGTGCGCATAATTATTCTTTGAAAAAGACCCGGTGTCGCTCTGATGTGCCAGTAGAAAAGAGAGCCCGTCTGCAACCTGCTGTCTATACCGCCCCCCTTTGTGTGTATGACCTGCTCCGAGAAAACAGAGAAGTGCGAACCCGGTGGCGCAGTTGAGTTTTCCCGAATCCTCAAGCCCGGACGAGGATGCTCCGGAGCACACCTTTTCGCAGGGAGGGTTCAGTTTGCACTGTTTGTCATAATCTCCGAACGACCACGACCCGTCCGCTGCCTGGTGCCGTTTGAACCACCTGAGCGCAGCTTCAACTGCCAGTTCCGTAGGCCTGCCTCCACCCCTTGTGCCCAGTGCCCGGATCTTCCCTCTACCTGTTCTCCAGCCGTACGCACCCGAACCTAAGCCCGTTAAACCGAATACTCCGTCCCAGCCATCTCCCTGAAGCTCAATGGTTGACATAGCCTCCTGCCGGCCCCTGGCCTTGAGTTCAGACTCCATATCATCCGGCGTCTCAAGCCTGTCTATGGGAAGGTCCACTTTGCTTATAACCGGATCTTCAACAATAATCTCATCCTTAACGTATTTACTGCTGTGGATCGCAGTACGTTTCTCAGGAATATATTCCTGTCTTTCATAAACAGGTGTGGCCATTTCAAATATACAGATCTCTTCCTCCGGGCCGGACTGCGACACGGTCCATATTGCCGCCATAATAAGAAGCGCTGTGTGAAAAATTATTGAAATGACCCACCAGGGTGTGCGTTGGATCAGTTCCATCCGGTCAGAATAGAATTCCTTTCCCTGATTCCCCTCATACATTTCCTCTTCATCGCAATACGCGTATTCAGAATATTCGTTTTCCATATACTCTCTCCTTATATTGGCCCGTCCGACTCTTTCTAACCTCCGAATGATACCTCCATCATTTCTGGTAAACGCATATATCCGGATTTGGTTTAAATTTTTTTGGGATTGGGGGAAGGGATTTTTGATGTGCGAAGTTTGATTTTTGAAGTACTGAAGCGAAGCTTCATGAAACGGCTGCAGGCTGTCTTAAGTCAAGATTGTTTTAATACTAGAAATAGAAATCAAATTCAAGCATGATCTGTTCTGTGTCGTTTTCAGGATCGTGAGCGATACTCAGAACCACAGGCATCTGAAATCCTTCAACAGGATACACGTCAAAAAGGAAAAATAGACCGACGGACCTCCGTTCAGTAATATTATCTCCATTCAGCTCCCATGTATCGAATGAACTGTTGGAAACGATACCCCTGTCAGCAAAGATGCCCATGCGTATCTGCCTCAGGAGAATAACCCCTGAAAGATTCCAGTTAAGGTCCCTGAAAAGCGGAAACCGGTATGCAACCCGGGCCACTCCCATAAACCGTCCTGAATTCAAATTAAGAGGCTGGGAAAACACTCCCCGCTCCCTGCCAAGATCGAATTCAGGAGCAGTATCTCCCACCGCCGCATATGCTCCGGCAAAAATCTGAAATACGCTGTCCGCAGTGACAGGAAGGAAAAGATCGGTATCAATCTCAAACCTGGAATAGGTTTCTGTCGAGCCCCATGATTCTAAAAAGCGTGCGGCGGAAAATTCAACCCCTATTCCGCGCCTCGGAAGGTAATCCCTGGCAAGGACACCGTTGAAGGTCATGTGTAATACAGCACCTATATCCCTGACATCTTCATAATCATCATCGGATGATATCCTTCGTTCAAGGATGTTGGCCTCTATACCCGCCCCTGCCGAAACCCTGAAGTTGACCGGATGCTCCAACAGCAGATCAACAGTAAGTTTATTCCTTGTTTCGTAATCCTTTACTTTCAGTACATCCCCGGCCTGGAACAAGGCTTTCGCTGAAAAATCGAACAGCCGTGTTTTATGCAGATATTCGGCCTGGACTTGAGGTGCAAGGAATGCTCCTGAGGATTCTTCTTCGAATCCGGACGTGGATACCAGTCCTGTAGAAAGCCCGGCTGATATCCAGAATTCATTCAGCCCGTATTCATCAGACGCATTCCATAGAAGCCCGGGGATCACAACATCCGAAGTGACCGGATTTACGGTTTCCGTTTCCTGGACAACATACTCCATAGTGTCGGGAACTGACTGCTCCTCTTTTGGCAAATACGGGTCAGCCGGCTCCCCGAGAAGGGAATCAAGAGGGATCCTGTATATCACATACTGGTGGGGTTCGATAGTACAGAAAAACATGGTATCGCCCGATACTGCCGGAAAAAGGACACCGAAGGAAGAATCGAGCTCCAGCCGGAGATCGTCACCATTCTCAGACACTGAATATATCCTGCTTCTGATCCTCTTTTTTCCGGGAGAACCGAAATATACCCGCCCTCGTTCAGGACTGCACGATATTCCGTATACGGCATGCCTTTCAAGTATCCGGACCAGAGATCCCCGCTCCAGCCGAGCCAGGAATACTCCGTTCAGGTCCTCGCATACACAGAATGACCTTCCTTCCGAATATGGGGAGGAAAAAAAAACCCTGGTCTCCCCCTGTTCTGTCCACTTGAGCTCATCCGGTATCCCCTTTCTGTATTCAATACCGCTGACCAGTCCCGTACTGCTGAATGAAAACTCGGCAGTTATCGGTTTTCTGAACCTGATCACCCTGATGAATCCCCTGTCTTTTGATATTACAACTGGGGAGAGGATGCCTTCTATCTCTCTGAAAGGGGTTTCGCGGAAAACCCTTTTCACCTTTCCGGAATCATTCAGGAAAAACAGGTTCAGGGCACCTTCCCGCTCCCCTGTGAAATAGAGCCTACCCGAGGCAGCGTGGATGACGGGATACAGCGAATCAGCGGGAAACCTCGAATTCCCCGCAGCAGCGGCAACAGCAACGGACGGCAAGGCCGGTCCGCACAGGATATCATGATACCGGTTGCTGAACCGTTCAAGGAATGTCTCCTGGTCAATTCCCAGCACATCTGTGAGAAGACGGTCATTGGACCAATACCGGGGATACTCACGCAGGATCTCCCACAGCTTGTCCTCTCCCCACGTCAGCACGATCCATCTGACCATATGCGCGGACTGGGCGATGGCTCCTGCGGTCCGGGCTCTGGAGAGATAATCAAAATTGAACAGCTCAGTAAGGGGGAAGAACTCCTTTTCAGAAACCAGCGCTGCGAACTGCCCATTTCTGACAGCGTCCTGTGTGTCCGCGAAATACTCGCACGCACCGATCACGAGCCATTCAGCATATATCGTGCTCTTGAGCAACCTCATTATGCTGCCTCCGGTCCCCATCAGGCGCCGGTATATCATGGATCGGAGGACAAGGCTTTTAAGAGTTCTTGTATATTCCCTGTACGAAGGCACATCAGCAATGACCACCCTGTGCTTGAACAGGTCAACATCTCCCCCAGCATCAGGATAGATGTCTCCCTGTCCGTATATCGAGTTATCACAAAGAAATGAAGTGTCCGGATAAATGAAGATGGAGTTTTTTTCTTTCCATTCAAGGTCCAGTTTCGGCGCGAACCGGCTGAATACCCGTTCTGCAGTATGACCGCTCATTTCCGCGCACTGACGGTTCCCCTTCTGATAATGGATATAGAAATGCTCAGTGGAAAGTATGCGCCACGTCAGCTTAATAGGCGACACAGCTGATATGTATCCCGGAATCATGCACAGGATGCAGACCGCGAGTCTGAATATGCTCCGGATACTACTCTTCACCGGTCTGTTCCGTTCCCTTGAATCCTTCCGGCCGGATATCAGATGGACGTTCTTCGGGTGTTCCTTTTTTTGAAGAGGGATCACCGGGAAAGACTATATCCGCTTCACGTATGAGTTCGTTGATTAGTTTCTTTTCTTCACGATACACATGATAATTGAACACATCTCTTCTGCACTCCCTGTACGTGTCCCGTGTTCCCTGCTGTTTGTCGGTTATCTGCAGAATATGGTACCCGTGCGGACCGGTCCATACACCGCTTATCCCGCCGATGTCAAGGGAAAACGCTTCACGGGCTAGAGTATCGGGGATGTCTCCGAAACGCCTGATATACCCGATATCGCCTCCATTTTTCCTTGAGGGATGATCTGAATGTTGTTGCGCCAGATCCCTGAAAACCTTCTGTGAAGGATTATCCAGCGCTTGTTTATATACCTGGCGTGCCAGTACCAATAGCTCCTTCTTTGCCTCTTTACTTTTCTTCTCTGTTGAAAAAAATATCATTGAAACCCGCACCCTGGTGCCGTTGAAGAACTCCCTGTGTTCCTTAAATGTTATCCGGCATATATCCTCGGTTACAAGGCTTTTCAAATGTTTTATATACCGTATATTATGTTTTTGCCTCTCCCTGAGCTCCTTCATCGAAATGGACTGGAATGCGAGTACCTCCTCAAACGAAATACCCTTAAGTGCGGGATCCTCCTCCATATTCTTCTTTATCTGTTCAATCGATTCATTTATTTCCTCTTCTGTTACTTTTATATAGGATAGCTTTTCCTCGGAGAATTTTCGTTTCAGGAAAAGCTTAATGGTCTCCGCAACATATTCAGCCCTTTTCCGGACATACTCTTCTTTTTTCAGTCTTCCCGCATACGGCTTCATCCTTTGGTCGATCACCTTCTCATCGATCGGAATACCGTCAATGACAACAATCGGTTTGGCGTAAAGGCTGATTACTCCCCCTATTGCCAGAACTGTCGTAAAACGCAGGAAGCCAGTTTTAAAACATTCTAAATCCAAATATTCTAAATCCTAACCCGGACAAGCCGGAACTAAAATATGGAACCACCAAGGCACTAAGACACCAAGAAAGGTTAGAATTAGCAAGTATTTCAACGATAGAAACGCCATTAAACCTTACTTTTTTTACTTCGTGACTTTGTGTCTTCGTGGTTAAAAATATTTTTACCATCTTTCGCGAGAATTAACTTCTAAGGGACTAACAGGAAGATATTGGTTTTTTCCCTATTCCCCCTTCCGTGTTCCGTGTTCCGTGTTCCGATTCCCGCGTTATAAATAATTCAGTATCTCCAGATACGCTTCCATCGGCTCCCGTGCCTCACGCAGAAGCTGTCTGTTCCTTTTTTTTGTCCTGTAGGCAGAATGAAGCTTGAGCGCATATACTCCCTTATAGTCGCACCTATGTACAATCTTAAAAATACGCTCAAAGTCAAGGATGCCCTCGCCCGGAATAAGTCTGTCTTTTTCTCGTAAATTCCGTTTGTCCGGCAAGTCCGAAAGATAGACAATATGGAAAAAGCCTTCCATTGTCTCCACTTCCTCAAGTGCTATATCAGCAACCATATAGGAGAACGGGTCGAACACGAAACCAAGATTGTCCTTGCCTGTTTTATTGATTATGTAGGTAAGAGTGACCGGGCTTGAAAATACGGGATGCGGTTTTTCCTGTTCAATGGATAAATATACTCCGTACTCCTCAGCACCTTCAGCAAGGACAGCAAGGTTCTGAGCGTAATGTGTGTAGAGTTCCTCATTGTCCCTCTCTTTTTCCCTGTTTCTCCTCCCGTCAGGCGTTATTGAAATAAAATTGCCCTTCATAGTGCGGACAAGGCGGGAAAATCGTTTAACAGCAGTTATTTTCTGCTCATTGATCTTCATCAGGTCCATGTGTATATTAGAAATCCCGAAAACAGCCAGGCCAGAATCCTTTACCAGTTCCCTGAGATTTTTCTGATTATTGTTCTTTAAATAGTCCTGGATCTTGGCATGGGTGCAGATTATACCGTTATAGCCGGTCTGTTTGGCAAGCTTCAGATCATCCTGGACCGGAAGGGAACGTGTGGTATGCGAGTGAAACGCAATCCTTGGCATCAGCTATCCTTTGCAGAGCACATCTTGCGGCTGACCGCATGTGTACTGCGAACATGGTGACCCCAAGGGGATTTGAACCCCTGTTGCAGGGATGAAAACCCTGAGTCCTGGACCGGGCTAGACGATGGGGCCACAGATCTTTTGCAACGTATTTCTGCACACAGCAACAGTACAATATGAGGGTAGAAGGGCTCGAACCTTCGACCTACGGCTTAAAAGGCCGTTGCTCTGCCGACTGAGCTATACCCTCATTTAAAAAATACCGAATGTAATATTGTAGCTGAATTTTCATTTATTCAAGAAAAAAATTTTTTAATTGCTAAGCGTCTTAAGGAAATCAGTCTTATGTAAGCACATAGCGTCTGCTGAACGATAGTGGGCCTCCGTTACCTACCCCTTTATAAAAAAAGAAAAAAAAAGACTTGACTTACATAAAGAATCCACTAATATTATACAGGTGAAAATCAGCCCATTATTGAAAGGTTATTCAATGAAAAAAGTTACATTTGGAATTCTATTCATCTGTATACTCTTCATTGGCTATAATGCTTACGGCCTTACATTCAAAAACAGCATACTGCTCGGACTCGACGGGAAAGGAAATGTTGATGTTTCCTCGGATCCGGACCTGTATGAAACCCATATATCCTACTCCCTGATATATGAAGGATACGTAAAGCTTTTTGACTTCGTTTCCGTAGGCGGGGGTCTTGAATACCAGTTCCCTCACAAGATCAGGATGGACAATAAGTGCGACCCCACCTATACATTTATCCCCGTATATTTCACAGCTATGTTCCACTGGCTGGAGGAAAGCGATTACATCCCCTATGTTACAGGCCAAATAGGTTTCAATGTTCTGTTTGATGGTGATGATGACTTCTCAGGCAACTATGATCTTGATGGAGAGGAATATATAGCTGTTGGCGTCGGTTTTTATTTTACGCCGAAAGGGATACGGTTCTACAGGATCGGGGACCGTTCATACCGGTTTGAGATCAGGTATGCGAGTTACAGCGGGTCGTACGCCGACATTGACGTAAATGTCACCTATGAAGAGTGGAGCCTGCTGGTCGGAGTATTTTTTTAACACAACAGAAATAACGGTATCTGCATATACGAGGTATTATATTAGAGGAGAAGACAATGAAAAAGATGTGTTTCCTTGCAGTGTGTATCGCTCTGCTGAGCCCTTCATTATCCTTTGCTGAAGTAAAGGCAGGCCCGCACTGGGGTGGAATATTCGAGGTACAGCTTTCATATCTTGACAACTTTGAGGACCAATACAGCGATGCTGACGACCAGATGTCCTTCTGGTCCGGCTACTTTACGCTGGATATGGAGGTAAACCTGGTTGACAATGTCGATCTCCTTGCATCCCTCAAATTCGAGCAGGTTCTCGGAACCCCGTACGGAGTCTGGAACACTCCCGATTCCAACAGTGATTTCCAGACAGACACGGTAGCCCTTCAGAGGCTTCAGATCGTGTTCGGCGAATTCCTGTTCCAGCCCGTGACCCTCTCTGTCGGACGTCAGACCGACGGGTATTTCCTTGTCAGAGACCAGCAGCGTTTCGCCTACACGGGTGCCCTTCTGTTCGACACGTATGAGCTTACAGCCCATGAAAGCGCTGACGGCTTCAATATCACCGTGGATATGGATAATATCGTGGGGAACGCGTTCTCATACACATACGGTGAAGCGACCCCTTCAACAGCACAGTTCGGCAATATTGCCGCAGACAACTTTGTTACCGGTTTTCATGTATCGTACTTCCATAAAAACGATGACAATAAAAAAATATACGCCCTTCTTCTCAATGACCGAAGGGGCGGCCCCGGCTCAAATACAGCGTATATGAACGGAGTAAACAATGCTGTAGCCACAAACGCCTGGACGATTGACGTAGGTGCAAAATGGGAGGTGTTCAAGAACTTCATTGTCTACGGCCAGGTCGCTGCCAATATAATGGGAGTACACTGGGTGGACAACGGCAATAACTTTATCGATGATGATGATGAACGGTTTGACACGGCAGGAACCGCTATTCAGCTCGGTGTTAATTACCAGATGAGCAAATATATTGTCTGGCTGCAGTTGGATATAATAAGCGGAGATGATGCTGGTTCCGAGGACTACGAGGGATTTCTGGCGCCTGCTGAAAGCCAGGCCCTGACAATGATAGTCGAAGGAAGCAACGGGGGCAACTGCGGCTATAACAGAAATACCAATGTAAATGCGATACGGGCGGGATGTTCAGCCGCTCTGACGCAGAAGCTTGAGCTTAATGCGGTTATCGGAAACTATACCGAAATCGAGGACGAGACACCCCTTGGCCAAGGAATAGGTAGCGAAGTGGACCTTTCAGTGACCTGGTTCTATACAGACAGCGTGTTCTTTAATGCCGGACTGGGATTCTTCTTTCCTGACAGCGATTATCCGAATGACGATATGGTCATGGCCGGTTATGGAAAAATCTCAGCCAGCTTCTGACCGATCTTTGCATATATTATTTAAAAAGCCGCCTTCTGTTCAGGCGGCTTTTTTTTAAGGACAGTAAAAATGGACATCCGGATGCTGCGCATCGGAAAAGGGTTCGATATACACCGGTTCGCCGAGAACATACCTTTACGCATCGGAGGAGTCGATATTCCCTTTGACAAAGGATGTCTGGCACATTCGGATGGGGACGTACTTATACATGCCGTTATTGACAGCCTTCTCGGGGCAACCGGATGCGGGGACATCGGTACGCACTTTCCTGATTCCAATCCATCCTACAGCAATGCATCAGGCCGGGACCTTATGTGCAGGGCCCTTGGTATAGTGCCCGCCTGTGTGTGTATAAATCTTGATATGACGGTTTTCTGCGAACAGCCCAAGCTCTCCCCCTTCCGCAAAGCCATAGAGGAATCGGTGGCGGACATGCTCTCCATCGATCCCGGCATTGTAAACTTCAAGGCAAAAACAATGGAATTACTCGGAGAGATCGGCAACGGGAACGCGATCGCTGCCGAGGCTGTTATGCTTCTCTGCCTTAATGCAAAAGGGAATCCAGCATAGTGCTCAGTCTGTATAATACCCTGACGAATCGAAAAGAGGTATTCAAACCCATTAAAAAAGGAAAAGTGGGGCTTTACACATGCGGTCCTACAGTGTATGATTACGCCCATATCGGCAACTTCAGGGCATACATAGTCCAAGATCTTCTGCGCAGGTATCTTGAATACAAAGGGTTCGATGTCACCCACATAATGAATATTACGGATGTGGATGATAAGACCATCCGGAACTCGCGCCGTGAGAATACTCCACTGAAAGAATATACAGAACGGTACACACGTTTCTTCTTCGAGGATCTTGAATCCCTCAACTGCCTGAAAGCCCAAAAATACCCGCGAGCTACGGAGCATATTGATGATATGGTCAAAACCATATCAGTGCTCCTGGACAAGGGGCATGCATACCGCGGCGGGGACGGGTCCGTCTATTTCGACATATCCACGTTCAAAGACTACGGCAAGCTTGCAAATCTCGACATCGCAGGACTGCAAGCAGGTGCCCGTCTGAAACAGGATGAATATGACAAGGACTCCGTTTCAGACTTTGCCCTGTGGAAAGCATGGGACGAGGAGGACGGGGATGTCTTCTGGGAAACCCCTCTCGGCAAAGGGCGTCCCGGCTGGCATATCGAGTGCTCGGTCATGTCTACAAAATATCTGGGAAATCCCTTCGATATCCACTGCGGCGGTACAGACCTGGTGTTTCCCCATCATGAGAACGAAATAGCCCAGACAGAAGCGGCAACCGGACGCCCCTTTGTCAATTTCTGGGTACACAACGAACATCTGCTGGTTGACAACAGTAAAATGTCAAAGTCGGCAGGGAACTTCTACACACTCCGCCAACTTTTCGAAAAGGGCTTCAGCCCCGCTGCCCTGCGATACGCACTCATATCGGTGCACTACCGGCAGCAGCTTAACTTCACGATCGAAAACACCCAGGCCTCGGACCGTGCCGTTACACGGCTTCAGAACTTTATGCAGGATACTGAACGCACCTGGGAAGACGGATCAGCGGAATCTGTGGACACCATTCTTGAACAGGCCCGAACCGGATTCGAACAGGCACTCGACGACGATCTTAACATATCAAAGGCTTTGGGCATCCTCTTCAATACGATTAGAGATATCAATAAACGCACGCTCTCCGCAAAGGGAAAAAAACAGGTGATTTCCTTTATGCGATCTGTTGATAGTGTACTCGGTCTTCTTGATACAGCCCGCCGCAGCCCGGAACAATCCGACATCGATCCTGAGGAGATTGAAAACCTGATCCGTGAACGGGATGAAGCACGCCGGCAGAAAGATTTTCAAGCGGCTGATGCCATACGCGAACAGCTTGCCGAAAAAGGGGTCATACTGAAGGACGGCCCCGACGGCACGGTCTGGAAAACCATGTAGATCCGGAACATATATTGGACGACTCTCCTCAACCATCCGTGCTGTTTCCGCCTATCCCCTGCTGTACGCGTACACGAACAGGTATCGTTCTGCTCGTCGTCCTTTTCCTTGTACTTATCCTGGGGATGGTGATCCTTCAGTTCGGGATCATGGTGCAGTATGAAAAAAAAATCGCGCAAAACAGTGCTGACTCACTGGAAGCATCCTATATCATCCAGTCAAAACTGGAAACAGCCAAAACGGCAATACTTAACACGACCGGTCTGACATCACGGACAGAACCAGGAGAAACTGAAGGAACTGAAAGCCCCGATTCAGCCCTGTCCGGCGTCGTCATTACTGACGCTTCAAGCCGTATTAATATCAACCATATAGTCGATACCAAGGATAAAGTCAACACCGATGTAATGGAGGCTGTGGAAAACCTCTTTACCCAGACCAGGATAGAACCCAATATTTCAGTTAAAATAATCGACTGTATTGACAGGAACAATAAGCCGTATGACACAAAAGGTTCTGAAAGCGGTTCTTTGAACAGGCCTTTTCAGAACCTGACCGAACTCGGGATTATTGAGGGCATTCCGCCGGAACTTCTGCAGAAAAACCGGAAGGACGGCCAGCCAGTTCTGGATGATTTTCTGACAGTATTCTCCCGCGGGCGTATCAACATCAATACCGCACCGCGAGAAGTGCTTAACGCGATCATAAAGAACCGCGCATATGAAAAAACCGTTTCCGGCATCATTGAACAGAGACAGATCAAACCGTTTAAATCGGTACGGGAAATATATGAGGTCCCGGGTGTCTCCAGCGGAATGTTTTTTGACTATTTTAAAGACCGTCTCACAACCGTTCCGTCAGTATTTATCGTTGATGTTGAGGCACAGGTCGGAAGAGTTACGTCCCGCGCGCGCGCCGTTTTTGAAAAACGGGGAAAAGCCGTGCATATGCTCTTTTTCAGGAAAGAATGACATCTCCATGCAAAATCAGGGCATAAAAAACACATCAGGCGATACAGTAACTATATTCTGTGACGGAGCCTGCTCCCCGAATCCGGGTAAAGGGGGATGGGGGGCTGTACTCAAATACAAGGGTCGAAAAAAAGAGATTTCAGGGAACGAACGGTATACCACAAACAACCGTATGGAGCTTACCGCTGCTGTAAAGGCCCTCAGACAGCTTAAATACCCGTGCACAGTCACTGTATACACAGACTCCAAGTACTTGTCTGACTGCTTCAAACAGGGATGGATGGAAAAATGGATAACAAAGGGCTGGAAAACCTCGTCAAAAAAACCGGTGAAGAACCAGGATCTGTGGAAAGAGCTCCACAGCCTTTCCCAAAAGCACACCATCACGTGGAAATGGGTTGAAGGGCATGCAGGTCATCCGGAAAACGAATACGTAGACATGCTTGCAGTCAGAGCACGCTCAAAGCTGAAATAAAGAAACCACCAATCATTCTTATTGTTTCCAGGCACATCCTATACCAAGCCATCGACCCGGCTGAGGTATACCGGGTATGTCCTCGTATTCCCGGTCAAACAGATTCGTGCCTTTAATAAAGAACTCATACTCTTTGTACTGTTTTGCGAACATGCCGCTGACAAGAAAATAATCATCTTGATCAGTTCTCTTCTTATACACCATCTGAACCGATACATACATATTCGCCCCGAATATATTCCTGACACTCAAAGAACTTTGATGTTCAGGAAATCTAAGAGCATATTTGGATATATATCCACCTTTTTCATCAGAATTCATATAGGTATGCTTAAAGGAAGCTGAGAGTGAACGCCATGTCCCTGTTGCCCTGAACTCAGCACCGGATATACTGGTCTCACCGATATTCTCTGCCTGCCATGGACCTGTCAGGGTAGTACCGACCCAGTCAATACAATTTTCCTGTTTTCGGTTAAATAAGGGGAATAACATGGTGAGATCATCCTGAAAATAATCCATCTTTCAAGCATATTAAAATAAAATTATAATCTCAAAAATATATTTGCCGAAATTCCGAATAATATTAGGATAAATTTCTTGACTTCTATGTGCATAGTGTATAATCAAGTGCTTAGAATTTCTCCCTGACCCTCTTTTCCCAGGAAATGATTCGAGAAAAAGCAGAAAGGGATGACTGACAGTTCTTTAATACAGCATGTAAGTCTCTTTCCGTTCGAACAATAACAGCCACCCTGGCTCAATGGTAGAGCAGTTCATTCGTAATGAACAGGTTTCCGGTTCGAATCCGGAGGGTGGCTAGTAATTTTTAATTTTAGATTTACGATTTCCAATTGCCGATTTGCGAATTGAAAAAGAAAATACAGGAGATCCTAAATGACTGACACACAGAACATCGAAACAGTATGTATAAACTCCCTGCGGATACTTTCTGCTGAAATGGTGCAGAAAGCGAACTCCGGACATCCTGGCATGCCCATCGGGGCTGCTCCAATCGCTCATGTGCTGTGGACGCGGTTTCTGAAACATAATCCCGAAAATCCGCAATGGTGCAACAGGGACAGGTTCGTATTGTCTGCAGGACATGCATCTGCCCTTCTCTATTCACTGCTCTATGTCACAGGATATGACATATCAATAGACCAGATAAAGGATTTCCGGCAGTGGGAGAGCGGAACCCCCGGCCACCCCGAATACGGGGAAACCCCCGGTGTTGAAGCGACCACAGGACCGCTCGGACAGGGAATATCAATGGCTGCCGGAATGGCTTTTGCCGAACGTCTGCTCAGTGCCCGGTTCAATCGGGAGGGATATCCTGTTGTTGACCATTATACCTATATTCTGTGCTCGGACGGCGATCTTATGGAGGGGGTGAGTTCAGAGGCTGCGTCCCTTGCCGGCCATCAGAAACTGGGAAAGCTTATCTGTCTGTATGACGACAACAGTATTACTATAGAGGGCAGCACAGATCTTGCCTTTACAGAAAATGTCTGTCAGCGGTTTGAAGCGTATGGATGGCAGGTTCTTGAATGCGGTGACGTGCACGATCTTGATGCCCTGGAAAAAGCAGTCGCACAGGCTCAACAGGAAACAGACAAACCTTCCCTTATCCGGGTGCAAACTCATATCGGGTACGGGACTCCTCTTCAGGACAGCGAAAAGAGCCACGGCGCACCTCTTGGTGAACAGGGACTGGAAGAGACAAAACAATTCTTCGGCTGGAATGAAGACCCTTTCACCGTACCGGACGAAGCCCTGGCGTTTTTTCGGAAAGCTGTTGATCAGGGAAAAAAGGCTGAAACGGAATGGAATGCAATGTTTTCCGAATATGAAAAAAATCATCCTGAACAGGCAGCGGAATTCACACGCAGAATGGATGGCCGTCTTCCAGACGGATGGGAAACGGATATCCCTGTCTTCAATCCTGATGAAAACCCTGCTGCAACACGCAAAGTTTCAGGAACTGTATTAAATACGGTTGCACAGGCAGTGCCCGAGCTTCTCGGCGGCTCTGCCGACCTCGGCTCATCAAACAAATCGGTTATCGCGGACAACGATGACCAGGATCCTGAACATCCGGAAGGCCGGAATTTCCATTTCGGGGTCAGAGAACATGCAATGGGTGCTGCTGTAAACGGCATGGCGCTCCACGGGGGAGTTATCCCGTACGGCGCCACATTTCTCGTGTTCGCAGACTACTGCAGGCCCGCGCTTCGGCTGGCGGCCCTGATGCAGACACACGTGATATTCATCTTTACGCACGACAGTATCGGTGTCGGGGAGGACGGACCCACACATCAGCCTGTTGAGCATCTCGCATCTTTACGCGCGATCCCCGGCTTTCTCGTGTTCAGGCCAGCGGATGCCAATGAAACCTCGGAAGCATGGCGCCTGGCAGTGTCCCTGAAAAAACCCTGCATGCTTGCTCTAACGAGGCAGAGCATACCCGTACTTGACCCTGAAATTGTCAGGCGAAACGCCAAGAGAGGGGGATATATCCTTTCAGATACTGAAGGGGTTCCGGATGTGATCCTCATAGGAACGGGTTCCGAAGTACATCCCTGTATCGAAGCGCAAGGCCTGCTTAAAAACGAGGGGATCTCCGCACGCATTGTGTCAATGCCCTGTATTGAGCTTTTTGAGGAACAGGACCGGGAATACCGTGACCGGGTCCTTCCCCCTAGCGTCACCGCACGGGTTGCGGTTGAAGCCGGGTCTACACAGGGATGGCATAAATGGACTGGCAGCAGCGGCTTGGTGATTGGGATAGACAGATTCGGTGCTTCTGCTCCGGGCCCACTTGTTATGGAAAAACTCGGGTTCACTGCGGAAAATATAGCTGAAAAAGCACGCGGGCTTGTGCCCTGAATTTATTGAAAAGCCACTCCCACATCCATATCCGGAATGAGCTCTTTTGTCTTGGAAAGAAGATATTTATGAAGGTCCCTGGGGTCGGTAAGTCTCAGGGCTCTCTGTGCGATTTTTCGGGCCTGTTTCAGCTCGACATTCCTGATAACGTGCTTTATAAGCGGACCGGAAGCGGGAGCTACTGAGAATTCATCAAGCCCCATTCCCAGAAGGAGTATCGTATTCAGGGGATCCCCTGACATTTCACCGCACATTGCTGTTTCAATATTATTATTATGCGCATTGTCGATTACCGTTTTAATGAGACGCAGAATACTCATATCAAGGGGTTGGAACAGATAGGAGACCTTGTCATTAGTCCTGTCCACAGCAAGTGAGAACTGGATAAGGTCATTAGTTCCAAGACTGAAAAAATCAACTTCCTTTGCAGCAAAGTCTGATACCAGGGCAATCGAAGGGACCTCGATCATTATCCCGATCTCCACATCCTCATCATACGGTATCTTCTGTTTTTTCAGGTCGTCCTTAACCTCTTCCAGGATAGCCTTTGCCTCCCTTATTTCCGACAGGCTTGAGATCATAGGAAAAAGTATCTTGACATTTCCGTAGTTTGAAGCTCTGAGCATAGCTCTCAGCTGCAGCTTCATTATCTCCTGTTTTTCTGAGAGGAACATCCTTATGGAACGGAACCCGAGGAACGGATTCGACTCGTTAAGCAACACGTCCCTTGAGAAAAGCTTGTCCGCACCCAGATCAAGGGTCCTCAGCACGATCGGTTTCCCCTCCAGGTTGTCAACCGCTTTTTTATACGCTTTAAAATGATCCTCTTCATCAGGTTCATGGTCAAGCGTGAGATACAGGTATTCCGTCCTGTACAGGCCTATGCCCTCGAGCCCGAATTCGAGACCGTGTCTGATCTCCTCCGGAAATTCAATGTTTGCAGTCACTTTGACCTTTGTGCCGTCCAGTGTGACGGCGGGTATAATCCCCTCTTTTTTCAGTTTGGCGATACGGTTCGCGAATTCATCCTTTTTCGACCTGTAGCGTTCAAGCACTTCCTCGGTCGGCCTGAGTATTACAAGCCCGGTACTGCCTTCCACGATCGCCATCTCTGTTGAGGACACGTCGGTAGAAACTGTTTCAAGACCGATAACACTTGGGATCTCAAACGCCCTGAGCAGGATAGATGTATGTGAACTAAGCCCACCACGGTCAAGAGCGACTCCTGCTATCTTGTCATGATCGAAGCTTGCCAACTGGGATGGTGTGAGATCGCGCGCGACAATGATGACCGGCTCCTTAATGTCGTCAAGACGGACCGCTTCAGAGCCTGCCAGCCTGTTCTGAAGCCTTTTACCGATATCGGTTATATCGGTAGCGCGCTGAGACAGGTATTCGTCGGAAACCGTGCGCAGGGCTTTTTCCAGTTTCCTGAGCACCAGGGAAACGGCATATTCAGCCGAAAGCAGCTTTTCCCGTATCGCTTTTTCAACATCATCCTGGAAAACCTTATCTTCCAGTATGCCGATATGGGCCTTAAATATAAGAGCAAGTTCCTCTCCGATCCTGGAATCTACTTTTTCACTGAGCTGAACAAGATTGCTGATCGTCCCCTCGACAGCCTTCTTGAATCGCTTTACTTCATCGTCTGCATTCTCTTTGAAGATAAACCGCTTCGCACTCAAAAAGTCCTGCATATCAAGAACCAGGACTTTACCCAGAGCTACGCCGGGAACTACTGATATGCCTTTTACGAATTCCATAATTATGCAAGTCCGAAATTATCTTCAACCAGCTTGGCGAGAACGGAAACCGCTTCTTCAGCATCGTTTCCCTCAGCTTCTATGATCAGTTTTGAATCGCAGACCGCACCGATGCTCATAAGTTCAATAACCCGTTTGCCATTCCATTTCTCATCTGCACTCTCCTCGGGATACACCAGTATATCCGATACGAACTGCCTTGCTTTTTCCGCAAATATAGAGGCAGGAGAGAGATGAAGCCCCTGTTTATGCCGTATTGTCACCTCTTTCCTTATTTTATTCAAACGGTTCTGCATGCTTAGCCCTTTTCGTCCATTTCCTTCAGGGTCCTGAATATTCCCCGTTTACCCTTGGCATCCATAAGAAAACTCTTATACAGTTCATTTTTCATTTTCTTGGATATGTATTTCAGACATTCCACGTGCTCTTCCTTGCGTGATTCCGGCGAAATTACCATAAAAATAAGATGGACCAGCTTCCCGTCCAGAGCTTCAAATTCGACACCTTCCCTCGACCTGGCGAATGCACCTACTATCTTAGGAATATCCGACATGCTTGTATGAGGGATAGCGATCCCCTCCCCCATTCCGGTCGTCCCTTTTTTCTCCCGTTCAATAATAAGTCCGTAATTTTTTGAAAATTCCTTTTTATTCAGACTGAACACTCCAAGTATCTCCTTGATGACATCCTCTTTATTGGTACTTTCCAGATCGGGAATACATCTATCCTGAGTAATAAAATCGGCATACTTCATAATTGCTGTTTCCTGGAACAAGCGTAATGCCAGCTACCTCTGCACCTCAGGGACATCATGAAAATGTCCTTTCCGTTCACGGCGCTTATTTTTATACTGTTTAAGCTTTCTCTGGCATATCTGGATTGAATTATCAATAGCACTGAAAAAATTCTCTCCTTCTTTTTTGACAACAATATTCTTATGACCCGGCACAGAAACGATCACTTCACAGAGAAATCCGCTGTTCTCCCTCGAAAGTATAGTTTCCACGGCAGTAATCCTTTTATAATATTTTTGCATTTTATCTATTTTTTTATTTGTATATTCTTTTATCTGGACAGAAAGTTCAATGTTCCTTCCGCTGAGTGAAATGTCCATGTAAGGCTCCTTTAAAAAAAACCGACAGTAATACAGATTCTATTTTATCCATTTTTCTTTAAATGTCAAATAACAAAATGTAATATCTTTTACCATTTTCTCAACAGAGAAATCGCGCGCTACCATGTCTCGGCTCCGGTGCACGTTCGAGGTGTATATATCATACCGTTTAAGCACGTCCGTGACCGCCCCGGCAAGCCCGTCAACATCCCCCGGAGGAACCAATCTGCCATTTACACCGTCTTTAACCACTTCAGAGGCCCCATCAATATCGTAGCTTACTACCGGTTTATCCCCGATAAGGGATTGAGGGATAACCCGGGCAAGCCCTTCTCTGTATGATGCATGGACCACCATATCGGCGGCGGCTATATAGTCAGGCACCTCAGCCGGGGGTACCAGTCCCTGGAATCTGAACCGGTCTTCCAATCCGCAGGATGCTATTTCCTGCTCAAGTTTTTTCCTGAGAATCCCGTCTCCAATGAATAGAAACCGTACGCGTGCGTCTGTTCCGCATATTTTTTGAGCGGCACGGATAACATCACTGTGGCCTTTAAGAGGAAATAAACGCGCCACTTTTGCAACAACAAAATCTGCGTCCGCATATCCGAGGTCCCTGCGCATATACGTTCTTCCCCGGACGGGAGCAATGAATATATCCGACTCCATGCCGCTGAATATCCGGATATATTTGCCAGGATGCCCGATATTCCGGGCCAGGCATTTATCCCGCATCGCATACGCAACAACGATGACCATATCCGAAATGCGGACACACAGCCGTTCAAGGAACACATATAAGCCGTTGAGCATCCTGCTCTGGTACGGATGGAACGGAAGCCCGTGAACGGTGTGTATAATAACGTTCACTCCTGCACATTTTGCCGCGATCCTTCCGAGGATTCCCGCTTTTGAACTGTGCGTATGCACGATCCGGGGTTTTTCCTTTAAAAATATGTATAGAAGCTGAAAGAAAGCAATAACATCCCTCACAGGATTAATGGCTCTTCTCATACAGGGAAGCACACGAACATCTATACCTTTTCCCCTGCACCGTTCAAGGAGGTCCCCTTCAGGACCCACTGCAGGACCCGTTATAAGGACTACATCAAATGAGGGGTTTGCATGCAGTCCTTCCACAGTATAGAGGGTGTTTTCCTGGGCACCCCCAATTATCATACGGGTTATTACATGGAATACTTTGATTTTCTGATCCTTCTTTTGTTTCAAGTCTGCATCTTTATTCAAGGGGAAGCCTCAACTGCTTGATTTATAAAAATCCTGTCAATCCTGTGATCCTGTCCATTCTTTTCCGGTCTTGTCTCTTTATAAATTCATTCCTCTCTGTGCTCTCTGCCGTTTCGATTGCACTCAAGCCCTGAGCGTAGTCGAAGGGTGTCTCTGTGGCTTTTTTTTATAACTGACTACCATATTCCACTCTCACAAGACACAATCCGTGTGCCGGAGCTGCGGCACGGCTTTTGTTCTTTTCCCTCGAGCCCAGGATCGTCTTAACCTCATCCGCAGAAATCCGCCCTGTTCCGGCATCAACCAATGTACCAGCCATGATCCTGACCATCCTATATAAAAACGACCTTCCAGTAACCTCAAGAAAGATATCATCCCCGCTTTTCTCAACACTGAAGCATTCTATGGTCCGAACCGGGCTTTTATCCTTTTCCAGTTTCCCGGAGAACGCTGTAAAATCATGCTCCCCCTCGAAAAAGCGGGAAGCCTGACACATGACATCTGTATCAAGAAGGGAAGGAACATGCCAGAAATATCTGCGTTTCAGGGGATGATACCGGGAACAGGCTGATATCGAATATCTGTATGTTTTTGAGACAACTGAATGACGGGCATGAAAACCGGAATCAGCTTCGTATGCTTTCACAGCACATACATCATCAGGAAGATGCGAATTGATGATATTCATGATCGTTTCGGGTGGGTACGGAGACTGGGTGAAAAAATTGGCGCAGTAAGCTGCGGCATGCACGCCTGCGTCGGTCCGGCTGCATCCTTCAGGAACAGCCTCCTCCTTCAGTCCTTTCTCAATGGCCTGAGCGACCTCATCCTGAACGGTCCTGACATCATTCTGCGTCTGCCATCCGTGAAAATCGGTACCGTCGAATTCCAGGATAAGTTTTATATTTCGCTTTTTACCGGAATGTTTCTTTTGACTTTCGACTTTTGACTTTTGGCTCACTATCTTGAAATGCCCTTTTCAGCAACCAGTTCGGCTATCTGTATGGCATTCAAAGCAGCGCCTTTTAAAAGCTGATCACCCACGACCCATAAATCGAACGTATTGTCCTGGGATACATCTTTACGCACTCGTCCAACTGCAACAGGATATTCTCCAGATATGTCAGCGGGCATGGCCCACCGGTTTTTATCCCTGTCTTCCCTGATCTCAACTCCCGGGGCCTGTTTCAGGATGTCATATATCTCCTCAACAGACGTCTTCCTTTCAAATTCGATATTAACAGCTTCAGAATGAGCCCTGAGAACAGGCACCCTGACACAGGTGGCATTTACCAGCACATTGTCATTATGGAAGATCTTCCGGGTCTCAAGTATCATTTTTCTTTCTTCTTCACAGTATCCGTCCTCCCCCATCTCACTGTTGTGGGGGAACAGGTTGAAAGCATACTGAAAAGGAATAATGGTATTTGTATATTCTTCTCCCTTAAGAACAGCTTCCGTTTCCTCCTTCAGTTCCTGCATTACCCGGGCTCCTGCTCCTGAAGCTGCCTGGTATGTACAGCAGTGAACACGCCTGATCCCGATCTGTGTATACAACGGAAAGAGAGGAACTACCATAATAATAGTGGAACAATTCGGGTTAGCTATCACCCCTCTGTGCTCAGCCGCGTCATCAGGATTGACTTCAGGCACGACGAGAGGCACCTCATCATCCATCCTGAATGCAGAAGAATTATCTATCATGACAGCACCAGAAGACACAACAGCCTCTCTGTACTCCCTGCTTATTGACGATCCTGCACTGAACAGTGCGATATCAATATCCCTGAATGAACCGCTGTCCAGAACTTCGACCGGACAGGATTCCCCTCTGAATGTCAGCACTTTTCCTTTTGACCGCTCCGATGCAAGGAGTTTCAGGCTCTTCAGCGGAAACTCCCTCTGCTCAAGGACCTTCAGCATTTCCTGTCCGACAGCACCAGTCGCGCCTGCTACAGCAACACTGTATTCCATAATATGTGCATCCTTTATGAATCTGATGATGAATCCGTACCGCTTCCCTTATCTGATGAAGTTTTCTCGTGTTTTTCTTTTTCAGCACTTTTCTCCTTTGCAGCATCCCCGTTGCGGGTATTCGACTTGTAATCGGTTTCATAAAAGCCGCTTCCCTTGAAAATCACCGCGGATCCCGTACCGATCAGACGCTGCAGCCCTTTTTTTTTGCACACAGGACATGTTTTGAGCGGTTCATCGTTCATAGACTGGAACTCCTCAAAAAAATGGCCGCATTTTTTGCATTCATATTCATATGTAGGCATAATAAAAGCCTTTCGTAAAATGACCTGTAAGTTTCCAATCTTTTTCCAAGACAGAACTCGGAAAAATGTCATTGGGCCAGGTCAGATTTATGAAAATACTAATGACCGAAATCCGAAACAAATATTTTAGACAGGATCACAGGATCTACATGATAAAAAGCAGACAAGATAAAACAAAAATAAAAATCCTGTCAATCCTGTGATCCTGTCCATTCTTTTCTGGTTTTGTCTTTTGTTTTTTAAATATCCTGTCAATCCTGTGATCCTGTCCAAAATCTTTTCCTGTTTTTTCATCTTGTCTTTTTTTTAATTTTGATTTTCTATCATTTAAATTTGCCTTTTTCGGGATTCTCTTCAGTTTCAGTCTGCTTCTCCGGAACACTGGGCTCCTCTTCGGCAGCCGGCTCCCTTTCGAATTCCGGCTTGCCAGTGCCGGGGTTTCGTGACACCTTGACTTTGGCCGGAACCAGCACTGTCGTATCGAACATATACCCCGGCTCAAGCTCCTCCAGAACAGTTTTATCGGGAACCTCTTCGGTTTCTTCCGTAAAGACAGCTTCATGATAATCAGGATCGAACTTTTTTCCCTTGGCTTCAATTGGTGAAACACGATGATGCTCAAGGATCGCAAGTATCTGGTCCTTTAGTACACTGAATCCCGAAACCGAGGTGTCGTCCGCTTCCAATCCCCGGTTAACACTGTTGTATATTGAAAGGATATCCCTAAGCATCTCTTTATACACACCCCGTTCCCAGAGATCTTTCTCCTTCTGTATCCTTTTCCTGTAATTATCGTACGCAGCCGCTGTCCTCAGGAATTTATCTTCAAACTCCTTCTTTTCCTGTATAAGGGTATCATACTCGCTCTTGAGAAGACTGACTGCCTCCTTCGCCCCTTTTCCGGAAGACTGTTTTGTTTCAGTACCTTTTTTGCGGGTTCGAGTCTTTTTTTCCTTTTTTCTTTCCGGCATATGTGCATTCCTTGTATCAATTGCCATTTAAATATGCTCAGGATTTCCTTTTATATCAGCAACCTTCAACGACAACTCTCGATAAAACAAGAACGTATTAACGACAGCGTAATGCCGTTGGCTACGCCTTCGGCATAACCGACCTGTAGCTTACAGATTTTGAAAACCAGCGGTTCAGCAGGCACTGCGCACCTCATTCACTCCTCCTCAGAAAAGTACGCTTTTACTTTTTCAAAAAAATGCTTTCGCTTTGAACCCGGTTCATACTTCTTTTCATACTGCGCATATTCCTTGAGCAGCTCCTTCTGCTTTTTATTGAGCTTTTTAGGAACTTCAATAGCAACCCGCACCAGCTGGTCACCTCTGCCGTACCCGTGCACATCCTTGATGCCCAGTTTGCGCATCCTGAATATCTTACCGGATTCAGTTCCAGTAGGAATGGTAAGCCTGTGTTTTCCGTGCAGGGTGGGGACTTCAATACGATCTCCGAATACTGCCTGCGTGAAGGTAATTGGAATGTCGCATATCACATCATTCCTCACGCGTCTAAAAATAGGATGTTCCTTGACATATATGAAGCAGAACAGGTCTCCCCGGGGGCCACCGTGCTCGCCTATCTCACCTTCGCCCGATATCCTGAGCCTTGTGCTGTCCTCAATACCTTCAGGAACATCTATATTTATCTTCACCGTGTGAGGCTCCACTCCAGTGCCTGAACATTTTTTGCACGGATCCGAGATGATGCTGCCGGTCCCATTGCAGTGACCGCACGTTGTCGTAAGGTTGAAAAATCCCTGGGTCTGGCGTATTGTCCCGGTCCCCTGACAATAGGGACACGTGATAGGTTCAGCACCTCCCTCACTGCCGGAACCGGAGCATTCAGAGCATTTCTCGCCTCTTCTAAGCTTGATCATCTTTGTTGTACCGAATGCCGCCTCTTCAAACGTCAATTCGATCTCACATCTAAGGTTCTTCCCCTGCATACCTCCTCCCCTCCGGGCACGTGCAGACGAGCCGAAACCTCCGAATACGCTCTCTCCGAAACCGAAATCGCTGAAAACATCGCTAAATGTCGAGAATATATCCTCAAAACTGTGGAAAGTATGTCTTCCGCCTCCTCCGCCTTCAAAAGCGGCATGCCCGAACTGGTCATATCTCCGTCTCTTTTCCTCGTCTCCGAGCACATCATATGCTTCAGCAGCTTCCTTGAAGTTCGATTCAGCTTCCTTATTGCCGGGATTCCGATCAGGATGATACTTCATGGCTTTGCGTTTGTATGCTTTTTTTATCTCTCCCTGACTGGCATCACGGTTGACGCCGAGTACTTCGTAGTAATCTTTTTTTTCAGCCATGATTATTCCAGATATCAGCAAACAGCTTCGGGTTCAATTGCCTGTCCCTTTGCAAAAATGCCCCTCCTTTTGACAGTTGAGGGGCATTTTTTCGAAAAAAGAATATCAAATACAGATATACTGTTAAACCACTGCGTCCGGTGAAGCTCCTCCTTCTTCATCATCGTCATCCGGCAGGTCCGCGATCATCACGTTGGTGGTCAACATCACTCCTGCAATACTCGCGGCATTCTGAATGGCGATTCTGGCTACTTTTGTCGGATCGATAACACCCGCTTTGATAAGGTCTTCGAACTCACCGGTGACGGCATTGAATCCGACTCCGCCTTTTTTATCTTTAACCTCTTCAACAACAACGCCGCCGTCTCTGCCGGAATTCTCGGCAATCTGCCTGAGCGGGCTTTCTAGAGACTTCTGTATGATTTTCACTCCGGTCTCCATATCAGGATTGTCACCTGTTATCCCGTCAAGTTTAGAAATTATACGGACAAACGCGACTCCACCGCCCGGTATAATTCCCTCCTCGACCGCGGCACGTGTCGCGTGGAGTGCGTCTTCAACGCGTGCTTTTTTCTCTTTCATTTCAATCTCACTAGCTGCCCCGACCTTAATAACGGCGACACCGCCGGCGATCTTCGCAAGCCGCTCCTGCAGTTTTTCACGGTCATAATCCGACGTTGTTGTCTCTATCTGATGCTGAATCTGCTCTTTTCGTCCCCGTATATCCTTTTGAGACCCTTTCCCCTGAATAATGGTTGTGTTATCCTTGTCAATGCGCACACGTTTCGCCTGTCCGAGCTGGGAAAGGTCGATATTATCCAGCTTGAGGCCCAGGTCTTCGGAGATCATCTGACCGCTTGTCAGTATCGCGATATCCTCAAGCATCGCCTTTCTCCTGTCGCCGAATCCAGGGGCTTTGACAGCCGTCACTTTAAGCGTACCTCTGAGCTTGTTGACAACAAGGCCGGCAAGGCATTCCCCTTCAACATCCTCGGCTATCACAAGGAGCGGTTTCCCTGCCTGTGCGATTTTCTCAAGAAGCGGAACAAATTCCTTCAGGTTCGAAATCTTCTTCTCATGGATAAGGATATAGCAGTCTTCAAGAACCGCTTCCATGTTCTCGGTATCAGTCACGAAATAAGGGGAAAGATATCCCTTGTCGAACTGCATGCCTTCTACGAATTCCTTGTCCATTTCGATGCTTTGTCCCTCTTCAACGGTGATTACACCGTCCTTGCCCACTTTTTCCATGGCGTCAGAAAGTAACTCGCCGATCTCCAGGTCATTATTTGCGGAAACTGAACCCACCTGGGTGATTTTCTCTTTGTCGCCCTTTACCTGGCGGGACATTTTCTCCAGTTCACCAACGACCGTATCTACGGCAAGATCAATACCCCGTTTAACATCTGTTGCGTTCGCTCCCGCCGTGACATTCTTCAGCCCCTGTTTGAATATCGCTTCAGCGAGTACGGTAGCCGTTGTAGTGCCGTCTCCGGCTTCATCGCTTGACTTCTGGGCGGCTTCCTTCAGCATTTGGACACCCATATTCTCAAAAGGCTCCTCAAGCTCAATTTCTTTAGCGACCGTAACACCGTCTTTTGTCACCGTAGGGGCCCCGAAGCTTTTTTCAAGTACAACGTTGCGGCCTGTTGGCCCGAGTGTTGCTTTTACGGACTTGGCAAGCTTGGTAATGCCCTCAAGCACTTTCTTCCGGGCATTTTCATCATATAAAAGCTGCTTAGCCATTTTTTATTTCCTCCAAAATATGTATATTTATTTTATTTTAGCAAGCACTTCATTTTCACGCATGATTATATAGTCTTTTTTTCCGACAGTCACCTCGGTCCCTGAATATTTCCCGAAAAGGATCTTGTCACCCTTCTTCAACAGCATTTCGGCCCGTTTTCCGTTTTCAAGGATCTTGCCCTGCCCCACAGCAACCACTTCGCCTTTCTGGGGTTTTTCCTTGGCGGTCTCCGGAAGGAATATGCCGCCTTCACTCTTCTCTTCCGATTCGTACCGTTTTACAACTAATCTGTCTTCTAACGGCTTAAGTCCCATTGAATGTCTCCTTATATCATATATATATATGGATCCTGACCGGATATTAGTACATTCCTCCGCCCATTCCGCCCATTCCGCCTCCGTACGGATCTCCTCCGGGCGGCATTTCAGGCTTCTTCTTCTCAGGGATCTCAGCTACCAGGGCATCCGTTGTGAGAAGAACGCCAGCGACACTGGCAGCATTCTGAAGTGATATACGCGTCACTTTTTTTGGATCGACGATCCCCATCTTAATCATATCGTCGAATTTTCCGGTCATAGCGTTGAAACCGTAGTTATAGTCCTTGCTGTTCAGCACATCATTAAGCGTCTTTCCTCCCTCACGGCCCGCATTCACGGCAATCTGCCTGAGAGGAACATCAAGGGCCTCCCTGACGATATCAACCCCGAACTGTTCATCAGAGGGACCCTTCAGTTTGTCAAGAACAGAGGCTGCCCTGGCAAGTGCCACCCCACCGCCCGGAAGAATGCCTTCCTCAATGGCGGCACGCGTTGCATGCAGGGCGTCTTCAACACGCATTTTCTTTTCCTTCATATCAGTCTCGGTAGCTGCACCGACATTTATCTCGGCAACTCCGCCGGCCAGTTTAGCAAGCCGCTCCTGCAGTTTTTCACGGTCATAGTCCGAAGTCGTCGTTTCAATATCCCTGCGGATCTGCTTTATTCTGCCGCTCACATCTGCCCTGTTCCCCTTACCTTCAATAATGGTGGTATTGTCATTGTCGACGGCTACCCTCTTCGCCTGTCCGAGGTCCTCGAGCTTAATCGAGTCAAGCTTAATGCCGAGATCCTCAAAAATCGCTTTTCCGCCCGTCAATACGGCGATATCCTCGAGCATCGCCTTTCTCCTGTCGCCGTATCCGGGAGCTTTTACAGCCGCCACTTTAAGGGCCCCTTTGAGTTTGTTGACAACCAGTGTCGCAAGTGCTTCCCCTTCCACATCCTCTGCAATCACAAGCAGGGACTTTCCTTTCCTGGATACTTGCTCCAGGATAGGAACGATATCGTTGGCTGAAGAAATCTTTTTTTCATGGATAAGAATCAAAGGATCTTCGAGCTCAACCGTCATGGTATCCGGATCAGTGACGAAATGCGCTGAAAGATATCCGCGGTCGAACTGCATTCCTTCTACGACCTTTGTTTCGGTCTCAAGCCCTTTACCCTCCTCAACAGTGATCACACCGTCTTTACCCACTTTATTCATCGCGTCAGCTATCTCTTTGCCGATCTCCTGGTCATTATTGGCTGCAACAGAAGCAACCTGGGCTATCTCCTCGGGTTTTTCGATATCGACCTTGTTCTTTTCAAGCTCAGTTACGACTCTCTCAACTGCCTTGTCAATGCCCCGTTTAATAGCGTATACATTAGCCCCCGCACTCAGGAATTTCAGGCCTGTGGAATAGATCGCTTCCGCGAGAACCGTGCCTGTGGTCGTGCCGTCGCCTGCATCATCGGATGTTTTGGAAGCGACCTCCTTGACCATTTCAGCCCCCATTTTTTCAAACGGGTCCTTTAGTTCTATCTCCTTGGCAACTGTTACCCCGTCTTTGGAAATGGTTGGGGAACCGAAGGTCTTCTGGATCACAACGGTCTGCCCGCCTGGCCCCAGCGTGCTTTTCACCGCACGGGCAAGTTTTCCAATGCCCTCTTTAATACTTCTTCGCGCCTTCTCATCAAATGCTAATTGTTTCGCCATTATTCAATCTCCTGATACTGTTATATATAAAATATCATTCAACTATTGCCAAAATATCCTCTTCAGGCATTACTATATATTCCTTGCCTTCAACAGTGATCTCAGTGCCTGCGTATGAGGAAAATATTATATGATCTCCTTTTTTTACGCTCAGCTCGATAACTTCCCCGCTTTCCGTCCGGTGACCTGTGCCTATTGCAACGATTTTACCCTCCTGCGGTTTTTCTTTAGCCGATTCAGGAAGAACAATGCCTCCTGATGTAACTTCCTCCGGGTCCAGACGTTCAACAACAACTTTGTCTCCAAGAGGTTCAATCTTCATACAATGCTCCTTATACATAAACATTCATTCAGATATAATGTTTTTGACCACATTTTTTACACAACTTTTGTAAAGATACCAGTAATGCAACAAGTATGCCACATACTGTTTATTTTTATATCTGTAAATTTCTGAATAAGTTATAACTGCATGCCTTCGGAAATTCTGATACCATCAGTACAATAACCATGTCAAATTGACATTCCTTTGTCTCATTTCCTACCTTTGTCTGTGTCCGGTGCTGTAACAACAGTAAGCCTATGTTTAAAGTATTTCTTTGCCGTTTCAATTATATTTTCACGGGTCACGCTGCTGATACGCTGTTCATAGGTTTCATGGAAATCATGGCCTAAACCATACAGGGTATCCAGGTTCTCTCTCATCGCTATCTGAGCGGGGGTTTCATAACTCAGTTTTTCAGACAGCACACACAGTTTTTTGGCTTCAGTAACCTCCTTATCCGAAAAATCGCCTTTTTCAAGACGCCCTATTTCATTCTGTATGACATGCAGGGCTTTTTCAATATTTGAAGGATCGCATCCCGCATATATCCCGAAATGGCCGGGATCTATCCCGCTCACATTAAACGCATGGACAACGTACACTAACCGTTCGCCGCGGAGTTTTGAATGGAGCCATCCCCCAGGATAGCCTATTCCGGACGTCATCGCATCTATCACATCGAACACAGCGGCTGCCTTTGTGTCAAGATAGGATATACCCGGATAGCCGACATAGATCCCCGCGATATGGGGAGAGGACCCGGGGTATACTTTTTTTACAGAACGTTGTCTGGGAGGCTCCGGAGGAACATCAGGAGGCGCATAATCCGAAGAGCGGATGGACGAAAAACTTTTTTCGACCATACTGAAAATATCAGGAGGAATATCGCCGTATACTCCGATGACCATATTTCTGCCTACAGTGTGCATTGCATAATAATCCCGCAGATGCTCAGACCGCAGCTTCCCCACCGTTTCCACAGTGCCTTTGGGATTGTTGCCGTAGGGATGCCTGGTATAGAACGTATCTCTGAACCTGTTCGCAAGCCTTGTCCTCCAGTGGTCGTCCTCGGTTGTAAGCTCCTGTATGGTGAGCTGCCTGACCTTGGAGAGTGCCTCCTCCGAAAACAGGGGATAGGAGATAATATCACCCAGAATATCAAGGGCGGGGCCGGTATCCTCTGAAAGGATTTCCGCCGTGATCCGTACCGTATTCCTACCGCTTGAAGCACTGATACGGGCACCGGTACTGTCAAAAAACTCTAAGATCGCGTCCCTTGAGAACTTCTTCGAGCCCCGAAGGAGCATCTTTGCGAACAGATTGCTGATCCCGGCTGTCTCCCGGGTTTCAACCCGGCTTCCTGCCCGCATGGCAATATCGATATTCACGAGAGGAAGCATGCCGCATCTTTTTGTCAGGACAGTTATGTCGTTATCCAGAACCCTTTTGGACGTCTTCTCTTCAGGAGCATGTATCCGGTCTTCCGTGCCTGATGCAGCGGCTTCCTGAGGCACCAGACTGGTCACTGTCAGGTTTTCCCTTTTGAGGTATGTAGTACAGACGTCCCGGACCTGTTCTGCTGTTACTTTTTTTATGTTGTCAATATAATATACATCAAAAAGAGGATTGGATGTCCACAGATAATTGCGTGCGAAGCTCATAGCCCTGTCTTCAGCTGTTTTCAGGTCCCGCATGGCGGAACTCTCTATCTGTTTTCTGACACGCTTCATCTCATCCCCGGTCACTCCCCTTTTCTTTATATCTCTCAGAATATCCCATACCTCCTTTTCGATCAGAGACAGGTCTTTCGGATCAGCTTCAGCCCATATTCCGAATACGCCTGCATCATAAATGGGCGTATATGAATATGTACCCACAGAAACAGCAATGGCTTTCTCCTCCCTCAGAGTATAGGTTACGCGTCCTGTTTCACCCCCAGAAAGGATTCCGGAAAGCACGTCAAGAGCAAAAAGGTCCGGATGGTCCAGAGAAACCGTGTGGAACCCCATTCTGACATATCCGCCCCTGATACTGCCAGCAACGGTCCGTCTCCGCTCCCCGAGCTGACGCGGTTCTTCGGCAAGGATGTATCCAGAACCCCTTGACGGCGGAACTGTTTCAAACACTTTACGAAGTTTCTGTTCCGCCCCGGAAATATGTACAGGCCCGCTTACTGATATAACTGTATTGCCGGGAATATACATCCGTTTGTAATATGAATACAGTTCGTCCCGCGTGACTGTTTCAAAAATTCCCCTGTATCCGAGAACAGGATGCCTTACAGGATGGTCCCGGAACATCGTCTCGGAATGGCACTGAGAAAGTATTCTCCACGGTTCGCTCTCAGACTTTTCTATTTCCCTGAGGATCACACCTTTTTCCCTCCTGTATTCCTCCTCTGAGAACTGGCAGTCAAAAAGCCACTCGCTAATACAGTCAATGGCCTGTTCCCATCTGTCCCGGGTCGTTGTTATATAATAACAGGTATGGTCCCTGCTGGTATATGCGTTGGAATTATTCCCGAGTCTTTCAACAAGCTCCGTATATTCCCCGCCTGTACGGGAGGACGTTGTGCCCTCGTGCACTATATGCTCGCAGAAATGGGAAAGCCCAGCCCCCAGATGGTGATCTTCATAGATGCTTCCCGCCTTTACTACAGCGACTACAGAAACCACATCCCCCGTACCGCTCCCGCTTATCACATACCTAAGCCCGTTATCTAGCATGCCGGTATGAATTGGAAAGGATTTCATGATCTCCTCTGTCCTGCCGGCTTCAGCCTCCTCATGTGAAAGGGTAACTGAAGAAATGCAGCCGGCCGCCATAATTAATAGGAAAATACCTGCATAGAACGCGCATGACTTAACCATAATTTCTATCTCTGAATGTATCCCTGCCCGAATTGTCAGTCCGATTCGCCGGCTTTTTCCTGAGGTTCTTCAGATTCCTCTTCTTTTTTCTCCTGTTTCTCTTGTTCCTCCTGTTCAGCCGACTCTTTTTTTTCAGGAGCCTTTGTGGTTTCAGACTCTGAGGACTTTTTCCTTTTTCGCGTTTTTTTCTTCTTCTTGAAATGATATTTCATAGTGCTGCCGCTTTTAGGCTTTTCAGCAATGTCGTAGGAAAGTGCAAAGAATACTAGCTCAGTATTATCGCCTTTTTTGCTTCCGAACGGTACTATCTTTGTATATCCGCCGTTGCTTTTGGAAAACCTCCCCGCTACTTCATCAAAAAGGCGTTTCACCGCATCTTTGCTGCCGAGAAGCTGAAATGCCCGTCTCCGGGCCGCAGTCCCGTTTCCTGTTACTGCTGAATGTATGACCTTATCGGCAAGATGTCTAGCAGCCTTTGCTTTGGCTTTTGATGTCTTTATGCTGCCGTGCTCAATGAGACTGCAGACCATATTGCGCAGCATCGCTTTTTTATGCGATGAAGTTCTGCTCAATTTAACCGTACGCTTCCTGTGTCTCATAGCTAATCCACTCCTTGTTCCTCAAGTTTTTCCAATTCCTCTTCGAGGCTCATCTGGTACGTTAAACCGAGCTCTGTTAATTTTGTTTTCAGTTCCTTTGCAGACGTTTTTCCGAAATTCCGGATCTTCGTGATTTCCGATTCAGGCTTTTCTACGATATCCTCCACAATATTGAGCCCTTCCGAAGTCAGGCAGTTGATTGTTCTGACTGAAAGGCCGAGTTCAGTTATAGGAGTCTCGAATTTTTTCTGTAGCTTTTCCTTTTCCTTTTTCAGCTTTTCGTCTGAAAGCCCGGGCTTTTTATCCTCCTCAAGTTCTTCTCCGATATCTCTGAACCGTGTAAAACAGTTGAGATGCTTTTTGTAGATATTAGCAGCCTCAAGCAGAGAATCCTCGGGTGAAATAGTACCGTCCGTCCATAACTCGAGTATAAGCTTATCATAGTTTGTGATCTTGCCGACACGCGTATCATCAACCGAATACCGGACACGCAGAACAGGTGAGAACGTCGAGTCGATACACAGATACCCCACAGGCTCCTCCTGGGCCTTCAGCCGGCTTTCATTCTCTTCAGCATCCATATACCCTCGTCTTTTTTCCACAATCATTTCAGCTTTGAATACGGTTTTAGAATCGGTCAGGGATGCCAGTATATGATCTCCATTCACAATCTCTATTTCAGGAGGGCATGTTATATCCTTGGCACAAACCTCGCCCTCCCCTTTTTTTTCAACCGTGACTTCCCCGCGGCTTACCCCTGTATCCATTTTAAAGCATATTTCCTTGATATTAAGGATAAGCTGCTGAACATCCTCGTATACACCGGGAATCGTTGAAAATTCATGCTCTATGCCTTCAAACCGGACCGAAACAACTGCTGCTCCTTCAATCGAGGAAAGCAAAATTCTCCTCAGCCCGTTACCGAGTGTATGGCCGAAACCCCTTTCGAATGGTTCAACAATAAACATGCCGTATGTATCCGTAAGTTTTTCTTCAACTGGTATACACCTGGTGGGAAGTTCGAACCCTCTCCATCTAATTCTCATTATCTATGTCTCCCATATAGAAAAAGGCTTTGTATGAACAGTTATTTCGAACACAGCTCTATAACAAGCTGCTCTTCTACAGGAACAGAGATCTGTTCTCGTGTTGGAATGTCTGCTATACGGAACGAATGCTCCTTTTCGATCGCACCTGCATCTATCCACGACGGAGTTTCCCGGTTTTTCGCCAGGAGCAGGTTTTCCTCGACCTGTTTTTTCAGACCGTCTGTCTTGATATCCATCTTGAATTCCTCTCCCTGTCTGACCGTATAGGAGGGTATTGTAATACGTTTTCCCTCTGAAAAAAGGAATCCATGACGTATATACTGCCTGGCCTGAGCCCTGGAAGCAGCAAGGCCTGACAGGTACAGAACATTATCAAGACGCCTCTCCAGAAGCGTAAGAAGATTAACCCCGACATTTCCTTTAAGCTGGGCTGCTTTTTTATAATAGCGTCTGAACTGGCGCTCCATGGTTCCGTAAAACCTCTTGAGTTTCTGTTTTTCCCGCAGCTGACGGGCGTATTCCGTCATCCGCCTTCGGCGCCTTCCGAACTGCGCCCCCGGCCTTGAAGGGATAAAATTACTTCCACGTCCCTGATTAAAGGGGCACTTGTTGCCCTCGCAGCGCGCACCCTTGAGAAACAATTTTTCCCCTTCAGCTCTGCATATTCTGCATTTGGGCCCAGTCAATCTAACCATTCTGTTCTCCTATTCTGCCCTTATTATATTCTGCGTTTTTTGCGCGGCCTGCATCCGTTGTGCGGAAGAGGAGTGACATCTACTATAGCACGGATCTTCATGCCCGCTCCCTGCAGCCCCCTGATTGCCGATTCCCTGCCTGCACCTGCACCCTTTACTCGCACTTCAATTTCCCGCATTCCCATCTGTATCGCTTTCTGCGCGGCCTCCTCTCCTGCAAGCTGTCCTGCGTAGGATGTTTTCTTCCTTGAATTGTCATACCCAACCGTACCCCCGGTTGACCAACAGAGAGCATTGCCCTGAAGATCGGTTACCGTGATCTTCGTGTTCTTGAACGAAGCGGTTATATGGGCAATACCCCGCCGGATATTTGTCTGTTTCTTGCCTTTTTTCCCGCGTTTCTTTGCCATTCATATTTCTCCTTGACTCTTTGTTAGCGCAATTCCTTGACACTCGCTTTTCGGGCAACCGTCCTTTTCTTCCCTTTGCGTGTGCGAGCGTTGGTCCTGGTTCTCTGCCCCCTCACAGGAAGCCCCCGCTTATGGCGGGAACCCCTGTAGCTTCTGATTTCCATAAGGCGCTTGATATTCGCTGAAACCTGACGCCTAAGCTCCCCCTCAACTATCAGATTATTGTCAATATACCCGGCAATCTTGGTAATCTCCTCTCCGGTCAGATCACCCGCCCGTTTATGCGGATCGATCCCTGTCTCTTTCAGAATCCTGGTTGAAGAAGAACGTCCGATCCCCTGAATATACGTCAGGGCAATCACCGTATGCTTGTCATTCGGTACATCAACACCTATAATTCGAGGCATGTCTATCTCCTATATAACAGAAGTCAGAGGACAGAGGTCTATCCATGAGATGCTTCATGGCGGTCAACCCTGCCTCTGCTTGTGCTTGGGATTTGAACATATTACACGCACTTTTCCCTTGCGCCGTATAACCCGGCAATTCTCACAAATCCGTTTTACTGACGCCTTTACTTTCATCTGAATTATCCTACCAATACACTATTTCGAATCAGTCTCGTCCTTGCGGTAGAGTATCCTTCCCTTTGTAATGTCGTACTGAGACATCTCTATCGTAACAATATCCCCGGGAAGGATCTTGATATAGTTCATTCGCATCTTTCCGGATACATGGGCGAGCACCTCGTGGCCGTTCTCAAGTTCTACTTTGAAAAATCCGTTTGGCAGCACTTCCTTGACCACGGCATCAACTTTTATCGGCTCTTCTTTTCCCATATAACTCTTCTCAGAACAAAGTTAATACTTCAATGCCGTCTTCCATAACAGCAACTGAATATTCGTAATGCACGGAAAGTTTCCTGTCTTTCGTGGAGACAGTCCATCCGTCATCAGAAACATCCACATCATACACACCTTCAGTAAGCATCGGCTCTATCGCAAGCACCATGCCCGGAACAAGCCTTATATTATACGGAGGATAATCCGCTGTCACAAAATTCGGGATTTGAGGTTCCAGATGCATTTCCTCGCCTATGGTATGCCCAACATATTTCCGAAGAACGTTGTATCCCTTGTTTTCCGCGTATTCCTGTATTGCATATGAAAGTGTCCTTAGAGGAAGATCGGGTTCGAGCACATCAACGGCCCGTTCCAGTGTGGCCCTGCCTGCAGCCATAAGCTTTTCCGCGGAAGAGGAGATACCGCCGACCGGAACGGTTATTGCCATGTCAGAATAGTACCCGTTATACTTCAGCCCAATATCAATACTGAGTATGTCGCCCTCCTGCAGCTTTCTCTCTCCCGGAATGCCGTGCACCACTTCCTCATTGATCGAGGTGCATATCGATTTCGGGAATCCCCTGTATCCGAGGAAAGCGGGTTCAACCTTCTCTTTCTTAAAAAGGGACATCGCCAACTCGTCAAGGTCCAGGGTCGTAATGCCAGGCTCGACTGCATCCCGTATATCCCTCAGTATACTGCTCAGGATATTCCCGCCTTCTCTCATATTATCGATTTTTTCTATGTAATCCATTACTGCTGGTTTCATGCTCTGTTATCTTCTTCTACCCTTAAGCTTTTTCTTCAGAAAACCACCGTAATCCCGCATATAGAAATGTTCCTGTATCTTCTGCATCAGGTCAAGGGAAACACCAATAACGATCAGCAGGCCGACTCCTCCAAACAGGGACGTATACATTAAGAATTGTATCCGGATAAAACCGCTCAGTATTTTCGGCAGAATAGCAACGGCAGCCAGAAACACAGCTCCGACAAATGTCAGATGCACCATTGTATCACGAAAAAAATCGGCGGTCTTTTTTCCTGCGCGGTATCCGGGCACGAAACTGCCGTGCTCCTTGAGCTGGTCAGCCAGTTCGTCGGGATTAAATACCATTGATGTGTAGAAATACGCGAAAAATATAATAAGCAACACATATAATACATTGTATTCGAACGACTGATAGTTGAATACATCCAGCCGTATCAGCCTGCTTATGACAACGGGAGCCGTCATCAGGGCAGAGGCGAAAATAACGGGAATAACGCCGGCCTGGTTCACCCTCAGCCACAGCGCCTGTTTCTGCCCGCCCATGACCTTACGTCCTCTCACCTGACGCCCATACTGCACTGGGATCATGCGTTTGCCCAGATAAATGTATACCACACTGAACAGGATAGCGAGAAACAACCCCATCAGCACCACTGCGACGCCAACACCGAACTCTCCAGCCCCTTCAGGTGCAAAGCTGAAACTCTTGATAGCCTCAATGAGACCAGCGGGAATCCGGGAGATAATGCCGACCATTATTATAAGAGAGATGCCGTTCCCGATTCCGAATTCCGATATCTGCTCACCGATCCACATAAGAATGATGGTGCCGGTCGTGATGGTCATCATCCCCATAAAGATAAAACTTGAACGGCTTCCCTGATACAGGACCTGTGTGGGGGTTCCCTGATTGGCGATATAGATACAGGCGACCATGGACTGGACTATACAGATAGCAACGGTCAGGAAACGAGTATACTGATTGATCTTTCTTCTGCCTGAACCGCCTTCCTCTGAAAGTTCCTTCATTGCCGGGATTACTTTTGTCAGAAGCTGCATGATTATCGACGCACTTATATACGGCATGATCCCCAGAGAAAACACGGTTGCCCGGCTCAGGCTTCCGGCTGTGATCATTCCCATCATGCCGAATACCGCACCGAGAGCACCGGAGGCCTGCCGCTGGAACCAGTCTCTGAACAAATCATAATTGACCATGGGAATGGGAAGCCATGCGCCGAGACGGAACACTGCGAGCAGGGCAATAGTCACCAGGATCTTATTCCTGAGCTCTTTCTGTCTGAGTATGTCTGCAGCTACACGCAACATCAGCTTGTCCCGCGTTCCACTATTTTACCGCCCTGAGCACAAATCTTATCGCGTGCTGTTTCTGATACGGCACTGACATCCACCTTCAAAGCCGTGGACACATCCCCTTTTCCGAGCAACTTGACCCTGGTGTCCGTGCCGCTTATTATACCCCGCTCATGCAGCGTCTGTTCAGAAACCGTTTCTCCCTCTTTAAAATCCTTTAGCCTGTAAAGATTGATAGGGGTATATTCCCGCTTAAAGGGTGCATTCGAAAATCCCCTTTTGGGGATACGCCTGTATAGGGGCATCCGTCCTCCTTCGAAAAGAGGATGGATAGAGACTCCAGAACGGGACTTCTGTCCCTTCTGCCCTTTGCCGCATGTCTTGCCTGTTCCCGAACCGGGGCCACGGCCCAGACGCTTCCGTTTTCTGTGCCCCCCCCGAAGCACGTCATGTATATTCATTGCAGTGACACTCCTCTGAGGGTTTCTATCGTTTCCCTGTTCCTCAACTGCAAAAGGCCGTCCAGAGTGGCCCGGGCAACATTTATAGGATTCTTATTGCCGATGACCTTTGTTAGTATATTGGTAATGCCCACACATTCGCATATCGCGCGTGCGACTTCACCCGCTATAACACCGGTACCGGGACTTGCAGGCCGCATAATGACACGTGTTGCGTGCGCCTTGCCTTTGACTTCATGAGGAATGGTTTCATGATACAAGGCAACTTTCTGCAGGTTCTCTATTGCCTTTTTGCGGGCTTTTTCTATAGCCTGGGACACGACATTCGCTTTGCCAAGGTCCAGTCCGACCTTGCCGGTCTGATCTCCCACTACGACAAGCGCACTAAAGGAGAACCGCCTTCCTCCCTTAACGACTTTTGTGCACCTCCGCACGTGCAGTACTTCCTCGACAAGCTCGATTTCACCGCTTTTAGTCTCTTCTGTCATACCGGGACTGTTCCTTTTTATAAAGAAATACCGTTCTTCTGAAATCCTTCCACTAACGCTTTTACCCTGCCGTGAAATCTATACGGGCCTATATCGCATTTGACACGTTCAATGCCCAGATTTTTAGATTTTTCACCAAGCTGTTCGCCGACCAACCGGGCTATATCCGTTTTTGTCATTTTACCCTTTACCTTTTTCTGCACTTCCGTACTCTGCGACGAAAGCGAACAGAGGGTTCTGTTCCCATCATCGTCAATAAGCTGCCCGTTTATATGCCTGAGGCTCCTGTAAATACTGAGCCTGGGACGTGATTCAGTTCCTCTGCACTTTTTCCGCCTTCTTAAGGCCCTTTTTCGCCGAAGCTCCGCTTTGTATGCCATCCTGCTCATATGATCTTACACTCCTTCAGCAGCAAATGTCTTGCCGACTTTGCGTCTGACATATTCATCATGGTAGCGTATGCCTTTGCCCTTATAGGGTTCGGGTGGGTATACACTGCGGATATCAGCGGCTACCTGGCCCACTTTCTGTTTATCGATGCCTGAAATCTCGATCCGGATCGGTTTGGGGAGCTCAGCAGTGATATCATCAGGGATCGGGATGACCTTCGTGTCGCAGAAACCGATATTCAGTTCGAGATTGCTTCCATTCAGCGCGGCCCGGTATCCCACTCCTTCAATCAGGAGGATCTTTGTATATCCTTCCGTTACACCGATAACATTATTATTGAACAGGCTTCTGTACAGACCGTGCTTCGCTTTCGAATCCTTGGTCTTATTAACCGGCACAAATGTGACCGCCCGGCTGTCTTGGTCATATTTAAAACCGATTATAGAATCAACAGTCAGGCTGAGTGAACCCTTCGGCCCCTTAACGGATATCTCACTGCCGTTGATCTGCACCTCTGCGTCGTCCGGAATAAAAACAGGCTTTTTACCGATCTGAGACATTTCTTCTACTCCATGCTACCAGATTTCACAAATGACTTCCCCTCCCACGTTCTGTTCACGGGCTTTTCTGTCGCTTATGATGCCGCTGGGGGTGGAGAGGACATGTATGCCCAGGCCGTTGAGTACAGGAGGAAGTTCCTGAATCTTGCGATATATTCTGCGTCCCGGCTTGCTCACTTTTGCTATCTTTCTGATCACTTCCTCGCCGTTCGGCCCGTATTTCAGATATATCTTCAGCAGTCTTTTCGGAGGATCGATATCGAGCACTTTGAAATTCTTGATGTACCCCTCCTCCTTGAGAACTTCCAGAATCCCCTCTTTCAGTTTCGAATAGGGGCATTTCACGCTTTCCTTGCGAGCAGACAGCCCGTTGCGTATGATTGTCAACATATCTGCAATCGGATCATTCTGGGACATTATCCTCTCCTAATAGCGCGGCTTTAAGCCGTAGCCAAAAAGTTCTTTTCTTTTCATATCGTTGTGCATGTTCTCGCTAATTAATTAAAAGTTTTTTGTCGCAGAATGCGACAAAAAACTTACCACGAACTTTTACGTACACCCGGGATCATGCCTTTATTGGCCAGTTCGCGGAAACAGAGCCTGCATAGACCGAATTTTCTGTAATATCCCCTGGCTCTTCCGCAAATATTGCATCGGTTGTATTCTCGGGTATCGAATTTCTGTTCTCTCTTCTGTTTATTGCTCAGTGCTTTGCGTACCATAGTGTTTCCTGTTATGAATCCTCACGAAAAGGGATGCCGAAATGCTTGAGAAGCACAAATGACCTGTTATCCTTCCCGTTTTCAATAACAAATGTAATATCCATGCCGAACGTGTATTTTACCTTTTCTATATCTATCTCGGGAAATATAACATGCTCCTCGATCCCCAATGAAAAATTTCCCGCATCATCAAACGAGCGGGGAGGAATGCCTCTGAAGTCCCTGATGCGGGGCATTACCACATTGATCAGCTTGTCAACAAAACTGTACATCATTTTGCGGCGGAGAGTGACTTTGCATCCTATAGGAATCCCTTTGCGGATATTGAAATTCGATACGGCTTTCCTTGACTTTGTGATCACAGGCATCTGCCCCGTGATCAGGGCAAGATCATGTTTAACATAATCAAGGACTTTCGCGTCTTCGATCCCGTCTCTGCCCAGCCCTACATTACATGACACCTTCATCAGACGGGGAAGGGCATGGATGTTCTGTATTTTAAATTCCTCCTGCATGGCAGGAATGATCTCTTGTGAATACCGTTCTCTGAGCGGGATCATGACGAGTTCCTCTGTTAGGTTCCTGTTCCTATATTCTCATCGCAATGCATGCAATACCGGGATTTGTCCCCCTTATCATCCTTCCGGATCTTAACACGGGTTGTTTTGCTGCACGCGGGACATACCAGCATGACATTGCTTACGTGGACCGGAGCTTCCTTCTCAATACGGCCCCCCTTCTGATTCATACTGCTGGGCTTGAGGTGTTTAAATATCATATTGATATTTTCGATCAGCACCCTTTCTGTGTCAGGATATACCTTGACTACTTTGCCGCGTTTTTTGTTCTCAGGGGCAAATCGGGCACTTCCGCTTATAACCTCAACTGTATCGCCTTTTCGTATCTTTAAGCTCATGACTGTTTCTCTATACAACTTCGGGAGCAAGTGAGATAATACGCATAAAATTCCTATGCCTGAGTTCCCGGGCTACCGGCCCGAAAATACGGTTGCCGACCGGCTCATTATTGTCATCTATCAATACGATCGAATTGTCATCGAACCTGAGCGTACTTCCGTCATCACGCGATATATCGTTTCTGGTCCTGACAATGACGCCGCGCACCTTTTCTCCTTTGCGGAGATTGCTCTGCGGAGAGGATTTTCTCACCGATCCGATGACCACATCTCCAACTGAACCGAATCTCTTGCTGGCTGTGCTCCTGACCTGAATACAGCGCACGATCTTCACGCCGGTATTATCCGCAACCTTCAGCATAGTCTCCATCTGAATCATTTTTCTTCTCTCTCAACAGAAACTAAGCGCCACCGTTTTGTCTTGCTCAAAGGACGTGATTCCTTTATGCGGACCTTATCGCCCACACTGCACTCGTTTTCAGGATCGTGTGCCTTGAACACGGTGGTCTTGCGTATATATTTTTCATATTTAGGATGTTTCGCCAGGTATTCAACAGCTACAGAAACGGTCTTATCCATTTTGTCACTGGTGACTATGCCGACCACTTCTTTTCTCTTTTTCATATTCCTGTTTCCTCATGCACTTTCTGTTCATTTATGATCGTCAGAATCCGGGCGATTTCTTTCCTGTTCTTCTGGAATATCGAATTATCCTCGATCGATTCAACAACCGCCCTGAAGCGCAAATTATAATTCTCCCTTCGCAGGGACTCAAGCCTGTTATTGAGTTCTTCCAGAGATAATTCGCGGAGTTGGGATGTTTCCACTACATTCTCCTTGAAACCATTTTTGTCCTCACCGGGAGCTTATATGACATTCGCCGCAGCGCTTCCTGAGCAATCTTGAAGTCAACTCCACCGATCTCAAACATGACTTTACCGGGCTTTACCCGGGCCACCCACTCAGAGGGTTCACCCTTACCTTTGCCCATACGGGTCTCTGCGGGTGTGGCTGTCATGGATTTATGAGGGAACAGCCGAATAAATACGTGGCCCGTGCCTCTGAGAAAATGTCTACACGTTACTCGCGCGGCCTCGATCTGCCTGTTTGTTATGAGTCCAGGCTCAAGGGATTGAATACCGTATTCTCCAAACGCAACGCTGTTGCCCCGGGTGGCTTTGCCCCGTATTTTTCCACGCTGTGTTTTGCGGTATTTAACACTTTTCGGCATTAAGGGCATCTAAATATCCTCCTTTTTTATAATCACTTTTTCCCTCAATTTATCGGTAAATTCACGTTTGGTCATATGCCCGGTATATATCCATACCTTTACGCCGATCGAGCCTGTTTTGGTTTTCGCCGTGGTAAAACCGTAGCTTATCTCCGCCTTGAGTGTATTAAGCGGTATATTCCCTTTCTGCACCTTGTCCCTCCTTGACATCTCGGCCCCTCCCAGCCGTCCTGAGAGTATCACTTTTACTCCCAGGGCCCCTGCTTCAATCGCGGTTTCGGCAGCTTCATTCATAGCACGTCTGAAAAAGATGCGCCGTTCGATCTGCATCGCGATCCTTTGGGCCATGATCTGGGCGTCCAGATCCGGCTTCTGGATCTCCATGATATTAATAGAAACTTTCTTCCCTGTATCATATTCAAGGTTTTTTATAAGTGAATCTATTTCACCTCCGCCCTTTCCTATAAGATAGCCTGGTTTCTCGGCGTGAATATTGATAATAATGGCATTGCCCTTATCCCGCTTCTCAATATTGATGTGTGAAATCACAGCATGCCGATAGAAATTCTTTATATATCTGCGTATCCTAAAGTCTTCATACAGATTTTCAGCAAAATCCTTCTTTTCTGTTATCATCCAGTTGGAAAGCCATTCTTTATTATAGCCTAATCTGAACCCTCTGGGATCGACTTTCTGTCCCAAGATATTCTCCTTATTCCTGCTGTTCCTCAAGCTCAACATGCATATGGCTAGCCCGTTTATTGATCCTGGTCGCCCGTCCCATAGCCCTGGGCCTCCACCGCTTCAATGCGGGGCCTTCATCAACATACGCCCTTTTAACGGACAGTTCGCTTACATCCGCACCGATATTGTCGTTCTCAGCCGCGTTAGCAACCGCTGACCTGATAAGTTTTTCAAAGAAGCAACTCGCCCTTTTGCCCGAGTTCTGAAGCAGAACGAGTGCTTCGTCAACACTTTTTCCGCGTATCATGTCAGCGACAAGACGCGCCTTCTGCGGGGAAATACGTGTAAATTTCTGTGAAGCTTTCATGACCAGTCATCCGTTCTCCGTGCCTCTTTGGCATGCCCTGTAAATCTCCGTGTCGGAGCAAACTCACCGAGCCGGTGCCCTACCATATTCTCATTAATGCGCACCGAAATAAAATCCCTGCCGTTATGGACTTCAAATGTATGGCCGACAAACTCAGGCACCACCTGGCATGAACGGGCCCATGTCCGAACAGGCTCGTGGATGCCCTGTTCCTCCTGTTTCATGATCTTTTTAAGAAGTTTTGTATCTACATACGGCCCTTTTTTGTTCGATCGGCTCATAATATCTACTTTTTCCTCCGTCTGATAATAAAATTGTTTGTAATATTCTTGGGTTTTCTTGTTTTACCCCCCTTTGCAGGCTTTCCCCAAGGCGAACAGGGATGCCGACCCCCGGACGAACGCCCTTCCCCTCCGCCCATGGGATGGTCAATGGGGTTCATGCTTGTTCCTCTGTTATGTGGACGTCGTCCCATTTTCCGTTTGGTGCCGGCCTTGCCTATCGAAACGATCTTATGATTCAGGTTCCCCACCTGTCCGATTGTGGCTTTGCATGTAAGAAGGACTTTGCGCACTTCACCACTCGGAAGCGTGATATGCGCGTATTTTCCTTCTTTTGCCGTAAGCCGAGCGTATGTTCCAGCCGAACGGGCTAACACCGCTCCCCTTCCCGGATACAGTTCAACATTATGAATGAGTGTACCAAGGGGAATACTGTTGAGAGGCATGGTGTTGCCTACATCAGGTTCGCATTCGCTTCCGGTAAAAATCTCCTGGCCGACCTTTATTTTATCGGGAGAAATGATATACCTCTGTTCTCCGTCCCTATAGCAGACACGTGCGATATATGCCGAATGGTTCGGATCGTACTCAATGCTCTTGACTGTAGCCGGAATGCCGTCTTTATCCCTTTTAAAATCGATTATCCTGTAAAGGCGTTTAACCCCGCCACCCCGGAACCGCGACGTGATACGGCCGTAGTTGTTTCTGCCCCCTGTCTTTTTCAGCGGTACAACAAGCGACTTGACCCTCCTTTTTTCCGTAAGTATGGAATAGTCGACGTCGCTCTTGAACCGCTGGCCGGGCGTAACCGGGTTTTTTCGCTTAATATCTGTCATGCGGTTGCTTTCTCTCAGATAAGATTAATATAATCGGACTTACTCAGCGTCACATAGGCCTTTTTCCAGTCAGGCCCGCGGCTGTGGTAATACCTTCTGTATGTCTTGGGCTTGCCCTTGAACGACGCTGTCTTTACAGCAAGCACTTTAACATCATAAATTTCTTCGACAGCCTTTTTAATCTGGACTTTGTTAGCGGACGGATCAACACGGAAAATATAAATATTGCTCTCCTCCGCCGACTGTATGGCTTTTTCGGTTACCAAGGGCCTTTTGATAATCTGAAACTTATCAGTGCTCATTTTTGCGCTCTTTCAAGCAGTTGTTCAAAGCCGGATGTGTCCGCCACGATGTATTTATGTGAAAGAAGATCAAGAGCGTTTACATACGCACCGGCCTTGACGTTAACCCTTTGAATGTTGCGTGCGGATCTGTATACTATATCATTATCCGTGATCAGCAGTATGCTGGAGCCGATGACTCCAAGCGCATTCAGGAATCCGGATATCTTCTTGGTAGAGGGGCTGTCAAGGCCCATATCCTTGAAAAGCATCACTTCGCCGGAACGGATCTTCCCGCCAATGCTCTGCTGCAGGGCTGCTTTCTTCATGCGGGCAGTCGTTTTCTGCCTCCTGCGGAAAGTTCTCGGACCGAAGGCCACAGCTCCCGAACGCCATATTGGTGAACTTCGCGTGCCTGAACGAGCCCGGCCTGTCCCTTTCTGCCGCCAGGGCTTTTCACCTGAAAAACTCATCTCGCTTCGGGTTTTCGTATTCGCTGTTCCAAGCTTCGTGTTATTCTGGTACGCGAGGATCACCTGTTTCAGAAGGGACCTGTTCACCGGCGAATCAGCTATACGATCGTCAACATTCATAGTTTCCGATTTCTTTCCGCCCGCGTCGAATATGCTTACATCAGCCATCAATTGGATCCCTCTTTCGTCTGAATTCTCAAAAGGCCCTGTCTGTGGCCCGGCACTGAGCCTTTCACGCATATAATGTTGTTCTTGGCATCCACTTTAACCACTTCGCAATTTTCAACCGTCACAGAATTTGACCCTGTCCGTCCCGGCATCTTTTTATTCTTATGCACCCTGGAGGGGTCAGCACTCATCCCGATAGACCCGGGGGCCCGATGGGTTTTCGCTCCGTGGCTGGCCTTGCCCCCCTTAAATCCCCACCGTTTGACCACTCCCTGGAAGCCTTTACCCTTTGAAATGCCAGAAATATCGACGACATCGCCTGGTTTCAGGATATCCGCCTTGATCACATCACCGCTTGATAGGTCTGATCCTTTCTTTACGCGGAATTCCCGTATATACCTGACAGGAGAGCAGTTATATTGCTCGAAATGGTAATATTCAGGCTTCTTCAGCAGGCTGTCCCTCTTTTCAAGGAAACCGAGCTGTACAGCCTGATATCCGTCCTTATCCTCGGTCTTTACCTGGATGACCGTGCACGGCCCGGCCTGGATCACTGTAACCGGAACAGCCTTCCCCTGCTTATCGAATATCCGTGTCATACCGACTTTTTTTCCGAGAAGACCTGTACTCATTGCGCTTTCCTGTTCTTCTATTCAATAATGGTCTTTATCTTGGTTTTGACCCCTCCGGGCAGCTGAAGGCTGTGCAGCGTGTCAACCACTTTCTTGCTGACCTCGGTAATATCAATAATCCTTCTATGGGTACGTATTTCATACTGTTCTCTCCCCTGTTCAAACTTGTGAGGGGATTTAATAACAGTAAATTTCTCGATCTTTGTTGGAAGGGGGATTGGACCGGATATAAAAGCTCCCGTTTTCTCCACGTCCGATACGATCTGTTTTACTGTTTTATCAAGCAGTGTGTGTTCATATGCTTCCAGTCTGACCCTGATCTTTTCCTGCACGTACTGGTTCCTTCATGTGATAATAATTAATAATCGAACGGCATACCGCTCTGATTTACAGAAATTCATAAATTATACAAAAAAAACCATTTTGTCAAGAAATTTATAATTTTTTTTGATTTTTTGGGAAATTTAGAGTTTCAAGCTGACTTCACGTTGTGCAGCAGGAGACAGGGAACAGGAATCAGGGGACAGAAAGAAGTAATTAGTGTTTAGTAAATTAGAATTTAAAACCCGACCGCTGCATCAAGCATGTCTTTGACACCGCGGGAGCCTGGATAAAACCCTGTTGCTTCACGCCAGATATCCTCGCTTTCCATACAGAAATAGACTGACGTGCCGGGAAATACTTTTTTCGCGTATGCGTAGAGCTTTTTAAACATCAGAGCGCGTGTCTTCTTGTAATACCGTTTTTTATCGTCAGCCCCCTCGATGAATTCCCCGGCTGTCACAACCGAATCGGGATACCGGCTGTCAATGATCCGCTTCAGCTCATGCATGAAGCGCATGCCTCCGATGCTGAACCATACAACATCTTTATCTGAACCGATATGGTCACCGAGCATATCGAACATGTCTGCATATCCTTTTTCCCAGCCCGGAAAACGGATAACAGGATCAAGATGGAAAGAGAGCATATACCCCGCATCCCGTACTGTTGAAGCCGCTTTCAACCGTTCCTCAAGAGAAGCTGTATCCCTCTCCTCATGCTCTATGACATACTGGGCGTTTATAGACCATCCAGCCACAGTCCGCCCCCGAGGATCCACGTCAAGAAGAGGTTCGATATAAGCCGTTTTGGTCTTAAGCTCGAGGATGCTGCAGGTATACAATGCCATACGTTCAATGAGCCTGCGTGATATTCCGCATATATGCTCGAGGGCAAGGCTGTCGCCCAGCTCACCGGTGCCGATCCGGAGATTCCGCCTAGGTTTCCATACCTTTTGAAAGAGCTCCTGCTCTATCTGTTCTGGACCCGCAAAAAAAACCATACCTGGTTCATTGAGATACGCCTGAAGGATACAGTAGGTACAGGTCAGGGGACAGTTGTGAATGCAGTTAAGGACCGTATAACCGCATCCTGTATAATATGATGTGCAGGGGCACGGTTTAAGCATCTCTCCTTTCGGTGCGCAGAGGATTAGATTTTCCTTGGGATCACTCCCTTCAGGAATTGAAGGGACATCCTCAAACAGCGATATCCCTTCAGGGCTGAACAGTTCAGATGCCCTGCGGGAAGCTTCGGAGTTCTGCACCGACTCCTGAATATAGACATGTTGTATATTATAAAGGAGGGCATTTTTCATTACGTCTCTCTCTGCCTGAAGAACCATTCCAGCCCTTGGCCGGGCCCTTTTTCCCGCAGCATCCGGGCTGAGACAGTATCAAGGGGAGGTAACGACCCAGTGCGGGCGAAAAATGCGTTCCTCTCATGGACCGATGGAAAATCGGTTTCCGCCCTCTCGCCCGTATACGGATAGCCTGCAAATCTGGACAGGAGGGTATGCCCCACCATGATCCTTGCCCCATTGAGAAAATCATCTCTGTACGGTGCAAGGTTTTCCCCTTTCAGGTCGTCATAGAAGGGCTGGCCCGGCCTGTTCATTTCGGTCCCGATATTCACGGGAAGTCCGAATTCCTCCGCTGCCTGCATAACCTGTTTCAGATTGGCTTCCTTTATCTTTTTCTCCTCGGGATCGTTGATATTCCAGTTCCGTTCCGGGATGATATTCAAAGCTGCCGCCCCCTTTTCCTTCAGGCATGCAAAAAGGGTATACGGGTCCTGTTCTCCCCTGCTCGTACCGTCAAGCCAGGCGATCATGGGCACTGCACCGCATGAGAGCACCCATTCTATGAACCGGTCCGCTGAGGGAAAAGTATCCTCGGACGGCTGTACATACCCGATACCCCCCTGTTTTGTCAGTTTGCTCCTGATCAGGTCATCCATAACATGTGTACCAGCAGCGGGTGAAATATCCCTTTCTGACATACCGATAACACCTGCCCAGTATTCATTCACTTCTTGTATAGAGCCGAATGCCTGTTCAGCCCTGCTTCGATACGCCTGAACGATATGCCGTTCGGTCGGGGTTCCGGAGGGGGACAGAGGCTTTATGTCCTGCTCATAATCAACTGCAATATCAGGAAGTTTTTCATTAATCCTCACCACAAGATCCCTGTTCCTTTGGCAGGCACGATCCATATATCCTTCACGTTCCTCCGCTTCCCGGCTTTCCCTCTCAGGTATTTCCGCAAATCCCGCACCCATCATATATGCGATCCCCGGTTCCCCCGGAGACGAGATCTCTTTGTCAGCGAATTCCTTTACAAAAACCCTTGTTTCAATATGCACCGCGGTCCTGAGACCGAGTATTTCCCCCGCAGTGTAAAATTCCTCAAGTCCTTCCAGAACATCAAAATCACACAGCCCTGCAGCATACAAACCCGCGTTCCGGGCTTCCCACGCGATACGCACAGGGGACCAGCCCAGAGGATTATAGCTGAAAAAGGAATGGCAGTGCATATTAACGTTTTGTGCCTCAGGAGGAAAATCCCCCTGTCTGCCGCACAATTCCTCAAGCACTGACATCCGTTTCTGCGCGTCGAATGAATTCAGTTGGTCTATTTTGCTGGATGCATCCATAACTATGTATTTTATCTCTATAAACACCAAAGTCAAGAAATTATGGATTGTAAATAATAAATAGAGGAGGGATTGACTTACTTTTCTCATCCAGCCGTTTGAGTGCTGCCTTACCTGCACGCTGAGGAGATAGTAGCGGTGCTGTATACCGTAGTTTCCTGTCCGTCGCTTACTTCCACGTGCCATTCCGTATAGTCAAGATGGCCTGCAGGGATAGCTTTCCTGTCGCAGGGATACTCTGCCTAAATTATATGCTTCTGAATTGACTTCTGAGTCAGCTCAAAAAAATCCTCTTTCAAATCTAATATTTTCTTCAATTTGAAGCTGATTTTTCCAAAAATCAAAAGAACAAATACCGTTTTAGCCTGTAAAAAAGGGCTTCCAAACTCCCTGAACACGCACACCTCGTCTGCATAGTCGTAACTCGCACCTGTGTACGGGATGAAGTTATAGCTGTTTTCGCGGGTTGCGCCCTCCGTATACAGGTAATATTCTTCACCATCTCCGTAAGTATACAAGTACGTATCACACGCAATGTTCCCGAGAATTGTCATGTCCCGGTAACTCGGCCGGTCAAGTATACCGTACAGCAGGCTCACCACCCATTCCTCCATGTCCACTCCGCGGCACATGGGACGCGGGCCATCCATAACACTCGGCCAGAATCCTTCATACAATCCCCAGTCCCCCCAGCCATTGAAGCAATAATACGAAGCCCAGTCACTGGAAAACATCCAGGTTTCAGAGCGGGTTACGTGATCGCCGTCGCTCACTTTCACGTACCAGGAGAATACAGGTATTTCCATAGAATCGTAAAGGTCCCACCAGACAAGGGCGGTCTGTCCGGACGCCACACCTGTTACCGTGCCGATCAGGCTGTCATCTAAGGCATCATAGAAGGATACGTCCATGGCGTCCCCGTCAGGATCGGTCACTTCCACTTCCAGGTCCACCATATACTGCTCATCTGCAAACCGGACTATAATCGGGCCCTTTGTTATAAAATCACGCCATTAATCACGCCATTTATCATAAAATCACGCCATACCGCTGTGCTCTGCCTTTGCCGCTCGTGCTGATTAAACCCTCATCTACAAGCTGTACCAAATCCCTGAGAGCAGTATTTGCAGATACATTAAACATGTTTCTGTATGATTGATTTGAAAATACTCTTTCCTCATTTACCATCAATTCTAATGCTTTCAATTGCCTCTGGTTAAGATGGGAAATATCCCGCCCTTTTTCTTTAGGTATAAGATCCAGTATGTTTTCTCCTGGACCCCGAAATATCACTTTAAATGAAACCTTTGAATCCTCAAATACAGGCTCCTCAAGACCATGTCCCTTCATCATGTCCCTCATTTTACGGATGCCTGTATTCCAGCGTTCAACATACTTTATATTAAACAGAAGCTGTGCAATATACGGATTGCGCAGGTAATGTTCTTTTTCAATGTTTTTCAAAGTCAAATGACCTGGCAAACCTCCAGGACTCTGGACTTCAATCCTGTCATTGAAAATCGCCACACGGATATCATCTCCGCCAATGGAGTAATCCCGGTGGCACACGGCATTAACAATTGCTTCCCTGATTGCCGGCATTGGATATTCAGTTATTTCTGCACGCTGAGTTTCTACTACTTTTGCTGCAACACGTGTATTGCGGGATACAAACTGCATTGCTGATTCAATCATTTCAGGCAGTGTGCCGAAAAGATCCTGCATATCAATGAAATCACCTTTGCCTTTTCCTTTAAATCTTGCACAGCGAATCTGGGTATGGGGAAGGAAACTCTGAGGATCGGTACCGAACAGCATAATGGCAGCATTTGAAGGAATGCCGGTAGTTTCATCAATCACCCTCAGCTTTCTAAGGTTCTCATGTACCGGAAGTCCGGGATCAACAGGGATACCGCGGCTTTGTTTATAGTTCTTGAGATACCCGCTTACTTTGCTTTCGTCAATATTCTTGATACCTGCTCCTTCACATTGTAAAGCCCCATAGTATATGTGCCTGGATTCACGAAGCAAACGCTCGAATTCATCACGATTCATTTTCTTTGTGACTTTTCCAACCCGTTTAAAAGCCCGCCCGAATCCCGTGTAAGGCTTTGCTGAACCCGCACCGACCTGTATAATTAATACCTTTTTCCCTGATGCCGATTCAACTTTTACATGAGGATAAATAACGGGCTCCGTATTATCCGTTATTTTGCCTACCAAACGCTCAATTGTATCCCTGCCTATATCAACACCAAATGTCTTCAATCGTCCGTTCTTATCTCTGCGGACACCTACGTATACCGTGCCCCCTTTGAGATTAGCTAAGGAGACCAGAACCTCTACAATCCTGTCTGAATCGGAAAGCGATGGTTTGAATTCAACAGTTTCCGATTCGTCCTTTGGGATCCTTATACCCATTTTATTCCCTTACAATTTACTTGAAATAGTTTTTTCTGCAATTCTCTAAAATCTCATTTCAAATTATATCCCCCTTTCCCCTTGATTCAAGGGATTTTCTGATTAATATTACATGCCCATTGGTGAAAGAGTTTTTACATGAAAACAGATATTCTGCCTGTCTCGTGGCCTGAAAAGGTGAAATCGTCCATCATGAATGTGATATCGTTAGCGC
>Ga0272442_10000712_pt1 | contig 52142 bp, 36 predicted proteins | sample SSMForm2O_FD_200262 | JGI IMG/M metagenome (GOLD analysis project Ga0272442, IMG submission 200262) | Marine sediment archaeal communities from Little Sippewissett salt marsh, Falmouth, MA, United States - SSM-Form-2O | ecosystem: Environmental > Aquatic > Marine > Wetlands > Sediment ... | reverse complement strand
ACGCCAGGAGACAACGCGTGTCATCTCCTGGCGTCAAAGCCCTTCGACAGGCTCAGGGCAAGCGGGCGAGGAGATTCGAACTCCCGACGTCCAGCTTGGGAAGCGGCCTTGGTACGCAGGTAACGCTTGCTCTAGACGAGTTTTGTGTCTACGGAGCTCCGGGGGTGACCAACTCGGTGCGGCACGGCTGGCAGGCGGTGACCACTGCAGGCAGCAGCGGAGAATCGAGGGGGGCGCAAAGGACGGCGGCGTAGTCGTCTTACCGGCCGGGGCGGCTGTAGTGTGGGTGGCCCGGTCGTTGGCAGGCGATGGGGATTCCACGAACACGAGGTGGCCGTGCTATTCGGCGTGCGACATAGCCGGCGCGTTCAGGCCCATGCGGAGGTGGCGGTAGACGCTGGGACTGGCGCCGACGACCTGGCGGAACTTGCGCGTGAAGTAGTTGCTGTCAGAAAAGCCCACGTGGTAGGCGATCTGGGTGACGGGGCGGCCAGTGTTGCGTAGCAGGTCCATCGCGTGTCGCAGGCGAACGTGGATCAGATACTCGATGGGCGTCTGCCCCGTCGCCTCTCGGAAAGCGACCATGAGACTGCTCTTGGACATGTGGGCTGCGGAGCAAAGCTCCGCAATCCGCCACGGCCGGTGGTACTCGCTTTCCAGCAGGCCGATGACCTCGCCGACGCGGAGCAGGGACCGGGCCGCGCCGCGAGCGTCGCGGGAGTACTCCCGCGAGAGAAACACCATCAGCTCCACCAGCTGGCTGAGAAGCAAGGCCTCGTAGCCGGGGCGGCGCTGCTGGTACTCGCGGTCCATGCCGGCAACGATCTGCATCGCCTCGGCGAGGCGCGTAGGGCGCAGTTGGAGTCGCCCACGGAACCAGCCGCGACGCCGCCGGCCGGGCTCGAGGACGAACAGGGCGTGATAGCCGGGGATTCCCTTCAGTTGGTCCGCGGGCAGAGGGATCCGGCCGGCGTTGAAGTGGACTTCCGTCCAGACGAGGTCGCGGCATTTGGCGAGGGCATGGGTCTGGACGCCCTGGACTACGAACACGTCGCCCGCGATCACCGGGTAGTCGTGCGCGTCCACCCGGTGCGTTCCGCTGCCGCCCTCAAACAAGATCAGTTCGGTGAAGTCGTGGCTGTGCTCCTCCCCCCCGATGCTGCGAAGCTCGCCATCGCCCTGGAGACGGCGAACGCGAATGGCGATGCCCACGTCCAGGAATCGGCCGTGGATCTTGGGTTTCCGCCGGGATCTCGGGCTTGTTGGCATGACTGGACTATTGTGCTGTAGATTCGGACGATTATCAAGGCCGACTCATCCCGGTTGACGGCATAATGGCCGTTGCGCGGCGGCACCGTCGCTCCCCGCGGTGAGGAGAGATGCACGTGAAACACACATCGATCGTGATCGGCGTATGCTGGGCACTGGCGGCCGGGCCGGTCGGAGCCGAAGACAAGGCGGGCTTCCGCACGCTCGACCTCCGCGGCGCGGTCAACATGGGCTGGCGGGACGATGTGCCGGGCGACGGCAAAGGCGGCTGGACCGACCAGGGCGCCAACGACATGCGGAACGTCAAGCCGGGCCGGCGGACGCTCTGCGGCGTGCCGTTCGACCTGATCGACCCGGTCGGCAATGGCGGCAAGGCCGTGCTGGTTCTCAGGAGCAAGAACTTCCCCCACGGCCCTGCGGTCGCGAGGGTCCCGGTGGGCGGCAAGGCCCGCTGCTTGTACTTCCTGCACGCGGCGGCGTGGAACAAGGGACACATGGCGACGTACGTCGTCCACTACGCCGATCGCACAACCGCCGAGATCCCCATCCGGGCCAACCGCGAAGTCGAGAACTGGTGGACACCGAAGCACGGCAAGACGTATCGGGCGGCACTGCACGTCTCGAACGCCGAATGCGGCGACGTCGGCCTGCTGCTGTACGCGTGGAACAACCCCAAGCCGGGCAAGCCCATCGCGGCCGTGGAGTTCCGCAGCACGGTCTCCGACGGCGTACCCATCATCGCGGCCGTGACGGCCTCGACGAAGAAGACCGGCCTGCCGGACGTCACGACGATGGCGAAGTGGCACAAGCCCAAGGGCATCGACGCCGAGTACCGAGCCCTGCTGACGGCCGGGAAGCACGCCGAGGCGGTCCGCCGCGTGCTCGCCGGCGTCCGGGGCGGCCGGGCGGATGCGGAGATCGACGGCCTCGGCGGCGTGCTGGCGGTCTCAGCGGACCTCGCCGGCCCGCTGCTGGACGCCCTCGCGGCCGAGGGATCGGTCCAGGCAGCGACGGTTCAGGCCGAACTGCTGATCTGGGCCGCCCGGGGTGACGAGACGCCTGGCTGGAAGCGCAAGGGCCGAACCGTCCGCCCGAAGGAGATGACCACCAACGAGCTCGGCCGACGGGCGGCGGAACTGCTGGGCCACGCGGACCCGTTCGTCCGCGGCCTGGCCGAGTGGGCCATCGCCTTGCGGCTCGGCCTGGAGTGCGAAGGCCCGCGGAGCAAGCCCTGGCCCGACCCGGCGAAGTGCGCCTGGTTCGCGACGTTCGAGGCCCTCGGCCCCGAAGCATACGTCGAGCTGGACCACGTCCGCCAGGCGGCGGGTCCGGGCCTGCACCGCGGCACGAAGGGCCTGCTCGACGGCGCCGAGGCAACCTGCCGGCGCGCCCGCGCCGGGGCGGAGGAAGCCCTCGGCCGCATCGACGACGAACAGGCCCGGGCCCTCCGCGCCGCGATGGCCGCGATGGCCGAGGCGAAGGCGCGGCTCGCCGCCGGCGTGAAGGCATCGCCGAAAGACCTGACCGCGGCCCGGAAGCTCTACCTCACCTGCCGACGCGCCGCCCGCGAGGTCGTCCTGGCCGGGGCGGACGCCGCGTGCCGGCGCGTCCTGTTCGCGACGCGGACCGGCAACGACGGCGGCAACATCACCAACGGCCATCTCCGCGACATCTACGGCCCGGGCGGCGACCTCTACACCAAGCACGGCCTTTCCCCGACGGACCCCGCCGAGCCGCTGCTGCGGGGCGGCCTGGGCCGCGGGCACATCCGCGGGCTGGACCTCGGCTACGACGCCGAGAGACTCATCGTCTCCTACCTCCGCCAGCCGACGTTCGACAGCAAGCGCAACGCCGCCCGGGAGAACACCGAAAAGGGCGTCTCCGAGCCGGCACACCTGTACGAGCTGGACCTCGACCCCGCCACGGGCAAGCCGGCCGGCGAGCCGCGGCAACTGACCAACGCCCCGTACAACTCCGACTTCGAGCCCTGCTACCTTCCGGAGGGCGACATCATCTTCACGTCCGACCGCAGCAACTACGGCAGCCAGTGCGCCGGCGGGCTCGTGCAGGACAAGATGATCGTCAACCTCTGGCGGTGCGGCCCGGACGGCTCGGGCGTCCATCCGCTGAGTAACAACAAGGACTTCGACCGCCACCCGCACATGCTGGAGAACGGCCAGGTGCTGTTCCTCCACTGGGAATACCAGGAGCGGCACCTCTGGCAGACGCACACGCTCTGGTCCTGCCGGCCGGACGGCACGATGACCGATGCGTTCTTCAAGCAGCACATTGCCAGCGGCCCGATGAGCCTACGCGAGGCCCGGCAGGTCCCCGGGCAGGACAAGCTTGTCGCCATCGCATGCGGGCACCACAACTGCGCCCTCGGCGCGGTGATGCTCGTGGACTACTCGGTGGGCATCAACGAGTCCGAGGCGATGCGACTCGTGACGCCGCGGTGCTCGAAGACCGAGGGCGGCTACGGGCGGACGAAGGCCGTACCCGAAGGCGGCGTGCCCGACGCCGGCGGGCACTACCAATACCCCTGGCCGTTGAGCGACAAGAGCTTCCTCGCGGCGTACTCGTACAAGAAGAAGGACTCCGCCAGCGGGCGGAGTTTCGGGCTGTACTACATCGACGTCTGGGGCAACAAGGAACTGCTCCACCGCGACCGACGACTGAGCGTGACGTACCTGATGCCCCTCGCGCCGCGAACGCGTCCGCCGGTCCTGCCGCAGCATGCCCGGCCGGGCACGGGGTACGCCCTGGGCTTCGTCAAGAACGTCCACGCGGGGCTGGACGGCGTTCAGTCCGGACGGGTGAAGTACCTGCGCATCAGCCAGCACGCCCCTTGGCCCTGCGTCCGCGACGAGAGCAAGGCGTGCAAGTTCAACGACCTCCACTACGCGGCGGCCGGGGCGTGGACGCCGGTCTTCGGCGCGTGGGCGTGGTCGCCGGCGCGGGCGATCGGGATCGTGCCGGTCGAACCGGACGGCTCGGCGTACTTCAAGGTCCCCGCCGACCAGCCGGTGTACTTCCAGGCCCTCGATGCGAACTTCCTGGAGGTCCGCCGGATGCGGAGCAACGTGACGTTCCGCGACGGCGAGTACCGCGGCTGCGTCGGCTGCCACGAGACGACCGAGGGCACGCTGACGACCGGCGGCCGGCCCATGGGCTCGGCCCTGGCCCGCACGCCCAGCACCCCGGAGCCGCCGAGCTGGGGCGACCGCATCGTGCCCGGCTACGACCTGCACATCCAGCCAATCCTCGACCGTCACTGCACCCGCTGCCACAAGGCCACCAAGCCCGCCGCCGGGCTGGACTTCACCGGCCGGACCGTGGACCACTACCCGCAGGGATACCGGACGATGTTCGGCTTGGCGCCGACGGACCCGACGCCCGTGGCCAGCCAAGACGGGTGGCGGTGGATCTACAAGACCAAGCGAACACACTTCGACAGGGAATCGCTCAAGAAGATGGCCCGCAACGAGTACCCCGGGCAGTTGGTGAGCATCTCCGACCGCTTCAGCGGGCCGGAAGTGACGCGGCCGTTCGAGTTCGGCTCCTCGCGGAGCAAGCTCATCCGGACGCTGCTGTCGCCGCCGGCGGCGATGAGGGCCGTCAGGCTCCCGCGGGACGACTGGATCGCGCTGGTCACGTGGGTGGACTTCAACGCCCCCTATTTCGACACGTACACCGACAAGGACACCGTCAAGAAGACCGGGCGGGCTCGGCGCGTCCGCGTGGAGTTCCCGGACCCCTGGGAGCGTGCCCCCGCCGGGGAGTGGGTCTGGAAGGGCGAGGCGACCGTCGTCCTCAAGCCGTAGTCACGTGCCGGAGGAGTTGACCATGCGATACGGGGACTTCGGGATCGTCTGCGCCGCCGCGTGCCTCGCCGTCCTCGCCGCCACCGCGCGGGGCGGCGAAACCTGGGCCGGGCTAGCCGGCAGCGGGCCGCGCCACAACGCCTCGGCCGTGAGCATCCAGCCGCGCGGGCTGCGCGTTCTCTGGCGGCGGCGATTCGCGGCCGTGCCGATCGGCGAGCAGACCGGGCCCAACAACGAGATGAACTTCGCCGCCGGCAAGGGCGCGCGGAACCTGACGCTGCTGGATGGGCGGATCGCCCTGATCGCCGCCGACGCCAACGACGCGCCCAACGAGACGAACGACTACTACTGCAGCGTTCTCGACACCGCCGACGGGGCGACGCGCAACTGCGTGCGGATCAAGTCCAGCGCCGGCGGGACGCGGGCCTACCGCTGGCCGCACGCGTGCGTCTCGGCCTCGACGGACAACGCCTGCGGCATCGTCCAGATCGCGTGGGACCCGCAGACGGGCATCCTCTTCACCGGCCAGGGGGCCTACGCATCCAGCTACACGGCGTACCGGCCGCTGGCGAACGTCGCGAGCTACAAGCCCGGCCGCTGGCAGGACGGCGAGCCGGCCTACCGCGAGCTGACCGACAAGCACCCCGGCTTCCAGGACGCCTTCGGGCGGACCCGCGGCCAGCAGGCGACCGTCTTCGGGCCGACGGACAGCCTCTCGCCGATGCGGCCGTACACGTGGGGGCTGAGCGGCTTCTACCTTGCCCCCGACCGGGCGGGAGGCGAGAAGCCGCCAAAGTACGACACCGACTGGGAGACGGTCTTCGAGCGGCAGGGATCGTCGTACTACAACACGTCCTCTTGGTTCCAGCTCGACACGGCCGGGGCGATGATCGTCAACTGCAAGGGCGCCAATTGGGGCCACAACACGGCCGGGGATGTGTACGTCTTCAACAAGCACACGGGGATGAAGGCCGTCGTCGCCATGCCGGAGCTTCCCGGCGGAGGGCGGCTGCGATGCTTCAACGCCGGCGGGGCGATGGCCGCCAACGGCAGGCTCTTCTGCGCCGGCCCGGCCGAGGGCAGGCTGGGCGTCGACCGCCCCGAGGGCCGCGTGCCGAAGATCGACCAGGGGCTGTGGCTGTGGGCGTACGACGTCGCCACGGCGAACAAACGGCCCGACGGCGGACTGACCGGCCCTGGCGGCGCCGAGACCGCGACACTCACGCCCGCCTTCGCTCACAAGCTCCCATCCCGCTTCGCGCCCGACCCGGACGACCTCAACACGTACGGCCAGTCCTACTACGAATGCGACGGCTTTTACCGACCCAAGGCGATGCTCGCCGACGGCGAGACCCTCTGGTTCGCGTGGAAGCCGAGCCGGGCGGATGCGGTCGAGCTGGTCCGCGCAGACGGCCGGGGCGCGACGGCCTTCTCGCTGAACGTCGGCCGGGGGCTGATGGGCGTGGACGTCTGGCCGAAGATGGGCCTCGCGCGGGCCGGCGGGCGGAGGCACATCGTCTACTTCACCGGTTACGCCCGCCATCGCCGGCGGCTGATGCCCAAGGACGTCGTCGCCGAACTCAAGCGGATCCACGGGGCGGACTTCGACAAGCTGTCGCGGAAGGAGATCGACCTCACCGTCCGCCAGGCGAAGCAGTCGGGTATCTGGGACGGCGAGCTGCTCCCGCCGCGCGGCCCGGCCGAGTTGGCCGTCTTCGACGCGACGGGGATGAAGCTGCGGTGGACGTACAACGTCTCGGCCGCGCACCCGTCGATCCCCGCCAACGAATTCTGGACGCACTTGGACAAGACCGCCATGGTCGTCGCCGGCCGGTGGGCGTACGTCGGCTGGGTGGATGTGACAGGCGAGCAGGCGGCGTTGCGGCTGGTCGCGCTGGACATCACGGCGGACAGCCCCAAGCCGGTCGTCTCCGCCGTGCCCCTCGGTTTCCCGTCGGCGGGCAGCCGCAAGACGGCCCTGTTCGACCTGATCGCCGCTGACGGCAGGCTGTACGCCCTCGTGACACAGTCCGACCGCCTGTGGATTCGCGACCCGCGATGGAAGTCCCAGCACGTGATCGCCCTCGGTACAAGCCGATGACGCGAAAGGAACCGGTACCGATGCCCTCGAACGACGCGAAGCTGTACGACCTGGAGCCTTCGACGGAAGAGACCTACGACGTGATCGTCTGCGGCGGCGGCCCGGCCGGCATCGGCGCGGCGCTGGGCGCGGTCATCAACGGCTCGAAGACACTGATCCTCGAGGCCCGCAGCCAGTTCGGCGGCACGGCGACGGCGGCGATGTGGATGGAGATCAACTTCCTCTTCGCCGACAATGACGAGACCGACCGCGGCGGCGTGCACACGATCCTGATCGATGCCCTGCGCTCGTGGGGCCCCGACGCGTCGATCCCGGGTAAGCGCAGCGCGAAGTCGCCCGGCAGCGGCGGCAACCTCAATGTGCACCCGGAGTACCTCAAGAAGGTCCTCTTCGACCTGTTCGAGCAGCACGGCGTGGCCTTCCAGCTCTACAGCCCGGTGATCGACGTCGTGAAGGAAGGCGACACCGTCACCGGCGTGGTGGTCGGGGCGAAGGAAGGGCCGGTGACGTACCGCGGGAAGGTGATCATCGACGCCACCGGCGACGGCGACGTGGCCTTCCGGGCCGGCTGCGAGATGGAGACGACCGGCGACCCCGAGACGGGATGGCGGCCGCCGGTGACGGTGGCGTGGGCGGTGTGCAACGTCGATTGCGACCGCTTCTACGCGTGGCTCAAGGCCGGCGTCGAGCTGGACCGCCACCAGTTCGAGCACTTCAACGCGATGATCAACGAGTACCGAGAGAAGGGCTACAACCTGCCGGCGTGGATGGGCCTGAACCGCACGACGATCCCGGGTGTGGTGTCGATCAACAGCGGCACGTCGCTGCACATGCGGCTGGACTGCTCCCGCAGCGCGACGCGAACGCTGATGGAGAAGATGGCCATCGACCAGGCGCTGGACTTCATCCGCCTGGCCCGCGAGAAGCGGATCCCCGGCATGGAGAACGTCTGCCTGATGCGGACCGGCGGCTTCGCGATGGCCCGAGACACGCGTAGGCTAGTCGGCGTCTACCAGTTCAACGATAAGGACGTGATGGAGGGCACGGACTTCCCCGACGCGATCGGGGCCAAGTACGGCGGCAGCGATCCGGTGGGCAAGCTGCGTCCTTACACGGCGATCAAGCAGGGCGCGCTGTTCCCGTATCGCTCGCTGCTGCCGAAGGACGTTGACGGCCTGCTTGTCGCCGGACGGTGCAGTTCGGCGACGATGCTGGGCCACTACGGCGGCAAGAGCATGGGGAACATGATCTCGATTGGCCAAGGGGCGGGCGTCGCGGCCGCGATCGCGTCGGCCGAGGGAGTCGCGCCGCGCCATGTGGACGTTGTGAAGGTCCAGGAGGCCCTCCGGCAGATGGGCGCGCGGCTGCGCGAGGCAGACGTCGCCTCGTCCGGTTGATCCCACCATGTCGGAGAAGCCATCCATGCCGCTGGATTCGGGTCCTTCCGCCGGCCGGGTCGTGCAGGCCCTGCGTAACGGCTTCTGGGACCGAACGGAGGTCATTGAGCTGCGCGACGGCTCTCGCCGCGTCCGCAAGGCGCACAAGGACGACCTGACCGCCGGGCCGTGGGGCGCCGAAACGCTCCGCCGGGAGATCCGGTTCCTTCGCGGTCTCGACCCGGCGGCCCGTGAGAGCTTCCCGGCCGTGCTGAGTGCTTGGGACAACGGCCGCGATCTCGGGTACGAGATGACCTACCTCCAGGGCACAACGGACGTCGGCGAGCTGGCCGCGCAGGAAGTGCTGACGCAAGCCCAGGCCGACGCGTTCCAGGACCGTCTCGCCGAGATCGTCTTCGGCCGCGTCCATCGTCCCACCGAGCCGGCGGAGCCCCTTTCACAGCACGTGCAGGACATCATGACCACGGTCTTCGATCGACTGGAGGGGGACCGTGCATTCGGCCGCGTCATCACCACGCCGGATATCCGCCTCAACAGCGAGAAGGTCCTCGCCCCGCGTGTGGCGTCCATTCGCATTCGGTCCGAACCGGGCCTCATGGAGTGCCTCGACGCCGAGCCGCAAGTCCGTCTGCACGGCGACCTGTTCCTGGAGAACATTCTCCTGCCGCGAGAGGCGACCGGCGAAGGCTGGCCCACCCAGCAGACACTGATCGATCCGGTCTCCGTGGCCGGCGTGTCGCAGGGCCACCCGCTGTTCGACCTGGTCAAGTACGAGTCCTACGCCACCGGCGAGCTGCCCGCGTTGCGCAGCGAGAAGCTGCACGTGGAAGGCTTCGACCGCCCGCGCGAGGCGACCTTCGTCTACCGCGTCCTCTGGGACGACCCCGCGATCGCGCCGTACCGCCGGGTCGATTGGCTCGGCCGCTTCCGCGCCGCGTACGAACGCACCTACGGCCCGATCGACTGGCGGGCCTATCACCTGCTCGAGGCCTACTTTGCTCTCGTCATGGCCGCATGCACTCACGGCGCGCAACGACGTGGCCGCCTGCTGAAAGGGACCTGGGCGCTGAACGCGGCGCTCGGGCGGTGAAAGCCGCGCTGGCGGCACGTCTACAGTACGGCTCGCAGGGCGGAGAGAAGTCGTGCGACGTTCTGCTCTCGGGCGGTGTGGCCCATCAGGCCGATCCGCCAGATCCTCCCGGCAAGCGGGCCGAGGCCGGCGCCGATCTCGATGCCGTGGTCGTTCAGCAGGGCGGAACTTACGGCCGCGTCGTCGACACCGTCAGGCACAGTGACGGCGTTGAGCATGGGCAGGCGCGCCCTGGGCTCGACGAACGGCTCCAGCCCCAGCTCGCCCAGGCCGGCGGCCAACTGCTCGTGCGCGGCGCGGTGGCGCGCGAAGACGGGCTCGAGTCCCTCGGCCAGCACACAGCGCAGCGCCGCATACAAGCCGTAGAGCATGTTGATCGGGGCGGTATGGTGGTAGGCCCGCTCGGCGCCCTCCCAGTACTTCACGATCATCGTCAGGTCGAGGTACCAGTTGAAGACGTTGCTCTCCCGGGTGGCCAACCGGGCGAGGGCGTCGCCGCGTCGTAGGCGAGGATGTCGCCGCTGACGAGGCTGACCAGAAGGCGACCGCTGGCGGGGGCCAGGCCGTCGAAGACCGGGCAGGCGGGCAGTTCGATCTCGGCCAGCAGCTTGCCATCGGTGCCGTTGTGCACCAGCAGTTTGCCGAGACCCTCGTAGTACGTGGACCGGTCCCAGGCTTCCCGGTCGGTGCCCTCGACGATGCCAGCTGTGAGGACCAGCTCGCCTCCGTCGGTCGCCGGGGCGACCAGCATGGCACGGACGATGATCGGGACCGTGGTCTCCCAGAGCGGGGCGCCGGTGCGGACGATCTCCGCCGGGTTGCCGTACTGGCCGAACCGCCGGTTCATCTCCTTATCCGCCAGCGGCCCGGCGGTGTTGTCGTGATCGAAGGCGTCGGCCACCAGGCGGTTGCCCGAGCCGGGCTCGTGCGTGGGGTACCATCCCTGCTTGTAGTGCTTGGCGGTATAGGCCCGTTTGGCGCCGACGGCCACCATCGTGCCCGCCCGGGCGGCCCAGCCGGAGCCCCCGCCGTACGCAGGCTAACTCCGGTCGTACATCCAATACGAGCGGTGGAACATCGTCTCGTCGAGGAAGCCGGCGTTGGCCAGCATGTGCATCCCGCCCATCGGCGTCAGGCCGGTGTGGAAGATACGCTTCAGCGGAACCGGCTCCAGGGCCGGCGTGAGCTTGGTCTGCGTCATGTAGAGGTCGTTGCCGTCGGTCACCAGCAGGTCGGCCTCGGCGCCGTGCATGTTGTAGCCGGTGGCGTACTCGGCCTGCATGGCCCAAACGGCCTCGGCCCGCTTGGCCGAGTCGGGCGGGAGCTTCTTGATGTCCCGCTCCGTAACGACCGGCTTGCGGAGCGCCTGGGCATCCGGCTGTGGACCTTCGAGGCGACGGTGATGGCGGACCGCTCCGGTCGCCGGGTCGAGGGCGTAGACGTGAATGCCGCCGTCGACGTAGCTGTTTCGTCCGGCGACGGCGTAGATCGACCCGCCAAACGCAAGCACGCTGGACGACACGGGCCAGACGCTCGGCAGCCGGTCGCGGTCGAGGGTCAGACGCTCCAGAGGCGCGGCGAGGAACCGCCAGGCGAGTTCCCCGTCGGCCGGATCGAGGCAATGAACAGTGCCGTCGCGGCAGCCGATGAAGAGCCGACCGGCGTGGAGCGTCGGTGGTCCGTCGAGTTCGGCGGGGAAGGCGCGTCGCCAGAGCGTCCTGCCGCTTGCGGCGTCGAGGCAGTGGAGTTCGTAGGCATCGCGATCCACAACGTATGCCTTGCCGGCCGCTACCGTCGCCTGCGTGAGCGTACCGCCAAGGGAACGCTTCCACGCGATCTTGAGGTCCGCCGATATCGGACAGGAAGCCGTGCCCGTCCGCCGGGCATCGTGACGATACATCGGCCAGGCCATCGCGTTGGGCCGGATCTCCCTCGGCATCGCGCGACCGTAGGCCGGCCCGCGCGTCAGGCGTGTCGGGGCCGTCGGGGCTGGGATTCCGTTGGCGTCCGCCGGCGAGATCGCCGCCAACGCCGAGAAACCGTAGATGCGAGCCCCCGCGTAGCACACGCAGCAGTCGGGCGTGACGTAGAACAGGCCGTTCGCCGGGATGATGCCCGGTGCCTGCCGCGTCAGGCAGGTGCTTCAAACGCCTCAGTCTGGGAGTGTGCTGCAAGTAGGAGTCCCCCGACTGGTCGGGGGAGCGGTGTCTGCGGCAAGGCAGTCGCGGTCCGTTCGGGTGCTGCCAGTGCCGCAGGTGCGGCATACCTACCGACCGCGAAGCGGCAGGGATCGATCGACGCGGAACGCATCGTCAGGCCGGTCGTTGCGATAGATCAACTGAACCGAATCGACGCGGAATCGCAGTGGCGACCAACTGGCTTGGAGTTCCTGCAGGAGGCTCACCATGTTTGCCGTCCCTCGCGCCCGACCGACGCTGGGATGGGGCGTGAAGGCCACGATGAGCGAGGCGGAGCTACGGCCCCGGCGTGATCCGGTGCTTGCAGAAGTTGAGGATCTCGTCTTTCCCTCGCAGCAGCGATCGGCCAAACCGCCGAAGTTCTTCCACGCCGGAGACCGACGATGCGTGGAAGGACGTCCTGCGCATCGTCTCGATTGGCGAGCAGCCCTGGCAGGTCGGCAACATCGACGCGATGGTGACCATCGCCAACCCGCGGCTCAAGAAGGTCGTTGCGTTGGATGCCAACGGCATGATCAGCCCGATCGACGTCCGGGCCGCCTTCGCCGGCGGGAAGTTGACGGTGACCGTGCCCAACGGCACGCTGTACCTGGTGGCCTCCGGAGACGAATCGACGCGGTGAGAAGACATGCGGACCCCGGTCTGGCGATCATGGGGAGCTGTCGCGATGCGCTGAAGGCTTACGGGGTCATTAGAACATCGAGCCATGCCCGTGGTCTCTGGAAAATCGCCGTTGGCAATGCCTCTCGCGGGTCTGTACTATCTGACACGAGGCCGACGGGAGCGACCGGCTGCCGGCCGGCGGGCAGGGTAATTCCTTGCACAGGACACCGAGACGATGGCAGACACGAGCCGGTTGGGCATGACACGCAGGCAGTTCCTCGCGGGGCTGGTGGCAGGGGCTGCGACGGCGCATCTGCGGTCTCTGGGCAAGGACTCGTCGCCGCGCCTGAACGTCCTGTTCATCTCCTCCGACGACCTGAACTGCTCGCTCGGCTGTTACGGCAACGACGTCGTCAAGACGCCGAACATCGACCGCCTCGCCCGGCGCGGCGTCCGGTTCACCCACTGCTACGCCCAGTACGCGTCGTGCGCCCCGTCGCGGTTCAGCTTCCTCAGCGGCTGGTACCCGGAGCGAACGGGCGTATGCACCTTCGGCCCGAAGAGCCGCGACGGGGCCTTGCGGAAGGCTGTGTACCTGCCGCAGCACTTCCGGAACAGCGGTTACAAGACCATGCGGCTGGACAAGATCTTCCACATCGGCAAGGACGATGTCGACTCGTGGGACATCACCGAGGAACCGTACCGCGACGCCTCCGGGCAGTTCAAGGCGATCTGGACGGGCATTGAGATCAAGATGCTGGGCCTGGCCGATCGCGTGCTTCGCGAGGGCCGCTACGACAAGGTCCGCGGGGAGAAGGGCACGTACGCCGTGCTGGACGTCGAGGACGGCGACCTCTTCGACGGCCGCAACGCCACGCGGGCGGTCGAGTTGCTCGAACAGCGCGCCCGCGACGGCAAGCCGTTCTTCCTGGGGCTGGGGTTCCGCCGGCCTCATCTGCCGTGGATTGCCCCCAAACGCTACTTCGACATGTACCCGCCGGGGAAGATCCCGCTGCCCCCGGCGGATCCCAACGCGGCCGATCCGCCCCGCCTGACAAAGGCCGAGCACCAGGAGATGATCGCCCACTACTACGCGGCCGTGACGTACCTGGACACGCAGGTCGGCCGCGTCTTGGACGCCCTCGACAAGACGGGGCTGGCGAAGAACACCATCGTCGTGCTGTTCGGGGACCAGGGATACTGCCTGGGGGAGCGGAACGGGCATTTCGGAAAGGGGACGCTGTGGGAACGTTCGCTGATCGTCCCGCTGATCATTGCGGCTCCGGGGCAGGAGAACGCCGGCGGGGCCTGCGAACGCGTGGTGGAACTGCTAGACATGTACCCGACGCTCGTGGACTTGTGCGGCCTGCCGAAGCCGGGCGTCGCCCTCCAGGGCCGCAGCCTTGTGCCGTTGTTGCGGGATCCCCGCGCCGCGTGGGAGGAGCGGGCAATTTCCGCGTGGGGACGGAAGGACGGCGAGCGCCCGGCGTTGTCAGTCCGCACGGCCCGCTACCGGTACACGGAGGAGGCCAACGGCACACCCGACGAGTTGATCGACTATAATAAAGACCCTCGCGAGCGGAAGAACCTCGTCGCTGATCCGGACCACGCGGAGGTCCGGGCGAAGCTCCGTGCGATCCTCCGCCAGGACCGTCGGTAAAGCCCTGCCTTGTCGATGGGCAGGGGCGGCTTGGATCGGCGCGTCGCGTTCGCTTCTGCCAGTGTCGCCGTTGGGTCGACAGCCAAGCGCCGCCGTGCCCCCCTGCAGATCCCAGGGAGAGTTGCCCTGTGCCAGCCGGGCAATCGCTTTGCCCCGCACCCGCCGGCAGATAGAATCGCTCTGGGGCCCCATCATGAAGGAGCTCAGCCAAGCATCGCAAGCTCGCGGCGGCCGGCCGGCTCGCCCTGATTCCCAACGGCGACGTCTTTCTGGCACTCGACAAGAAGATGCGGGCGGGTAGAGTTCCCGGGATCACGAACGTCGGCTTCTTCTCGCGCGACGATGGGCACGTCCGGGCCGGCCTGCCGCGATACGCCCTCGCGGCCACGTGCTTTACGGTGATGTTCCGGGAGAACCCCGGGAAGCTGGACTGGTCGATTTACAACGACCTGAAGAGTTACAGCAACGAGAACATCAAGAACCTCGGCATGGGCGGGTACGTCCACCAGCCGGACCTCGGCGAGATTCTGGAGATCACGCCCGAGCGGACCCGGATCGTCAACCAGACGGTGTGGGAGGTCGTAACCAGCCACCCCCACACGGCAGTGAGCAAGGCGGCGGCGAAACAGGGAGATTGATGTGGTGAACGGAGCGACATTGAGTCTGCGTCGTCGGGCCGCCTGCCTGCTGGCGACCGCGGCGATGCTGACGGGAGGTCCTGTGATGGCTGCGGAAGGCACGGCGTCGAGCAGCCCGTACATCGCTGCCGGCGGGTCGGCGTGGCGACTGGCCGTGGCGGATGTTGATGGCGACGGGTCGGGTGAGCTTGTCTGTGGGACGTACGGCGGGGACGTTCGCTGCCTGAACCCGCGCAACGGACGCGTGCTCTGGAGAACAGGCATCGGCGGATTCCCGTTCGCGGTCGCTACGGCCGACGTCAACGGCGATGGCAAGGCGGAGACGTTGGTCGCCGCGTCAGACGGCAAGCTGTACGCCTTCGGCCCGGACGGCAAGACGCTATGGGAGTTCGGACCGACCAACGCGGCCATGAACGCCGTGGCGGTCTGTCGCCAGGGCCCGGGCAGTTCGCCGGTGATCCTGTGCGGGGGATTCTCACGAACGCTCTACGCCCTCGGGGCCGACGGCAAGGAGGTCGCCCGACTCGATTTCAAGAGGACGATTCACCAGCTGGTCGCCGCCGATGTGGATGGCGACGGCCGACAGGAGGCCGTGCTGACCGGTTACAAGGACCGCAACCTCCACGCAATGCAGACCAGGGATGGCGCGTTGCGGCGACTGTGGCGCCGGCCGCTGCCGACGGTCGCCCGCTGGGGCCGGAAGAGCGCGTTCGTGCCGTACTCGGCGGTCGTAGCCGACCTCGACGGAGACGGCCGCGAGGAGGTCGTCTTCGGGACGAACTACGGCGGCGGGTCGAAGCTGATCGCCATCGGGGCGAAGGAGCAGCCCCTGTGGATCACGCCGCGATGGCGCGGTGCGTCGACCGACGGCTTCGAGCGGCAGGACATGTTCAACATGACGCTCGTCGCGGCCGGGAACGTCCTGCCGGGCCGACCGGGCAAGGAGATCGTCGCGGTAACCACCGGCAGCGTGCGGTTGTATGGCAGCGACGGCAAGCTGCTGGGCCAGGCTCATGCACCGGTCGGCTTCACGGATGTCGTTCTTGACGGGTCTGTCGCGTATCTCGGGTCGAGCCCGAACGGGGACGAGACGATCTACCGGGTCGACTTCTCCGGCGACTGGAAGGGACAGGTCGCGTCACTGACCCGTCAGGGCGTTCCGAAGAGGATCGGGGAGTCCCTCGCCGCGCTGTGGCAGCGGGTGATGGCGTACAAGGGCACGGCCCCGGCCGGCAGCCGGTACCTGGTGCGAAGCGACCGGATGCCTCCGAAGCCCATACCCCGCGCCCCCGCCACGCGCGCATGGTTCACGGAGCAGTACCCCTATGACTGCCTCGTCCATGTCACGCAGTGCGGCAGCCTGAGCACTACGTTCCGGGACCCGTACGTCCTGGACGCCGGCGGCAAGCCAGTCCAGCCGCTGAAGAAGTCCCCGCAGGGCGTGGCCCCCGAGGACGTTGTGGCGTGGGCCCGCCGTATCGAGGCGGCGGGCATCCCCACGGACCTGCACATCGACCACGGCTGCAACCCGCGCATCCGGCTGGAGACGCTGAAGGACGTCATCGCCGCGTCGCCGAACGCGCTGGTCGGCTTCATGAGCCACGAGGACGAGCACTTCGCCCGGATCGAGCAGTATTGCAGCGAGTACCTCGGCCCGCTGTCGGACCTCTGTCGCCCGGCCGGCAAGCAGATCACCATGCAGGAGAAGAACGTCTGGTGGTTCGCCGCCCCGGCGATGCGGCGCGTCTACGACGGCCTGTTCGCCAACGGGCGGGGGCTGGCGGTCGCGGCCGGCTGTGACAACGCCAACTCCCGTACGCCGGAGCTGAACCTGCTGGGCCGGTTCGGCCTGCGGCAGGCGGGGCTGATCGGGCACATCCAGATGTCCACGATCTCCGACATGTTCTGCTGGTCGCGGATGCGGGAGTGGGAGTACCCCAAGCACGGGCACCCGTACCTCCGCGTGCTCGTGGCGGGCACGGTGCTGGGCGCCGACCGGTTCTACGTGCGAGTCGACAACCTCCACGGAGGCAAGTTCACGGCCATGGCCCGCGAGGGCGCCGGGCTGTTCTTCCACATGCTGGGCAAGGGGATCGTCTTCCCGCCGCGGCCCGAGCAGATGGTCGGCGTGTCGCGCGTGGGCTTCGCCGTGCATGAACCTCCGGCCAAGTGGCTGGCGAACAACACCTCCGGCCATGCGGTCGATTCGTGGCTCCAGGACGGCGAACTCGACCAGGCCGTGGTCCCGCACAGCTCGGTGGTATGGGGCAACACGCCGACGCCCCCGCATTCACTCCAGGCCGTCCTCCTCCACAAGAAGCGGCAGTTCGGCGCGCACGTCCCGGCCACGCCGTACGGGCCGTTCGTCTTCGTCCCCGCGGCCGCGGACCTGAAGAAGGTCCCGTTCGTCGAGGAGTGGTGGCACACCGACGGCATCAGCATCTGGCGGGACGGCGGGCCGAAACTCACCGGTCAGGCCGCCGGCAAGGCCCTGCGGAAGTTCTTTGAGGCCGCCGCGGCCAAGCTGCCGTTCCGGGCCGTCGGCGACGACGTCTTTTTCCACACCATCGAGTTGGCTCCCGGTCACTGGCGCCTGTTCGCCATCGATCCCGGCTGGCTGGATCCCGCCGACCGGCGGATCGCGATCTGCGTGCAGGTTGCCGGGGGCATTACGTTGCGCGACCTGCTGGGCGGCGAGCGTCTCGACGTCGTCGACGGCGAGGCGAAGTTGTTTGTCCCGGCCGGCTGCCTTCGTATCATTGACGCTGCAAAGCAGTGACGCGCATGACCGCCGCAAGTCGACGTCCGTGCCGATGGTGCGCTTCGTTGACCAAGCGAAGCGGAACCCGGCGAATCGCCCGCCCGGGCCGTGTCCCGGCGGAAGACTGGAAAGAAGCCGAGGTAGCGACCGATCCACGAATCCGCGACGTCCTGATCTCGCTGAACGGTAACGCTTTGCCGTCCATCACCGGCGTCCTGCGCGGCGTGGACCGCGAGTTGGCCTGCTGACGGGCGTTCGGCAGGTGGCCGACCATCCGCGAGCGGGCGCTGCACGTGGCCCATTCCCACAAGGCCATGGGCAAGGCTTCTGCCGGCCAAGGTCGCGAGCAAGGGAACTGAACGTGGCGAGACAAGCGACACCCCACGCCGTGGGCATGCTGGAGCAGCTTCTCTCGGGCCGAAGAGAAGGCCTGGAGCGAACGCACGTGCCGGTGCTGGTCGTCAGCGGTGCCGCCTGAGAAGGAAGGAAATGGCTGATGCGACATCCGATCATTGTGGCGACCGCCGCTCTCGCGTGCGGCGTGTCCTGGGCGATGGCACAGACGGCCGGCACACCGGCCAGGAAGCCCGACTGGGGGGTGAACTTCTGGGCTCACGCCTTCTACACGGGCGATGCGGTCTTTGTCGACGTGACGAAGGTGTTCGACTACGACCTGCCGCGTGACTTCACCGACGAGTTGAGGAAGGACCCGCGGAAGTGGAGCCGGCTTCGCCTTTCGGCTCAAGGCGTTCCGCTGGACGGCAAGCCGGAGCTGCGGAGTCTTCTGGGCGGGTATCCCGACGGGATCTACAAGCTGCGGCATGAGGGGAAGGGGCAGGTCCGCTTCGCGGGCGCGGCCTCCATCGTCGAGGGCTCCGTTCGCCGGAAGGACGGCATGACCATGGCCGACGTGCGCGTCGATCGCGCCAAGCAGAAGCTCGTCCGGATGGCGTTCCGGGACGTCGACCCGAAGGACCCGGTCCGCAACGTTCGCTTGGTCTGCCCGGGATACGACCCGGATGCGAAGCGAATCGTGCGCGAGGAGTTCATTCGGCGGACGCGGCCGTTCTCGACGTTCCGCTTCATGGACTGGGGCGCGACCAACAGCAGCCGGGCCGGCAAGTGGTCCGAACGCCGACCGGCGGACTTCCTCGTCCAGACACCTGCGTTCGGGCCACGCCTCCCAATGGGCGGGATGGCGTGGGAACTGCTCATCGACATCGCCAACGAGTGCGGAAAGGACATCTGGCTGTGCGTGCCGCACCTGGCGGATGACGACTACGTGCGCGAGCTGGCCCGGCTGACGCGGGACCGGCTTCGCGCAAACTCGCGATGCCTGATCGAACTGAGCAATGAGCTGTGGAACTTCTCCCAGGGCCCCGAGCTCGGACAGAAGATGATCGCGCCGGACTGGTCCTGGCAGAACAAGCACGGCGTCGAGATGTATTACGGTGCGGTGGCGCCGCGGCTGATGCAGATCGCCGCCATCTTCCGAGCCGAATGGGGGCCGAAGGCCAAGGGGCGCCTGGAGTTCGTGCTGGCCGGGCAAGTGGGCAACCCCTGGCACGTCGCCAAGTCGCTGGAGTACTTCAAGGACAGGAAGATCAACCCGAGGGACGTCATCGACACGATCTCGGTCGCCCCGTACATCCATCCCGCCGGGAAGCACTTGGACCTCGATTCGCTGATGGCGGCGCAGATGAAGGTCGTGGACGAGGCGCTGGCGGAGGCGAGGCGCGGTGTTCCCGGGAAGGACGCCAGGAGCAGGCTCTACCGGGGGGTCAAGCGGCACAAGGAGCTTGCCGACGCCCACGGCCTGAAGCTCAACGCCTACGAGGGCGGCCAGCACGTCTGGCACAACCGGGTAACCGACGGCAAGCTGATTGGCGCCTGCCAGAAGGACCCCCGTATGCGCGAGCTGTACCGCAAGTACTTCGAGCTGTGGGAGCGTACCTGCCCCGGCGACCTCTTCGTGCACTACACCTACAGCAGCGGGAGCTGGGGGCTGCTGCCGAACACCGCCTCTCCCGGATCGCCCAAGTGGGACGCCGTTGTGAGCTGTCTCCTGCCGGCGGGCGACTGCACGTTGGACGGCAAGGTCACGTACGAGGACTTCCAGGTGCTCCGCGAGCACTTCGGCAAGGACGGAACGTGGTGGGAGCAGGGCGACTTCACCGGTGACGGCGAGGTCGGCCGAGCCGACCTCTCGCTGATGAGGAAGCACCTGACCGGCCTGACGGCAGAGCAGGCGAAGACCGTCCGCGATCTGGCGAGCGAGGACAAGTGACGTGTGAGGGACTCGGCGTTCGGACGTTCAGCCATGGGGTCCCTTCTGAAGGAGGTAGATTGATGCAGCAGCACGAGAGTTCGTCGAGACATAGACAGATGCGGTCCGTCGCGGGGCGCGTCTTCTGCCTGACGGTCCTCTTTACGGCAAGGCTGTCGCTATCCGCACCGCCGGGCGCGGGCAACGCGCCCAAGGCAAAGGCAATGCGCATCTACATGATCGGGAACAGCCTGACCGACAACGTGAAGTACGACGGCTTCGAGCGGCTCGCGAAGAGCCGCGGCCACACCCACATCTGGGGAAGGCACATGATCCCGGGTGCCCCGATCTGGTGGCTCTGGCAGCACGCGGACAGCGGGTTCCACCAGCATCCCTTCGGACGATACGAGCGGGCGCTGACGCAGTACCGGTGGGACGCGATCACGCTTCAGCCGTTCAGCATGTACAGCAAGGAGATCGAGCACGCGAAGAAGTTCATCGCATTGGCGGCGAAGAAGAGCCCGGACGCGCAGTTCTTCGTCTACGCCCAGTGGATGAACCGGACGTGTGGCGACTTCGACCTGTACTGGCTGAAGACGCGGCTCCGTCGCGACCACTGGGGCTGTGGATTCAAGGACCATTACGAGACACTCGTTCAGGAGCTGCGGCAGGAAATGCCGGAGATCAAGCCGCCCCGGCTGATCCCCGCCGGACATGCCATGTACCTTCTCAACCAGAAGATCAAGGCGGGGCAGGTCCCCGGCTACAGCAGCATCTTCGACGTCTACAACGACGGCATCCATCTCAACAACGTGGGCGCCTACATCGCGGGGTGCTCGTTCTTCGCGACGATCTACGGCCAGACCCCGATCGGGCTGCCCGTGCCGGAAGGCTACGCTCGGGAGGCCGGGAACATGCACCACGCCGCGTTGAGCCCGGACCTGGCACGCACCATCCAGGAGACAGTCTGGGAGACCGTCACGGCCCATCCGTTGACGGGCGTCACTACGGATGCCCCCGTCAAGGTGGCCTCCCCGATGATTGCCGTCGCGACGGTCGGCGAGCCCTACACGTTCGACCTTCTGCCGGCTTACGGCAAGGCGCCCTACCGGTGGCGGCTGGCCTCGGGCAGCCTCCCGCCGGGGCTGAAGCTGACCGATACGGGCAGAATCGAAGGCAAGCCGTCCGCAAGGGGCGACTCGCGGGTCACCGTCGAAGTCTCTGACGCAGGCGGGGCGACGGCCACCCGGAAGCTGGTCGCACGCGTCGAGGCCGACAGCACGCCGTCGATCGCGGAGCGCTCCCTGCCGGCCGGAGCCGTCGGCAGATTCTACCGCCACGCTCTTCGCGCCTCCGGCGGCAACGCGCCCCTGTACTGGCGGGTCAAGCGGGGCTCGAAGTTGCCTCGCGGCCTCGAGCTGCGCCTGGACGGCGTGCTGATGGGAGCACCCGCGGCGGAATTCGACGGGTCGTTCATCGCCGAGGCGGTCGACTCTGACGCCAACGCCCCGGAGATAGCCGAACGGGCCTTCAACCTCCGCATCACCCCGGCGGGCCCCGAAGTCCTGCGCGTGCGGAAGATCAGCCGGAAGGCCAAGGTGGACGGCGTTCATGACGAGTCGTTCTGGAAGCCCGATCGGAAGATCGGCAAGCCTGCCGGCGGTGACTTCCGCGGTACGGCCGCGTTCGACGTCGTGTGGGACGGGCACACGCTGTACGTGGCCTTCCGCGTCCAAGACAACACCATCAGCGCGAAGTCAGAGAAGCCCTGGGAGAACGACTCCGTGGAGCTGTTCCTCGACTACCGCAATGATCGTGAGACGGTCTACAACGCCGATGACCGGCGGATCGTCGTCGACGCGGCCGGCCGGATCGAGGTCGTCGGCCTGAAGCGGCACATCCAGCAGGCCGCCAGGAAGACCGAGGGCGGCTACACGGTCGAGATCGCGGTTACCGGCTGGAACATGGGCGGCTACGACAGCTTCAAAGGCAAGGCGGTTGGCTTCGACGTGGCGTGCAACGACAGCGACGCATCGGGCAAGCGTGCCGGCCGCGTTGTCTGGCGCGGAACAGCCAGGAACGAGACCGACCCCAGCGGATTCGGGACGGCGCTGTTGCCGGAGAAGTAGACCTCCCTTTGCCGACTGCGCGGAAGGAACTGCCTCCGTGCACTGAGGACCTCACAGCGGAAAGGAACAGACGATGACACGCGGCAGAATCACGTGCTTTTCTCTCGCTGTCCTTGTGATGGCGCCAACCGTTCGCAGCGCCGACCTGTCGGCGTGGTATGCTTTCCGGGCAAAGAGCACGCCCGAGCCCGGGGCTTTCGGGATGCAGGATTGGCTGGAAAGACCCGCGGGCAAGCACGGGCGCATCGTGCGCCGAGGAGGGCAGCTCCTCTACAATGGCAGGCCGATTCGACTGTGGGGCCTGAACCTCTGCTTCGGCGCGTGCGCACCGAAGAAGGAGCTGGCCGACCGGCGCGCCGCATTCTACCCGAAGTACGGGATCAACTCGGTGCGGCTTCACAAGTTCGCCGAGGGGCACGGCTGGTCGGGCATTCAGTCCGCAGACAGCGTGGCCGAGTTCGATCCCGAAGCCCTCGATCGAATGGATTACCAGGTCGCGAAGCTGAGACAGGCCGGCATCTTCGTGAAGCTCTCCGCGCACTTCGGCACGATCAAGATCGGCCCGGCCGATAGGCGCCATGTGCCATACGCCGAGGAGTTCGGGGCGTTCGGCGGCCGCAAGAACCGCGTGACGGCCCCCCACAGCGCGTACTTCTACTCCCCGGAACTCCAGAAGCTCCACATCCGCCAGATGGTCAACCTGCTGAAGCATCGGAATCCCCACACGGGCCTGACGTACGCGGCGGATCCGGCCATCTTCGCGATCGAGATCATCAACGAGCAGAGCGTGCTCTTCTACACCTCGATGGGGCCACTCCAGAAGAGCGCGACGCTGCGCCGCATAGTCGCCGAACGCTTCTGCGACTGGCTCAAGGCGAAGTACGGCAATCACGAGGGGTTGGTGAAGGCGTGGGGCGCCAAAGCGTTCGACAGTTTCCGGCGGGAGGTACCTCAAGCCGTCGGCGAACGTCTGGACAAGCGCAATATCGTGCCGGTCGGCAACCCGTGGTTCTGGTACCCCAAGCAGCTTGCCGGACCGCAGGCCTTCCGCAAGCGGCGGCTGCTGGACACGTTGCGGTTCCTCTACGAACTCCAATGCCAAGCATACCAGCGATATGTCAAGGCCGTCCGAGAGGCCGGATACGAGGGGGAGATCCTCGGATCGAACTGGCAGGCGGGTCGGGCATTCAGCCACTACTACAACCTCCACTCCGACTACCTCGTCGGCCTGATCGACCGCCACAACTACTTCGGCGGGGGGCGAAAAGGCACGATCAACAACGCCTCGATGCTCCGCGTACCGGGCTCGGGGATGCTCAGCGCCGGGATGCAGCAGGTGGCCGACCGTCCGTTCATGCTGAGCGAGTGGATTCACGTTTTCCCCAATGAGTGGGGCGTCGAGGGCCCCGCAATCATTGGCGCCTACGGCATGGGACTGCAAGGCTGGGATGTCAGCTACATGTTCCAGAACGCCGATGATGGCAGCTTCAGCAGGAGCCTCGGGAGCGCCTGGGATGTAACGGTGCCCCAGGTTCTCGGTGTCTTTCCCGCCGTGGCCAGGCAGGTGCTGCGCGGGGATGTCAAGGAGTCGGACGTCGTGGCTGCCCGCCGCGTGCACGTGCCTTCCTTGGACGCAGAGAGGCTCGGCTTTGAGGACAAAGTCGGCCAGCAACACGACGTCAAGACGTTCGACAGCGACAAGGTTCCGGCCCGCGTCCTCGCGGTCGCCCGAAGCGTTATCGAGTTCACCGATACGTATCGCGACACGTCGTCCTTCGACCTCCGCAGGTACGAGCAAAAGGGCGTTCTGAAGTCGACCACGGGCCAGCTCCGCTGGGCGCCGGGGAAGAAGAAGCTCGACGGGCACTTCACGATCGACACCGCGGCGACGAAGGCCGTGGTGGGGTTCGCCGCGGGCAAGGCCGCCGCGCTCGGAGACGTGACCATCGAGCCGCGATCTCCCTTCGCCGCGATCTACGTGACGGCCCTGGGGCAGCACGAGGACCTACGGTCGGCCAAGGCGTTACTCGTCGTGGCCGTCGCCCGCGCCCGCAACACGGGGATGCGGCTTAGCGACGACGGCTCCCGACTTCTCGAGAAGGGCCGGGGGCCCGTCCTCATGGAGCCCGTCCAGGCGACGATCACGCTGCGCCGTACCGGCAAACCAAAGGTCATCCTGCTCGACCATGACGGGCTGGCGACCGATCGGACGGTGGCCGTCACGGACGGCGCCTTCATCATCGACGGCGCCACACATCGGACACCGTACTACCTCGTGCAGTATTGAGCGAGCCGGCAGGGGTTGTCGACCGTGACCTGCCCCACTGCGCAACGCAGGCCCGAGCGGAACTGGACGAGCGTCTGGAAACGGGAGAAGACATGACTGATTACGGGCCAAAGCAGGCCAGCCGAACCGGCGGAACGAGGGGGCGGGCAACCGCCAGCCGCCGGCAGTTCCTCCGGAGTTCGCTGCTGCTGGTGGGAGCCGAAGGAGAAGTGGCTTTCGCTCTGGCCGACGTTGCGGAAGGAGTTCAAGACCCGCATGCAACTGGAGTAGTCGGAGAGGCAGTGTCCCCGGACATGATGGCGTGGGCCGAGGCCGGGGCGCTGAACGTCCTGACCGTGGATGACAGGTACTGGGGCGTGACGGGAATCGTCCGCATCGTCGACTGGATCCGCAAGCACCCCGAGAAGGGCGTCTGGCTGAACCTGCACAAGAACGCCTCATACGTCAACCGGATGGTCACGGCCGCGGTGGAGCCGGAGATCGCCCCGTGGCTGGAGCTCACCGGTGGGCACGTCAAGGACGGACGCCAGTCGATTCCGGACTGGATCGGTATCAGCCGTTTCGACTGGGACTACATCGACAAGAACCGGCTGTAGACCCGGGGAAGCAGTGCGGGCGCCGCAGCATGAGAGAGGAAGAGAGCATGTCAAAAGAGCGTAGCAGACGAGACCCGACGCGAAGGGAGTTCATTGTCGGAAGCGGAGTGTTGGCGGCAGGGGTCGCTGCGGGGGTGTCCCGAATGGCTCGCGCCGGGGACACGCCGGTTGTCCGGCTGAAGTCCTGGAAGGTCGTCGAGATCCCGCACCGGAAGGAACGCTTTCGGCAGAACATCCGGATCACGGGTGACAACGGTGCGGTCGGCTATGCACGGGCGCTGGGTGGAGTCAAGGACATCCGGTTCGCCGAGAAGGCAGCGGCCGGCCTGAACCTCCTCGACCACGAAGGGCTGTATGACCGGATGGTCCTGAAGCGCGTGCCGGAGGGCCAGCGGAAGGTGCTGGACATCGCCGCCTGGGACCTGCACGCCCGCATGGAGAACAAGCCCCTGCACGCCATCCTGGGAACACGCAAGAAGCGAATCCTCCGGTACGGCGATGTGCGCTGGCACAACAAGCAGCTTACCCCGAAGACCTATGCGGAGCAGGTTGCCACGTACCTGGAACGTACCGGTATGATCGCCACCAAGCTGCACTTCCCGGGCAACATGGGCAACGAGGACAGCATGCCCTTCAAGGACATCCTGGCCACGCTCGAGGCGGTGCGCAAGGCGGCAGGCGACGACAAGATCCTGGCCTGGGACCCATACCCGCGCCGGGCCGAGTCGGCCACGACCTCTCTGTCCGAGGCCAAGCAGATGATCCGCCTGATGGACGACCTGAAGTACGCCTGGTTCGAAGGCCCCCTGTTGCCGGTCCCGTATGACAAGCAGATCCCGAAGTACGTCGAGCTGATGAAGATGAAGCCGAAGCTCCGCATCCAGGCGGAAGGGCGCGGCTCGCCGATCGGTGACGCCACCCCCTACGCCGACATGGTGCGCTGGGTGGAGGCCGGGGCGGTCAATCAATGCTCGACCGACGCCTACATCCTCGAGGGCGTCACGCACGCCAAGCGCTTCCTCGACTACGCGAAGAAGAGGGGCAATCTTGTGATCAACCTGCACTGGGCCTGGGCGCCGCACGCGCACCTGGTCATGGCGTACGACGACAAGGTGTGCCCCATCGCCGAGTTCCCCATGACCGAAGACATCCCAAAGGAATATCTGAAGGGACCCCACCTGTTGGCCCCGGACTGGCCGGGGATCTACCGCATCGATTGAGATGGCCGAGCGCGGATAGGGCAGGAGCCGAGATGATGGGCGGAAGAGCGGCTGCGAGATATGCGATATGCGGATTCGTTCTGGCGCTATGTTGCGGCGGCAGCGTTCGCGCCCAGTACGTTAGACCAGAGGGCAAGCCGCTGGGCGTGCATGACGGAGAAGAAGGTGCACGACGTAGTGCCCGTAAAGACGCTGCGATTCGCTCCGGGAACGATCGTGGCGATGGATCGCGGCTACAACGACTACACCTCGTTCGGAGGGTGGTGCGAGGCGGGCGTGTCCTTTGTGACGCGGCTGAAGTCCGACGCGATGGCCCGCGTGGTGGATTGGCGAATCGTCCCCTTGCACGGCAACGTCGTGTCCGACGAGTGAATCAAGCTGGACAGCATCAAGGGCCGCAAGCCGTCCCAAACCCCGGAATTCGGGCATATCTACCCTTGAAACAACAACTGGATGACCGTGCCCTGATTGTTCTCGACAGCAGTGGGAGAAAGCAATGAACCGTGAGAAAGCGACCGTGTTGAGTGCAGTTCTGGCAGCCGCATGTCTGGCGAGTATTCTGCATGCCCAGACCACCATCGAGGTGTCGAAGGAAGTCCTGATCCCCGCCCTGGCCTACGAGCCACTCGGTGTTAACAACTTCGGAGGGGCAGGGGGGATCAGGGCCACGTGGGGCAATCTGATCAGTAACCCCGGCTTCGAACCGGGACGCATCCGCCTGCTGCGCCGGGTCATTCTCAGTGGCGAGGAGAACGGCCGCCGGTGGATCACGCTGGACGGCGGCGGTACGAGCGCCTGGTGCAAATACACCACCGGGTCGTTTAGCGGCGCCCGGATGCGCGCGTATCGGTTCGTTGACGCTGAGGGCAGGCCGTTGCCCTACATGGAAGGCCGGCGCGTGAAGTGGGCTGAGGAAGGCAAGCTGCTGGACGTCAGCAAGAGCGCCGCGATGGTCAAGTTGTTCGAATCGCGCGTGCTGCCCAAGGGGACGCCGGGATTTCCCCAGGGCGGCTGGCTCTGCACCGGTGCGGAGAACATGACCAACGCGGAGTGGAAGAAGCTCTCCCCGGAGGAGAAGCAGAAGCTGCAAAAGGGCTGGCGAGTCTACTACGAAGCGGACGTGCCGCTCCGGATGGACGACGTGGTGATCCTCAGAACGGATGACATCGTCTGGCCCGACCCGGCCGACTTCAATCCGAGCACCGTCAGAGAAGCGACGAGCGAATGGTCTCCCGTCTTTGGCAGCTATCGTTACGTCCTGCACGAGGGCGTCTTGCCGGATGCCATGGACGGCGGCAAAGCGACGATGGAACTGACGCCCGCGGAAGGTAAGGCGGAGGTCTGGTTCAAGATCTTCGGCCCCGGTAACTCGTGGTACGGAACACTGGATGAAGGTGTGCGGTACCGCTTCGAGGCCTGGGCAAAGGAAGTCGACGGCGAAGGTGGTGCGCTTGTCCTGGGCATGGGTCTCAACAAGCCCGGTGGGTTGGAGAAGGGCTACTATGGGAATCCCGTCTCGAATCGTACATTCCCCGTCTCGAAGAAGTGGCAGAAGCTCGGCTTCACCTTTACTGCGCCGGCGGCGACGGGAAATTCCGTCGAAGGCGCCATCATCCACTACAACGGCACCGGGAGACTGCTCGTCGACAACGTCAAGCTTCAGCCAGTCTACGAGTACGGCGATGAAGACAAGCCGTTCGTCGTGTATCGTCCTCTTCTGAAGACGCTCATTGACAACCAGCCGGCGACCGGGCGCAAAGGTATGGTGCGTTACTGGTTCGGCCTGAACATGGCCGCCATGCCAAACCTGCTGAGTTGGTATGGCGAGGGCAGAGTAGGGATTCACGGCAATGTGGCAAGAGTCGGCGACAACGGCTTCGGCCTGATGATGACGTTGCCTCGCATGCTGACCATCTGCGAAGCCACCGGCGATACGCCTGAAACACGGGTGGTGCCGATGGTGACGACGCAGGTGACGCACGACGAGACGGAGTACCTGCAGCTGGTCGAGTACCTCTGCGCACCCTATGACGCGAAGAAGGACAAGCCCGAATCCAAGCCCATGGCCTACTTGCGCTTCAAGCAGCGGGGACAAGGGCGCCCCTGGATCGATGATTTCCGCGAGCTGGTCATCGATTTCGGCAACGAGAACTGGCACAACCAGGCGAACGGCCAGTGGATTGGCCTGGGGCGGCGTGGCCATATCTGGGGCGGCGGACGCGAGTATGGCATGTGGAGCAAGTACATGATCGAGCAAATGCGGAAGAGCCCGCATTTCAACGCCGACAAGCTGCATTTCAACATGGGCGGCGCCTATCACACCCAGATCTCGGAGGGAGGCGAGATGTCCGGCTTCCAACCGGCATGCGTGATTGGCGCCGCAGGAACGGTCCACTACTGTGGGGCGGCCACCTACATCGGACCGCGCTGGGAGACCGGCGAGAAGACGCAGGCCACGATCAATGACGAGGGAGTGCAGCGCACATTGCTCAGCTATCGTATGAAAAAGGAGGAGGAATTCCGCACGTGGGGAGAATCGACAAAGAGGCTGCACGAGATGGGGTATCCCACGCGACTCCTCGCCTACGAGGGTGGTCCCAGTGGTTTTGGGCTCAGGGCGAAGACGCGGGAAGAGGACCGCGCCGGTGAGTACTATGGCAAGACCCTGGCCATGGGCACGGCCGTGCTGGATTCCTGGCTCGACGCCATCGCCAGGGGCTACGTGCATCAGTGCTACCTGAGTTTCGGCCAGGGGAAATGGTGGAACAGTCACACCGGCATGGGTGTCGGGCACCGCCCCAGCCCCGGTTGGTTGACCCAGACCCTGATCAACCGAGCCCTGGTCAACCGCGACATGCTGAAAGTGAATGTCAGGAATGCTCCCATCCGGACGGTTGACATCCCGTCGCCGAAGTGGAGCAAGGCGCCCCCGACGAGGAAGGACGTTGCCCTGGTCCGTGCCCACGCCACCGGCGATGACAACGCCCTGGCCGTGGCCGTGGTCAACCTGGATCTCGACAAGCCGCATCGGGTGACCATCACGGTTCCCATGGCCAAGGCGTCGCGGATCACCCGGCACTACCTCAAAGGCGATCCGCGCGACACCAACCTCGACGAGCTCAAGGTGAAGCTGGCCGAAGAGACCATCGATCCCTCCGCGCTCGAGGACGGTGCCTTCACTGCTGACCTGGAGCCGGGCAAGGCGGCGATCTTCGTGTTTGGAAAGGCCAAATGATGAATCGAAGGCGCATTACTGTCTGCAGTCTCGCGTCGCCTCTTCTCATGCTGGTGTTGCTCGGAAATCCAACGGCTGCCCGGGAGAGCTCGCCGCCTGAAACCGGCACCATCAATGCACTCACTCCGGGTGAACTGATCGTTGATCCGCCGACCTTGACTTGTCTCGGTTTCTACTGGCCCATCAAGGGAGACGGCAACCGGAACGCCGTCTGCCGGATCGAGTTCCGCAAAGTCGGCGACGAGCAGTGGCGGCGCGGCCTGGACCTCTGGCGAACCAGCGGGGAGATCGCCGGCGCAGGCGGCATGGCCCGTCAGCGACGGACGCCGAACGCCTTTGCCGGGAGCCTATTCGACCTTGAACCGGGAGCGGCCTACGAGTGTCGTCTTACCGTCAAGGACCCCGATGGTGTCAATGGCAAAGCCCTGCGCACAGTGACAACTGCTACGCGTCCTGAGCCCGTGCCTGCTCAGGGCGGGCGGGTGCTTCATGTCTACCCCTATGATTTCAAGGGGGAACGGAAAGACCCGCAGTGTGACGGAATCAGCGGCGTTTGGGGCGGCGTACGGCCCGTGCACCCCGGAGAAGGCAATACCAGCATGCCGCGCCCCGGTGACATCTATCTGATTCACGCCGGTGTCTACAAGGGGATTCGGAATTGCTACCGGAGGTCCGGCGGCGTCCGCACGTGGTTCGACGGCACATTCTATTTTGTCGCCAGCGGCACAGCTGAAAAGCCCATCGTGTTCAAAGCCGCCGGCGACGGCGAGGTCATCGTCGACGGAGACGGATGCGAAGCGCTGTTCGACGTCACGGCGGCAAACTATGTGTACCTGGAGGGATTGACCTTCCGCAACGCCCGGATCGCAATCAGGGCCTGCAATCCGCTGGGCGGATGCACCGGCCTCACCGTGAAACGCTGCAAGTTCGAAAAGGTCGGCTACGGGATTCGAGGCGAAGCCGAACCCAGCGGTGACGGCACGGTCTATGGCGAGGACTACGCTTTCTGGAAGCAACCGGGCTTCAAAATGCCGAGGGATTTCTATCTCGCGGACAACGCGATTCGAGGCTGGTACAGCAAGAAGGTGCCCCAACGCTCGCCGCAGCTATATGGAGAAACGCTCCAACCGGAAAGCGGCGACGGCATCCGACTGGTGGGGGCCGGGCACGTAGTCTGCCACAACCATGTAGAGGGGTTCTGGGACAACTACGGCCTGCACGGGTTCGCCAACGACTGCTACAACAACACGAGCGGGCCCTGCACCGACAATCCCTGTGAAGCGGACGGGTCAACCAGAAATGTGCGATTCATGCGCAATAGGTTCGGGATTACTGCGCAGCCCATACTCGGTGGACCCGTCTACTTCATTCGCAATCTGGGCGGGCCGGGGAAGATGGTCGCGGGAAGCACAGGGGTTGTTGCCTACCATAACAGTACCGGGATAATCAGCAGCTACGGGCATTCACTGCCGGAGCCCGGAGAAGCGCGGCCCGCCAGCGGAAGCAGTTGTGGCACGACGCTCTTCATGAACAACGCGGTGCGTGGGGTGAACTTCGGTACGCATTCGCCGTTCACGCGCCTTGACTACAATGCTTATGCCCCCGGTGCGAGCTTTCGCTACTACTCCCGGCAGGGCAGGATAATGTCCAGATCATTCGAAGAGTTTAGGCGGGCCTCTGGGCATGAACAGCACGGTTTCCAGGCACCGGCGCCTGTCGTTGCGGGCAAGCCGGTCGGGGAACAGAGCCCGCTGATCGACGCGGCCGTTCTCCTCCCGAATGTCAACGACGATTACACCGGCGACGGCCCGGACATCGGCCCGTACGAAGTGGGCAAGCCGGTGCCCCACTACGGGCCCAGGCCAGAAGCGGAGCCGGGAGAATAGAAGAAGGGAATGCTACAATGGAAAGACTGCTCATAAACCCGGAGGTCGCAGGGAGAAGCTGATCAAGATAGGGGCGAAGGTCGTCACGCATGCGCGGTACGTCATCTTCCAGATGGCCGAGGTCGCCGTGCCCAAGAAGCTCTTCGGGGCTATCCTGGAACGCATTGCTCGGCTGCGCCTGCCCGAGACGGTGCCGCGATGACGGCGCGAGCGGTCAAGACTGCCCCGGAGGGCGGAGGTCACGGGGACGGTCTGCCCGGATCGGCAGCCGACGCCTCCGCGCAGGGCGGTCAGGGCCAAGATGCGGCCCGAGAAGGGCCGGATGACCTCCCCTTCGACCCGAGAACACACTTGCGGGTATCGCGACGGTCGATACAATCGTTACAAGAGCCGACGGTGGCCGTTGGCGAGACGCCATCGAGGAAATCCCGGTTTAGAGAAGGCAGGAGACCATGAACAGTGCTCTTCACCACATTAGGACCGCGTCATTTGCGGGCTTTCTGGTCGTTTTTCTCGTTTCAGCCATGCCCGCAAAGGACGTGTATGTCGATGCGGCCAAAGGCAGAGACGAAAATCCCGGGGCCCTGGAAAGGCCTTTCCGGAGCATCCAGAGGGCGGCCGACGCCATGAGCAGCGGCGACGTCTGCCATGTCCGGGCCGGAACATACCGGGAGACGGTCAAACCCCGAGCGGACGGGCTTACCTTCAAGAACTATGGAAACGAACACGCGCTGATCACCGGGCTGGACGTGGTGACGGGCTGGAGCGCCCACCAGGGCAAGATCCTGAAGGCCCCCTTCACCCGGCAACCGCAGGCCAATTTCAAGGCCACCCAGGTCTTCGTCAACGGCAACCGCATGCATTGGGCCCGGTATCCCGATGAGGACGGCAACATGCTGAACAAGGAGGACATGGCCGGCGTCAACGTGGACCTGGTTAATAGAACCGGCCGGGCCGTTGTGGAGGGCCTGCCGGGAGGCACCCGGGACCGCTGGAAAGGAGCTTATTTCATGGGGCTGGCGATGGAGAGAAACTGGTGGACGGCCAACAAGGGGCTCGTCACCGCCTCTTCAGGCAACACCCTCACCTGCGGAACCATTTCCATGAACTGGAAGGCCGGCCAATCTGCCAATCGGCGCTTCCTGGGGGACGGCGTCGGATACCTCATCGGCCACATTGACCTGCTGGATTCCGAAAAGGAATGGCACTGGCAGGATGATACCCTCTTCCTGTATCCCCCTTCCGGCACAGACATGAGCACGGCGCTGGTCGAAGCCAGAAAGCGCATATTCGGTTTTGATTTGACCGGAAGGAGGGGCGTCACATTGCAGGGGCTCCACTTCAAGGCGGCCGGCCTGACCATGGAAAATGCGGTGAATTGCACTGTCGACAATTGCACATTCAGGTACGCAAGCAGTTTCACGGGATATGTTACGAATCCCTGGGGCGATTATAGGAACGGGGACGGAGGTGTGTTTGTGTCAGGAAGCAACAACACCGTCAGGGACTGCTACATCGGTCGCACCTGGGGCCACGGCGTGAGCCTGTGGGGGAGCCGGCAGACACTGGAAAACTGTATTGTCGAGCAGTGCGACTGGATGGCCGAGCGCATGAGCCCGGTGTGGGCGCCCGGGGACGACAACATCATCCGGGGCAATACCATCCGCTTCAGCGCCAGGGACGGCATCGAGCTGGGCAACCACTGGTGGGTTGCCAAATACGCGAAACGGGCCCTGATTCAGTACAACCACGTGCACGACATGGGTTTCCTCTGCCCGGACGGGGGCGTGCTCTATGTCAACCACCAGAGTGGGAGCAATCCCCTGGCCAATACGGAAGTGTCCTACAATATGTGGCATGATTACCACAAAAGCACGGGCGAGGCGTCCATTGGAGGCATCTATACGGACAACAGCAGTAGCGGCTATACCATCCATCATAACGTCATCTGGAACGTCCCCATAGGCTTCCGCACGAACGGCGGGGGAGCCCACAACATGTACCTGTACCATAATACCCTGCTCAACGTAAGGACGCTTACCTTTTGGCCCCGTGCCATTGACCTAAGCAAAAGCAATATCGTGGTTCGCAACAATCTCAGCGATGGCGCCGGGTTCCGAGGCATGGCCGTGGGTCATAACCGGGAAAAAGTGTCCCTGACGGAATTCATTGATGCTGAAGCACGGAACTACCGCCTCAAGCCGTCTTCCCCGTCTGTTGACAAGGGGGTGGCGATAAAGGGGATCAATGACGAGGCGGTAAACGCCCCGGACCTGGGCGCTTATGAACACAGCGGCAAGGACTGGACCGCGGGGTCGACGCGCCGGGTACCGGAATTCCCGGATGAACCGGAATGGGACCCAATGCCAATGAGGGCAAACGAAGCCATCACCAGTCCATCACGCAAGAGGACTCAATTATGAAAGAGGCACTTCCGATCCTCATCGCGATGCTCTGCAGCCCCACGATGTGTGCGCAGGTAGCCCTCGCGGCCGGCGATCCCATCGAGGTCCATGTCGCTCCCGCGGGCGATGACGCCGGCGACGGCAGCCGGGCGAAGCCCGTGGCCAGCCTCATCGCCGCCCGCGATGCCGTGCGCCGCCTGCGCGCGGCCGGCAAGGCAGGCCCGGTGCGGGTGGTGGTGGCGGACGGCACTTACCGTGTCGCCGAGCCGTTGGTGCTGAGTCCCGGGGACGGCGGCAGCGCCGAGGCGCCGGTCCGTTACGAGGCCGCGCCGGGGGCGAAGCCGGTGTTCAGCGGCGGACGGAAAATCACCGGGTTCCGGGCCGGCGAAAACGGCCTGTGGGTGGCCGATGTGCCGGGCGTGGGTGGGGGCCAGTGGTATTTCGAGCAGTTGTGGGCCGGCGGCCGCCGCGCGCGGCGTGCCATGGAGCCCGACAGCGGCCAATTCTTCTTCGAAAACGTGACCGAAACCGACCTGGGCAGGGGCCGCTTCCGCCAGACCGTCACCGTGAGCCCGCAGGTGATGTCGCTGCTCACTCCGCTGAGCCCGGCGCAGCGTGCCGATGTGAAACTGTTGGTGTTCCACTCCTGGAACAACACGCACCGCTTCATCAGCGCCATCGACGCAGGCAGCCGCACCTTCAGTAGCGAGGGCCCCAGGGCCCTTCGCCCTTATAGCCTTTGGAAGGATCTGGCCTGGGGTTCGAAAGGCTACTTCTACCTGGAAAATTTCCTGTCCGCGCTGGACGAACCCGGCGAATGGTTTTTGGCCCGGGATGGAAAGCTCTACTACAAGCCGCGGCCGGGAGAGGACCCCGCCACCATGGAGTTCGTCGCGCCCGTGATCACCCGGTTCCTGCAAGTCCAGGGCGACCCCGCGGGCGGCCGCTTCGTGCAGCATGTCCACTTCAAGGGCCTGGCCTTCAACCACGGCCAGTGGCTCACGCCGGCCGACGGCTACGGTCCGGCCCAGGCCGCCCAGAACATCGAGGCCGCCGTGATGCTCGACGGTGCCCGGAACGTCGTGTTCCAGGACTGCGAAATCGCGCACGTGGGCATCTGTGGCCTCTGGTTCCGGCGCGGCTGTAGCCAGTGCCGGGTGGAACGTTGCCTGTTCCGCGATCTGGGCGCGGGCGGGGTGCGCGTCGGCGAACAAAGAATTCAAAGCAATACGGCCGAGCGGACCCATCATATCGCCCTGGACAATAACATCATCCAAAGCGGCGGCCGCATCTTTACCGACGCCGTGGGCGTGTGGATCGGCCAGAGCGGCGACAACACCGTCACCCACAACGACATCGGCGACCTCTACTATTCCGCCGTGTCGGTGGGCTGGACCTGGGGCTTCGGCAAGAGCGTAGCGAAGCGCAATAACATCAGCTACAACCACTTGCACCACCTGGGCCAGCGGCGCATGAGCGACCTGGCCGGGGTGTATGCCCTGGGCATCTCCGACGGCACGGTCGTCAGCCACAACGTCATCCACGACGTTTCCTGTTGGGGCTACGGCGGTTGGGGCCTGTATCCCGACGAGGGCAGCTCCAACATCCTGTTTGAAAACAACCTGGTGTACAACGTCTCGGACGGGGGCTTCCACCAGCATTACGGCCGGGATAACACAGTGCGCAATAACATCCTGGCCTTCAGCCAACAGGAGCAGGTGAGGGGCACAGCGCAAAAAAAAGCCGGGGACCACCTCTCCTTCACGTTCGAACGCAACATCGTCTATTTCGACCAGGGCGAACTCTTTGGCAGGACCTTTCAGTGGGGAGCCGATGTTCAAGTGGACCTGAGAAACAACATCTACTGGCGCGCGGGCGGGAAGTCTTTCGGCTTCGCGGGAAAGTCGTGGGACCAGTGGCGGGCCATGGGCCGGGACAAGGAAGGCTCGGTCATCGCCGATCCCAAGTTCGTGGACCCCAAGACACGCGATTTCCGCTTCGCTTCCGACAAGGTCATCAAGCAGACCGGCTTCAAGCCCTTTGACTACAGCCAGGCCGGGGTCTACGGCGATGCGGCCTGGATTGCCCTGGCAAAGGCAATGCCCACTTCAATGAAGGAGAATTAGCATAAACCGACGTGAGTTTCTTCGTCAGACGGCCACTTTCGGACTACCGCTGGCCTGCTTCCAAGCCTGGCCGCCGCGCGAGACCTGTCCACCCAGTCGGCACGCCCCGCGCGGGAAGGCGTGCTGCTCGATATCCGCAAATTGCTAGTGAACGTTACCAAAGAAAAAGGAGGTTCTTCTCCGAAAGAGTTGCCACAAACGAGAGCCGCCTTCGCTGCAAGTGACTGTATATCAGCAGCTTACGCCTGCTGGAGTCGCGTGTGTGTCTTGGCCGTAACCCGGAAAACGTTCCGAAGCCCGGAGAACGAGCACAGGCTTCTGCCTGCGAGTTCCCTTCACGCCGTGCCACATTGGCCGCGACAGCCTTGGCGTTCGCCTTTGCTGGCGGGCGAAAGCCGTAAGTCATGCAGCACATAGCTTGGTGAACGCAAGCCACCAGGCGGCAAGCCCTTCTGGCTGGTTGCGGCCCCGTTCGCAGCGGGAACGGTGGCAACTGATTCGGAGAAGAACCAAAAAGGAAATAGAATGTCAACGCGACGAACGTTTCTGAAGCAAACAGGTCTGGCATTGGCTGGAATAATGGGCCGGACAGCATTGTCCTCATCATCACCTCTTTGGGCTCAAAGGCCTGCTGCATTGACCGCTTCCGATGCGCCGAAGCAGAAGCCCAACATCATCGTCATCCTCGCCGATGACTACGGATGGGGCAGCGCGGGGTGCTACGGTGCGCCGGCACAGCTCAAGACGCCTCATCTTGACCGGCTCGCGCGCGAAGGGCGGCGATTCACCAACGCCTACGCGCCCAGTTCGGTCTGTTCGCCGACGCGTTACGGGTTGATGACGGGTCGTTACGATTGGCGCACGCGTGGAGATCGCGGCGGGGTCATCGGCGCCGCAGCTCCGCTGCAAATTGAAGCCGGCCGTCTTACGCTTGCATCGCTTTGCAAAGGTCAGGGCTACCGCACCGCTGCGTTCGGCAAGTGGCATCTCGGCCTGCAAAAGCCTCCGAGAACAGACTGGAACAAGCCACTCACGCCAGGCCCACGATCAATCGGGTTCGATTATTTCTACGGTATCGCGGCGAACGCATGGAATGGACCGCACACATTCATCGAGAACGAAACCCTTCTCGGGCGCATCCCTGGCCAGACTGTCAGGGTAAGGACAAATTATAGCCCGACCAACTATACCAAGGGCATTGAAGAGCAATACGACACGGATCTACTCATGGAGGAGTTCACGGACAAAGCCACAGACTGGATCAGAAGGAACAGTTCCGAACCCTTTTTCATCTATTACGCGGCCACGGCGGTGCACAAACCGCATGATTACCATCAACGCTTCACGGGGAGTCCTTTCGGCAAATATGGCAACTTCATCGAAGAACTCGACTGGAATGTGGGGCGGATTCTGGCGCAGCTCGACAGTCTCAAGCTTGCGGACAATACGCTCGTCATCTTCACCAGCGATAATGGTGGCGTGGTTTACCGGAGTGACCCTGAAATCAAAGAAGCTATGGATGCCGGTCTTGACATCAACGGCCCTTTACGCGGCGGCAAACACAGCGAGTTTGAAGGAGGTTTTCGCGGACCTTTCCTCGTGCGCTGGCCCGGCAAAATCCCCGCCGGCACGGTGAGCGGCCAGGTCATCGGCCTCACCGATGTATTAGCGACCCTCGCGGGCATACTCAACGTACGGCTGCCCAAAGACAACGCCGAGGACAGCTTTAATGCGTGGCGCTTGTTCACGGAGGAGAGCCCCGGTCTTCCTATTCGCGATCACGTCATCATGCATGCTGCTAACGGAACCTATGCGATCCGCATGGGCGACTGGAAGCTTATCGAGCGCAAAGCGCCGAAGCAAAATCAGCTTTTCAATGTCAGGGAAGATGTTGCTGAGTCCAGAAACGTCTTTGCGGCCAATGCCGGCCGTGCTTCACAGATGCAGAAGTTACTCTCGGCAGCCCGCAGACGCGGCTACACACGTCGCGACGCCGGCAAGTGACCGCATGGGAAATCAAGGTACTCAGCGAACATCTCCTATCAATCAGTCAGGACATCACATGAAAATCCGGATATTCACTTTCGGCAAGTCCCTTTCAAGCGTTCGCGTTGCCGGCATCCTGGTTTCTGCGGTGCTGGCTTTGCAGGGCGTCAGCCAGGCTTCCTCGGCCGAGGTGGTGGTCCATGTCGCCCCCACGGGGGATGACGCTGCCGACGGCAGTCGGGCCAAGCCGGTGGCCAGCCTCATTGGCGCCCGTGATGCGGTGCGCCGCCTGCGCGCTGACGGCAAGGCAGGCCCGGTGCGTGTGGTGGTGGCAGACGGCACGTACCGCGTCACCGAACCCCTGGTGCTGAGCCCCGAGGACGGCGGCAGCACCGAGGCGCCGGTCCGTTACGAGGCCGCGCCGGGGGCGAAGGCCGCGTTCAGCGGCGGCCGGAGAATCACCGGGTTTCGGCGAGGGGAAAAGGGCCTGTGGGTGGCTGACGTGCCGGATGTGGCTGCGGGCCAGTGGACCTTCGAGCAGTTATGGGTCGACGGCCGTCGCGCGAGGCGCGCCATGGAACCCGACACCGATCGCTTTTTCTTCGAGAACGTGACCGAGACCAAACTGGGCGGGGGCCGCCACCGCCTGACCGTCACCGCGAGCCCGCACGTGATGTCGCTGCTCACTCCGCTGAGCCCGGCGCAGCGCGCCGATGTGAAGCTGCTGATGTTCCACTCCTGGAGCAACACGCACCGCATCATCAGGGCCATCGACGCGGACGGACGCACCATCCGTTGCGAGGGCGCACAGATCATCAAGCCCTGGAACAGATTGAAGGATCTGGCCTGGGGTTCTAGAGGCTACTTCCACCTGGAAAATGTCCTGTCCGCGCTGGACGAACCCGGCGAGTGGTTCCTGGCCCGGGACGGAAAGCTCTACTACAAGCCGCGTCCGGGAGAGAATCCCGCATCCATGGAGTTCGTCGCGCCTGTGAACCACCAGTTCCTGCAGATCCATGGCGACCCCGCGCGCGGCCGCTTCGTGCAGCATGTCCACTTCAAGGGCCTAGCCTTCCACCACGGCCAGTGGCTCACGCCGGCCGGGGGCTACGGTCCGGGCCAGGCCGCCGCGCGTCTGGAGGAGGCCGCCGTGATCCTCGACGGCGCCCGGCATGTTCTGTTCCAGGACTGCGAAATCGCGCGCATGGGCGGTCACGGCCTGTGGTTCCGGCGGGGCTGCAGCCAGTGCCGGGTGGAACGTTGCCTGTTCCGCGACCTGGGCGGGGGCGGGGTGCGCATCGGCGAAATCAGGATTCGAGAGAAGTCCGCCGAGCGGACCCATCATATCGCCCTGGACAATAACATCATCCAAAGCGGCGGCCGCATCTTTACCGACGCCGTGGGCGTGTGGATCGGCCAGAGCGGCGACAACACCGTCACCCACAACGACATCGGCGACCTCTACTATTCCGCCGTGTCGGTGGGCTGGACCTGGGGCTTCGGCGAGAGCTTGGCGAAGCGCAATAACATCACCTACAACCACTTGCACCACTTGGGCCAGCGGCGCATGAGCGACTTGGCCGGGGTCTATTCCCTGGGCATCTCCGGCGGCACGGTCATCAGCCACAACGTCATCCACGATGTTTACTGTTGGGGCTACGGCGGGTGGGGCCTGTATCCCGACGAGGGCAGCTCCAACATCCTGTTCGAAAACAACCTTGTGTACAACGTCACGGACGGGGGCTTCCACCAGCATTACGGCCGGGAGAACACGGTGCGCAATAACATCCTGGCCTTCAGCGAGCAGGAGCAGGTGAGGGGCACAGCCCAAAAGAAAGCCGGGGACCACCTCTCCTTCACGTTCGAACGCAACATCGTCTATTTCGACCGAGGCGTGCTGTTTGGCAGGCCTTGGCAGTGGCGGGCCGATGTCAAGGTGGACCTGAGGAACAACATCTACTGGCGGGTGGGCGGGAAGGGCTTAGGCTTCGCGGGCAAGTCGTGGGACCAGTGGCGGGCCATGGGCCGGGATAAAGGGTCGGTCATCGCCGATCCGAAGTTTGTGGACCCGGACAGCTACGATTTCCGCTTCGCTTCCGACGAGGTCATCAAGCAGACCGGCTTCAAGCCTTTCGACTACAGCCGGGCCGGCGTCTACGGCGATGCGGCCTGGATCGCCCTGGCGAAGGCAACACAAAAGGCAAACAAGTAGAACGACTTCTGACGGAGAGATCAAGATGAGAAGCCAAGCGTTGCGGGTTATCTGTGCTGGAGTCCTGGTGGCGGGATGTTCGCGTGTGGCGTTTGCCGGGGACGGCAACGCCTGGCCGCAGTTTCGAGGGCCCGGCGGCAGCGGGGTGGCCCAAGGAGCGAAGAGCAGAGATGTCCCGACAGAATGGGGCACGACGAAGAACGTCTCATGGCGCATTGACGTGCCGGGCCTTGGGTGGTCCAGCCCGATTGTCTGGGGGAACCGTGTCTTCTTGACGACCGCTGTGGGGGCCCAGGGCAGTGAGCGTCCGGAGGGCGGCTTCTATATGGGCAGGAACCGAGGCGGCCGTGGCGTACATCGCTGGCTGGTGCTCACCTACGATCTGAACACTGGAGCGAAGCTCTGAAAACGTCAGGTTCACCAGGCGGCGCCGCCCCGCATGCATCTCAAGAGCAGCTACGCTTCGGCGACACCCGTGACGGACGGCGAGCGGGTGTACGCCTGGTTCGGCGAGTTCGGACTTCTGGTAGCTCTGAACGCGGAGGACGGCGCCAAGGTGTGGTCCTTCTCGGAGCGACCACGGAAGTCCAGGCAAGACTGGGGGTTCGGCGCGTCTCCGGTGATGCACGGCGGCCGGATCTATCTGGTGCATGACAACGAGTCAGACGCCTACGTTGCAGCGTTCGATGCTGCGACTGGAAAGGAGGTCTGGCGGGTCAAACGACCGCCGGAGACCAACTGGAGCACGCCCCTGGTGTGGAAGAACGAGCAGCGGACGGAACTGGTCGTCGCCGCGACCGGCGGCGTCACGTCCTACGATTTGAGCGGGAAGCCCCTTTGGGAACTGCGCGGCATGTCGCGGATCACGGTGCCCAATCCGGTGGCGGCGAACGGAATGGTCTATGTCGGCTCGGGGTTCGTTGCAGATCAGCAGCAGCCGCTCTACGCGGTCCGCCCGGGCGCTGCGGGCGATATCTCGCTGAAGGAAGGCGAGACCAAGAACCACTACGTGGCCTGGCGGCAACAGCGCGCCGCTCCGTATGTCCCGTCTTTTCTGGTAGCCGGCAGATACCTGTACGTGATCAAGGACAAAGGCCAGCTCTCCTGTTACGATGCTGTCACCGGCACTTCGGTCTACCGGGAGCGGCTGCGTGGGCACTTCACGGCCTCGCCCTGGATGTGCGGAGACAGGTTGTTCTTCCTTAACGAGCGCGGGGAGACCCATGTCGTGCAGTCGGGACCGACATTCCGGCTCCTGGCCACGAACACGCTCGAAAAGCTGTGTCTGGCCACACCCGCGGTGGCGGGGGACCGTCTTCTGATCAGGACGTCTTCCCGGCTATATTGCATAGGGGGCGATAGGTGATGAAAGCTGTTCGATATCACGACTACGGCGGCCCCGAGGTGCTCTGCTACGAGGATGCCCCGATCCCTGAGCCGGGGCCGGGAGAGGTCCTCGTCCGCGTCCACGCGGCGGGCGTGAATCCCGCCGACCGGCAGATCCGCGCGGGCCTGCGGTTCCGCCTGGAGAAACCCTTCGCGTTCATCCCCGGCTGCGAAGTCTCCGGCGTCGTTGAGAAGCGCGGGGCCGGAGTCACGGTACCCGAGGTGGGCGATGACGTATACGTCATGCCCGGCGTTGGGGGCGGATACGCGGAATATGTCGTCGCAGCCGTGGACAACGTCGCTCGGAAGCCCGCGTGTCTGGGCCACGTGCATGCAGCCGCCCTGCCGGTCGTCGCCCTGACCGCCTGGGATGCCCTGTTCGAGGTCGGGGGCCTGGTCCCCGGGCAGCAGGTGCTCATCCACGCGGCCGCCGGCGGTGTCGGGCACATTGCCGTTCAGTTGGCGAAGTGGCGGGGTGCGCAGGTGATCGGCACGGCGTCGGCAGGCAATGGAGCTTTTCTCAGGGAACTCGGTGTAGATGAGTTCATCGACTACCGGACCACCGCATTCGAATCTGTCGTGCGGGACGTGGATGTGGTTCTCGATTTGATCCCTCGCGAAGCCGACGATGCCACTGATGCGCTCGCCCGGGAAACGATGGCCCGTTCCTGGGCGGTTCTCAAGGATGGCGGGATTCTGGTCTCGATTTGCGCCAACCCGACACCCGGTCCGGACGCCACCGGGCGGGCACTGCGCGGCGCGTACGCCCACGCCAAGCCTGGCAAAGGCCTCTTGAACCGAATTGCCGGGCTGGTTGACGAAGGAGAGCTCACACCCGATGTGGGCACGATACTGCCCCTGCGAGAGGCCCGGCGGGCCCATGAGCTTATTCAAACAGGCCATACCCGGGGCAAGATCGTTCTCCGGGTAGGCGAAATTCCAACAGCCGAATCCCAATAGACTACAAAGCATTGTGTGCATTGCACTGGATCATCTCCCCGCCGTGCGCAGATAATGCGGGTTAGCAGTACAGAGAGCGCCCCGGCATCGTCGGCCGGGGCGCATGAAGGGGCGTCAAACTGATGTCAGTACGGCAGGTCGCGTAGGTAGAAGAACTGCGTCATGGCGTCCTCGTACGGGACGTCCGAGGCGGGGTAGTTGCGCCGGCAGCGGGTGACCACGCAGCCGCGTTCCTTGAGGAACTCCAGGGCGACGTTGACCTGCGTGGCCGGGGCGTCGAGCGCCGCGGCCAGCGGATTGAGCGTGACGCCATCGTCGGCGCACCGCTCGGTGGCGCGGGCGACGGCCTCGAAGACCTCCCTCGTGCAGCGGTGGACGTAGCTACGCCCGCCGGGCAGCACCAACGTGCGGACGAGGCGCCCGTCGAGCACCTCGAATCGCACGTCGCGCTGATCGTCGCGGTAGTGCCTTTGCATGGTTCAGCCCTTCAGAGTCAGCGTGAAGCGGCCGCGATCGACCTTCTCGAAGCGGCTGTCCTCGCCCTTGGTGTTGATCTCGCGCAAGATAGATGCGTACAGGGTGTTCGCTGGAGTCAACCCGCCTCGGACGGGCGTCCAGTAGCCTTTGGCGGCCATCCGCTCGATCATCTGTTTGCAGCTCAACGGGCCGTCGGCGGGGTCGCGTTCCTCGAGCACCTTCACGGCCGCGTTCAGGGCCGACAGGCGCTTGGGTTGGCCCGAGGGCGCGCCACGTTTCCCCGTGTCGCGCTTCGGCGCCGCCTTGGCCTCCTTGGCCGCCTTCTTGGCCCTCTTCGCCCGTGGGGCCGAATCGGCCATGGCACGCTCGCTGGCGGTCTGGCCGTCGCTGCTGGCGGCGCGTTCGTCAGCCAGGCGGGCGTTCTCCTGGTCGGCCTTGTGGATGGCCTTGAGCTGCTCGCCGCGCTGGGCCGGGGTTTTGTAGCGCGGGTTGGGCTTCTTCGGCCCCAGGGAGCGGGGCTGGGTCGTCTTGCGCCGCAGGCGTTGGGCGCTCTTGATGCGCACCTGCTTGCCGGTGCGCGTGTTGATCGCTTCCCACCCGCCGTGGGGGCTGACGGCCTCGATGACCACGGTGGTCAGGTTGCCGCTGACCTTGGCGGTGTATGCCTGTCCGACTTCGATCTCGTCTTTCTTCATCGCTCGATCTCCTCTTGCTGCGGGCCTACGAGGCCCAGTCGTTTAGGAATGCGACCCACTGGTCGCGTGTCATCGCTTCATGCACTTCCGTCGCCTCATCGTCCTCGACCCGCCACAACGTCGGGTCGATCGGGTCGGCCGAAACACGCACCCGCCCGGCGGCAAGGCGGTTGGCTTGGTGGATGCTCAGGGGCGTGTCGCTGCGCGCGTTCACAGGCCCACCTCCTCGGCGAGGCGGCCCTGTACCTCGTAGCCGCCGAGGGCCTCGACCAGCTGCTCGGAGAACCAGGCCACCTGGGCGTCAACGTCGGCGTCGTTCGTGGAAGCCGACTGCAGGTACGCGACCATCGTCGCGGTGGCCTTTGGGCTGAGGTTGTCCCGGATCGCATCCAGCAGTGCGTTGGGCTCGTCAGGCCCCGGGATGGTCACGCGGGTTCTTCGTCCGCGGAACTCGACCGGGTACGTCTTCGCCTTGTCTCGTCGCTTGGTCATGCTTTGCTCCTTGTGCTCCACGGCCTGGCCCATCCAGGCCCGGGCGCTGGCCCGCCGTGGCGGGCTCGCGTTCGGGTCCGGTCAGTCGGCAAGCTGCTGGATCACGCGCAGGTAGTCGTGGACCTCGCTGTTGGTGCCCTCGTAGCCGTCGAGTGCGTGCTGGAGGATCTGGGCTATCGAGAACTGGTCGTCCTCGTCGTCGGCCTGGACCTGGTGCGTCCGCTCGCTGGCGTGGGTGAGCAGCTCGACGCGGATGTGCTCGTCGCCGGTCCGCCGGCTGATGCGGGCGAAGGCCCGGGCTAGGCCCGGCTTGCCGTCGCGGAGGGTCGTCTTGCTGCTGCCTGCCAGTTCGATCACGCTGATTCGCATGGTGTTCTCCTTCGCGTTGGGGGGTGGCTACTCGCCCTTGCCCGCGAAGCGCCCGGCTTCGTAGGCGACCTTCAGGGCCTTCTCGATCGTCCAGACCGCCAGGTCGTGGAAGTCGGCCTCATCGCTCTTGCGGGTCTCGAGCGTTGCGATGCCCAGAACGTCCCGGGCGATCTCGGCCAGGGCGGCGTCGCGTCTGGCTTGTCTTCGTCGTTCGTTCATCGCTATCTGCTTGCTATCGCCTGCTTTACAGACACATGAAGCCATGGGATCGCCCCCGACTCAAGGCAATTAAGTGCTTTTCTGGCAGGAACTTGCAGGCTCCCGCAAGTCGCCGCGACGCCAAGACATGACGCGCCAAGTCGATGAAGATCACGGCCATCCCGGCGGCGGAGGCCGCCCTGGCCGCGGCGAGGGGGCCGCAGGGGGCGGCTGGGTTCCACCTGCGGCATGTAGGACGAACACGGGTGGCGAGGTACTCACTCCCACAGGCCCCAGGAGCAAGCCGCGGTCGTGCCCAGGGGCTTTTGGACCTTTTGGACCTGTGGACCTTGGGGGCGCGTATGGAGATCACCGGCTTCAGCGGGATGGCGTTCTGCGCGGGCCAGGGCTGGTCTCTGATCGCCACGGGACGCCACGCAATGTCCGCTCGGGTCAGGTGTTGCCGGTTTGTTCGCCTAGTCCGCGCGTGACGGCAAAAAACCGGACAGCGACAACAAACTCTGTCTATGTCCGCGACTGTTCCCGCTGGCATCACCTGCCTGATTGGCAGGAAGTACCTATGCCTTCATGTGACAGCGGTTGACAGGCGTTGACAGGCTCCCCCGGGCCCCGGGGCATGCTGCCACCCACTGCCTTCGCGACAGAAGCGGCAGCCATGTTGGCAGGTCCGGCGATGGACCCCTGTCGTTGAGGTGCAGTCGGGTCTGCCTTGTCGGTGGCGGTGGCCGTGGTGCCCCCTTCCCAGGAACTTGGCGGTCTTGGCGGTCTATGGCGCATCTGGCCCCCTCACGGCCCGAAAACACGCCAAAACCCCAGTGTTTTCCATAGGCCGCCAACATCACCATAGACCGCCAAGGCCATTGACCCGGATACCCCTGTCTCCCAGCAAAGGGGCGCTTATGTATGGGGCGATCCGCGGTGTGATCGTCAGGAGGCCGACGGCAGTCGGTGGCCAAAGGTCGTCCGGATGATCCCGGCTCAACGGCTTTGACAGCCGCCACACCAACACTCAAGCCCTGCGACGCCGCTTGATCCCATTCGGTGTTGAAGCATAGCATACGGCTCGAGAGGCGGTGCTGCGCACACGTACCGATCCCAAAAGGAGTTCACTCGTGAATCAACAAGCAAACCATGCCCGTTACCTGGTCGGGCCTGCCGTGACGGCATTCTTGATCGGTGCAATGGCCACCTCGGCGGCCTCGCTGGAGCCGGCCAATCCCAAGCTCAACGCGACCGCCCGCAAGGTGCTGGACTACCTCGAGAGCGTCTATCAGAAAAAGGTGCTCAGCGGATTCAACGTGTACGTCCACACGCCCGACGACTACGAGCAGACCGGCAAGCAGGCCGCGGTCTGGGGGCGAGACATCCGCTGGCTTAGCGACGGCGCGGAGCAGATGGCCGCCCACGCAAAGCGACACGGGTACATCCTCACGCTGCATTGGCATTGGGGGTTTGACGGCGACTCGGCTTGGCAGGGCAAGCGTAAGAAGAAGGTCAACGTCGCCCCACTGGTCACGCCCGGCACGCCCGAGCACGCGCAGGCTATGAAGGAACTCGCCCGGGCAGCCGACACGCTCCAGGTGTTCGAGGATGCCGACGTGCCCGTTCTCTGGCGGCCCTTGCACGAGATCGACGGCGGTTGGTTCTGGTGGACCGACAAAGCGGAGCCCGCGAACACGGCCAAGCTGTGGCGGCTGATGTTCGACTACTTCACTTACCGGCGGAAGCTGGACAACTTGATCTGGGTCTACAGTGCGGGCGTGGGTAAGAAGAAGACTGTCGAGTATCGCAAGGGCTTCTATCCCGGCGCGAAGTACGTGGATATCTCCGGCATCGACATCTACGGCGTGGACCCGCGGAAGGACGTGGAACCGTACTGGGAGTACTATCGCGTGATGGAGAAGGTCTCCCCCGGCAAGATGCTGGCGATGGGGGAGGGGGACGCCATCCCCGATCCCGACAAGGCCCGGGCCGGCCGGCTGCCCAAGTGGCTCTACGTCCTGCCTTGGTGGGGCGTGCCCAGCAGGCGACGGACGGTGGATTGGGCTGCCCGAACCATGTGGCACGAGTCCGTCATCACGCTCGACGAGCTGCCGGCCTTGGGCCCATGGCCCATCGCGCCGCAGGTCGGCATTCTCGCACCCCGCGACGACGGCTCGGCCTGGTTCGCCGATACCGCACCCGTTCTCAAGGCCTTCGCTGTTGATCGCGACGGAAAGGTCAAGCACGTCACGTTCCTGGCCGACGGCAAGCCGATCGGCAGGGCCAAGGCCCCGCCGTATACGTTCACATGGGAAGGAGCCCCCGCCGGCTGCTACGACATCACGGCCGTCGCCGAGGACGATGCCGGACAGAAGACCGTATCGAACAAGATCCGCCTCGCAGTTGGTATGACCGACCTCGCGCGCGGCAAGCCGGTGACCGCATCGCACGGCGAGAGTCCTGGGCTGGCCGTCGACGGAGATTACTTCACCTCATGGTCGGCCTCAAAGGCCAGCGCTCGGGCATGGCTGTATGTCGATCTCGGGGCGTCGCGAGTGATCGACCGCGTAAACCTGCTCTGGGGCTGGAAGATCCACCCCAGCGCTTTCACCGTGGACGTGGCCCGATCGGACCCCGGCAAGCCGGGGAGTTGGACCACCGTCCACAAGGCCACCGACCGCCCCTACCAGACGTGGGAAGCCACCGACCGGATCCGCTTCAAGGCCACCGATGCCCGCTACGTCCGTGTGTCGGCCACGAAACGAGCGGGCAACCAGACCTGGAGTGGCTACAAGCTCATGGCCCTCGAGGTGCCCGTCAAGACGCCGTAGATGAACAAGGAGTCCACAGCCAAGGTCTGGGTCCAGCGGTCGTGCGCCGTCAGCCCACTTGCCGATGTCTGAATCCGATGCGGTGGTGGTCGCGGCTCACGCTCTTTCCCGGAGGCAGGCGCGGTGACGCTGCCCCAATCCCGTGACGAATCCACCGATCCGCCTGCGGCTTCGTCCTTGCCAGGCCAGAGAATCCCACGCTCTCGGCTGCGAAGCACTTCCTCAACGGACTGCTGCTGAATGGGAGCACCGCCGGAGCGTCCGTCAGCGCCCGACCTTCCCGGCTGGCGTGACGATGAGCATACTCCACGGCGCAAGCTGCGGAAGCGCAATCGTGCCGTCGGCACGGATTCGCACTGCCTGTTCCCGCACGAGCGGCGCGAAGTCGCCGGTCGCCTCGGCCCTGGCGTGTCGGGCGGCATCAAACTCGGCCGGGGTCAGCAGTCGAACGGCGCCCTCGCCGCCGATGAGCCGCCGCACGTCCAGCCGCAACGTGATCGGCGCGGGGCGATCGGACCAGTCGACCACGTGCACGACCACGGGCGCGTCGGGTTGGCCGGGCTTGGCCCGCAGGACGGCAAAGGCGCTCGCGCCCGTCGGGAAGGTCACCGCGGCGCCCGTTTGTCCGTACCGGTCGCACGTGACACCCTTGCCCACCGTGCCGGCGTGCTCGTATCCGTCCAACCAGCGGGCCGCGCCCCGCACGAAGCCGTACAGGTCCGCGTACTGTTTGGCCGTGCCGAAATAGCGGGGGGCGTCGTGGGGCATGTAGACGTCCCAGGGCACCATGCACAGGCCGCCGAGAGCGTAGGTCATCGCGATCGTCTGGCGCGTCCGTCGCTGCCATCCGGCCAGGTCCTTGCGGTCGCCCTTCTTCGGCATGGTGACGACCTGGACCTTTGCGTGCGTTCGCGCGGCGGCGAAGAGGCGATCCAGGTACACGGGCGTGGCATGGCGGAAGGCCAACTCGCCGAAGACCCAGTCGAATCCCTCCTCGATCTTCGACCAACGCCGCGCGCCGTTGTTGCACGACATCGGCACGTGCCGCCTGGCGTACTCATCGAGGGCCTTGCGCGTCCGCCGGTGGAACGCGGTGGTGGCCTCGGTCTGGAAGGCCTCGAAGCGCTTCTTGATCTCGCCGCCCTTCCATTGGCGAAACGCGTCTCCCGCGGGGGCGCCTTTGGCAAGGAAGTACTCGCGGACGTCGAATCGGTCGACGTCGCCGACGCCCATCTTGGCCCGCGCCGCAGCGGGGACGTTCGCCTTCAGCCAGGCGCGAAACGCCCGCACGCAGTGCTCGCAGAAACAGCCGCCCCATTGTGTGGCGGAGAGATTGGCTGTGGGTTCATCGCGCTGCATAACCTGCGCGCCGGCGTCGATGTACTTCTTCAGGTAGGCCATGTACCCGCGCTCGAGCTCGGGGTTGTTGACGCAGCCCCAAAGCGTGGGCTTCCACGTCCGCTTCCACGGCGCGATGATGGGCCGGGCCTTCAGGTCGACGATAACGACCTTCTCGAACCCGTTCTCGCTGTCTGCGGGGGGCAGGTACGCCGGGGCGGCCGCGGCCCCGCCGAACACACGCCCGGTCTCCCGGACGCGCGCGATGAACTTCTTGTCGGTGATATACGCCCACGCCAGCCGCGTGACGTGGAACGTCTGGAGGGCAGCAAACGTATCGTGCGGGTCCTTCGCGTTGGCGGGATGGAGGCGCAGGCTCCGCATGATCACGTCGGATGGTTTCGGCGCGCCCTCGGGCCTGGTCAGCGGACGGGCCACGTCGCAGGGCCGCAGGCCGTCCGCGGCATCGGCCGCCGCCAGCGTTGCCAATTGCACAAACACCGCGAGTGCGTACTGTAAGCGATTCATCTGGGTCGCCTCCATGCCGCCGCGCCGGAGATCACTCGCGCGGACCGTAGTGCGGAAGCTGGTAGCTGTGCTCTCAGCCGCCGAGGTCCGGCGGCTTGCCGGTGAGACCCTCGTTGGGGTCGGGCAGGACCTCGCCTTTGCCGATCGGGAACGCACCGCGGCCCCCGTCAACCCGTTGAAGAGGGCCATTTGACAGCCATGCTACGCGGAGACCGTTGAGAAGTCACGGGGGACGAATCGATGGCGGTGGGCAACTTGCGGCGACAGCGGCAACAGGAACTGAGGATCAACCCGGGGCCCCGGGGATGATCCCGTGAACGTGGCCGGGAAGGTCCAGAGGTTCAAAAGGTCCAAAAGCCCACCGAGGCGGCCTCTTGCTGGTGAGGATTCTCACCGGAAAGCCCTTGCGGAGGGCGGCGACCGGCCGCTGAGTGTGTCACGGAAGACGACGAGGCGGGCCATGCGGCCCGCTCGAAGCATGGAAGGATAGAAATGGCTACGGTCTACAAGAAGAAGTACCCGATCCCGATGCCGGACGGTGCGGCGATCATCACGCGGCGGGGCAAGCAATTGGCCCGGTGGCGGAGCGGCAAGGGGCAGGTCAGAACGGCCGAGGTCCTGGCCGACGGCCGCGTCGAGTTCGTCTCGGACTGCTGGTACATGCGGTACCGCAACGCGGCGGGCCGGATGCGGCGAGAATCGACGGGGTGCCGGGATCGCCAGGCCGCGGAGAGGGTGCTCGCGGATAAGCTGACGGAGGTGGAGAAGGTCAAGGCCGGCGTGATGAGCCACGGCGAGATGACAGCCGCCAGCCATCTCGACGTGCCCATCGGAAGGCACACGAAGGCCTACCTCGTCCACCTGGCCGCCAAGACCGTCCGGGGCAAGCGCGTCTCAGCCAAGCACGTCAGGCACGTACGCAAGCACCTGGCTCGGCTGGTCCGCGAGTGCCGATTGCGGGCCCTGCGCGACATCACCCGCGACGTGGTCCGACGCTGGATGGACAAGACCGCCCAGACTGCGCGCGACCCTAATGACTCGGACTCGCTGCCGGTCTCCGCCCGGACGATCAACATGCACCGGGCGGCCATCGTGGCGTTCTGCAACTGGTGTGTCTCGGAGGGGCGCTTGGCGGCCCATCCGCTCGCGGGCCTGCCCAAGGCTGAGGAGGCCGAACCCGCGCGGAAGCGGCGCGCCCTGACGGAGGACGAGATTGCCCGGCTGCTCAGGGCCGCCCAGCATCGCCCTCTGCGGGACGCGCTGACCATCCGACGCGGCAAGAACAAGGGCAAACTGCTTGCGAAGGTCACCGAGTCGGAGCGCCGGCGCCTTCAGCGTGTCGGTCAGTGCCGGGCGACGGTCTACAAGTTCATGATGCTCACCGGCCTTCGCCGCAGCGAGGCGGCGTTGGTGACAGTGGGCGCCCTGTGCCTCGACGAGGACGCGCCCTACGTGCACGTCGAGGGCAAGCACGCCAAGAGCGGCAGGGCGGCCACGTTGCCCTTGCGAGGCGACCTGGCCGACGACCTGGGCAAGCACATCGCCCAGATGGCCGACGACCACGGCGGAGAAATGCCGCCGGACACGCCGCTGTTCGACATCGACTGGCGGAATCTGCTACGGACGTTCAACCTGGACCTAGCCGCCGCGAGCATCCCGAAGCGCGACCCGCAGGGCCGCACCGTGGACGTCCACAGCCTCCGGCACACGTTCGCCACGCTGCTCGCCCGCAACGGCGTCTCGCCCGGCGTGGCCCAGAAGCTGATGAGGCACAGCGACATCCGGCTGACGATGAACACCTACACCCATCTCGGCCTTGCCGACACCGCCAGCGCCGTGGCGGCCCTGCCGGCGTTCTGAATCTCTATCGTGTGCGGTCTGCTGGACCTTGGCGGCGCTCAGTTCGTATAGGCGACTGCTCGCCGGTAGCCGGTATAATGCTCGCCAAAGGGCCCGGCGGCGCAGCCGCAAGGGCCATCCGAGAGGTTCTGCCTCGGCAAGGCGTCCCCAGAGCGCCGCGACAGGAATGCTGTTGGAGCACACCATGAACCGGGAGTCTCTTACTCGGCGCGAATTTCTGCGTGCGACAGGCCGGGCCGCCGCGGCCGTGACACTGGCGCCCATTCCACTGCTGTCCGCCAGCCACGCCGGCGCGGAGGACAACGAACGCCAATCGCGGCCGAACTTCGTCGTGCTACTGGCCGACGACCTCGGCTGGGGCGACATCAGCCTGCACGGGGGCAAGACGCGGACCCCGAACATCGACGCGTTCTTCAAGGAGAGCGTGGAGCTGACGACGTTCATGACGTGTCCCGTCTGCTCGCCGACGCGGGCGGGCCTGTTGACGGCCAGGCACAACCTGCGTGTAGGCGCCGGGCCGAAGACGGGCGGCGAACTCGACCCCGGCGAGACGACCCTCGCCGAGGCGTTCAAGGCCCACGGCTACACGACGGGCATCTTCGGCAAGTGGCACAACGGTGGGGACCCGGACACGCCCGCCTTCCGCGCGGCGTGGACGGAGGCCTTCAAGGACAAGCCCAACAAGAAGCTCCACGGCGGCCACGGCGTCAACGTTCACGGCTTCGACGAGGCGTGGGTGTACTACGGCGGCGGGGCCGACTACTTCACGCGCCGGACGGTCGGCGGGAAGGGCCCGGTGAGTTGGTGGCACAACCGCGAGTACCGTCCTGGCGACCGGGGCTACACCAGCGACTTCGTCGCCCGCCGCGCCGTCGAGTTCCTGCGGGCCAACAGGGATCGGCCGTTCCTCTGCTACGTGCCGTTCCACCTCGTCCACGCCCCGCTCCAGGCCAAGCCCGACGAACTGGCCCGCGTTGGCGCCGACGTCGGGGATGCGGCCCACCGCACCTACGCGGCCATGCTCTTGGGCACGGACGACCGCGTGGGCACGATCCTCCGCGAGATCGATGCGCTGAGGCTGCGCGATAACACGGTCGTGCTGTTTTTCAGCGACAA
>Ga0272442_10000711_pt1 | contig 52164 bp, 40 predicted proteins | sample SSMForm2O_FD_200262 | JGI IMG/M metagenome (GOLD analysis project Ga0272442, IMG submission 200262) | Marine sediment archaeal communities from Little Sippewissett salt marsh, Falmouth, MA, United States - SSM-Form-2O | ecosystem: Environmental > Aquatic > Marine > Wetlands > Sediment ... | reverse complement strand
GTTCGAGGAGATGGAGCACCTCATGAAAGGCATCGACGGCAGGCTTAAAGTTCTCGCCGATATCATGTCAAAGTCCAACGAAGATGTCAACTCCACGCTTTTGAGGATTGAGCAGGTAATCGATGCGTTCATGGCGCATCAGTTGCGGACGAACGGCAACGAAAATTCTCAATAGCCGCGGCCTGGTAGAAGCCGCTTTACGAGCACGTTCGAGAGCTTTCTTACCGCCTTGACGAGGTCGTCTGCCGAATCGACCGTGCAAACGGCGGTGAGCTTGTCGGTTTTCATTGTCTCGTTCCCGAGGTCGTCGAAGAGCGAAAACTGTATGGAATATGCGGCGCCGCTTTTGGCGATTTCGCCGGAAATGATAAACGAAGGGCCTTTGTCCGCCTCCGGCTTTTCCCTGAATGCGGTCACTTCGAGGCCTGTGGCTTCGCTCATTATCGATATAAGCAAGTCCTGAATCTCCGAGCCGAGGTACGCCGTGCGGGCCTCTCGCGTGGTTTCCGCGGCGGGGAGGACGCCTACCTTGACAATCGGAGACTCGAGCATCGGAGGCGCATCGCCCTGCTCCGTTTCGGAGCTTTCGCCGTCTGGAGGAGTTTCCCGTGCCTGCAAGTCCTTTTCGATTTCCCTGCTCTCAATCATTTTGACGAGGTAGAATACGCCCTTGTCCTTGACCTCGACAGGCCGGGTGCAGCCATCCTTGCGAAGGTCGAATACGATTTTCGAGACTTCCGCGGGGAGCGTGCCGTCCTGGCGAAGCCACCCGGTGAACCCCTTGTCAAGCACGGACAGGTCGACTGAATGCTTTTCTGCAAGCTCGGTGAAGTCGCCGCCGTACCGGATTTCCTCGTTGATTCTTTCGGCAAGCTTCTTGTCGCGGACGACGATGAGCTGAAATTTGGACTCTTTCACGAGGTCGGCCCTGCGTTCGATGACTGAGACGGGGATTGTCACTATGCCGCCTTCTATGCGCATCCTGACAATCTTGTCAGTCTCGTTGAGGATTTTTCCCGTGAATTTCTGGCCGAGAGTAGTGTAAACGACTTTTCTGGCCCGTTTGCCCTGCGCAAGAGCCGGCAGGCAGAGCAGAATCGCCAACAATACAAAAAGCGAACCAATGACTTTTTTCTTCATCTTTTCCCTCTGAAGTCTCAGCATCGCATCAAGTGGCGTCGATTGCTTCGACTTCTTCCTGTTGTTCCTTTTTCTTTTTCTTGTCTTTTTTCGAAACCGTCAAGGGTTCAAAGAATAAGTGTTTGTCCTTGACGCTGACGCGCACGAGGTTCTTGCCCTCGTAGTTTCCGCGGAGGATTTCCTCGCTCATGGCGTCCTCGATATACTTGCCGATGGCGCGTCTTATGGGTCTTGCGCCGAATTCCGGGTTGTACTCGATGTCAATGATGAACTCTTTCGCCTCGTCGGAAAGCTCCAACTCGATATCACGGTCTCTCAGGCGCTCTCTGATATAGTTTATCTCGAGTTCGATAATCTCCTTCATGTCATCCCTGTTAAGCGGCTTGAAGACTATAATATCGTCGAGCCTGTTAAGGAACTCGGGCCTGAAGTGGCGCTCGATTTCCTGCATGAGAGTTTCGCGCATTTTTTCGTATGTCATTTCCTCGCTTTGCTTCTGGAAGCCGAGCGGGGTTTGATTCTTTATTATTTCGGCGCCGATATTGGATGTCATGATAAGCACCGTGTTCCTGAAATCGACCCTTCGCCCGAACGAGTCTGTCAGCTTGCCTTCCTCCATTATTTGAAGGAGCATGTTGAAGACATCGGTATGCGCCTTGTCGATTTCGTCGAGCAGTACGACGGCGTAGGGCTGGCGGCGAATCTTCTCGGTAAGCTGGCCGCCCTCCTCGTAGCCCACGTAGCCGGGAGGCGCACCGACGAGGCGAGAGACGTTGTGCTTTTCCATGTATTCGGACATGTCTATCTGGATGACAGCGTCCATCGTGCCGAAGATGAACTGCGCGAGAGCCTTTGCGAGCAGAGTCTTTCCTACGCCCGTAGGGCCGAGGAAGACAAACGAGCCCATGGGCCGCTTCGGGTCTTTCAGACCGCTTCTTGAGCGGCGGACGGCCTTTGCGACCGCTTCTATGGCCTGGTCCTGGCTGACGACAGTCTTGTGAAGCTCCACCTCCATTTTCAGCAGACGTTCCGCCTCGCCCCTTTCAATACGTGTCAGGGGCACGCCGGTCATCCGGGAGACGACCTCGGCGATGACCTCGTCATCGACGACGCCGCCCGTCTCCTGCCGAGTGCTTTTCCAGGATTCGAGCCTTTTTTCTCGTTCGGCCCGCATTTTTTCAGCCTCGTCTCGAAGCCGTGCAGCCCTTTCGAAGTCCTGCGCTGCGACCGATTCGTCCTTTTCCTTGCTCAGCTTTTCAATTTCGGTGTCAAGGTCCTTGAGGTCCGGGGGCCTTGTAAGGGTTGCAAGTCGCACTTTGGCGCCGGCCTCATCCACAACGTCAATAGCCTTGTCAGGAAGGAATCTGCCGGTTATGTACCTGTCGGCGAGCTCTACGGCCACTTCGAGAGCGAGATCTGTTATCTCGACCCTGTGGTGAGCCTCGTAGCGGTCGCGCAGCCCTTTCAGTATTTTTATAGTTTCATTTTTTGTGGGTGGGTCTACCATTATCGTTTGAAAACGTCTTTCGAGAGCGCCATCCTTCTCGATATACTTGCGATACTCGTCAAGCGTGGTGGCGCCTATGCACTGGACTTCGCCCCTCGACAGTGCTGGTTTTAGTACGTTCGAGGCGTCGATGGCGCCCTCCGCGCCTCCGGCACCCACGATCGTATGAAGCTCGTCGATAAAGAGGATAACGTTCTTCGCCCTGCGGACCTCGTTCATAAGCGCCTTGATTCGCTCTTCGAACTGGCCGCGGTACTTGGTGCCTGCAACCATCATGGCGAGGTCGAGGACGACGAGCCGCTTGTCGGCAAGCAGTTCGGGAACTTCGCCTTTCATGATGTTTTGAGCGAGACCTTCGACTATGGCGGTTTTGCCGACTCCCGGTTCGCCGAGAAGAACGGGGTTGTTCTTCGTCCTGCGGCAGAGAATCTGCATTACGCGCTCAATCTCGCTCTCCCTTCCGATAACCGGGTCGAGCTTCTGTTGTTTCGCAAGCAGGGAGAGGTCGCGCCCGAACGAATCGAGAGCAGGCGTCTTTGACTTCGTATGAGGCGTCGGTTGCCCGAACTGGGTTTCCTGGTTCTGCTGAGCCGCCGAGTTGTCCACATCCGCTCCGAGAAGCTCGAGGACTTCCTCGCGAACTTCCTGCAGCCTCACGCCGAGATTCAAAAGCACCTGAGCCGCCTTGCCGCCCGTTTCCCTGAGAAGCCCGAGCAGGAGATGCTCGGTTCCTATGTAGTTGTGCCCGAGAGCGGTGGCTTCCTCGACTGCGAACTCGAGCACTTTCTTCGCCCTTGGGGTGAAGGGAAGCTGCCCGATGGTAACCATGTTCGGCCCTGCCTGTACGGACTTTTCAATTTCGTGCCGAATCTTGGATAGGTCGAGCCCAAGGTTCTTGAGAACGTTGGCCGCCACACCGCTGCCCTCCTGTATCAACCCGAGAAGTATATGTTCGGTGCCGATATACTCGTGGTTGAAACGCATGGCCTCCGAGCGCGCCAGCTGCATGACCTTCCTTGCCCGGTCGGTGAATCTGTCAAACATCTACTTGCCCCCCGGCGTCTTTCCCGGCGCCGTTTCCGCATAGCTTATTCCTGATGAAATCAGCCCTTGACGTATCCCTCGATACGGCGTCGAGCTCCTTATCGAATATTTTCTGCAAATGTGCCGGTTGCGTCATTATGAAAAGCGTGTTTACATCGCTGATATTAAGCCTGCTAATCATGCCGAGATTGACACCCAACCTCACTGCGGAGAGGAGGTCGAGCGTTTCTTCCGATGAAATTACGCGCGCATTCTCAAGCAGGCCGTATGCACGCCAGACCCTGTCTTCAAGAAGCGCCTTGCTCTGAGAAATGAGCGTGTCTCTTACCGTGCGCTCGTACCTCACTATCTGAGGGACTACGCTGCCTATGTTTTCGACAATCGCCATCTCTGTCTTGCCGAGCGTTAACTGGTTGGAAATCTGGTAGAAGTCGCCCGATGCGTATGTGCCTTCGCCATAGAGTCCGCGAACTGCAAGGCCAATCTTGGATACGCTTTCAAACACCTTCATTATCTGCTTCGTCATGACGAGTGCGGGCAGGTGAAGCATGACAGAGGCCCTCATGCCCGTTCCGACATTGGTAGGACAGCAGGTAAGGTAGCCGTAAACCGGAGAGTATGCGTAACTGACCTTGTTTTCAATAGTCGTGTCGAGGTCGTTTATCTCAAGCCATGTTTTCTCGAGTTGCAGTCCGGAATGCAGCACCTGAATCCGCAGGTGGTCTTCCTCGTTAACCATTATCGAGGTGCTTTCATCGTTGCTGACCAAAACACCGCGGGCCCCTTCGCCGCTGGCGTGGTCCTTGGAAATTATATGCCTTTCGACGAGCAGCAGCCTGTCGAGAGCGTTGAAATCCCCAAGATTGAAATACGTGGCTCCCCGAGGCAACTGCAAATTCGACAGTTTTTCCTGTAGGGACCTCTCTATCTCGATTTTTTCATTGTCGGAGGCCTGGTAAAGGAATTTATGGCCTTCGAGATTTCGCGCAAGCCTGATTCTGCTCGACATGACGATGTCCGCTTCAGGGCCATCGCCGGCAAGCCAGCTCCCGGTTTTGCCTATAATCTGGTTAAGCTTCATCGGATTCATCGTCTGATTTGGCCTTCTTTCTTTTTCTCACCTTTTTCTCGGGAGTCTTTTCGTTTTCAATCGTTTTGATTCTGTCCCTTATTTCAGCAGCCGTTTCGTATTTTTCGTGCTGAATCGCCTCCTCGAGCTGGCTTCGCAAATCGAGCAGCGCGCGTTCCTTGGCGGTGTCCGCATTCACTTTTCGAGGCATCTTGCCGACATGCTTGGCCGAGCCGTGGATTCTCTCAAGCAGCGGGGTTAGCCCTTTCTTGAAGACGTCGTAATCCCTCGGGCAGCCGAGCCTGCCGCCCTCGCGGAACTGGCTGAACGTAAGGCCGCAACTCGGGCACTTTGTGGAAAGAAGCCCTTCGGGAAGCTCTTCTTTTTTCTGTTGTATCAGGCCGCTCAAAAGGTCCTGAAGCGAAAAGTGGTTCTTTATGGATAGGCCCTTTTTGCTAGCGCACGACTCGCAGAGGTGTATTTCCTGCTTTTTGCCATCGACGAGTTCGGTAAGGTGAACGGTTGCGACGTTTTTCTGACAAAATTGGCAAATCATCATTCTTCCCTTAAAAACCGTGCACTTATAAATCCGGCCGATAAGTGACACCGTTCCCCGGTGACTCCCATGCGGAAATATGACTGACTTTCACATTTTCCGGAAGCTCGGCAGCGACTTTTTTAAAGACGTATTCCGCAATATTTTCAGTAGTCGTGTTTCTTTCCTTGAAAAAATCAAGGTCGTTCAAGTACTTATGGTCAAGACTCGCAAGCACCGATTTCAGCGCTTTCTTGAGAATTCTGAAATCCAGCACAATCCCGTTGTCGTCGCGTTCACCGGCGATGCAGACTTCGACGAGCCAGTTGTGCCCGTGAAGATTCTCGCAATCGCCCTGGTAATCTCTCAGGTTATGGGCAGCCGAGAACCTTCCCTGCGTCTTGACTTCAAACATTCCCGCAACCTTTATTACAACAATGGGAATTTGAATTCTAACACCCTTGCGTCCGTCATGTCAAGCTCTCAATCCGGCGGCGGCCCTTGATATCGCTTAATATGCGAAGTAAAAATCAAACATCTTCCGATGGCAAGGCAATTGGCGCAGACTTGTTCGAGGTCGTCCGATTAGTGAGACGTTCAAAGACATGCGCGCACCGGGAAAAACTTGGTTCTCCGCGTAAATTTAACGGCCACCCCTGGTCAGAAAGCCTATCCGCTCCAAGAACTCCTGCTCGAACCGGGAGCGCCCGCCTGCTTGAGGAATTTCTGGAACTGCTCGTCCGCCACCGTCCATTCGTCCGATATTATGTCCGATGGCCCGGACCTCGGCGTACGGACTTCACGCGTGATAGCGAACTCGATGAACTCGCCTTCTCCCGTCAGCAGGCCAATTTTTACCTTGTATATTCCATCCGGCGATACGGGCACGTACCAACTCCTGCTTTCTACGTTTATCGGCAAATCCACGTTTTCGCCCGAATCAAGCCCGACAAGCCTGAGATGCCATCTTGCCGTTTCGAGAACATGACTTCCGTGAGATTTGGCAACCTCGCCGCGCCTCGGCCCGGTCAGTTCCCAGTTGACGAAAAGCCAATTCGGGTCTTTTGCAGCAGCACTTATTCTGTCGACGTTATAGCTTTCGGGAAGCGGTTCTCCCCAGTCTACATATATTTCGCCGGATTGAGTCTCTGCCTTTGCCGCCTGCTTCGTCTCGGATTCAACGATTCTGCCCGCTATAGAAGACATACCCGATGAGCCTTCGATTTTTACGCGTTTTTTCGCGTCTTTGGCTGGCAGGTCTTTTTGTCTGACCGTATCGCCTCCTAATAGCAGTTCAAGGAGTTGAGCCTTTTTATAGCGGGAGATGCCTTTGTATCCCTTCGCCTTAGCCGCTTCGTAAAGTTCCTTGCGATTCATCTTTTCATATTGTTCCGTCATTTTAACTCCTGACTCCAACCGCCCCGTCTTCGAGTTGAACTACCATATTTTCATGCCTTTGGGAATAACGACTACTCCCCCGTCGCTGACAACGAATCTTCTGGTATCTTCTCCTTTATTGACCCCGATTTTAAAACCTTCGGGAACGTTGACACTCTTGTCTATGATAGCGTTTTTTACAACAGCGCCTTTTCCAATCCGGACGCCGTTGAAGAGTATTGAATTCTCGACGATAGCATGCTCCGACACGTAAACACCGGGAGAAAGGATACTCCTTACGATACGTGCTCCGCTTATTATGCATCCGTTCGATATAAGCGAATCGAGAGCTTCCGCCTTCCTGCCTCCCTCGAATTCATCGGCAAAAACCGTCTTTGCCGGAGGGTACTGGGGATGGTAGGTGCGAATGGGCCATTCGCGGTCGTACAGGTTGAATATCGGGTCGACCGCAATGAGGTTCATGTTCGCCTCGTAATATGCATCCACCGTTCCGATATCGCGCCAGTAGAGCATTTGTTTTCTGTTTTCATCCCTGAAGTCATACGCGAATATCGGGCGTTTGCTTATTTCATGAGGAATAATGTTCCTGCCGAAATCGTGCTGCGTATTCTTTCGTTTGGCGTCGCCGGCCACCGTTCGAATAAGAGTATCAGTATTGAAGATGTAGACCCCCATGTTGCAGAACGACCTGTCAGGATTATGGGGAGTGGGCTTGGGATGTTCCGGCTTTTCTTCGAACCCTACGATTCTTCCGTTTTCATCCGCCTCGACAATCCCGAACTGTTTCGACGCGCGCTTCCTGTTCTGCTCGACGCAGGCCACCGTAATTTCAGCGCCCTTCTCTTCATGATAGAGCAGCATGTCGAGATAGTTCATCTTGTAGATATGGTCGCCGGAGAGTATCAGAACTCTCTCCGGTCTGTGTTCCTGAAGGGTGTATATGTTCTGGAAAAAAGCGTCTGCAGTGCCTCTGTACCAGTTTTCGCCCGAGCGCTGCTGTGGCGGCATGGTCTCAATAAACTCATCCAGTTCGCCCGCGAAGATGTTCCATGCAGACGATATGTGCCTGTTAAGGGAAATCGACTTGTACTGAGTCAGGAGGTATATTTTTTTCAAGCCGGAATTCAGGCAGTTCGATAGAGTAAAGTCTATTATCCTGTAAATACCGCCGAACGGTACGGACGGCTTTGCGCGGTCACGCGTAAGCGGGTAAAGCCTCTCCCCCTTGCCCCCGGCGAGTATCATTGTCAGAGTGCCGTTAAGGTAGCTTCTTATATTCGTGAAGTTTTTCAATCGTACTCCCGATTCGGAACGCCATGACCTGATTGCAAGTTCGGTTATTTGCGCTGGTCGAGAACATCTCTTATTTTCGATTTCAGGTCATCAAGGTTGGAAGACTTGATTACGTAATGCTCTGCAGTCCAAGTCATGAAGTTGTCTTTATAGTGTGCATACGCCGTGTGGATAATCACCGGCATTGTATTGTCCCGGCCGAGAATCTTACCGAGAGCCTCTATCCCGTCCATACCCGGCATGCTAATGTCGAGAACGACGAGATCTATCTCGCTTTTGCCGATTTTTTCAAGAGCCTCGTGGCCATCGTTTGCGAGAACGATATTGTAGCCTTCTTCCTCGAGTTCCTGCTTGTATAACTCGGCCTGGTTGATATCATCTTCGACAACAAGCAACGTCTCCATAAAAACCTCCATGGACCGAAGCCGCTATTTCTATCTGTACTGCTTGAGAAATATCCTGCCAAACTCGAAGATGCCGTCGTTTACCATGAAAGCTAATTTAGCTTCTCCCGGCGGAACATCTTCAAGTGAATCGAGCTTCCACGCCGTTTCGTTCCCGACAAGTCCTTCCGCCACCCCGCCGGTCACAATCACGGCAATTCTAAGCCATACGGACTCGACTGCCTTAAAATCGTTTCTCGTGGAAGAAACATCTTTAACCTGGGAAAACGACTCTTTTTCAGAGCCTATATGCCACGTGATGTTCCCCGCTCCTGCGGGAAATACGATATCCAATCCTTTTGCGCCGCTTGTCTGCCTCACGCGAAACGTGAGAATATAGTTCCCTGTTGGAGGGGTCTTGAGCTCAATAGAACCTTTTTCGCCGGCAAGAAGACCGTCTTTCACGCTCCATTTCTTGGAGTCTCCGTTCCATCCTTCGAGGTCCACGCCGTTGAAAAGACGCGCATTGCGAACTACGCTTCTTGCCTTCGTAATTCGCAAGATTTCATAAGCAAGGGCGCGCGCAGCCCCCGTGTCGGTCCTGCTTACAAGCGACCCTGCCGTTTCTATGTCTCCACTGATATAATGATACGCGGCTTCGATGAACTTGGAGCGCCCGCCGTCTGCCGCCGCGCCTTCCCTGGCGAGACGCACAAGCTCGCTACGCGGAATTTCAGTAATAGACAGGGGCGGGAGTTCTCCTACCGTAATCATCTTATTTTCGAATTTCTTCAGAGTCCCCTGGTAGCTTATGCCAGAGGAACTTCGGAAGGAAATGAATTTGCCAATATTCTTTGTGAAATGTTCGTCGGCATATCCGAGGAATTTTGCCGCAGCGTCAATCCATTCCTTGATGTGGGAGATTTTATCGCCGTACCGGGCGCCGGGCGAGTATTCCGATTCGAACGCATCCAGCACCGCCTTTGCGGTCTCAAACCGGCCGTTTGCGGCGAGTCCCGCGGCCGCCTGGACTGCACCGAAATAGGCCGCTTCCGTCAAATCGTCTCTTTCGAACTTTTCATTCAGCAGCTCAGCCCTCGTTTTACGGGCTTTCGCAGCATATTCTTCTATTCCGAAATTGCTGATAATAGATTCGAGTAGACTTATCGCTTCGGCAAGTTTTCCTTCCCGGGCAAAGCTGCGCGCCTTCGCGGAAGCCTTATTAAAAGAATCTCTCGCCTTTTCGTAAACCGTGTTTCTTATCTCGTGAAGCTGCTTTTCAAAGGGGTCGGTCGGCATGCCGGCCGGCATGCCCTTTTCAAGCAAATCAAGGGCGTCCCTGTAATTTTCCTCTTCGCACATTCTTGAAGTCTTCGTTCTGGTTTCCATGACATAGGCTGTTGCTTCGTCTCTTGTATTCTCCGACTGTATAGCGGAAATTTTCGCTTTTGCCTCATCCATATGTTTCGTAGATGGATTCTCGCGAATATAGGTTCGAAGTATCTCAATCTGCTTAAGAGCGCTGCCCGGGCTTTCACCTATCTGCACAAGGACTTCTTTCCATTTCTCTTCCTCTTTTGCATCTTCGATACCGCCTTCAATCTCGGCTATCTTTACTCTCGCTTTGTTCGCCCATCGCGTGCTCGGGTACTTCTGCATGACTTCGCGGAACATGTTCATCTGGTCGTCAGGGCTGTCCGGGTGCTGCTTCGCGTATTCGATGGCCTCTTCGTATAAATCTTGACCGACAGATTCTTCTTGTTTGCCATTATCGCCGCCAAATCCGGAAACGAGGATAAAAATGACAACCAGTACCGCGACGGCGGCAAACGCTATTACGACGGGTAGCAGGCTCTTTTTCTTCTTGCCAGCCTGCGCCATTGCTTCAATAAGCTCCGGCGAAGGCATAATTTCACGGCTTTCCTCGCGCAGCCCTTCTTCGAGGATTTGCTCCTTTTCGGCAGCCGTGAGCTCGGCGGGTTCTTCCTCGTCTTCGAGAAATGCTGAAACCTCATCAAGATCGTGCGACGCTTTGGCAGCTTTCACCTGGATTTCAGGAGGTTCTTCGGGCGTAAATGAATCCCCGAGCTCTTCTTCCAGTTCGGCAAGGTTTGTCGGAGTTTGCAGCATAGCATCGGCCATCAAATCAGACGAAACGGCATTCTCGTCTGACAAACTAATCTCCGAATCATCCTCCGGTTCCAGCTTGAGCTTTGGCATTTCATCTACATCATCCGGCAGCTCTAATTCAGGCGTTTTTGCGCTTTTTTTTGAAGGTTTCTTCTTCACGGGCGCAGCTTCTTTCGCCTCTTGTAAGACAGATTGTGGAATCGCCGACACATCGAGGCTCTCGAAGGCTGCGACTACCTGTCCGGCATTTTCGTAGCGCATCATGGGATTGCGCTTAAGCAGTTTGTCAATTATGCCGCTTAAATCACCCGGAAGGTCCTTGACAACCTGTTCCAGCTTAAGCGTTTTGCCCTGAAGATTGTTTAAAAGAGTCTCGAAAGGTGATTCTCCCGTAAACGGCCCTTTTCCAGAAATTATCCGGTAGAGCAGCGCCCCGAGAGAGAAAAGGTCACTTCTGATCGTGGCGCGAGTCGCGTCCTTGATGGTTTCAGACGCCGCATACTCCGGAGAAACAAGGTCGGTCCTGTTAAAGACATCCTCGGACGTCAGAATTACGGGGGAATTGGCGATGTCTATAAGAACAGCCCTGCCCTTGCGGTTAATCATTATGGTTGATGCTGACAATATCCCATGAACCAGCTTCTTTGAGTGAACGACTTTGAGGCCCTGCGCTATCTGTAACGCTATTCTCACCGCCTGCATAGGGGGAAGCTTGGTCTGCTGGTCGAGCAGGGTTTCGAGTGTTGTACCGTCTACCATCTCCTCGATGGTGAAGAAGATGCCATTTTCTTCTCTAACGTCATAGGTATTGGCAATGGAGGCATGGCTTATCTTCGCAAGCCTGGCAGCTCGCTCCATAAATCTCTTGGCTTTGACAGGATTTGTGGAAAAGTCCTTCTTTAAGACTCTCACCAGGACTTCACGCTGCTTCTCAACCTGAATGCCTTTATAGACTTTTGTAAAATTGCCATCTTTAAGCCGACTGGCGATTCGGGTTCCACCGATAACCTTGTCAAGAAGCGTGTCTTTTTCGTGGGGTTTCGATTCCGTCTTTTGCTTGATAGATACAGCCGTCAGCGGGCCGGAACACTTCGAACACTCGAAAAGGTCGTTTCCTGACAGTTCTTCTATCGTGTATTCGACATCGCACTCGCTGCAACTGAAATGCGATACTCCCTGTTTTTCAAGAATGGTCTTAAACTGCTCTTCCGATAAAGCGCCCTGCTCGACGAGAATCTTACCAAGCTGTTTCTTTTCGCCTTTTTGAAGAGCCATTTTTTGAAGTTTCAGGCACTCGGCAACGGAGGCTGGAGATACGAACCCCAAGACTATTGCAAGCTGACCGAAGTGTATTTCTTTTCCTTTTGCCACGGTATGCCCTCTCGGCGACTGGAGCGCAACTTAAAAACCCTGCTGCATGTCAACCTGAACCTTGATTCGCCCTGAACATCGGGGCGAATATCCGCACGCGCTGGTGCACGTCAGCACTCCTCTTATTTGAGGCGGTCCTCCATGTAGCGGCCGGGCTTGAAAATTATAACCTTTTTTGCGGGCACATAAACCGTCTCGCCTGTTCTGGGATTTCTGGCTTTTCTCGCCGCTCTAATTCTGACTTCGAAAACTCCGAAATTACGCAGCTCTACACGGCCCGCTTCCACAATCGCATCAATTATTGTATCGAAAGTGTTTTGTACTATATCTTTGGTCTGAATTTGTGTCAGACCGGCAGCTTCTGCAATGCGCTTTACAATCTCCTTTTTGGTCATCATGGCCGTCCTTTCAATTCCCAAACAGGAAGCGGCTGAGGTATTATTACCGCGCAACATTTAATCTTAATCGACCGAGAGTCTTTCCCTGTCGTAGATTATGCCTGAAACCTTTTTTTACAACTTGGTAAGTGTTACGCATTTTATGGCGCAGCTTGAAGTTAAGTCAAGAGAAAAACGCAAAAAAGGATTGCGCGCGATTAAAGCATCTCGAATATATTGTCCACTTCGACGTGGCGTTTGACCAGGTCCGCGACAAGCGAAATTTTCCTCTCATCGGCGGGAGATATTCTCACATCCATCTGGCTTATATTCGATATGACCGAATAAGAATCCTGCTGCGCAAGAATCACCGGAATACCCGCCTGCTTCAGAAGCTCAAGAATATGCTCCGGAGGCTCCACGCCGCAGGTAAGGACCATTCCGGCAAATTTTTGGGTTTCGTCTTTTTCCATAAGACAATAGGTAACCACGGCAAGAATCATGTCAATCCTGTCTCCGCCGGTAATCAACAGGCTGTTGGGCGAAAAGTACGGCCATGCGTACGAAGGTGTCATTGCGCCCACGAACGTCTTTCCCACGAGGTTGCCGAGGCTATGTTCCCCGGCCAATACTTTACCGTTAATACGTTCCGCTATATCGCGTATCGTTGGTAATGACAAGAGGTTATGGTGAGGGATAACCCCGAGAAGCCTCGTTCCATGTTTTTCGAGGAACGATGCTCCGTATTTCCTGAGCTTGTCGATTTCATCCGGAAATACTTTGTTGAATATCACGCCAAGTACATCGACTCCCTTGGCTCGCAGGTAATCGATATTCATGACGATTTGGTCGAGCGGGTGACCTATTCCGCCCGAACTCAATAGAAGCACTTTCGCTCCCATCTTCTTGGCAATTACCACGTTAGGCAAGCCGTATACGGTACCGCAAGCCGCTCCCGTCAAACCCTTTACGAGCATCAGGTCGCAACCTTCGGAAATTCTTCCAAAACTTGCCATTATTTCTGCAAGCATTTCCTTGCTCTTCTCGGGCCTGGCAAAATATTCAAGCGAGCCTTTGTCAAGAGTGACGGGATTCAAGTCCTTGATGTTCGCATGCATATGGAAGACTCGCTCGATAAGAGCCGCATCTCTGTCTATCGAGTAGTCGGCGACCTTGCGTTCGCTGAGGCCGAGAGGCTTTATAAAGCCGATTTTTTTGACCTTTTCAGAAAACGCCTTCATAAGGCCGAGCATAACCATGGTTTTGCCGTCATGCTGTGTAGTTGAAGTAATATTGAGTATTTTCATTTTATCCCCCGCACATCGAATCATCTTGAGTGTCAGCAAACAAACTGACAAGTTCCGGCCTGCCTTCGGGCAGTACCGCCTCAATTTTTCTAACCGTATCTGAAACAATTCTTATATGCAAAGCAATTTTCTCATCCGGTAGAGATTCTTCAATCCTTTCAGCCCATTCTATTATGCTTACCGCGTTTCCGCCGAGCAAATCTTCGCCGCCCGTATCGATAAAATCTCCCGGCCCGGCGAGCCTGTAAGCATCGAAATGGTTGATATTCAGGCGTCCCTTGTACTGGTTCAATATCTTGTACGTCGGACTTGTGACGGCGCCGGGATTATCGAAACCAAGTCCCGTAGCGATTCCTTTCGTAAGGATGGTTTTGCCTGCCCCGAGGTTGCCGGTTAGGGCGACCACATCACCGCGTTTCAGAAGCTTTCCAAGGGCCTTCCCGAACCTTATCGTTTCTTCCGGAGACCGGGACGTTATGCCGGAATTGATGGGAATGTTCACTCGAATCTGTCCTATTTGTTTTTCCGGAAATGCGCATAGCCTTCCGGCTTGTATTTCTTTATGCGCCCATCAGAATCCTGAATAACGTATCCTCCGCCCGTTATGCCACCGACGATTGATACGCGCGTGCCGAACTCGCCGTCTTCCGAAAGCCTCCGGGCTTCTTCGGCCGGCATCGTCAGTATCAGCTCGAAATCTTCTCCATCCGACATGGCGTGTTCCAGCGGAGTTCTGCTCGATTTCGCTGATGCCTTAACCGCTGCCTTGGAAATCGGAATCGTATCGCTGTATACTATGGCCCCGACGCCGGATTCTTCCAGTATGTGTCCGAGGTCCGCTCCGAAACCATCCGATATGTCAATGCAGCTGTTTATATTATAGTGCATGTTCAGGTATATTGCTTCCACGACGCGCGGGAGGAAGCTCAGATGACTGCCACTGAGACTGCCTCCGAGTTCGCCGGTTACTACTATCCTGTCGCCCTCCCTGGCGCCGCCGCGCTTAAGCGGGCCGCCGCCGGTCGGCTCGCCAAAAATAGTCGTGCATATGGCTGTCGGCTCGGCCCACGAAGTGAAGTCGCCGCCTATTACCTGGCATCCGAAATCGGCGGCAATTTCCTGCAGGCCGTGATAGATGCGCCTTGCATCCTCCGGCTCGCGAGTCTCCGACAGAGCGAGCGAACATACGGCAAACCTCGGCTTTGCGGCCATGGCGGCCATGTCACTCAGGGAAACCGCCATTGCTTTGCGGCCGACCATGCGCCAGCCTGCAGAAGATGTAAAATGAGTATTCTCAAGAAGCATGTCGGTAGATACAAGCATACTCTCAAGCGGCCATTCCACGTGGGCTGCATCGTCGCCAATTCCCACGAGGACTCCCTGCCCCGGCTCCGTTCTTTCCCTTATCCATTTAATCAGCTTGAATTCATTGTAGCCTTGCATGATTTTTCTGTCCTACCAAAGCTTAAGGACGACTATGACCTTGCCCCTGATTTCTTCGCCGGTTACGCACCCGAAATGCCTGCTGTCCTGAATGTCGGAGCCCAGATTGTCGTTAAGAACGAAAAAGCAGTCGGGAGGAATCTCTTCGGACTCCGTAATGCTGTGCCCGTGCGCAGTCGGGTATTCCTTTTCCTTCGTTTCTTCGCCGTGTTTCTCGATTATAACGACTATGCCGGGCTTGTACAAAACAGTCTCGCCCGGAAGTCCGGCCACTCTCGATATCCCGTAATAGTCGCCTTTTTTTGTCTCACCCGTCTCGGGATTGGTAATTTCCATGTCTTTCTTGAGAAACACTATAACGTTCCCGTGAAGGATTCCCCGGTTTTGAATACCGAAAAACGGGACTATCCCGTCATGCCAGTCGAAAAGTCTGTCGTAGATTACCGAGGTCCCAGGTTCGTAGGTCCCCTTCATCGAGTCGTTATTGCCGGCGATTTCATATTTCCCTATTTGCACCAAAATCCATATCAGCAAAAGAGCTATCACTATGAAAAATACTTTGCGCATCTTTCGCTGCCATCCCAGAACGGGATTGTCCCCGAGACTCACCCCCGCCGTACTTGTTTTCCCAAAATGCAAGAAACCTCTCCCTTGAAAAACAGTTCATACAAAAGAATCTAACCCAATAACTTCGCCTTTGTCAACATCGCTGCATTCACTTCATAAAATAATGAGAAATATTATCCAAAACAGCTTGACAGTTTCAGAGTATTCCGTTAGAATGATTAACAGACTTAACTATTCAAATACTTAAATAGTTTGCCGAGAGATATTAATGAAGGAACTCCGACGAATCCTTCCATACCTGCTCAAGTATAAAGCCTGTCTTATAATAGGGCTGTTCGGTGCAGTTCTTACAAAGGCTTTTCAGCTCGTCATCCCATATTGTACGGGCCGGGCGGTCGATGTTATCAATAGTGAAGACATCTACCTGAAGCTTTTGTCTATCTTTGTCTTGCTGATTATTGCCGCCAAGCTTGCAGAAGGCCTGACTGAATTTATATGGAGACGCAATCTCATCTCCATGGCCCACAATATCACGTTCGACCTCAGGAATGCCTTTTACAGGCATCTCCTGAAACTCTCCTTCTCATGGTTCAACCGGATGCATACCGGGGACATAATGTCACGAGCCACGAACGATATCCAGGAAGTACGAGGCGTTCTCGAATTCGTTGTCGCGAATTTCATAAGAAATATCGTTCTTGTTATCGGCGGTATGATTCTCATGTTCGTTATAAGCGTCGAGCTTGCTCTTTTGACGTGTCTGCCGCTTTTTATCATGTTTGTTATAGTCAAATTCCTGATGCCTAAAATATACAGGTTGTCTCTCAAGGTTCAGGAGCAGCTTGCCGCGGTAAGCGCGCACGCCCAGGAAAATTTCTCCGGCATACGCGTAGTCAAGGCTTTCTCCGTGGAAAATGTTGAAAAAGAAGATTTTTCCGACCTGTCTCAGGAATACGTGAATCGCTCGATGAGCTTCGTTAAGCTCCGGGCTTTCATGATGCCGATGTTCATGACCATAGCCCAGGTCTGCTGGCTCATGGCTCTCTGGTACGGCGGACGCGGTATTGTTATGGGAAAATTGTCACTCGGGCAGCTTATCATGTTCGTTGGTTACCAGAGGATGATGCTCTGGCCGATGGCTTCATTTGGTTTCCTTATAACAAGGCTTCAGCGAGGTTCCGCATCAATGGCCCGCATTAACCGTATCTTCGACCTTGACCCCGAGATACGGGATGACGAGCGCACCGGCGAAGATATTGAGATAAAAGGCGAAATAGAATTCAAGGACCTGTCGTTTCAATATCCCGAATCCAGTTTCAGCTTAAAAGACCTGAACCTGAAAATACCTGCAGGCTCGACAATCGGAGTCGTCGGCCCCGTAGGAAGTGGAAAGTCGAGTTTTGTTTCGCTTCTAATGAGACTTTTCGAAATTCCCGACAAAACGGTGCTCATAGATGGGCGCGATATAAATAGCATACCAGTCCACAGGCTTCGTTCAAGCATAGGTTATGTGCCTCAGGATTCCTTCCTGTTCTCAGAGACAATCAGGGAAAATATTTCTTTCGGTAAGCCGGGCATCGATTTTGCCAACGTCCTGGAAGCTGCGAAAATTGCACGCGTTCATGACGACATTGAGCAGTTTGAAAAAAAATACGACCAGCTCGTAGGCGAGCGCGGAGTGACTCTATCGGGAGGACAGAAACAGCGCGTTGCCATTGCCAGGGCTCTTGTCCTCGACTCGCCGATACTGATTCTCGATGATGCGCTTTCTTCGGTCGACACCCATACCGAAGAGGAAATTCTCGACAAGCTGCGAAGTTTCTCCAGAATGCGAACAACATTTATTATATCTCACAGAATTTCCACGGTGGCAATGTCCGATTTCATAATAGTCTTTGACGAAGGCAGAATAATTGAACGCGGAACTCATTCCGAACTTGTCGAAAAAGGCGGGCTTTACGCTTCTATCTACTACAAGCAGCAGCTTGAAGCTCAAATAGAATCGCAGGGAGACTGAGGCGGATGGCGCACTTGCACGGAGGAGGATTCACGGGCAGCACGCGCGAGGAGGATATCCTCGGCAAAGCCTATGATGCGCGCCTCATGAAGCGTCTCCTTCGCTATATCTGGCCGCTGAAGCACTATGTGATCGGCGCCATTATCTTTATGGGGCTGGCGACAATCTGCCGTCTCGCCGTGCCTTACCTCTTTAAAATCGCAACCGCATCCGTCTTTAAAGCGACTAAAGATAAAGACTCCTCGGAACTCCTGGGAATACTCGATACAATTATCCTGATTGGCATCGCCATCCTGGCGGGCCAGTTCCTCTTGAGGATTGGCCAGGTCATCGTCACCAACCTCCTCGGGCAGAAGGTTATGCACAACCTGAGAATTCAGATATTCAATCATCTTCAGACGCTCTCTCTTTCGTTCTTTGACGGCAATCCCGCCGGAAGGCTCGTAACAAGGGTGACTTCCGATGTTCAGGCTCTCAATGAGCTTTTCACTTCCGGAATAATAATGCTTATCTACGACGTTTTCATGATTCTCGGCATTGTTATCATCCTTTTGCTCCACAATGTTAAAATGACGCTCGTAGCAATGATGATTATCCCGCCTCTGTTTATCGGCGCTTACATTTTCCGCATGAAAGCCCGGACAATCTTCCGGAACATTCGAATGAAAATTGCGAGGGTGAATGCCTTCGTGGGCGAGACTATATCCGGCATACGTATAATTCAGATATTTACCCAGGAAGACCGCTCGGCTGACAGATTCGAACAGGTCAACGACGATTACCGAAGCGAGAATATCCAGTCTGTGAGATACACATCTATCTATTTCCCGTTCGTCGAAACGATGTCAGGAGTCGCAACCGCCGTCGTTATTTGGTTCGCAGGCTACTACATATACGGCAAGTCTCTTCGTGTCGAAGATTTTATCCTGTTCTGGTTCTATATTGGATTATTCTTCCATCCCATAATTGACCTTTCGAGCAAGTACTCAATTCTCCAGTCTGCCATGGCCGCTTCCGAAAGAATTTTCAAGCTCCTCGACACCAAACCTGAAATCGAGAATACTGCCGAAAAGCTTGAAATGCCTTCCCTGAAAGGAAAAATTGAATTCGATAATGTCTGGTTTTCATATTCCGGGAAAGATGAGCCTGAAACTGCTGACTATGTGCTTAAGAACATCAACTTCGTGGTCGAGCCGGGTGAGTCCGTCGCATTCGTTGGAGCGACCGGTGCAGGAAAAACTTCCATAATCAGCCTGCTTGCACGCCTCTACGACATCCAGCGCGGTAGAATCCTTGTTGACGGCAGAGATATCAAAGACTTCGACAAGCATGAGCTCAGAAAACACATCGGCACCGTAATGCAGGATGTTTTCCTTTTCAGCGGGGACATCAGACGCAACATTACCCTCGGCGAAAAAACCATTACTGACAATCAACTTCAGGACGCCTGCACCCTCGTGAACGCAGACAAATTCATCTCAAGCCTCGACAAGGGGCTCGACTCGCCCGTCGCGGAAAGGGGCGTCACCTTCAGCGCAGGTGAGAGGCAGCTTCTCTCGTTCGCCCGGGCCGTCGTGCGTCAGCCGTCTATAATTGTGCTTGATGAAGCCACTTCCAGCGTGGATACAGAAACCGAACGAATAATACAGCAGGGGCTTTTCCATCTCATGGAGGGGAGAACATCCATTATCGTCGCCCACAGGCTTTCGACAATAAAGCACGTTGACAGGATAATCGTCCTTCACCGCGGTGAAATCCGCGAGATGGGAACGCATCAGGAACTTCTTGCTAAGAATGGGATTTATCGCAAGCTTTACGAACTTCAGTACAAATCGCAGGAAGCGGCCTCTTCGTCGTCTACAGAAGAAGATTAGGAAATAACGTTGAAAAAAGCAGTCTCTTTGATTTTACTCGCAGTATTCGTCGTAATGAGCGGTTGCACCGGAATCCCGAAGCTGCGTGCATTCGACGAGATGGCAATTTCCGGTCGCAACGTGACGCTTCGGGCCAAGCTCGAACGCGGGATGCTCGGTCACGATGTAGAGGGTGCCAGAATAGGTTTCGAGGTCCTGCACCTCGAAAAAACAACTCATGAAAAAAAGCCCGTCTATCACAAGCTCGCCGAAGCCACGACAGACAATGACGGCATGGCGGACGTTACTTTGCAGGGCTTCTTCGATGGCACGCATCTCATCAGAGCGACTTATCTCGCGTCATCGGAAGTGAAATCGTTTTCGCAGGTTTTCGTCATTCCGGCCAATACGCCGATTCTCGTCTGCGACATAGATCATACAATAGCCGATATTTCCACGCTCAAATTTCTTTCAACGCCACCTGAAAAAATCCCCGCCCTGCCCGGCTCGGTCGATGCGCTCAACGAGCTTGCCGGGAGTTTTCTCATCGTCTACCTCACCGCACGCGACGATTCTTTCCGTAACGTGACCGTGAAATGGTTGAAAATCAAAGGTTTCCCGCAGGGGCCGGTTTTTTTCTCCGACTTGTCCAAGACCGCCTGCCTCGGAAGCGCGCGCAAGTTTAAAACATGGAAGCTTACCGAGTGGCGCAAAGCAGGCTTTAACCTTCAAGTTGGTATCAGCGACCGGTCTCAGGACGCGGCGGCATATCTGGCAAACGGCATGAAAGCCTTTCTTATAGGCAAAAATAAAGATACTTCTCCGGGAGTAACGGCCGTACAATCATGGTCGAAGATACTCGGCATGTTTGAACAAACCGGACAATCAGAAGTCCATTACAAAACTGATAACGTTCTCACGGGGTTTTGTATTGATTTTCAGGCTGCTTTTACTGAAAACAGCTTGCATCGACTTGTTCTCGCGAAGCACCTCGGCAGTAAAACCTTTTATCCCGTTTCTCTTGGCCAATTGGGCAAGGTAACGGCACATGAAAGTACCAATTCCTCTGTTCTGCCATTCATCGCGGACCACGAAGGCAACTTCGGCGCGATTCGTTTTCTTGTCAAGGTAGTACCTTGCTATTGATATAATCTCTTCGCCGTATGCTTCCGGAAGTGTTCCCACAATGGCAATCTCATCGCGATAGTCGATGTAGGTGAAATCCATTATCTGTTTTCGAGGCACGTATTTCATCCTCGACATGAAGCGATAGTAAAGCGTCTGTTGGCTCAGTTCGTAAAACAGGTCTCGCATTCCTGGCTCGTCCGTCGGATGAATCGGGCGGAAACTCAGCAATGTGCCGTCGTCGAGAAGGAACGATGTCTGCAGTTCGGGAGGAACTGTTATTATCTTTTCACCCATCGGCGCCAGTTCTTCTCTCAAGTACTTTGCTTCTATCGCCTTCTTCAGAAGGTCTTCACGGAAACTCGGATGCGCTATCGAGATGAGACTCAGCGCCCTTTCCTGAACGCTTTTCCCGTGCAGATAAGCTATCCCGAATTCGGTAACGACGTAATGCACGTCTCCTCTCGTTGTGACGACCCCTGCCCCGGATGTGAGTTGAGGTACTATTCTTGATAGCTTGCCTTTTCCGGCTGTTGACGGCATCGCAATGATTGCCTTGCCTCCCGCGGAGCGCGCGGCACCTCTGTTGAAGTCCACCTGCCCGCCGATTCCGGAGAAGAACGTAAAGCCCAGAGAATCTGCGCAGACCTGGCCGGTCAGGTCGACCTCCAGCGCGACGTTTATCGCGACCATCTTGTTCTGTCTCGATATGATAAAGGGGTCGTTTACGTATTCCGTAGGGCGAAAACTGAACTTGTCGTTGTTATGTATGTAATCGTAAAGCTTCTTTGTCCCCATGCAGAAGCTCGTAACTATCTTTCCCCTGTCGAGACTTTTGCGTTCGCCGGTGATGACCCCGCTATCTACGAGGTCGATTATGGCATCGGTCAACATCTCGGTATGGATGCCCAGTTCCTTTTTTTCTTTAAGGAACTCGACAATCGCATGCGGGATGCGCCCTATGCCCAGCTCGATTGTCGAGCCGTTGTCTATAAGCCCGGCGACGTTTTGGGCTATCTCCCTCACTTCCGGGCCGCTCTTCGCGTGCTCATACTCCAGTATAGGTTCGTCGACAGGTATGAGCACGTCTATGTCGTAAATGTTTATGAAACTGTCCCCGAGAGTCCTTGGCATCTGGGGGTTGACCTGCGCTATCACGACCGATGCGTTCTCCGCGGCCGCCTTCACGATATCGACTGACACTCCGAACGAGCACATGCCTCTTTTGTCCGGAGGCGTCACCTGTATCAGCGCCGCGTCGAGAGGAAGTCTGCCCGAACTGAACAATTTCGGTATGTCGGACAGAAACACCGGAGTATAATCGCCAAGCCCTTCCTGGATAATCGAGCGTACGTTGTCAGCAATGAAAAACGAATTCACGCGGAAATTCCGGGCGAGTTCTTTTGTCGCGTAAGGGGCGTCGCCTATTGTCAGAAGATGAATTACTTCCGTATCTTCGAGAGATTTCCATCTCTGCACCATCGCCTTTATAAGCGCGTCGGGCTGGGCGCAGCCTGTCCCCACGAAGACCCTGTTGCCCGGTTTTATGCGCGTGAGGGCCTCTTGCGCGCTCGCTATATAGTCGCGATATTTTTCCTGCCATTGCGGGTCGTAATCGCCCGATGCTCTCTCCATTGCTATTCTCCTAAGTTGAGCGATATGCGCGCATCAGCCACGACCGCTTCCATGCCAACTTTTTTTACGAATAGAGGGTTGATATCGAGCTCCGCTATCTGAGAGAAATCGGTCACAAGCTGGCTTATCCTCTGGAGTCCCGCGGCAATCTGTCTTATGTCGACTCCGGCCTGGCCCCTGGCGCCTTTCAGAAGAGCGTAGCTGCGCGTGCTGCCGAGCATCTGCATCGCTTCTTCCTCGGTAATCGGGGCGAGGTTGAATGCGACGTCCTTCATCACTTCCACGAATATTCCCCCGAGCCCGAACATCAGCATCGGGCCGAACTGCCGGTCTCGCGTCATGCCGAGAATCACTTCCCTGCCCTTGCCGGCCATCTTCTCGACATACGCGCCGTTGAGCTTCGCATCCGGAAGTCTGTTGTTTATTCTCATCATCATCAGGTCGAACGCGTCTCGCACCGCTTCGGACGACCCGAGGTTCAGCTTGACCCCGCCGTAGTCGGACTTGTGTATCACATCGGGCGAGTATATTTTGATTGCAATGGGATAGCCCAGCCTCTCCGCTATCTCCACCGCCTCGTCGCTCGAAGTGGCGACAGCGCCCTCGGGAATGCAGAAGTCATATGCGCTCAGTATCTGCTTCGCCTCCACTTCGCCGATCTGGCTTTTGCCTGTCTTCTCGTAGCGGGATATTATCCTCTCGACTCTCTGGCGGTTCACGGGAAAACGCGCCACCACCCTCGGCGGTCTCCTGAGCCATCGCGAATACATCGACATCGCTTTCAGCGAAGCTACCGCCCTCTCTGCACTGTCGTAACTCGGGATTTTCTTTTTCAACAATTCCTTGCGCGCCTTTGATACCCCGTATCCGCCCATGAACGATGCGAGTATCGGCTTCTCACGTTTGAGCACCTTCGATACTTCCTTCACCGTATTCGTGGGGTCCGTCATCGCCTGGGGGGCGAATAGCATTACTATCGCATCCACTCCCGAGTCCTGCTGGATTGTGTCCACCGTTTTTGCATACTGCTCCGGCGAGGAGTCTCCGAGTATGTCTATCGGATTAAGAAGGCTCGCAGCGGGAGAAAGAAACTCCGCAAGCTTCTCACGCGTCTGTTCGCCGAGTTCCGCCATACGCAGGCCGGAGTTCTCCACCGCGTCGGCCGCCAGTATGCCTATCCCGCCCGCGTTGGTTATGACCGAAACGCGTTCGCCCCCGGGAAGCGGCTGCATGGAAAACGCTATCGAGTAGTCGGCGAGGTCATTGAAACTCTCCGCCCGTATTACGCCGGACCTCCGGAACGCCGCCGCATAGGCCGTGTCCACGCCCGCCAGGCTGCCGGTATGGCTCGAAGCTGCTCGCTTGCCTGCGCTCGTCGTGCCCGCCTTCAGTATCACTATCGGCTTGCGCGCAGACGCCGTCTCCGCCGCCCTTATAAACTCCTTGCCCGCGTTAATGTCCTCGAGGTATCCGAGTATCACTTTCGTATGTTTGTCCGCGGCAAGTTCCGGCAGCAGGTCCACCTCCGTTATGTCCGCCTTGTTGCCTATGCTTATCAGCTTGCCCAACCCTATCCCCTGCGCCTTCGCCCAGTCGAGAAGCACCGTGCATATCGCACCCGACTGCGCTATAACCGAGATAGTGCCCTTCTTCGGCATGGATAGCGCAAAGGATGCGTTCAGCTTGTGGTGAGTATTTATCAGCCCCACAACGTTGGGCCCGAGCATTCGGGCGCCTGCCTCCTTGCACGCCGAAGCGATACGCGACTCCAGCTCTTTTCCCTCGGCGCCTATTTCCTTGAAGCCCGCCGTTATGACTACTATGCTCTTTACGCCCTTCTCCAACTGCCCGTTAATCGCGGCCTCCGTTATACGCGCGGGCACCGCGATTATCGCGAGGTCGACTTCTCCGGGGTAATCCTTGATGGTGGCGTAGCACTTCAGCCCGAGCACTTCCTCGGCTTTGGGATTTACCGGAATCACCTTGCCCTTGAAACCGCCGTCGAGGATGTTCCTCACGAGGGCGTGCCCGACCTTGCCCGGGGACTTGGACGCACCCACCACCGCAATCGTTTCTGGAAGGAAAAATTTACTGAGCATGAGGCTATCTTCCTGCAAAGGTGTTTGTCCAAAGCTGCGTAACAATAACCATCTATAGAATTTACAAATCCCGGTCAGTTTGTCAAGATTTTCCGCTCCCTGCTTATTGATATTATGATGTCTTGCGCAGTCTTGAATCAGACCTTTCGAAGCGCAGGGATTTCAATCTCCCGAAAAGAACCAAATGTAGTTATATGTCATATCTTATGAAACCGTTTCGCAGTTGTGTCGTGTAATCTACGGAACGGACGGCAGACGAAATGATTTCCACGTGAAAAGGAGGTGCGAGTTGATGAGAATTTTCTTTGCCGCAATTGCGGCGCTTGCCATTTGCGCGGCGGTGGTCGCCGGTGAAAAGCTCTCGAAAGAGGTGTCCAAAAACATCGCGGAACTTACCGTCGACCTTAAGAGGATGACTGCCGAAAAGCCGCTCACTTTCTACGAGCTATGTTGGCTGCAATCGAGCCGCCTCGAACTCGACGAGGACGAGGAAAACGACATCGACCCGCTCCAATCGCTTTACGCGCTCAGGCACGGCCTGCGAAAAGGCATACGCAGGCTTGACCCATACTGGCGCCCGAAAGAAGCGGCGGAAAAAGAATACCAGTACATTCACAGGGAATTCGACGTCAGCGACATCGTCACCGCGGCGCCCGACCGCCCCGCGCCCCGGATTGGTTTCGGCCAGGGCCCGGCCCTTCGCGGTGCTACGACCCGACGCGCACCTGAGCCAGTATGCGGTGGCGGAATCATGTTTGGAGATGATGAATCAATAGGTTCCGGTTTCGACTGGGAAAGTATATGTGAGCTTATCGAGCGCGTCATCCCGGAAGAAGATGAGGTGGGTTATCGTGAAATCCGTTACGTCAACGGCAAGCTCATCTGCCATATCACGCCGGAAGATGCTAAAAAGCTCGGCGAACTGCTCGACAAGCTCAGGGAAGGTGCGGGCTATTCGGTAAAAATGGAGGTTCGCTTCATCATCGCAAGTGTTAATTACCTGCGCGCACTCGGCGGCACGAACTCCGGCATGGTCTATCTCTCGCCGGAAGCCGAAAAGAAGCTCCTCGACGACATCAAGGCTAAAAGAAACGTCGAGATGGTAGCTCTCAGCGAGGTTATCGCCTCCGACGGCCAGACGGTCCACATACGCGAAGGCAGGCAGGTCTCCATGCTGATGGACTACGACGTAAGCACGGTCGGCATACCCACCATGCAGCCTGTCGTCCAGCTCGTGAACGAAGGGCTAATCTGCCAGTTTATTCCCGCCGTAATTAGAAACGGCAAGGCCGTGAGCATCGACGTCCTCGCCTCGCTTTCGTCAATCAGGAAAGACACGCGAAAAAGCTCGTTCATGGGCGGAGACCTCACGCTTCCTGTCATGGACATCTCGCTTCTCAGGAGCGCGGTGCGTGTAAGCGACGGGACTGCAGTTCTCGTGGGCGGCGTGGTGTCCGGTACGAACGAAGAAGGCAAGGATGCCCGCGAGTTCGTAATCTATCTGAAATCCACCGTCGAAAAGAAAAGATAAGGAGAAACCGAAATGAGAAAATACGCGCTTGTCCTTCTTCTCGGCCTCGTGATGGCTTTTGCGCTCGCCTACAAAGCACACGGCCAGAACAAGGATTCGATTGACCGCCTCAAGCAGGCGGAAACCATGATAAAGCTTTACGAAAAAACGCAGAAAGCAATTTCGATTATCGAGCAAGACCGCACAAAGCCGGTCGCGATGAAAGTCTTTGACGTGAAAGATTTGCTTGAGGAGAACCGAATCAAAGATTATGCCCCGCCTTCGCCTTTCGTATTCAGCGTCAACAATGCCGGCAACGAGGATTTCGAAGACGACGAAGACTACGAGGAAGGCTTCGGCCCGGACGAGCTTATCGAGCTTGCCAGGTCATCCACCGGAGACGAAAACTGGCCCGAGGAAGCGGGCGGCATGGGCACCATAGAGTATCACCGGGGCAAGCTCATTATAGTGAATACGCAGGAGATGGTTGACAAGGTCGAGTTGCTGCTCAACGACCTGCAGAAAAGCCTGCCTGCGATAATCTCTTCAACCGTTTACCTTCTGGTCGCGGATGAGGATTATCTGCAGAATTATCGCAGAAAGGACTCTTCCGTGATAACGCCGCAGGCCATCGAAAAGATGCTCGCCGACGCAAAGACGGGCGACAAGATTGAAATCATCAAAACGGGATACATAAGCTCATACTCCTCGCAGGCCGCATTCATCCATTCCGGCGCACTTCACACTTACATAGGCAATACCGACACCACCGGCGCAGGCGGCATGACTCCCATAATGGTCTTCGACCCGATTATTAATATTTTCCGCGAGGGGTTCATCGTAGGGCTTCGCACCCAGTATATCAGGGAAACGGAAACAGTGAACGTGGTCGCAATGGTCAGTCTGAGCAGTCTGACCGGCATAGAGGAGCATACGATAACCTGCGGCGGGATGGGTGAGCAGCCTGCAAAGACCTACAAGGTGGAGACGCCTAAGGTGGATTTGCAGATAGTCTCCGGCAGCTCGGACATCCCGGAAGGTTACGGGCTTCTACTGGGCGGGTCGAAGATGAAGACTGCGCAGTCGAGCCAGAAGTCGTTCCTCGTCCTGATAGTTCCGGCCGTTCTGAAATAGGTCTCGTCCGAACCGTCTCCGGGAGGGGCGGCCGCCCGCCGCCCCTCTCACATTCCTGAATATCTCCACAGTATCAGTTCTCCCTTTGGTAACTGGACAATACCGATAATATGTTTTATAATACACTTGGATGATAGTTGATTTAAGATTTAGAAGTATCAGGAATGTACGAACGTTTTTACATATTAATCGTAATATTGAGCATATGCAGTTGCTCCCAAATAACAAATAGGGATGCAAAACCAGAATCAATATCCCAACAACAGCCAAAACAATCTGAACCCGAAACTGCCAAAAAGCATATTTTAAAAGAAGAATTGCAAAGTAATATCAACCAATTAATCAATCAACTTGGTTCATTGAACTACAATGAACGTGAAACTGCTCAATCTAGTTTGAGTGAGTTACTTGAAACTGGCTCCAGAACCGTTCTTGAATGCGCACGAATGATTCATAGCAAAACTTGTGATTTAGAGATTAAACTTCGATTGGAAAAACTACTAAAGCGTTTTGATTACTGGAAAATAACTCCTGATGTCCTGGAAGCAATGCCAAATATACTTGAAGTATTAGAAGGAGATTCCGTAGAGAAGCTCAGTGCTGCAATTCAAACACTTCGAAAACTCGATACTGAGGAAAGCCGAAATATTCTGTTCAGAATTATTGAAGCGCCCAGCAAAGCTTTAGCAGAATCAAACGATTTACGGCAATCTCTATTTGACACAATAAAAGATATGGGTGAACAGGCAATCGATTTTCTTATTCGTGCTCTGAGGAATGAAGACTCCTGGTTGCGATACAAGGCTACTTATGCACTGAAGGAAATAGGTGAGCCCATAGCTGAGCCTTTGATAAAAATGCTTTCTGATAAAGATTCACGGTTTAAACAGCATGCGGTGGAGGTTCTTGGCAGTATAAGCTGCAAGCAAGCTTTTGAGCCAATATTGCTGTTGCTTGAAGATAAAAATCAGGAGCTTAGAAAAGCCGCAGTATTGGCACTTGGCAATTTGGAACATAAGAGATCTGTTGAGCCTTTAATATTTGCACTCAAAGATCAAAATTATTATGTGCGAAGCGCTGCTGCAACTTCTCTTGGAAGAATACGTTCGAAACGAGCCGTTGAACCTCTTATAGAATTGTTGAAAGAGACAGAAAAGGGTAATTTTGGTGCCGCTGCATTCGCATTAGCTGAGATAGGAGATATAAGGGCTGTAGAACCACTGCTTTTGATTCTTGAGCAGAAAGATGGAAGGAAACGTTTGTCCGCAGCTCGTGCGCTGGGCAACATGGGTGACAAGAGGGCTGTCACACCTCTCATTGAAGCACTTAAAGACAAGAGAGGTGGCACACGAAAACAAGCAGCCGAGTCATTGGGTCAACTGGCTGACAGAAGAGCAGTTGAACCACTTATTGAGTTACTTAACGACAAAGATGAAGAAGTCCGACGACAAACGGCAATGGCACTTGGCAGGATTAGCGATAAAACGGCTGTCAAAGCATTGATGGCTGCTTTAAAAGACAATGACGCTTTGGTACGCTTCTGGGTTATTTATGCATTAAGAAAAATAGGCAGCAGTGATGCAATCGAAGTACTTATCGATGCTCTGAAACACGAGGACGGCCAGGTTCGCAGGTACGCTGCGGGAGCACTTGGAAGTCTTAAAGTGAAAAAAGCAATTGTACCATTGTCGGCACTTTTAGACGACAATGAAGATAAAGTCCGTTCGCGAGCAGTTCGTGCATTAGCTGATATTGCTGATGCAACAGTTATTGATGTTTTAATCCACAAATTGAAAGACGACTCTGAATTAGTACGAAGCTGCACTGCCACTGCACTTGGAATGACAAGAGACAAACGCGCAGCAGAACCACTTATTTCGGCTTTGCATGATAATGGCAAAAATGTGCGAAGTAATGCTGCAAGTGCACTCGGATATATAGGAGGAAAAGAGGTAGTTAAGGCGCTTGTGGAAACACTTGATGATAGCTGTGAACATGTACGCAATGCTGCAGTGCAAGCATTAGGTGAAATAGGCGATAAATCAGCAAAGAATAATCTCCAACACGTATTGAAAAAGGATAAAGCAATATGGGTGCGTATTTCAGCAGCGTATGCATTGTTGAGCATGGATGACAACAAAGAAGCGTGTGAATTCTTGCTAAAAGTTCTGCAGAATGAATCTGATTCTATTCGTATGTTTACCATGTGGATATTAGGAAAGATAAGCTGCAAAAAGGCTATTGAGCCTCTTATTGAAATACTCTTTGACGAAGAACCTTCAATGCGTAATTCTGCAGCAAATGCATTGGGGCATATATACGACAAAAGGGCTATCGAGCAGCTAAGAAAAGCGTGGAAGGAGGAAGAGCATCCATCTCCTCGGCGCGGTATTGCCTGCGCTCTTGCCAGGTTGGTTGGTGATAAAGAAGCGTTCGCGCTTATTATAATGGCTTTGAAAGATGTCAACTCAGATAGCTATTATGAAAGAGTTTTAATCAAGATAGGGAAGCCTGCAGTTAAGCATCTTGTATCTGCCCTGAAAAATGATGATTGGCGTATTCGCAGACATGCTGTGCATGCATTGGGCAAAATTGGTGACAAAGCCCCCATAAATCACTTAATAGAAGTTCTCAAGGATGAAGATTGGGGTGTTCGTGCTTATGCCTCGGAGGCGCTTTCCAAAATAACAAAACAAAACTATGGCGAAGATTTTGAAAAGTGGAAAAACTGGCATGATAAATTTAAAAAAGACCAGGATAATCTTGATAAATAGTACAAAATATCCTCTCTATAACTCCTTATCCTGCAAGCACTTACGACATCCTTGAAATTATTTTTACGATTTTTAGAGATTTCTTGCTTGTCTTACCCCTAAAACGGTGTCTAATACTATAGAGGAGTTTGTATCTTCCAAAGTTCCGGCGTTCATGCCGGGGAAGCGCAGTAAGCGCATGCAAATCCACCGTGAAAATCCATTATGTGATTTTGTGTACAGTTGGTCTGTATAAGCGGACTGCCCGATGCCGAAAGGGTGATTTCAACGCTGAGGCGCAGAGAATTCGCAGAGAAGATGAAAAGATGAGAAAGAAAAGGAAGGAATTGAAACTACAGGCAAACACGTATAGTCAGGGAGAGAGAAAGGCAGAAGACAACAGAGAAGATATGGCAAATTTCGTCGCAAGTTATAGTATGGGAAGATGTTACACACAGCAAAAGGAGATGTTTTCAGCAATACTCGATTAACAGCAGGCAGGTACGCACACCTGACTGCATATGGCACACGTGCAAACAAACCGCAAGACCCCTCGATATCTGTAAAAACTCGTCGTAAGTCGTTGATACACAAGAACTTAAATTTACAGACGGAAATTTCAGACCGGGAAGACAATATGAATGCTTCGCATATCATAACCCCGGCATTTGACGATTTCAGTAAATCATCACGCATAACCCCGATATCGGAAACTTTATCAGTAAAGTTTCCATTGACTAAGGAAAGGTTACTAACTAATATGTCACTTTCATTGAATGGACAACTAATGAACAAAGAAGAAATCCTGAAGCTATTCAGGAAGCAAAAGCTGCAGCCCTCCAAGCCCCGGAAAATCGCCAAGATATTAGGGCTGCCTCTCGAAGATGCGCCACTGGTCGAAGACCTGCTGGATGAGCTGGCCGAGGATGGGTTGCTGACGCGCATGACGCGCAAAAGATACGCCCTGCCCGCCTCGGGCCCGGCAATAACCGGAAAACTGCAGATGAACGAAAAGGGGTTCGGGTTTGTAATACCCGAGTCCGATAGCGGCAAACAAAAAGATATTTACATCCCGAGGACCGCAATTCACGGCGCGATGCATGGCGACCGGGTGACGGTGCGAATAGGTAGAAAGCGCAAAGGCAGGCACGCCGAATCGCCTGCAGGCGAAATCGTAAGCATTGTCGAGCGCGCGAAGAACCTCTACGTCGGGAAAGTTTACAAAGGTCCGTCCGGGCTGCTCGTACATGCAATCCGCGGGCCGTATATCGTGGATGTGAGCGTCAAGCGCGAGGATTCGGCCGGGGCGAAACCGGGCGACAAGGTAGCGCTTGAAATCATCGAGGCCGCCCACGGGACCGCGAAACCGCAGGGAGTAATCGTCGAAAACCTCGGCAAGGCGGGCACCTACGAGGCGGAAGCAGCAGCACTCTTCATAGAATTCAACCTGCCGGGCGATTTTTCGGATGAAGTCCTCGAAGAGGAAAAGTTGCTCCCCTCTCAGATACCGGAAAGCGAACTGGCGAACCGGCTCGACCTCCGGAAGCTCTGGACCGTGACCATCGACCCGGACGACGCGAAGGACTTCGACGACGCCATATCGGTCGAGCGCACGGACGAGGGGTTCCGCCTCGGCGTCCATATAGCCGACGTTTCATACTACGTCAAGCCGGGTTGCGCGATTGACGAGGAGGGCTTCAAACGGGGAAATTCAATATACCTTCCCGGCAAGGCCATTCCCATGCTGCCCGAAAAGCTGACGCGCGAACTGGCCTGCCTGCGCCCGGACGAAGACAGTCTCGCTTTCAGCGCACTAATGGAAATTGACAACGCCGGCCAGGTTATAAATACCAAAATCGCGCGCACGGTTATCCATAGCGACATGCGACTGACCTACGGTCGCGCGGCCGCGATTATCGATGACCCTGACCGTGCGAGCGAGCCGGAGCCCATCGTTGACCTCCTGCTGGCCGCAAGGGAGCTTGGAGCGATACTTCATGCGTTGCGATTGGCGCGCGGGGCGCTCGAACTCAGCCTTACCGCCGCTGCGGTCATATTCGACCTCGACGGCTCGGTACGCGAAATCGTCGCCGAAAAGCGCGAAGTGTCGAACTCGATTATCGAAGAGTTCATGCTTCTGGCCAACGAGCAGGCGGCCAAATTCCTCAGCGCTAAGAAAATGCCCGTTTTCCTGAGAACGCACGAAAAACCCGACGATGAAGACCTCATCGAATTCGCGGAGTTCGCGAAATCGCTCGGGCTTCCCGTCAGGAGAGAACCGGACAGGAAGGAACTTCAGAAGACGCTTACCTCGGTCCGCGGCAAGCCGCTGGAGCAGGCGGTCAATTTTACCCTGCTGCGCTCACTCAAGCAGGCGAGATACAGCGCGGAATACGGCACTCACTACGCGCTTGCGCTGGACTACTACACCCACTTCACTTCGCCCATAAGGCGATACCCGGACCTGGTGGTTCATAGATTGTTGCAGAAGGCGCTCGGCGGCTACCAGAAAGAAGACAAGAAAAAACTGTTCAAGCAACTTCCTAATGTTGCGGAGCATTGCTCGGGGACGGAGCGCGATGCTGAGAAGGCGGAAAGGGAGTTCGTGAAGCTGCGCTCGTGCCTCTACCTGGAGGAGAAAATTGGACAGGTTTTCGACGGGATAATAAGCGGAGTGCAGGACTTCGGCTTTTTCGTGCAAATCGAGAACCCGCCGGTCGAGGGGCTGGTTCACGTGACGAGTCTCGGCCGGGACTATTACGAGTACAACCCGTCGAGGCACGCCCTGACGGGAAAACGCGGCGGTGAGGTTTACAGGATAGGCGACAGGCTGAAAGTAAGGCTGAAATCGGTCGTCGTGGAGCGAAGATATATCGATTTCGAGGTGGTGTAGGGCGGCTCAGCGGGAGAGCTGGACGCGGTAGGTATCGAAGCTTTTCTTGTCCTCGAAGAGAATGGCGTTCTGCTCGATGTTTTTGATAAGGGCTTCGCCGTCCTTGATAGGGACTGAATCACCGGACTTGTAGGGTTTGCCCTCGATAATCGCGGTGGAATCGCCCTTGGGGCTGAAGAGGATGCCATCAATATTGAGCGAAAGAATGGCCATTTTTCTTCTCTGTCTTTCTTTCTCCTCTTTCTCCTTGCGCTCGCTTTCCTCTTTTTTGATTCTCTCCGCTTCTTCCCTTATAGCCCGTTCGGCTTCAAGGAGAGCTTGTTTTTCGGCATCTTCCTTTGCCTTGCGTTCTGCCTCTTTTTTAGCCAGTTGCTCTGCCTTGATTTTCGCCTTTTTCTGTGCGATTTCCAGCTCGCGCAGAACGTCCCGGAACGGGTCCGGGCCCCATTTCTCAAGCGGTTTAGGCGGGAGCCTGCTGTCATTGGAAAGTCTCTGGATGTCTCTTCGCGCCTGCCCGTAAGTCGGCTGCAAGTCCCTGCCGCCGAGAATAATAATAATCGCGAAAATGCTGGCGACCGCAATTACGCAGGTGATAAGCACGACAATCCGGTGCCTCCGAAGGAAGGCCAGCGCGTAAAAGAAAGATTCTCCTGCCTTCATTTTGCGCCTCCCCCATTCTCGAGGAAATAAGCGTCGAGGAGCAAGTTGATTTTCAGGCGGGGATAAATGTCTTCCTCCTGGCTTATCTCGATGCGGCGGATATCGAGGAGTCTCGCAATGCGCGTTATCCTGTCGATATACTCTGCGAAGGAGCGGTAACCCGATTCAATCTTGAGTTCGAGAGGCACTTTGACGAAGAATTTTTCCTTTTCCTGCGGCGAGCGGTTTATTGCGCGCAGCTCGAAGTTCAAGTCACCGCTTGCAGCGGTGAGGCTGACAAGCATTTCAGGTATCTGGTGGCGGCCGGCGTGCTCCCTATGGAGCCTGCCTATGTCGACCTTTGCGGACTGGTGAGCCGCGCCTATCTCCACCAGCTTGTCTATTAGTTCGTTTTTGCCCCTGAGTTCCTCGGCCTTTTTTTCAAATTCCTTTTTCAGCTCCGAAAGAGCCGAAATCTTGGGGGCATAGAGAAAGACGAGAAGGAATATCATGACAATCACGGTCACAATCACCGTGATGTTCTTCCTTGCGAATTCTCTCGCCTTTTCCTTGTTAAATTTCAATCGGTATTTTCCTTTTCGACAAGGCTTGAAATGACAAAGCTGACAAGCTTCTGGTTCTTCTTAAATACTTCCTGCGAGTTTTCGAGCCGCGTCCGCCCGAAGTACGGCTTCTTGTCGAGCCAGAGAATGAACTCCGTCACCTGCTGGTGGCTGAAGGCAAGCCCGGTGGTTTTCAGTTCGAACCTCGTTTCTCCGCTCTCTCCGAGTGTTTTTACGAAAGTCGCCTTTGTCAGCCAAAGCTTGTCCGGGATAATCGCGAGGGAAAGCTGCCTCAGGATGTCGAACCAGAAAAACTGCTGATTTTTCAGCGATTCGATAGATTTCGCCTCTTGAACCATTGATTCGGTCGCTTCGCGCTTTGCCATAGCCTGTTTGAAAACGGGGTCGAAATTGACGAGCTGGCGCTCAATACCCTTTATTCTGTTTTCGTACTGCGACTGCGCGATGTGAACTACGACAAACAAGGCCGCAAGCGCCACCACGAGAGCCGCGGCAATCTGGCGCGGCGAGAGCCTGCCGCTTTCTTCAGTACTTCTCCTCGCGGCGACGCGCCTGATTCTGCCGGGTAGAAGGTTTACGAAGGAAATGGCGCTTCTCTGAGCAAGCCCCATTGCGGCCGAAAGCCTCGGCGATATTGCGTTTATATCTTCGGGCCGTATCGCGGAGGAGCCTATCTTCGTTCCTGCAAGAGGCCTGGCGGTTTGCACTTCTATGTTCATCCTGGCGCTAATCAGCTTGTCGAGGTCGCGCAGTTCCGCGCCTTTTCCGGAGAGGATTAAGAGTTCGATTTTGTCTTCAGGCGCCTGCTGCCTGTAGAATCCGAATGACCTTTCGAATTCGCCGAGCATTTTTTCGAGAACGTGTCTGACGGCGACGCTGACCTGTCGAGCTTCTTCCGCTCCCTCGGGGCCGCTCGTTTCCTTTATCTCTATCTCGCCCTTGGCCTCGTCGCGGATATCTTCCCAGAAGGATATGGCATCCTTCATATGGTCGAGTTCTTCGCGCACGGCTATGGCGAGCTGTCGCGCTTCCTCTTCCTGAAGAGCGCATCCGTGGCGCCTCTTGAGGATCTCGGCATCCATTTCGCTCAAGCCGAACTCTTCGCATATCGCGCGAGTAAGGTCCCTGTCGCCTATGCGGATTTCCCTTATGAAATTGATATGGCCTTCTTTGAGAACCACGAGGGTCGTAGTCGTCGAGCCGATGTCTACCACCGCAACGCATTTTTCGCCCGTACGCGACGCGGCTTTTTTGAGGGCCGTAGCAACTGCAAAGGGTTTTACGCTTGTAATTATCGGGTTCAGTCCAGCGCGCCGAATGAGACTTGCATGTTCTTCAACGTTTTTCTTGGGTGCCGCGGCGACGAGTACGTCGACTTTTTTCGTACCGTCCTCGAAAGTAACTTCCTTGAGTATGTGGTAGTCGAAAATAGCGTCCTGCAGAGAAAATGGAGCACTTCTTTCAGCTTCCCACCAAATACTCTGTCTCAGGTCGTCGCGCGGCATCTGTGGAAGGGAGATGAATTTCACGAATACGTCCGAGCCGCCAACGAACGAAATAGTGTCCTTGGCCGCAAAGTTTTTTTCCGAAATCATGCGCATTATCAGGCGAGCCATGGAATCGGGGTCCGATTTTTCAGCATCGGAAATCGTGCTGGTGGCGTAATTGAACATGACGGGACCTTCCTTGGTCTCCTTCAGTTCAACCATCGTAATGTAGTCGCCTTCGATATCGAGGCCGATTACCGCCATATTCGAGCTATCTCCCGGACATTACCTTAGATAGTAATATATCGAACGAAAATACGGTTGTCATTATTCTTCTTTCCAGTAAATAATTACCGTGGGGCTACCCGTTTCCTCGGCGCCGATTTCCACCGACGGTTCGGGCTCGACGTATTTTCGCATAGCGAAGAGCCACGACCTGTTTGGCTGGCTCTCGGATGTTATTTCGATATAAACCCCGCCTGCCCCCCTGGAAATGCCCAAAGTCTCCGAAAAGAGCCAGTCGTTCGTCGCGCTTCCTCTCGACAGCAGCAGATCCCCGCACCGGTGGAGCGTTACTTGAAAAAGCGCCGCCGCATTGAAGAAAAAGGATGCTGGCTGGTACGCCTCGTAATCTATCATCAGCCTGTCCGGGTAGCTATCAACGTAAATGCCCGGCTCGTCGCATACCCCGTAAATCGTATCCGTCCGCAAGTCGTCCCAGAAGGCCGCTATGATTCTTCTCTGGCGGAGCCTATTAGTCCTGTTTCTCTCGTCGTTGCCGTAATCGTTTCCAAAAGAAACGTAGCCGTTGGAACAAGCATAACAGTTCGTCTCGGCGCCGTGGTAGTAAGGAAACGCGAAAGGCAAATTAATCCACGCACCCACATCGTCGCCGCTTGCAATACTCGCGGTGGAAACGCGGCTCGTCCATACGGAGGCGATATCGTACTTGATGTATTCCGGCTCCATGGTGGCCGCGAAGTCGCTTACGGGCGTAGCTGAAGAGTTTCCATAATAAACAAATAACGATATCTGCGCGCCGCCCGGCAGCAAAGGCACGTTGACCCAGGCAATGACAAAACCGGCCTCGACAGCCTCTATCCAGCATGGGAGTTCCGTTTCACTGGCATCCAGAAACCTTAAATCCGAGGCGTCGGCATTCATTTTTGAAGCGTCAAAGGGAACGGGCACTTTTACCTGATATGCAGTCAAATCGGAAGCAGTATTGTTTGTAATCGTAATCTGCCTGCAGTATCCCCATGCTCCATCCCACCATCCGCCGCCCGCCCTTATTCTTACGCTTATCATACGCGTAATCGACGCGTAAGTTCCGGACGATATTATCGTCGATTCATCAATCGTGCGCTCGGAAAGAACGACCGTATATTTCCCTCCCGCGTATGGCTCGTCCGTATAAAGGTCGTTCGCAGGAGGCACGGAGGAGAGGTCCACCTGAAGCCCCAGTCTCCATCGGGCTCTTTCAATGCCGGCCTCTGCAATATAAAGAGCTTTCACCTTGTGCAAGTCGGTTCCCATCATTCGGGCAGAAGCTATGACCTTCGTCATAAGGGCCGTCCCGGAAAGAAGCAGGATGGAAATCACGAGAAGCACGAGTACGAGCGCCGTCCCTTTTTTGTCAATCATTCTCACTGGCTGTTTCTCAATGCAATAGAAACGCTATCCGACAAACTGAAGCTTTCGGAAGAAGAAGTCATCGTAAACTTGACGATTGCTATCATGCTTATACCCGCGGGAGTCGAAGTGTCCGCAGGAGTCATATCCGAGTTGAAATATTCGAACTTGAAGTCATCCGTATAACCGTTTGAAATTACGCTGCTCAATCCGCCCGAGCTGCGAAGTGCCATGTCATTCCTGTCATTAGTGTCCTGAAACCTGTTCCCGGTCCAGGAAAACCCGAGTTTCTTCAATATAGGCCGCAGGCAGTATATGGAAGAAACGCCTGAAATAACCGGCATCTGATTCCATGAGACGCCCTTGTTTGCACTCGTATAAACAGACCCGGTCGGAGATGCGCCGCAAATCAGACGCTTTTCGAGTGTCTCGCCGAACGCCCTGACCCGGTCGGCACCCGTGAGGCTGGTGCAAAGCGTCCACGAGCCTGCGGGGTCGGCGGACTTGAAAACGACTCCGCCCGGCTCGGTCCCGGCGAAAATAATACCGGTATAATCGGCAAAAAGCCGATGAATATAAGCGGCATCCGTCAAATCGGCGGCAGGCAGCCAGGTCGAGCCGCCGTCCGTCGAGGAAAAGACTTCGCCGGTAGTAGTGCCGCAATATAAAATCCCCCCCTGAAGAAGAAGAGTAAGTACGTCGCAGCCCGTGCTGGCGAGGATTTCTTCCTCGCCAAAAACCACGGTCGGTTCCGGCTCGACATATTCTCTTATCCCGAAAAGGAAGCTCCGCCCTTGCGCTACATTATTTGTGACTATAACGAAATCCGAGCCGGTCCCTTTCGACAAGCCGGCAATCGGGCTCATCCTGTTCGTATTGCGCACCACCTCGTAGGAAAATCTTACATCGCCGTTACGTCTCGTCTCGACCTGGAACCTCAGCTCGGCGCGATAGCGGACCGGTCCGGCGCGCCACTGCCTGTAGCTCACCGCATGATAAGTGAATATCGTGTGGTCCTCGAAGCTATCAACGTAAATACCCGGCTGGCTAATCGAACCGTATGACATATCTGTACGAAGGTCTTCCCAGAAAGGCGCAATCATTGCCCTCTGGTTGAAATTGTTGGTACGGGGCCGGTAATCGTTTCCGTAAGTATCGCCGAAAGAGAGATAGCCATTCGTGCAGGCGTAAATGGTGTTTTGAAATTCCCTGTAATACGGAAAACTGTATTGAAAGTTAACCCACTCTCCGGTGTCGTCTCCGCTTGCTATGGATGACCATGATGTCTGAGGGGTCCATTCGTATGCGATGTCGTAACGGGAGTAAAGCTCATTCATGGTTGTCGTAATATCCGAGAGACTCGCGGCGGATGGATTGCCGTAATACATATAGATTGTAAGCGTGCTGTTCCTATCGATTCTCGGTATGTTGACCCAGAAAATCGCATCCGTCCCAGAGTCGCAATACTCCATCCAGTAAGGAAGGTCGGTTTCCGATGCATCGCGGAAGCGTATATCGGAGAAATCCAGATTCATCTTGGAGACTTGGTAAGTCACAGGAATGCGAACCTGGTAGTCTCGAAGGTCAGTGCTGGTGGAGTTGGTGATAAGCACGGGAACGCGGTAGGCCCACATGTTTGTCGGCAGGGATGACGCGGTGATTCCCGTCCATGAAACTCCGCCATCCGCCGTCTTGAAAATATTGAAAGCTCCAGTCCAGTCAGCACCTGCCCAAACGGTGCCGTCCTGGGCCACCGCAAGCGACCTAACGGTAACAGCACCGTCGAGTTCGCCGGTATTGCTCCAGGAAAGACCGGCATCGAGGCTTTTGTAGACATCGCCCTTGTTCGCAGTCGCCGCGTACAAGGTTGTTTCGTCCACCCTGGCAATCGCTCGCACTTCCGTCGCATCGCCGAGTTTCAGGGCGCTCCAGGTGTTTCCGGCATCGACCGACCTGTAAACGTATCCGTCGCTGCCAGCGGCAATCAGCGCGGTATCTTCAAGACGAATAATATCGAGAACTGCCGTCCCCGAAGGGATGGATTGCGGAGAATTTCCGTTGAGGCTTTCCCAGGAAGAAGCTCCCTGCTTGAATATCGAAATCCCATCTTCGCTGCCGACGGCCTGGCCGAGTTCCGTAGAAAACTCAATCTGTCTCTGGCCCGCGACTATGATGGAGCGCGCTCGCTCGAGCGACTCGGAAACCTGCGCGAGAACGCTCTGATTGTTCTGCAGAAGCTCGGTGTGTACATCCTCCATGCTCCATGCCCGCATTCCGCCCACGAACATGTAACCCACCGAGGCCGTTATCGCACCGATAATACCGATTACGAGAATAAGCTCGATAAGAGTAACGCCATTTTGCGGTCTTTTTACCATATCAGTCCGCAGTCATCAGAGTTTCGAGAGAAAAAGAACGGATATTGGGGCCTTCACGCCAGAAAACGCTCACGGTAATTCGATAGTAATCCCGGGCAGTCCCGCCGTCGGGGTCATCCACCCACTCGATGCGCGTAATCCGGTCAATCCTGCTCGGAGGATTCATTCCCGCAAGCGAGCCGGGCGTGCCATCGGAAATCTGGTAAGTGTCGCTTTCAGTAAGATAAAAGCCTGAAAAATAGGAATCGACCGAAACGTCCGTCAAGTCGGGCAGAAAAGGATCTCCGCTATTCGAGCCAGTCCCCTGCGACAGGCCGGATATGTTCCTGATTTGCTCAAGGCGTTCCCTGCATAAACTTGTCGCTCTCTGCAGGTTTTCGGTATTCCTTCCGGCCGCGACGCTCGAAGTCAATATTTCGAGTACGGCCACTGCGGCAATACCCACTATTGCCACGGCGAGAAGCAATTCGACAACTATTATTCCTGAATCAGATTTCACTTTTATTCCCATTATTATTGACGTATTCTCACATATGGAGTCTAACACAAAACTCTTTATGTGGCAAGGTATTTGAGTGCGGGAGGATGAAGGACTCCCCCTGCATATCAAGCAATACGCAGGGGGAGTTTAAATTCGAAGAAGTCTCATAAGCGGGTCTGCTATTTCAACAGTCCATCCCATCTATAGATAAACTTGTCGATATCCACATCTGAACTCTGCTGCTCGACGCCCCACCAGTGCCTTTGCGAGGCGCTGACCGAACGGCCGCCATTCTGGCTTTCAAGCTTGTTGAAGCGCGGCTGAACGCATCCCGAGAAAATTACAAGAATCGTGGCGAGCATAAGTACGACAATAAGGCTTCTCACTTATCGGTCCTCCCTGTTCCATTTTTCTATTCAGAGAAGTTTTCAATGCTTATCTAATCCGTTTATGCAATTTTGCTTTTATGCGTTAGAGAAAATATTTATTTTATCTTCTGGGCGCCCCGGGACGACTTCTCCCGAATATTTGTTTTTAATTGACTTGCCCGGTGCGGCTGGTAGAATTATTGTCTTTTCAATATAATGTTTACTTGCGGAGGACGGGATATGGATTTTGCCTTGAGTGAAGAGCAGCAGATGGTGCGCGACATGGCGAAAGACTTCGCCGAACGCGAAATTCTTCCAAATCTCGAAGATGACGAGAAGAACCACAGATACCGCCCTGAGCTTGTCAGAAAAATGGGCGAACTTGGTTTCTTCGGCACGGTTGTCCCGGAAGAGTACGGCGGCAATCCCGAACTCGGATTCATGGGCATGGTGCTTATGACCGAGGAAATCGCGAGAATCAGCGCCTCGTGGGGCCTGCCATTTAACATGCAGACCGTGGGGCCGGCAACGGTACTTCTACAGTTCGGAAGCGACGAGCAGAAAAAGAAATACCTCCCGAAACTCGTATCTGGCGAGCTTATAGGCTGCTTCGCCATTACGGAGCCGAACTCCGGCAGCGACGTGGCTTCCATGAAAACGACGGCCAAGAAAGTAGACGACGGCTATATCTTCAACGGCCAGAAGATGTGGATATCGAACGCCCAGGTATGCGACGTGGCAATTGTATTCGCCTATACCGATACCGAGGCCAAACCCAAGCATAGGGGAATGAGTTGCTTCATAATAGAGATGAAAGACAATCCCGGAATCATCACCAAGGCCATAGAGACCAAGCTCGGTCTTTTCTGCGCGCCGACCGGTGAAATCGCGTTCAGCGACGCCAAAGTTCCGCTCGACACCCTGGTGGGCAAAGAGGGAACCGGTTTCAAGCAGTGCATGATCATGCTCGATAGGACCCGCCTCTCCTGCGCCGCCCGGGCGGTCGGAGTTGCGAGGGCTTGCGTCGAAGAATCAATCAAATACGCGAACGAACGCACGCAATTCGGCAAGCCGATTTCTGAATTCGAGATGATTCAGGACGAACTCGCCCAGATGCATATTCGCCACGAGGCGGCGAGACTCCTGCTTCACCGGGCCGCATGGCTTATGGACAAGGGCGAGAGATGCAGCAAGGAAGTATCGCTTGCCAAGTATTACGGCGCCGAAGCGGCAGTGGATAACGCGAACGAGGCGCTCAAGATATTCGGCTCCTACGGCTACTCGAGCGAATATCCCGTCGAGCGCTACCTGCGGGATGCCAAGAGCTATCAGCTCGCCGAGGGAACGTCGAACATTCAGAAAGTCATAATCGCTTCGTACCTTCTTGGGAAACGCGGATAAAACATAATCTGGAGAAAAACCATGGACGAAATGATGAAAAAAGTGCAGGAGATAGAAGACCTGAGAATCAAGATAAAGGCCGGCGGCGGTGAAAAAGCTGCACAAAAGCAGAGAGATAGAGGCAAGATGACCGCCAGGGAGCGGATAGACTATCTTTACGACCCCGGCACGTTCGTCGAGTTCGACCTCTTTGCGAAACACATCGGGAAAGATTACGGACTGGACGGCAAGTTCGTCCCGGCAGACGGCGTTGTCACGGGCTATGGCAAGATAAACGGCCGCAATACTTTCTGCTATAGCGAGGATTTCACCGTGATTGCCGGCACGTTCGGCGAGATGCACGGCAGGAAAATCTCCAAGACTCTTGACCTCGCCCTGAAAATGGGCTGCCCCGTAATCGGCATAAACGACTCCGGAGGCGCCAGGGTCACGGAAGAAATGGGAGCCCTTTCCGAATACGGACAACTGTTTTTCCGCCACAGCCGCGCTTCGGGCGCGATACCCCAGATAGCACTTATCATGGGGCCGGTTGCAGGCGGCCAGGCATACTCCCCTGCCCTTATGGACTTCATTTTCATGGTTCAGAAAACTTCCTACATGTTTATTGCAGGTCCTCCTCTCGTCAAGGCCGTCGTATTCGAGGATACGACCGAGGAAGAACTTGGCAGCCCGGAAGTCCACTGCAGGATAAGCGGCGTTGCAGACCTCTTCAAGCAAGACGACAAGGAATGTCTCGACACGACAAAAGAGCTTCTTTCCTATATTCCGCAGAATTGCGAGGAGGAAGCGCCTTTCGTCGAAACGGATGACCCCGTAAACCGGATTGAAGAAGACATCCTGAAGATTATTCCCACCGACCCCAACGGGTCGTACGACATGCACGACGTCATCTACAAGATTGTAGACGATGAAAAGATTTTCGAAATCAAGAAGGAGTTCGCGCCAAACATAATCTGCTGTTTCGGCAGGATGAACGGGCGCACGGTAGGAATTATCGGCTCCAACCCGGCAGTCATGGCTGGCTGTCTTGATTTCAAGGCTTCGCAGAAGGCTTGCAGGTTTATCAGGTTCTGCGACTGCTACAATATCCCGATTCTGAACCTTCAGGACGTACCTGCATTCCTTATCGGGACGAAAAGCGAGCGCGACGGCATTATCCGCCACGGCTCCAAGATGCTTTACGCATACTCCGAAGCGACAGTTCCGAAGATAACGCTGGTACTTCGCAAGGCGTATGCCGGCGGTTATCTTGCCATGTGCTCGAAAGACCTCGGAGCCGATTTCGTTTTCGAGCTGCCGACCGCCGAAATCTGCCTCATGGGTCCCGCGGGCGCAGTAAACATACTCTTCCGCAAAGAGATGAAAGCCGCTAAGGAAGCAGGAGGAAATCCGGAAGAGGTCAGGCAGAAACGCCTCAAGGAATTCTACGAGAAATACGTCAATCCGCTTTACTCGGCAGGCCTACAGCACGTGGACGATATAATCGATCCGCGCAACATTAGGCCGGCGATTATCAACGCGCTTGATATCTGTCAATTGAAACACGACAGCCTTCCGATAAAAAAACACGGGAATATGCCTATATAAAAAAGCGTAGAGTAAAATTTGGAAATCAATATGAGAGGAGAAACGGGACATGGGTCAAACAAACATTACGGTTCCCATGGTGGGGAAAATCATCAACGTCCTCGTAAAGGCGGGCGACCCCGTAAGCGAAGATGACGAAGTTGCAGTCTTCGAAGCGATGAAAATGGAAATGCCGATAGTTTCGCCGGCTGCGGGAAAGATTGCGGAAATCAAAGTCGAGCCGGGACAGCTTGTTGAAGCCGAAACCATCATCGCAGTGATTGAAACCGAATAAATTAACCGGTATATATAGTTAAATTAATAACTGTATCCCGGTAGATAGAAAAATGCATGCGACACCGGGTGATGCTCTTTAACTCGGGGCATCACACGGTGCCGTTTTGCAAGTTGCGAAGATTATTTGAAAATCCTAATCGACTTGGAGGAAATATCATTGATTCTTGCACAGCAAAATTACGTGGATTTCCTTAAAACGATAATCAACGAAACGGGAATAGCGCACCTGCAGTGGAACCATGTCGTAATGTGGGCCATCGCGCTCTTTTTCATATACCTGGCAGTGAAAAAGAAATACGAGCCCCTGCTTCTGCTTCCGATAGGCTTCGGTATCCTGCTTGTCAACCTTCCGCACGTGGACCTCGTGGGATTTAGCGAGAAAGGATTTCCCCACCTCCTCGAGTTCTTCTACAAATACGGAATATCATGGGAGATTATTCCCTGCATAATTTTCCTCGGCCTCGGCGCCATGACCGACTTCGGCCCGCTTATTGCCAATCCCAAAACAATGATAGTCGGAGCGGGCGCGCAGCTCGGAGTATTCATAACATTCACCGGAATCATCCTGTTCGCGGGCTTTTCTCTCCAGGAAGCGGCGTCCGTTGGAATTATAGGCGGTGCGGACGGTCCGACGACGATTTTTCTCACCCAGGCCCTTGCGCCCCACCTGCTTGGACCGAACACTCTCGCAGCATATTCATATATGGCGATGGTCCCCTTGATACAGCCCATTTTCATGCGGCTTCTGACTAATAAAAAAGAGCGTTCCCGCGTAATGAAACAATTAAGGCCGGTTTCCAAGACGGAGAAACTTATTTTTCCGATTGTCGCCACCTTTCTTATCTCAATGCTGGTACCGCAGGTCATACCTCTAATGGGTATGTTCCTGCTCGGTAATTTTATGCGCGAATCCGGAGTTGTGGAACGCCTCTCGAACGTAGCGCAAGGTTCGCTCATGAATATCGTCACGATATTTCTCGGCTTATCGGTTGGCTCTACCATGCAGGCAAACCAGTTCATTCCCACCGGCGAGGTCACGATTAAATCATTCACGCCTCTCCTGATTTTCGGGCTTGGGCTGATAGATTTCGCCTTCTGCACGATGGGCGGCATCCTTACGGTCAAGTTTCTCAACATGTTTCTCAAAGAAGAGAACAAGATGAATCCTATTATCGGTGCCGCCGGGGTATCTGCAGTTCCCATGTCATCCCGCGTGGTGCAGGTTCAGGGGCAAAAATATAACAAGAAGAATTTCCTTCTCATGCACGCTATGGGCCCGAGCGTTTCAGGCGTAATCGGCACCGCCTCGGCCGCCGGCATGTTTATCGCCATGTTCGCCGGCGTTCATGCTCCCCTTTACGTAAAAGATACCGGCTGGGGGTATGTCTTCATGACACTCGGCATAAGATTCGTGGGCGTATTTCTTATCCTCGCCTTGCTGCAAGTCATGATGCAGTTATCCAGCCGGATAATCAGAAAGTTTACGGCAGCCGAAGCTTCTTGAGTGGGTTGTTTTAGCTTGACAAGCTTTTGCATGGAACATAGTATCGAGTCGTTCTTTTTAAATAGACGCATACAGGTTCCCCTTTTCGGGGGCTAAGAGGGAAGGCGGTGAAAAACCGCCGCCCGCTGCGGGGCTGTAAGCGGTCATTCGGGGCGCTTTGAGCCACTGTCCGATTTTACGGACGGGAAGGCGCGCCTTTCTCCGCGAGCCAGAAGACCTGCCTGCTTGCGCTTCGCACGGTGACTCCGCAGAACCGGGTCGGTGAAGAATGCTTCGCGATGAAAGCCGGTATTTCTGCAGAATGCCGGCTTATTGTTTTTAAGAAGCATGCTAATGAAAAAAGTCATAATAACGGTCGCAATCTTATTTGCCTGTCTCGGCTGCTCTCCGCCGGAACAGGAAATGGCGTCAAAGGGTATTCACAGGATAGTCTCTCTCGCACCCGCAATCACGGAGACGCTTTATGCGCTTGGTGCGGGCGGGCAGATAGTCGGAGTAACGACGTATTGCAACTATCCTCCGGAAGCGCTGAGGCTCCCCAAGGTGGGAGATTTCGCAAAATTGGATTTCGAAAAGATAATACATCTCAACCCGGACATCGTAATAACCACCACCGATGGAAGCCACAAGGAAACTATAGAAAAGCTGAAGAGTTTCGGCATCTCGACGCTTTCGGTAAAAAGCAAGTCTTTCAATGAAGTCCTGGAGTCAATCAGCCTTATAGGGGCTTCCACCGGAAAGGCGGCAAATGCCGAAAAGCTCGTTGCAAGGATGAAAAAGGGATGGGCTTTCAAGGGCGAGGCTGCCGCGAAAAAACCTTCGATAGTTCTGCTTTACGGCATAAACCCGCTGGTAGCGGCGGGCGAAGGCAGCCTGGGCGACGAAATGATAAGACAAGCCGGTTGCACGAATATCTTTGGTAAATCAGACAGGTCTTACGCTACGACGGACCACGAGACAATTATTTCGCTTGCTCCTGATATTATTATCCAGGCAACGATGGGCTCCGAATCGAACGCCCAGGCGCGAGATTACTGGGGCAAATGGTCTGCCATACCCGCAGTCGCAAATAACCGCCTCTACGTCCTGGATTCCGACCTCGTGACAAGACCAGGCCCGCGTATCGTCGAAGGATTCCGGCTTATAACAAACGCCGCATGGGGCAAAGAGGAAAAAGAGTAGTGGGTGTTTTGACATATAAAAAATGGGTCGCTATCGTTTTGCTGGCCACAGCCCTGCTCGCGCTTGTCGCTTTTTTCTCCGTAACGACCGGAACGGGCCTCGGTTTCGCTGAGAGCATCAGCACGATATTTTTTCCCTCTTCAAGTAAATTGGCTTCCTACCAGATAATCTGGCAGGTCAGGCTGCCGCGCGTTCTTCTTGCAATCATCGTCGGCGCAGCTCTTTCCATATCGGGCGCATCGTTTCAGGCAATCTTGAGAAATCCGCTTGCAGAACCTTACATTCTCGGACTTTCTTCTGGAGGCGCGCTCGGAGCGGTGGTGGCGGTTTTCCTCGGAATCAATGCGGTGGGTTTTGTCTTTCTCGGTTTCTCGTTAATGATGATATTCGCTTTCGCGGGCTGTCTCCTAACCGTTGTTATCGTTTATTCTCTGGCGTTCGGCACCGGCACTCACATGCGCCATAGCCTCATCCTGACCGGAGTAATCGCGGGCGCTTTTCTTGCTTCCTTCGTATTGTTTCTTACATCTCTCCTGGAAATAGACCGCCTTCATTCCGTTATCTACTGGATGATGGGAAACCTCGCATCGCCGCTTGAAGAATCCTCGCTCGTCGCACTTGCAGTCTACACTCTTGCTGGCTCCCTATTCCTTTTTACGCGCGCCCGCGCCTTCAACGCGCTCGCTTTCGGAGATGATACGGCATGCTCGCTCGGAATCGACCCTGCTCGGACTCGGCGAAACACATTCATAGCCGCTTCCCTTGTCGTAAGCGCTTCCGTATCCGCCACGGGGCTGATAGGATTTGTCGGCCTTATTGTCCCGCACTCCGTAAGGCTGCTTTTTGGAAGCGACAACCGCATAGTTCTGCCCGTTTCCTTCCTTCTCGGAGGGAGCTTCCTTGCCGCGGCAGACCTGGCCGCCAGAATCATAATACAGAATCAGCAGCTTCCCGTCGGCGTAATTACCGCATTGTGCGGAGCGCCGGTATTCCTCATCCTGATGAGGGCGAAGATGAATACATCGTATTTCGGATAGGCGAACGAATTGATTGAACTGGATAAAATATCTTTTGCTTACGAAAAAACGCCCGTACTCACGGACGTATCTTTGAATGTCCAGGAATCCGAAATGCTCGGTATTATCGGGCCGAACTCTTCCGGCAAATCGACGCTTCTGAAAATAATGGCCGGGATACTGAAACCTGACAAAGGCGTCGTCGAGATTGAAGGAAACGATATAAAGTCGCTTTTACGTCGAGAAACGGCAAAATCCGTGTCATTCGTCCCGCAGGAGACGCCCGCGAGTTTCCCGTTCACGGTGATGGAAACAGTTCTTTTGGGCCGAACTCCCCACCTTGCTTCGCTCGCTTTTGAAAGCGAAGAGGACCTCGACATGGCCCGAAAGTCTCTTGAAAGCACCGATACGCTGGATTTGCAGGAAAGATTTTTCGAAGAATTGTCCGGCGGTGAAAAGCAACTGGTTACAATAGCGAGGGCGCTTGCCCAGGATGCGCCCGTCATGCTCTTCGACGAACCCACGACGTTTCTCGACATTCGCCATCAGATACAGATATTCGAGGTCATTACTCGGCTGAACAGGGAAAGCCGGCGCACCGTCGTGGTTGTCTCGCACGACCTTAATATTGCTTCGCTCTATTGCAGCAGGCTTGTGCTTCTTCGCGAAGGTCGAATCGCAATCGATGGGCCTCCGGAAGAAGTGATAAAAAGTCATCTTCTCAAGGAAACCTACGGCGTGGATATGAGAATAATTTCGGCTCTCGACAAGTCTTTCGTCCTGCCCGAACGCCTTCAAGAAAGTTGATGCCTTTTGGAATCATTTTTCTTATAATTCAAAGAATTAGGGAATTTTTCGACTATTTTCTAATATAGTACTATGGAAGACGCATTAAAAGATAGCAAAGCAGAAAACATTGGAGGAAATCATGAAAAGACTTGGCACAATATTACTCGCGGCGGCGTTCGCCGTTTTTTTGCTCAGTTTAGAATTGTTTGCCGACGAGGCCAGCGAATTCCAGAAGAAAGTGCGCGCGCAGGAAAAACAGCTCAAGGCTGTTCGTGGTGCTTTTACGGAAAAAGCGAAAATACTCAATCACCTGCGTTCCCAGCTCGAGAGAATGCAGAATACTGACCCCAAGTACAGACCGCTCGCCGTTGACTACAATAAAACTCTCGGTGACTACCAGAAGCTTCAATCGCAAATGAACCAACTGAAAAATCAGCTTCAGAACGAAGTTTCCTCATTTCTTTCGGGAAATACCAAGGAAGCAGTAGAAGCCGTTTTCAAGGCTTTTTACAGAGGAAGCAGCTATCCCGACCTGGCGGTCGAGGAAGCCATTATAAGCTGTCTGAAAAGAATCTCGAACGACTCTGCAATAGACTTTCTGATTGAAGAACTGAAATCGTCGAAGCGCGAGAAAGTAAAAGTGCTTATTTGCGAAGTTCTTGCCAATAAAAAAGAGGACAAGTGCTCGAACGCTCTCACGGGAATGCTTGAAGACAGAAGTTGGGAAGTCGTCGTGGCGGCAGCCAAGGCGCTCGCTCAAATCAGGTCAAAATCCGCCGTGGAGCCGATGATATCGGCATATGAAAGGGCTGAAGATAAAAACGACCAGGGAAGCATGAGAGGCCTGAAACAAGCACTCCAGGACATGACGGGAGAATACATGCTCGATACCGCCAGGGATTTCAGGAACTGGTGGAACGGCAAGGGCAAGGAATCGTTCAACGAAAACGAAACAGCTCGACCGAGGGGACTGATAGGCAAAGGCGGCCCGAAGTCCACTCTCTACGGCGAAATCACATCGAAGAAAGTCGTTTTTATTTGCGATGTGTCTCACTCAATGAGCGCCAGAGGCAAAGTGCCGGAGACAACCGGGGACACGAACAGAGGCATCGACCAGAACCCCGAAACGGGCGGCGATGTGATGGGAGGACGCAAATCCGGTAATAAGGAAAAAGAAAAGATGAGGCTTGGCAGGCAGGGAGTAAAGCCCGGTTTTGTCGGAATGCGAATTGAGATACTCAAAATCGAGCTTGCGCACGTAGTCATTAGCATGCTTCCCGACGACTCCAAGTTCAATCTCGTTACATACTCGACTGAAATCAAGAAATGGAAAAGCGGCCTTACAAAAGCGAGCAAGTCCAATCGTGAGGCGGCTCTCGGGTTTGTGAAGTCGATGGAGCCAAGGGGCACAACAAACACGTACGGCTCTCTTGAAACTGCATTCTCGGATAAAAACGTGGATACTGTTTACTTCCTCTCAGACGGCAATCCCACGGCCGGCGCGACAATCGACCACGGTGAAATCCTGACCGCAGTTAAACGATGGAACCAGGGCCGGAATGTTACAATACATACCATAGGTTTGCTGGTGGGCAAATACGGCAACGAAGACCAAAGCAAGCTGAAAAAATTCCTGGAGGACCTTGCTTCGCAGAACGGCGGGCAATGTCGAATATTCGAAGACAAGTAGTTTTAGACAATAGAATTCTAATTCCGGGGAGGCAGGCGTTTCTCCCCGGAATTTTATAATTCTTGAAACTTGCGCCTTCTTTCTCTACTATTCAACTATGAGCGTAATATATACAAACGATAATCGGAGGATTATTTGGGAAGACGCTTCTATTACTACCTTTTCAAAAATAACTTCGCATATCTAACCGGACTTGTCCTTTTAAGATTCGTCGAGTTTTTCCTTCGCCCGTTTTCCCTTAGGGCAAAGCGTTCCTTTGGACGCCTGATAGGCGGACTCTGGTATCTGACCGATTTCCCTAACAGGGAGCTTACCAGAAGAGATATGGCTTACGCACTCGGGAGTTCTCATTCGGTCTCCGTTCGCCAGCGAGCCCAGAGGTTGTCTATGTCCAATACTATGGCATATCTTTTCGAAGCCTACTTTGCATCGGACATTTCTCGAGAGCAAATGCTTTCCATGGTGATAGACCGCAGTTGGGAATCCACCTTGGAAAATACGATTGCCAAGGGCAAGGGAGCCGTCGTATTGACCGCGCACTTCTCCAACGAAGCGCTGCTTTGCTATTTCATCTCCGCATTCAAACGCTCCAGTTGCATAGCCAAGTATCAGCGGATTTTCAACGACATGATGATTGAGCACCGAAATGCCATGAACGTTGAAACCCTGAATGAATTCGAGACAAGCTACGACAGCCTTATTGACATTATAAAGCGCGGCGAAATAATCCTCGCGACTATAGACAGGCCTCTCAAAAGGGTAAAAGGGGTTTACGTGGAATTTTTCGGGCACAGGATAATCGCGCCTTACTATCCGGTGGATATCGCGCGAATCTCCGGGGCGCCCCTTTTTGTCGCTTTGCTTTCATCCAGTAAATACAGGTATAACATGCATCTGCAGGGGCCGATATACATACCTTCCGAAATGGATGAAAGAAAATCTCGCGAACATTATACCCAAATGATATTCAGCATCCTCGAAAAGCATATCTCGATGCATCCGCACGAATGGCAGTGGCAGAACAAGCGTTTCACGAAAAAATACTGGGGCATTCCGAGATACAACGGTGGCTAAGCTCTTACCAACTTGACGCCATGTCTTCGCTTTCAGGCAGCCATGGCTCGAGAATCCACAACGATTCACCGCCCATATTCTTCATAAAAAGGATAAACAACCTGCCTTCGGCGCCCGGCCCGAAATTGCGTTCGGGACTGCGAATGGGAAGGGAACAGATTGTGCCGCCCTGCCCTTTGAGATATTTCGACAGCGTGAAAACCGCGTTCCACTCAATCTCGGCGCTTTCGAAGCCGTTGAATTCAAATTCAACAAGCCTTGCAAGCGCAATTGAATCGGAATATTTCGAGAGAATTTCAATCCGACCGGGGCTCGACGCATGGCCGGGATAGTATTTGCAGGGAAACATCTCGCGAATCTCCGGCTCGCTCAAGACGTGAATCATGTTATGAGAACCGTTGTCCATTCTGGAAATCACAAGGCATAAAATCCCGATACTTGCGCCAACGAATAATATTGTTATAAGTTTTCCATACATAGCTTCCCTCGTATTATTGGACTCCGGTAATGCTACAGAAGTTCCCCAAGCCGTTCAAACCAAATCTCGAATCCGAGGACAAACGTCATATCGAGCTTCCAGTACTATAAGACGACTGAGGGTGACGAGTACGACTGCGTCGGCAACAGGAAGTACATGGAATTTGACGATGGCGTGGACAGGACGTTCACGTATGACGAGGATTCCGGGTTCCTGACAATAGTCGAGGATGATGACACTTACCTGGTTTACAGCTATACCAACCTCGGCAGGCTTGAATCGGTATTCGACGACGAGATGGACAAGACCATCGCATACGACTATTACTACAACGGCTTGAGAAAGGCGATGCAGGGGCCGGAGACGGAATCGGGATTCGACTACTACTATCACTACGACAAGGCTGGCAGGCTTGCAAGGGTCAATGACAACGCGGCCTACAGCAGCGGTACTGCTTACGTTACATACACTTACAACGTACTCGGCCAGCGCGAGTACCGTACCTATGCCAACGGCACGTATACTGATTATGATTATGTTGCTGAAATCAACTGGCTTGAGAAAGTCACGAACAAGGATGAAGATGAAAACCTGATATCCGAGTTCACTTACTACGACGGAACATGGGGAGCTGACAACTTTGACAAAGTCGGCAATCGCAACAGGATAAAGTACCAGGTCCTTAAAAATGATGAGACCTGTCTGCAGGGCAACGTGCATTATGACTACGACAAGCTATACCAGCTTACCGAGGAGCATCGCAAGGACTGGGCGGATACGACGGATGTCTACAAGCTGCAGTGGAGCTACGACGACGCAGGCAACCGGGTCGAGCAGAAGAAGTACATGGGTTCGGAACTTGCATGGGAGAACTATACGGAATATATGTTTAGTTCAATTCACGGCACATCGGAAGTTTCAAAATCGTCATATTGTAAATCATATTGTCTGGTTAAGTATAGTTCCGAAGTAAGTGGTAAAAGCATATCATCTGGAGCGTTTCCTGTGAAGATAT
>Ga0272442_10000709_pt1 | contig 52174 bp, 40 predicted proteins | sample SSMForm2O_FD_200262 | JGI IMG/M metagenome (GOLD analysis project Ga0272442, IMG submission 200262) | Marine sediment archaeal communities from Little Sippewissett salt marsh, Falmouth, MA, United States - SSM-Form-2O | ecosystem: Environmental > Aquatic > Marine > Wetlands > Sediment ... | reverse complement strand
AAAAATAAAGTAAAAAATATTGTTTTGGGAATAGTTTGTCATACTTATGCTAATACCAGTACTTTGAACCCGGAGAATTGTTTTTCATTTGTTACAAAATAAATATTTCAATGATTGTTTGATCAGGGAAGGATATTTTAAACATTAAACATCAATTACCTTTGGGCAAAAAAAAGTAAAAGAATTTTCATAATAAAATAAAAGATTTAAAAATATGTTTGAAGCATACGAAATTAAATTTAAGAAAGTAACAGGAAAATGTTTTAATACTTTTTATTGTTTTGATATGTAAGTTTTTTACCTATACTTCAAAATAAATTGAATGTGTTTTACTCTGAAAAGCCCTAATTAATAAAAGAATTTATGAATTTAATGTAAAATTCTTTTTTCTTTACATAAGATATATTATAAGACGTTGATAAAATTGAACAAAATAACATTATTTGTGAAATCATTGTTTTTGTTGGCCTTTTAAGCTATTGTAATAGTTTACCACATCACTGATTTAGAACACTTATTATTGATATTTTTCAAATTTCAAAGAAGTGTTATCTTTAATAATATTGAATGTTACACCATTATTTTGAGAGTTAATATAAAAAAATATTTGTAATAGCTTAAGATCATCTCCTTCTTCATAGTTGTATCGCTTTTTAACTTCATGACCATAATATCTTTTCAAAATAAAAGAAACTATTCATATTCTCACAATCCCTTTTTCACAATTTTTAAAATTATATTTCTGAGCATTATGCCGGATAATTAACTATAGAATTTATATTAATGTTATGCTACTATAAAAAAAAAGTAATTTATGGGAAATTCTATAATTTTAATGCTTATTTACACTATTATTAAATACTAATAATATGCTTTTATATTTTTATTACATTTGATGAACTATTTGTAAAAAAATAGAGTTATTTATATATTTTATATTAGTGATAATTATTGGAAAATTAAGAGCAACCTTTTCCTCCTATCCTATTAGGAAGATTAATTTAAAGCATTTACATGCTAAATAAGCCATAAAAATAACAAATATACTCCTATTTTTCGAGTAAAGCTGCTAATAAAAAGGATGTTTTTTAAGCAATCAGGAGATAAATGATTAAAAAAGGATGATTATTTCTAAAATAAATATAACTAACGCGTGATTTATAGTTTATTTTTAGTAAAAATGATAAAAAATTATAGTTTAATGCAATAAATAATCTTCCAGAAGCCTGTGGCATAAGGATTTAATGAGATATAAATAAAAACTATAAAAAGATATTTTTAGTTTTTTATGCAAAAGATATTGATTTTTATCTTTTATGTAGACCACATTTTAACGTATTATTTAGTATATTTTTATAGAATAAAAATATTTTATTGCATAAATTTTAATTATTTCTTATAGGTTAAATATTTTATTATTTATCATCCTTTGAGGCGATTATTGAAGAGAAAATATGAAATTTGTAAATTCATAGCTCCCCTTTTCTACTCAAATATCAGTGAAGTATAAATATAATTAAATACAAAATATATTTTTTAATTTAATATTGATTTATTTTATAAAATATTGACAAAAAGAATAACAATGATACAATTTATATGTAATAACTGGTAATAACCAGTAATAATGAGTATTAATTATGTTTAATAAAAATGGGGGAATCCCACTCTACTCTCAATTAATAGATGTATTACGAAAACAGATTGAAACTGGTAAATTGGCACCTCATACAAAATTACCTTCCGAACGCGAATTATGTAAAAAATACAATATAAGTCGGGTAACTATACGCCGGGCATTTACCGAATTAATTCACGAAGGTCTTATTTATACCAGCGCAGGAAAAGGTGTCTATGTTGCAGAAAAGAAATTGGAAAGAAAATTGCAGCCCCTGGTCAGCTTTACAGCGGATATGCGTCATCGAGGAATGACGGTTTCAAGTAAAATTATTGAAGCTGCAATTATTCATGCCGATAAGTCTTTAGCTAATCGATTGAATGTATTACAGGATACTGAAGTAATTAAACTGCATCGATTAAGAATTGTTGAAGGAATACCTATTGCTATTCAATTCTCTTATCTCCCACATTATCTTTGTCCCGGTATTTTAAAGTATGATTTTTCATCTCTTCCCCTGCTCGACATTCTTCGAAATGAGTATAAATTGAAATTAATCAGAGCAGAATCTGAGATTGAAGCTGCATTGGCAAACTCTCATGAAGCATCTTTATTACAATTACCAAAAATATCTGCGGTCTTAGTTGTTAAGCAGACAACTTATTTAAATAATAACGGTATTATTGAATTTGTTCATTCTATTTTCCCTGCAGGGAAATATAAATTATTTATACCAAACAATAGCTAAACCCTGATAAAATGATGAAAAGGAGGTGGAAATATTAAATAAATCTTCTAGAAAGGTCAGATGCTGAATTAAATATTTTTTGGAGGAACTAAAAATGTTTAAAGAAAAGAATCTTAACAGACAACCCATCGTAGGATTATTTGTTGTATTATTTTTGACATTTTTTATATTGTCAGGAATATTTGTTCAAGCACAAGATGCCGTGACATTGACTTTAATTCACCCATGGTCGGGTGCTGAGTGGGAACAATTTGAACCGGTTATTAAAGAAGCTGAAACCGCTTTAGGAATTAAAATTGAAGCAAGAGCAATTCGTTCTGAAGATCTGGTCACTCTCTTACCAACCCAATGGCCAGCAGGTACAGCACCAGGAGATGTTATATTTTTAACAGTTCCGTCACTTATATTAAAAGGTGCTGAAGAAGGCCATGTTATGGATGTTACCGATGTCGTTAATCCCGGTGATTTTGTTCCCGGTTCAGTCGGATATGTAACTGCTGAAAATGGCAAGGTCTTTGCTGCACCCTTCGCTGAAGGTGTCAAACCAGGATTCTGGTATAGAAAATCATTCTTTCAGAAAAATGGACTCAAAGAACCTACAACCTGGACGGAATTTATCGACCTGTTAAAAGCAATACAGGAAATTGAAGGAATAAAGGCTGCTATCGGCAGCGGCAATGGAACCGGATGGCCTCTTTCTGATGTAACAGAACATTTCCTGGTAGCTTTTGGCGGACCACAACTTTTAAACGAACTGGCGAGCGGCAATAAATCTGAAGAAACCTGGTCACTCGTGGAAGCAATATTCAAAGGTTGGCTTGCTAAACTCATAGGAGACGGATATTTTAGTGAACCTATAGAATGGACTACTGCACAAGATATGTGGTGGAATGGTGATTTTGGTTTATTTTTCATGGGGAACTGGTTAACTGCCATGGTTGAAGACCCAAGTGACCTGGGTATTTTCCCCATTCCAGGAACAAAAGGAATAACCGGTGCTATTGATTTCCTTACTGCTTCCGCCTACACGGAACATCCGGAAGAAACAAAAGCATTGCTTGAATGGCTTTCCACAGAGGGACAAAAAGTTCGAGTAAAGTTTGGAGGTACAGTATCAACCTACCGTTCAGTCCCCTTAGATTTATATCCACCGGCAGAAAAAATGCTGGCTGCAAAAACTTCAGAAATGGAACCCCTCTTTGATTTAGATGATGTTATTGGAGGAGAATTCCAAACTACTTTCTGGGATCAACTTAAGTTACTATGGGTAAAACCGGAAAAAGTTGATGATGTACTAGAAGTTATACATGATGCCTACCTGGAAGCTTTTTAGGATAAATAATGAAAAAGGGAGGCCAATATGGTCTCCCTTTTTAAAAATACATTTATAGAAAAAAGGACGATAGTTTTGAAGAAAAAAATTACACGACTCTCTTTTTTATTACCAACACTTATTTTATTAGCTATTTTTATATTATACCCGGCGATTTCTACACTCTATCTCAGCCTGGTGACCCCATCCGGGAATATTGACCCGATTTCTAACTACGAGGACGTATTTGGTAGAAGAGAAATTATTAATACTAAAGGAATTTCCCAGGGATTTGAATTTCCTTTGGGAGCCCTTTTACATAATCTACTTTGGATTATTATCCATCTTCCAATAACTACTTTTCTGGGATTGATATTGGCCATTTTATTGAGAGATGTAAAAGGCAATGCTGTTATAAAATCGATTATTTTTCTCGGTATGGTTATTCCCATGATAGTAGGCGGTCTTATTGTTCGTTTTATGTTTGATAAATATGTAGGTATTATACCTTCCTTTTTAAATATTTTTGGTGTTATTCCAAAAAATTGGACGATATATCCGGAAACAGCATTATTTTCAATGATCCTGGGTTCAATCTGGCTCTGGACCGGATTTAGCATGATACTCTATTCTGCTGGACTAAGTACAATCCCCCAATCTTATTATGAAGCAGCGAAGGTTGATGGAGCCTCTCCAATGCGAATTTTTTTTAGTATCACCCTTCCCATGCTTAAACCAATCACAACCGTTGTTATCACCATGACTGTGCTTTGGGAATTGAAAATATTCGATTTAGTTTATGTTGCTACCATGGGAGGTCCAGGAGGCTCTTCAAATGTGTTAGCTTTGCAAATGTATCTTTATGCTTTTCGTCAATATAACTTTACCCGGGCGTCGGTTGTAGCCACTATACTTATGCTAATAACCATGCTGGTTGCCATACCTATGATTAAGTCTTCAAAAGGAGAAGAGAGATCATGAAGAAAAATATTTTTCATACGATTATCACGCATGTATTTGCCTGGGCTTTTGCTCTTATATGGATACTGCCTTTTGTCGGACTTTTCATGACAGCCATCAGACCTTATGATGAAATCATATACGGATGGTGGAAATTTGATAATTTTACTTTGACTCTTCAAAATTTTGTCAGAGCTTGGAACCATCCTACAGCAGCGCTATCTGTAGGTATGCGTAATTCCCTGTTAGTAGCTATTCCGGCAACCATCTTCCCAATTCTAATAGCATCAACTACTGCTTACGGATTTTCAAGATTTAAATTTAAAATTAAAAATTATCTTTTTATTACCATACTTATTTTAATGACACTTCCTCAACAAATGATTGCCGTACCCATCTTTCGCATCATGAAAGAAATGCATCAATTAGATAGATTTCTTGGTATCATTATTGTTCATTCCGCGTGGGCAGCACCCTGGATTATCTTTTTTATGAGAAATTATTTTTCTACCCTTCCTATTGAAATTGAGGAAGCTGCAACGGTTGATGGTGCATCTGATTTTGTCGTATTTTTCAAAATAGTCCTTCCTACCTGCATACCAGCTTTAATCTCTGTAGCCGCTTTACAGTTCAGCTGGGTATGGAGTGATTTTTTTATTGCATTAATTCTTGTATTCTCTCCCGACAAATTACTTGCAACCCAACGCATTCCTCTTATGCGTGGAGTATATTTTGTTGACTGGGGACTTCTTTCCGCATCATCCATATTAGTAATGGCAGTACCGATAATTGTTTTTGCACTATTACAGCGTTATTATATAAAAGGCATGGTTGGTTGGACATTGAAATGATAATTAAAACATGAAGGAGAAAAAAATATGACCATTTACTATTCTGTTGAAGAAACAGCAAACCATCTTCCACAAAAAGAAAATATTCCAATTGTTTCAGGATTAGATTCGATATATCATACTATCACTGAGTTATTCTCAAAATCGAATAAACATAATTACATCTTAGGTTTTGATGGGTGCCTTGGTATTGAATGGGGTGACATTATTCAAAAATTAAAGCATCTTTTCATAAAGGAAAATATTCAAGTAGAATTTATAAACATAGACTCTTGTTTCAAGGATATCTCACAAATAAATAAGATTGTCGATTCTTATTTGAATCGTAAACCAGATTTTGGATATGTTTCTAAAAAAAATATGAAACAATTCATCGACCTGAAAAAAATCGAAAAACTAAAAGAACTACTATTAAAATATAAAAAATATCCATCCCTCCCCAATAAAAAGATTATTATATGTTACGGAAGCGGTGCAGCTATTCCCATGCTGCGAAAGATTTATAATCAGATATTCTACTTTGATTTGACACGGGAACAATTATACAATCGATTCGAGAAAAATCCTACCCTATTTCTAGGTTCCAAGGGAAATAGTCTTTCAATAGATAAGTTTTTTAAACGATTTTACTATGTTGATTCTCAAATCCTTGATAAGCATAAAAAATATATTCTCAAGTACATCGATTGGTATGTAGATTGCAATAATACTGAGGTATTGAAATTCATTCCACAAGATACTTATGGTGCTTTATTTTCAAAGCTTGCCCAACAGCCCTTCCACGTTAAAATGCTTTATTATCCTGTATCCTGGGGTGGTAGATGGTTGAAAAAATTAAAAAAACTACCGGAAGAGATGGAGAATTCCGGACAGGGTTTTTTATTGGAAAATGAAAATAGTGTAAAAATTCAATTCGGGTCTCATTTAATAGAGATACCATTTCAAAATATTTTATGGAAAGAATCAAAAAAAATCCTGGGTGAAAAAGTTATTAAAAAATGCGGGGGAAAGTTTCCGTTCGCGTACTGGTATGATGACAGTATAAAAGGCGGACCCATGTCAATACAAGTTCATCCTCCGGGAAATTATTTGAAGAAAAATTTCAATGAGCCTATTCGTCAGGATGAAAGTTATTATATCTTGCACACTCAGCAAGGAGCCAGTACCTACCTGGGTTTAAAAGAAAATGCCGATGTAAATGAATTGAAAGAAAAAGCCATTGAAAGTAATATAAATAAGAAACCATTTGATTATAATAAATATATAAACAACATTGATACAATACCGGGTGATTACTTTTTAATACCTGCCGGTACCGTGCATGCATCGGGTAAAAATCAGGTTGTTGTAGAAATTGATTGGGTGGTTACTGCCTATTCTCCCGGATATACCTTTCATATTTACGATTATTTAAGAGAGGATTTAGACGGAAATTTACGTCCTATTCATATAGAACACTCCTTTAATGTGTTGCAAGAGAATAGAAGAACACAATGGGTTTTAAATAAATTAAAGCAAAAACCAAAATTATTAAAATCGAGTCATGATGGGTTGGAATACTTATTAGGCAGCCTCTACGATATACCTTTTGAAGTTCACCGGCTTGAATTCAAAAAGAAAATGGGTATAAATACGGATGGAACACTTAATGTTCTAACCCTGGTAGAGGGAGAATCTGTCATGGTGCAATCACAAAAGAATAAAGCCTGGCAATGTAAATTATTTTTCCCGAATACCCTGATTATCCCCGCTTCTATGGGTCAATGTAATATCATTAATCTGGGAAACAAACCCTGTAAAATTCTTAAAGCACTGGTGAAATAGAATGACTTCCAAGATGAAATATTATATTATGATGGATATGGGCGGCACATCATTAAAATCTGCTATTTTAAATCAAGAAGGCAAAATATTAAATCATTCTTTTAGCAAGGATAAAATCAATGAAAACGGTAGCCTTGAAGAAATCATTAAAAACATGTCGCATATATTAAGAAAAAAATTGAATCAAGTTAAGAACTTTGGGGAATTAGCAGGACTTGGATTTAGTGTTCCGGGACCTTTCGATTATGAAAGAGGCATTAGTTTAATGATGCATAAATACAGAAGTATTTATAACATAAATTTAAAAGAAGAAATAATTAAATCTTTAGAACTACCCCACTACCTCCCTGTTCTATTCGAAGAAGATTCAATTGCTTTTTTAAAAGGAGAAGCATATAACGGAAATGCAGTAAGTGCTAATCGGATCATTGGGCTTACTTTGGGAAAAGGTTTGGGCTCAGCTTTCATGGTCAAGGGTAAAATAGTAAAAGATTCAGCTCTTCTTCCGGCAAATGGTGAACTTTGGTGTCTTCCTCATCATGATGGCATTATTGAAGATAATATTTCGCGTCGCGGTATCATTAAAATCTATAAAAGAATAAGTAGAGATTTAATAAAAAGAGATGTTAAGGATATTGCATCGCAGGCAAAGTCAGGTGATCCAGATGCACTGCAAACCTTTAAAGAATTTGGCGAAGATATGGGTTGTTTATTAAAACCGCATATTAAACGCTTTAGGGGCGAAGTTATTGTTATTGGAGGTCAAATTGCAAAAGGTTTTGATCTTTTTGCAGAATCTTTAACCAAAGCGTTAAGAGATGTGCCTTCGCTACGTAAAATAACTCCGGCAAAATATATTGATTTAAGTGTATTCTTCGGAATATATACAGCTTTTTAAATTGAGGAATTTAAATGATAATAAAAAATAAAAAGGAATCTTTCATTAAAAATATAATGGATCGCTTTACCTTTGGAACCCAGATTTACCGTGTGCCATCATTGCCACACCATGAGCTTAAGCAAGACATACATACTCTTCGTGATTTAGGTTTTAACAGCATCAAGATTCAGATATCCTGGTGTATTGTAGAAAAGGTAAAAGGAGAAATTGACTTGGCAGAAGTTGAGGAATTAATCATCGAAGCTAAAAAAGTTGAAATGGGAGTCTGTCTTTTGATGACGATGGAACAAGTACCAATGTGGGTATGGAAAAAGTATCCTGACTGTCGTCTGCTTAATGCTAAAAATGAACCACATGAAGATCCTTCTCAATATCTGTTACCTTCAGATGGAAAACCCGGTCCCTGCTGGGATCATCCTGGAGTCCGCAATGAAGCAGAGCAATTTCTGTCCCGTACAGTGCGAAAATTAGGTAAATACAATAATATTATTTCTTGGAATGTCTGGCAGGAAATAGGTTTCTGGGAAGATCAGGAAATAAATAAATTGGCGGAAAAAACTTACTGTTACTGTCCCTATACATTAAAAAGATTTAGAGAATGGTTACAGAAGAAATATAAAAATCTTGATAATTTAAATGATCTATGGAAGACAGGATTTGGCAAATGGAAAGAAGTTGAACCGCCTCGTAGATTTAGCATGGTTCCTTCCTGGATAGATTGGAAATATTTTATGAACAATGTGTACATTGCCGATATCTTAAAATGGAGAAAAGAAGTAATTCAAAAGAATGATACGATGCAAAGACCGGTCATGGCTCATGTAGATAATCCGACATTCGGTTCAGAGAGAGACTGGGCATATGCAAAAGAAGTCGATATTTTTGGCACTTCCTTCTACCCTGATTGGATTTCTTTCAAGTCAAATAATAATTCATGTTCTGATATTGCAGGTAAGAATAAAATGAAGCTTTCACAATCTGATTTTCCCAGTTTTTCGATGTATTTTGATTATATTCAAAGCACAATAAGGAAAAACAAAGAGTTTTGCTTGGGAGAATTTCAGGGTGGGCCCTTTAGCTATGGGATTTATCTAGCTCCTGAGCCTTCTTCTGAGGACATTAAACGCTGGTTGTTAATAGCCCTTTCATGTGGTGTTAAAGGTCTCTATTTTTGGAACCATCGACCTGATTTATTCTGGGGAGAAATGCATGGCTTTGGACTGTGCGATTGGGATGGAACACCTACCGACCGTGCTATTGAAGCAGGCAAAATTAGCATAACTCTAAACCGACACAAAGAATTATTCAAACAAGGAAGCCCTCTTCAATCTCAGATAGCTATCATTGTAAACGAAGCTCTTTATAATTTCTCTGATGCTACACCTTATGCATTAAAAGGTTTACAATTAAGTCTCAAGGGTTGGTATCAATTTCTATGGAAAAAAGGTATTTGGATAGATTTTATTAGTGCAAAAAATATATTACAAGGTAAATTAAAAAATTACAAAGCTGCCATACTGCCCTTCCCTATTGCCTTAGGGAATGAATTAGCAGAAGTGTTAAAAAATTATGTCTCAGATGGCGGAATGCTCATTTCTGAAGCATGTCCGGGACGTGTTAATGAATATGGTATGGCGAATCTTTCAGGTTTGGCAAAAGACATGCAAGAGCTATTCGGTGTAGAGTATAAAAAATTAACTTATCACCAAAATTGGAATGATATTGGAACAGCATTAGATAATTTTAATAAAAATATTTCTTTAGCAGATTTTTATGGAATGGGCAGTTATCACGCGTATACGCTAAAACCAAGCCTTTTCACAGAGACTTACAAGATAACAAAAGCATCCCCTGTTCTTTCAAGTAACCAGGGAATTAGCGGTGCAGTCAATAGTTACGGTCAGGGAAAAGGGATTCTTTTAGGGACACTTGCCGGACATATGCTGACACTTGAAAGTAATAGTAATAATAAATGCTTTATATCAAAAATTATTGAAGATTACGGTTTTAAACCAGAAAAATGGGGAAAACTTTTAAGACGTCGTAGAGCGTATAAAAATAGAGAAGCCTGGTTTTTAATCAATAATTCAGACCAAACTGTTACTGAAAATATTGGCATAGATGGCTATGTTAAAGTTGAAGACATTTTTGAAAATAAAATTTTGGATATTATTGATAATAATATTGTGGTTACTGTACATCCTTTTAGTATAAATTGTCTGGTAATGTCAAAAAAGAACGAATCAGGAGAAACAGGATAAATCTTTATTCTTACTAATTTTAAAATATTATGAAGAATAAAGATATGCCAACTTCTATTGCAAAAAATATCAATGGATAAAATAAAAAACGCAATATTTGAATCCTTATACCCATTTTATAGACAACTCTTAAACTTATACTTTGTAAAATAAATAGTGTAAAATCGATGATTTTACCTTTAAATGCCTTCTTGAATAATTATTGATTACTAATACCAATATTTATCAGAATAAGATAGTCTATGTTCCAGAATAAAGAAATGGGAGAAAGTTTAATTTGATCTTTAAGATTGCTTCCAATCCCTTTAACCATTTTAACAATAAAATTTGTTAAATAGATAGAGATCATATTTTAGCAGGTAGACTGCGAATAACAATTATTTAACAAAAAAAGAAGTAGATAAAATAAAAGGAATAGTTTTCTACTCCTTTTATTTTATCTATGATATAAATCTGATGATGCTATAGTGCTTAAAGTATTGTATATTTTTATAATACCGGGAATCCATCTACTTCATCATAATGCAACCAAATCATTTCATTATAAGCATGCATGGCGCCGGCAGCGTCAAAGGTACGGTCAATTTCCCATTTTCAATCTTTGTAAGTGACAGAAGATACAAATACCGGTGCAATACCTTATTCTCCTTCTGCCATTAGCGGTAAAGTTACAATAGTGTTACTAAATTATTGAATTAAATGGATAAACTTAATGTACAAAACAACTTGAAAAAGTCAAGATCGGCGATTTTTTATTATGTTTTCAATTTTTGCACAAAAATCAATAACTATTCTTTTTTAATGGCTGCCTTTATTTTTTTTACCATTTCAGGATCATTTAATTGTTCATCGGTATAACCATGAACTTTTTTAGCATGCTTTGTCATGTTTGCCATCAGTTCTTCTTCTGTCTTACCATGTGCAACATAACTACAATCAGCGTCTAAATCTTTACAAGATACCGTCATTCCCATATTAGCCCCTCCTTATTTGTTTTGTCAGATTTGAATCTATACTTTTCGTTTCTTTTATAAATAAACGTTAGCCGACCTTGACAGAAAAATTTATCAGATTTAACCGTTCTATTTTTTAGATTAATTTCTCAAAATAAAAACGTTTTTAAAAAGGTTGCAAAGAATTCGAAGATATAATTAATAATTGAGATTATTATTAGTTTTTTAATTGTATTAATCAATAGTAAAATAGGAATGTTTGTTGTTGATGACTAATAGTGGGTCAATGGATTGTCTAATTTGCTTATAGTATGTTATTGATGGAGTTATTTGGATAAAGAAGAATGCAAATATGATGGAAATGTTTTATAATATTGCAATTTATTTTGCAAACTGTAAATACAGATTATTTTTTAAAGAAACAATATATTTTTTTCTTTCCTAAGTACTTTATACGTCCAGCATATCTATAAATCCTTCTTTTTTATAAAAATATATTTGGAAGAAACAGTCTTCATAATCCTAAAGGAATGAATATTGACTTAATTTATGAATGCCCGAGGGCTATTTCATTTTCCCGGATAATCGAAATCAAATCATCAATCCGATTCCTTTAATCAGCCGTTCTGTGTAAAAGTGAATAAAATTTCCCGGTTTCCTTTCACGGTTCCTGGGTAGTGTATCTGAACACATAAGGTTGGTGGTTATTTGTAATGATTAATATTTATAAATATTAATATTTTGTTAATGTATTTCTTCTATATATAAATCAAAGAATTTCTTTAGCTTTATTACGGCTCCATAAAAGAAGAACTGCAATAATTAATAGTAGACAGGTAGGCAGTGCAACAAACCATGTCGCTCCGCTATATTCCTGCCTGATCCAACTGTATAGTAATCCCAAACCGGCAAGTAAGTGAGCATGGGTTAATGATACTAAAAAAATATGCTGTTTTTCAGGTTTTTTATAGACCATCAAAGTGCCAATCGCCCAAGCAATAAGCACTCCCCCGGACCAACGTAACCAACTTCCTTCGACCAGGATACCTCCCGATAATTTGGTTAAAATGCCGGGAAGGAACAAAAAACCAAATCCATAGACTAATGATACAATTGCAGCAATGATTAAAACCATTTTTAACATTTGAACATTATCATTATTTGACATTGTAAATGACCTCCTTTTACCATTAAAAACAATTTAATGAAATAGAATATCATATTGATAAATATAAGTAATATTCTATAAAATAGTTAAAAAACCTTTTTTGTAAAAACAATTTTAGAAGGTAGAAGCCTTATATTTAAACTTATGATTAGATATTATCATGTCATTTTTATTCTTTCTCTTACTTTGGTCTTTTTACTCCTCACTTTATAGAAGCAATATGCACTCCAAAATATATAGTACTCTCCTTTAAGGCATAGCAATAATGTACATGCGTGATATATATGGTGGTATTCTATTGACATTTACTTCCATTTTTTTACTTCTTTACATTATAAATATCTGCGTGATAAAATATATTACAGTTTTTTAATCATCTAAAAAATAAATATTTTTCATGTTTAAGGATATTTATAAGAATGAAAAATAAAAAAATGAAACAACTTAAAAAAGAAAGCTATTCTTTTAAAACTCAGACCTTGGGCGAAGAAATTGCCAATAGTATTACTCACGGTATAGGAGCAGCTTTAAGTATTGCAGCCCTGGTAATTTTGGTTGTTTTGGCCAGCAAGCGTGGGGATGTCTGGAGAATAGTAAGTTTCAGCGTGTATGGCACTACACTTTTTTTGCTTTATCTTTCTTCCACCCTTTATCATAGTTTTGTGAATCCAAGGGTAAAATATATTTTCAGAATCATAGACCATTCTGCTATCTATTTACTTATTGCAGGCACTTACACACCTATTACCCTTACGTTAATGAGAGGGCCTTGGGGATGGACACTTTTTGGACTTGCCTGGGCAATGGCAATAGGAGGAATCATTTTAACAGCACTCCTTCTGGATAAACTTAAAACATTATTGGTGTTAACTTATGTAATCATGGGATTACTGGCAGTAATTGCCATAAAACCAATGCTACAAATGTTGCCCCGGGGAATGATTGCCTGGTTTTTTATCGGTGGAGCTTGTTATTTATTAGGAATAATATTTTATCTATGGAAAAGATTACCCTACCACCATCCCATCTGGCATCTTTTTGTGTTGGCAGGTAGTATATTTCATTATTTAGGCATAGTATTCTATCTCAGTTAAAAACTTCTTTTATTAAATTTAATTCAAAAACTAGAATTGTTGAAAATATGTCATTTTAAGAATTGACCTTCCTTTATAATAGCAGCAAATTCAGTTCAAGGAAAAGGATTATGTTTCTCTATTTTTTGGCTCGTTTGGACGTGGAACAAATTTAACTTAATTTGCTAAACAGAAAGGAAACCACTTCTTACCAACTTTCAAAATATGAACATATCTACCAATGGTTCTTTTAGTCCATAAACCTGCAAGAAGTCACCACTTGTTGTTAAATAATTTCCAGAATTACATCAATTCTCAATTAGGAATTATTTGATCATTTCCCGAGTCCTCAAACAAAAAAGGTAAAATTTCAATTATGAAAGCAGTCTTTCATTGAATCACCTGTAAAACTCATTTTCTCTATAAGAATATTTTAAAGATATAAATACTATAAATAACTTTAACGGCACACTCATTTTTTATGCTTCTATAAAATACGACTGTAAGGTTTTGAAACATTAAAATCTTTGTTAGATGATGAAAATAAAGGGATTTTATATGACTGAATTATTTAATTCATTTGCTTTAAAAAAAAACAGAATATTATATTTTCCTTGACAATTTTTGATTCACATTTATAATATATAAACACTAAACAAAAAAGGAACAATTATTCTAAATATATAAAGCCTTCTTATCAAAAGGAATATGAATTATGGATGAAAAAAGATTAAAAATATTAAGAGATAAACCGGTATTTAAAGCTATCTTAAATTTGGCGATCCCTACTATATTAGGCATGTTGGTCCATGTGATCTACAACCTTACGGATACATTTTTTGTGGGCAAATTAAATGATCCCTACCAGATGGCTGCAGTTGCTGTAGCTTTTCCATTATTTATCATGTTAATGGCCGTTAGTGGTATATTTGGAAATGGAGGTTCTTCATATATTTCCCGGTTGCTGGGCAGAAAAGATTATCTAATGGCAAAAAAGACTCATACAACTACCTTTTATTCTTGCATCTTTACAGGTTTTGCTTTTACAATTATAGGACTCCTATTTATCTCTCCAATATTACATTTCATTGGTGCCACCGAATTAACATCTAAATATGCTGCTCAATACTTAAATATTATTTTTGCCGGAAGCATCATTATTATGTTAAATTTTTCCTTAGGCATGCTGCTTCGTGCCGAAGGTGCTGCCAAAGTAGCTATGTTTGGCATGTTTATAGGTACCGGTTTAAATATTATTCTTGACCCGTTGCTTATCCTTACTTTTAAAATGGGGGTAAAGGGTGCTGCCATTGCTACCATTATAGGACAAACCATGGCAGTATTGTACTATATGAATTATTATTTAAAAAAGAGTAGTGTCGGTTCTATTGCCTGGAAACATTTTACTCCCAGTAAGCATATTTATATAGAAATACTAAAAATTGGAATCCCTTCATCACTTAATCAGGTTCTGATGAGTGTTGGTAATACAATCAGTAATTTGGTAGCAGCAAGTTACAGTGATATCGTTATAGCAGCATTTGGTATCGATTTTAGGATATTCTCAATGGCAATCATGCTACTTATTGGTTTGGCAGCCGGAACCCAACCTATTATCGGATATAGTTATGGTGCAAAAAATATTAAGCGGTTTACCGAAACATTTAAAATAGCAGGAACTATGGCTACAGGTATTGCTCTCTTCTTTACCTTGATTTTTTACCTGTTCCCTGTTCAACTCATTCAATTATTCATAAAGGATGAACAGGTTATCTCTTATGGTGTTCAAATCTTCAGGGCCATGACCATTGGATTGCCTTTTATTGGAATCATGTTTATCATTATGATTACCTTCCAGGCATTGGGAAAGGGTCTTCCTGCTCTCATATTAGCCATTTCCAGACAGGGACTCTTTTTCATTCCGGCCATTTTCACATTAAATCATTTTTTTGGTTTTTCCGGTTTTGTATACGCTCATCCGACAGCAAGCATCTTAACATTTATTACCGCTATGATGTTATTTATCAAGGTAAAGTCAGATATTATCAAGGAAGATGAAAATGAAAAAATAAAAAACAATATTCGAATCCAGGAAATATCGTGAATGATTCAGATCTGAATCCAATTATTCTATTTTTGGAATTTCATAATTCTCTCCATTTAATTTCAAAATACAGGTTAACACAGCTCCTTGCGGACCTGCTTCAATAAAACATTTTTTGCCGACTAATTCTAATGATTTTAACAAATCGGGAACATAGCCTCCTTTTCCATCAAAAGCTAATTGGAACCTTACATGAACATTCTCTTCTCCAAAACCCTCATCCGTCATTATTTCAACAATGTTTTCAAGTTTTAGATATTTTTCACTGAGTATTGTTCCGGTGAATTCAGTATTGGATACCCAGTTGTAACACCCGCTCAGAAAAAAGCACATTAAAACAGTTAAGATAAAATATATATTTTTCCATTTCATTTTTTTATACCTATTTTTAAATATTTTTTCTTTTTTTCGAAGTTCTGTCTTTATTTTATTATTAAATCATTAATTAATCCAGTATTCATCTGGGGATTTTCAAAACAAAGAACTGTTTCTGATAGTCTGGCAGTTTTCCATTTTTTACTCTTTGAAGAGATATATTTTTAGGTAAGCACTCTCTTCGCTTCCATAGGCATAAAGAGGTAAACAATTAATTTGTAATTCCTGACCTTCAATCCAAAACAAGGCTGAATCCTGATGGAAAATATTTCCGTTTACCTTAATTTTTATTTGCGAAGTATCTTGTATTTCTTCCGGTAAAAAAATAGTTAAAATAATTCGTTGAAAAATATTGGGAATATCCGCATTAGACCTCCTGCTTACCCCAACCTGGTAACCATGCGGATAGACTAATTGGTCTACGTCTTCAGTTCCGTAACCGTTGTAATACAAACTAACTTTGTTTTTTTCCTGTTTGGGCTGATAGCTCAATTCTGCTTCCGAGTCCAAAGCAATGCTGGTTATTTTATCCACTTCGGCATCTTTTTTACTGATTTTTACAATAGAAAGAATATTGTCAATTTCGAGTGGAACAGAGGGCGGATTGGAAAACATTTGGACATCAATAAATTGGAATAGGTTTGAAACTTTATAGGGTTCCATTGGATAATCAACCCATAATTTTTCTTCATCTAAAATAGTCAGGGGCAATCCAATCGTATCTCCGATTAGATGAAGATGGTCAAAAACTGAATGAGACAGTGAATTTGCATCATTCAGGACCATTAATTTATCTTCCAAAGGCACTTCCGAACCATTTTCATCTTCGGCTTTGATAGATACTTTTAAAGTTGATAATCGATAAATCTCCGGTGGTATAGTTCCTCGAACAACCAGGTTATCTACCGGGGTAGAACTTAAACGATAAATTTTATGATTAAAAGTCCCAACCAATAAAGAATTCTGAAAAGGAATAATATCTGAAATTTTAGCTGCCATTTGGGGTGAACTGAGATAAGTCTGTGTTTTGTAAATATCGCAAATATCAATATTATCATCCATATTTTTCTTTGCTTCATCTTGAGGAGTAGCAAATTCTCTGTACCAAAACGGTTTTCCATCTTCCAGATTAACAGCTAATAACTGGTGATCACGATTAATGAAGTAGGTATATCCCTGATTTTGGTCACCTAAAATAATTGGAGATTTAGAATTCCATATAGGAAAAGAATCAGAAAAATGTGAAATTGATCTTTGATCAATATTTCTGGAAACTTCTTTAGGGGAAGACCAGAGAATATTGCCTTCGCTATCAAAGCACTGCAATGGATTTCCTGCCAGCATTCGATTTTCGAATTGTGCCATGAGATTTTTTAATCCCTCAATTTCTTCCACCTGCCCGGTCAGGATATTCACTCTTTTTTCATCAGAATAAATCAAGTTATGAAAACGAAATGCATTTCCATGTAACCAATGTAGTCTATCGATTTCTTCTCCGTCAAGTGAATAGATACGCTGTCCGGCTAATATTTGTTGACCCAAAATAAAAGCTTCTCCCCTGTTTTTTTCTTCCTGTTGCCACAATAATTCCGGAACATCCATTGCATCATTAAAACGGTAGAGGGTCAGCGGCCAGGCTGCCAACAGGTATTGCCCATTGTAGTCAAGACATCGGATTTGATGAGACAAATAATCGTTATTTTTTCCGTAAATCGTTGGGAAAAACTCCTCCTGACTGGTCCATAATAAATTCCCTTCCTGGGTATCCAGTAATTTTAGATGATTTTCAGCACAAAATATCAACATCTTTTCATCAACACTTCCCGAATGGACCAACATCAGGGAAGCAAAATCGATGGGATGACCATCAAAACCATCCAAAGTGTATTGCTTTATTCCATCAGCATGATATTTTTCCAGCTTTCCCTCGGTGGTAAGCACAAAGAAATCCTCTTCATTACAGACCATGGCAACAGGAATCCCCGAAGTCTCTATAGTCCAATCGGTAATTAAGGGTGGTATTAAAGAAACATTTTTCCAATAACTCCGGGTTGTGTCTCCTCCCCGGGTGTACCATGGCTTTTCAGAATTATCCTCTAGATTGAAACTATCAAGAATAACAGAATTATTATTCCAATTGGATTCAAATGGATTGTGTTCCTGATTGATGATGATTTCCAGGTAATAATCTCCTGCAGGTACATAGTATAAATTCAAATCATCTATACCCGCTGCTTTACCTTCCAGACTACCGATGGATTCCATAATTCCGGAATATATTTTCACTTCATAACCTTCTCCATTTTTAATCCAGATATCATAATTTATTGGTCCCCATTCAAGATTATAAGATTCTTCAGGAAACAATGACCGCCATATTTCCGCAATCGAAAAATCATTGGAGATTTCCTTGAAAAAGAAATATAAATCCAGATTACGGTAATCATCAATATTAAAGTGGGCATTTTCGATAGAAAAATCAGGTCTTGCCAATTCCGGTGAAATGACAAACTCCATTTCCTGTTGAATGGAATTATTCTCCTGGTCCATTTCCTGATTTAGAGATGTCACCTGGCATCGGCAAAGATGTTTTCCGGGCAAATAAACCGCCACTTCTCCTTCTTCGATTCCGTCTACTGTATCCATGGAAAAAAACTCTTCTATATTGAAGAAACTACTTGCCTGTGAAGCAATGTCTTCCAACTCTTCGCTCCAAATCAGTTCATCTTCCGAGAAATCCAAATCATCGTTTCGGTCTATAAAAAATTTAATTTCAAGCGGAGGAAGCGTTGCATCATTCTCCTGAGAAGCATAATCTATGCTGCCGTAATTAGTCACCCAGAACTTCAACTGTGATGAACGACCGGGAAAATACAGCTGACCGGGATAATTAGATGTATTTAAAGGGAAGCATTGAGGTAATTGCCAGCCTATTTCAAATTCATATCCTGATTCGATCCGGGTAGGACAATTATCCCAGGAAACACCCTCGTCCGGCTCATTAAAGATTTCATAATATTTTAGGAAAGGCAGCAATTCTAATAAATCACTTTTTTCCTCTTCTGCATCATCCTCCTGTGTGCCATGGGATATTTTGTCATCGATGTTACTTATAACACTATTTATCTTATCAATTGCCTCATCCAGCTGGTTGACAATGGCAAATTCTTTGATAGATTCATTGTCATTAAAATAGGAAGCATCTTCTGCAAAGGAAAGAATAGCATCAATTTTTTCTTCAATGGTTTCTGAAGAGATTTCAGGATCAACTTTTAGCCAAACTTCATAATCTCCCGAATCAGAAAAAGTATGAGAGAATTCCGAGGCCATATTATTGATGACTTCTTCATTTTTGATATTCCATTCAAATGAATTACTTATCCCCTCTTCTTCCGGTAAATCATCACCATTCACATTCCAGGTCATAGCAGATTCCATTTGAGTTGATGTCCAGGGACCTGCCTGAGCAATGTTCCGGAAGAAAAGTGGATATACTGATAGATGGCTTTGCGAAATAGCATTGGTTGTGGACATAACCGGCCCTACTGAGGAGTCCTGAAGAGGAATTTCTGTTTCTATTCCAAATTCTATCTTTTCAAAATGGTCAACGCCAAAATCCATTGCACGCACAGCAATATTCCCTTCCCAGGAAAGAGCCAGATCAGGCAAGGCATGACTGTTCATATTTATTGTCACTTCTTCTCCGGCATTATTTCTTGCAATTATAGCACTATTGTAATGTTCGCTATTTAGAAAATCCCAGGGATTTAATTCCTGTTCAGAATTTATGCCGGCAATCTCAATTTCCCTCATCTGTATCTCCGAATGATTAAAATTCGGATCCGGATAATATAAACGGATAAAAAAACGGCCTCGTACCCGGGATGTGGCATTGATTGTATCAGATGATGTATCCTGCAGTTGAATTAAAAATTTATAAGGTATATTAATACTGGTAAAGCTTTTATTAACACAGACGACTTTTTGCTGTAATCCTGTTGTATTGGACGCTTCCGGTGACATAAATGAAAAACCGGTTGATTCCTGCGTTGTTCCGGAAGGTTGAGAATTACCGAGAGGTTCCACTCGAAGGATAAAGTGTTTATCAGAAACAGGGTCATAATATTTCTTAAATAATCTGTCCGGTGGTGTGGCAGGCGTATCAGATACTGTACCGGCTTGCGCTTCTAAATATCGAACCAGACTTTCATATTCCACAATTAACCAGTATTCCATTGCTAAAAATATTAAGGTACCTAAAGGATGAAGGTTTCCAAAACCAGCCAGAGATTCTGCCATATCATCATACAAGTTCCATATATTGGAATTATCTGCCTGTCCTTTTAAAAAATTCTCCAGTAGTAATTTTTTCATAGGGTCCTGAAAATAATTTCCTGGTATTTGGGAAGAATCAATAGTTCCGGAAAAACCAACATCGCTTCTGCTCTCCACCTGAAAAAGGCAATCTTCAGATAGAGGTTGAGAAACGGTCTGGTTATTGATCTGAAAATATAAGGTTTTATCATATTTCTGCCAGAGAGAGGAAGGTTTTTGACCAGCAATAAATAAATCAACCGAATAATTTAAATCATCTTTTCCGGGAAGCATATTTTTCCACTCGGATAAACTTATATCAAAATAATATTTTTCTTCATCTAGAAATTCGTTATAACCATAAACCGACCAAAGTTCTTTTGGCCTAGGCATTTTAAATGTATTTTTATCATTAAGGTATATTGGACGCCATTCCTGATCATCTGAATTGTAACCATTAGTTAGCTCAGATACCAGGGTACCCAAAGAAGCATTGTCATGATAATCAATCTGCACGCCTGGTAGAGTTGAGGCAATAATATTAACAGCGATAACAAAAAAAATAAAAATAACTAAAAAAGTCAAAAGGAGTGATTTTTTCATAATTTTCTCCATGAATATTAATAATATTGGAAGCAAATGAGTTCTACTTATTTCTTAAAATCATTGGTTGGGATTAAGTAAGGCAATTCCATCATAGGGTGTCCCTATCCAGATATTTCCATCATTTGAAGCAAAAAGAGATAATATTCTATCATCCGGAAGATTTTCCTTTTCAGTATAATTATACCATTGTTCTCCGGTCAGGTGAGATAGGCCTTTGGCTGTCCCGAACCATAGTGAACCATCAGGAGCGACCGTAACCACCATGACTTTTGAAGCAACCAAACCATCATCGATGGTAAAAGTTTTCCATTTTTGACCGTCAAAACAGGACACTCCATTATGGGTAGCCATCCATGCCCTACCATCTTGGTCAAACGCCACATCATTAACGCGATTGTTGGCAAGACCATCTTCTTCGCTATAATTTGTCCAGGTAGTCCCGTCAAATCGAGCGACACCTTTTTTTGTAGCTGCCCAGATAATACCATCGGGACCTATAGCAACCTCGTTGACACAATTATCTTCCAGACCGTTTTTCTTGCTATACCAAGTCCATTCCTGCCCATCAAAATGATAGACACCTCCTTTTTTCATATCACAGGAGCCAATCCATATATCTCCATTAGAATCGATGGCAATAGAAGAAACTTTTTTCACCTGGTCATAACCGGTCCATGAATCACCATCAAAATGGCTGCATCCCCAAAAAGCCGTACCAACCCAGGGTAAGTCATTCTTGTCCAGGGTTACGGCAGTCAGCCTATTTCCGGGTAATCCGTTCTCTTTGGTATAAGTACTCCATTGTGTTCCATCAAAGCGGGATAATCCGGAAGGTGTATTTAGCCAGGCAATACCATCTTTTGTTACAGCAATCCCCGTAACACTATTATCCACCAATCCGTCATCCTCGGTGAAAGTAGGAATTGTCATAGTAGGATGGGAACCTGCTTTTTGTGCACACCCTAGCAAAATGACTCGCTTTCCTTCTTTTTCAGCCATCAAGACCTGGGCACTATAATCCCCTTTTTCCCATATAATGATTCCGCCTTCTTTCGGGGAAGCAAGATTCAAAATCATCTTCCATCCACCCTGTGGTGAATGACTTTGATAATATGATACAACCTGACTCAATGGGTCTTTGGTGCTATAAGCATTAACCTCTCCACCACTGGCTTTAGACATGGTTTCCATGGAACGAACCAAATCCTCTAAATCGGTCTTCATCTGCGGTTCCTGCGAAGCCCCGGGATAGACGGGCAGTTGAGAAAGACAAGATTGATTATTCTCTTGAGAGCAGGAAATCATGGGAATCGTAATGCAGAAAAGAATAAAAAAAGAAAATGCTAAAAATAAAAAGATTGGTTTGAAATTTAGATTCATTTTTTACCACCTACCCATACTTATATTTATTTTGTTAAATCTATCTTTAAAAAAATATTTCAAATTATTTCTATTCCAAAAAATGGTTCCACTTTCTCAAGTCTTATACATGTTGCTTACCTAGGTGCATCACTTGAATATAATTTAAGAAGTCATTCATTTTGTCACCGGAGCAATATCAGAAAATAGAGATTTCAATATCAATAAATATTATATTAGAATTTATCATGTTATATATTTTTCTTTCATTAAATAGATAGGTTAAAAGATTTTTTATTCATTATGCTTATACAATAAATTTCTACATTTATTTAAATTATCCTTCTTTTCTCTCTTTATATGTTTTATCGGTATATTTATAAGTCAATCTCTATTTTTTGTATAACTAAAATACTTTCAATTTTTCACAGGAGTTGAACCTTATTTTATTGGTTCAATCTCTATTAAAAAATATCATTCATCTCTTTTTTATGGTCTATTAGATTATTTGATCTGCTTTTCCATATAGCCTGAGATAGCCATATATCAGATAAAACGCTTATTGAAATGGGATACACCGTTTTAATCCATTGCGTAAGGTTTTTATTGAGAACTCTTTCGATGAGATTTGAGCCGTATTTTTTCCGTTATTATAATACAGAAAATGTCGGGTAAATTATGGTAAATTCCAAAAATATCTTCAACAAAAAGTTGACACCAGGATGAATTTTTTGGTCCTTTTCGGCAAACAATCGAGTAATCAAATTCGCTATCTGTTAATTTGATGAGACATAGGTCTGTTTGAGATAAAATGCCAATTTTGTTTTTTCTTTGTAAAAAGTTTTTGCTAAATTATTTTACATAAAATAAAAGATGAAATTTTCTTGCAGGATTTCGGGAATAGTCCCATGATGAGACTTTTTGTAAAATGTGGCAGCCTGCCCTTTCTTACTTAAAATTATACCAGGTTAATCAGACAAGATAATAATGGTAAAATGATTACCAAGCTAAGAGTTGTAACCAACCAACAAGAATTGGCCAAATCCAAGTCTAAGTCATAAATTGATGGAGGAATTAAAGCAGTAAAAGCAACCGGGGTTGAAGAAAGTATCATGACGACTTTAAGGGGTAATCCTCCGTCTATTTTACCATATCCAAGAAAGAAAGCTGTAGCAGATACGATGGCAGGTACCAATATAAATTTAATCATTGAAATTGAAAAACATTCTTTGATATAATCTCTTACCTTACCAAATTTCATTTCTAATCCAATAGAGACCAGTAAGAGAATTGTTCCCATTGGTATGAAGACTGCATTAATTGTCTCGTAAAAATCCGGTCTTTTGATGCCGGATAGATTAAGAATAATTCCAATGATGATGCTTGATAAAGCAACTATTATGAAGATATCTGAAAATATTTTTTTAAAACGGGAAATAATATTTTCCTTTGCGTTAATCGTACTGCTGAATAATTTTGCTATCGGAAAACCTACTCCAAAATAAATAATCATTTCGAACAATCTATAAAGGGAAAACAAAGCATAGCCTTTTTCCCCAAAAAAGAAGTAACATATGACTCCTCCAATAGAAGTGATGTTGGATAAAGCACCGCAAGTAAACATTGATCCACTCTTTTTTCGATCCAGTTTAAGTAATTTTGCAGCACCCAGACCTAATACGCCTCCGATAAGAATCGCTTCAATTCCAAGAAATGGCAAGAAAGCAATTTCAATATCATCTATTTTTACTATCCATATTGCACCAATAAAAGATACCGAAACAAAGAATAATATGGCTATCTTCTGAAGAATGATTCGAATTCTTTTCCGGCTTACCGGTAATTGAATAATGTTTTTTCTTTCTAATTGCTGAATAACATAACCTAAAATTAACCCAAAAAAAATAACAGATAAAGAAAAAATAATAGTTTTTACCATGTTTGAGTGCTAACCTCCTGTCAAATCTTATCCAAGGTACAATATATAGGGAACATTGTCAATAGATAGTATCAAATTATCGGGTTTAGAGAATTCAGTAATTAGTGCTCTCATTTTTACATTTCAGATTCTCTCTTGATCTAAATATATTTACAGTTTTTTTACATGATTGAGCAGTTAAAAATAATTATTAAAAAATATAATCGAAATATGTTTTTTTATAAAGTGTTTTCTGTAAATAAAAGAGGACAATTCAACTACTTTGATATAATTATTTCTAGGATTTATCCTTTTTTACTAAATTTAGTAAAACCATTTTATTTTAGCTTAAAAAACTATCTACTTTGGAGTTGGTCATGTTTAAAGGATTTTATCGTTATCAATTCACTCAAATCTTTAGCATAACCCTTATAAAAAGAGTAAAAAATGTAGCCCAATTAAAAAAAATATAACAACAAATATTGTTGTTATATTTTTTAAAAAGTCAAAAGAAAGAGAAGAAAAAACACAGTATATTCCAGGAACGAATACATGATATTTTTTAATATTTGACCAATACTATTTCCTTTTGAATACAGCTGTATTTTTATTTCAATTTAAAAAATCTAATATTTGCCCTACATCATTTGGAAAAGAATAAATCATTTTTTGTAATTTATTAAAAACATCTATGCTTTTTAAACCTGTGCCCGTTATGACAGCCACGCAACTTTCACCTTTTTTAATAATACCTTTTTGGTAGGCCTTTAATAAACCGGCAAAAGAAATACCACCTGCAGGTTCAGCTAAAATACCTATATTTTGGGCTATTTTTTTAACTGATTCAAGAATTTCTTTTTCCTCAATAACGATTGCATGTCCATTATTCTGTTTTAATAATTCAATGCCTATATCACCATCAAGTGGGTAAGGTACAGCAACAGTAAAGGCTATAGTTTCGAATGATCCTTCCCATTTCATAATTTGTCTATTATTTTCATAGGCACAAACAAAAGGAGAACACTTCTCTGCTTGAACTGCAAGAATACGAGGAATGTTAGTAATTTTTTTATATTTGTATAATTCTTGAAATCCACGCATTATTCCAACTAACAATCCTCCTCCACCAATTGGTACAGCAACCCATTCTGGAGAATATTCTAATTTTTCTACAATTTCATATGAAATTGTTTTATTTGCTTCAATTTGATATGGATTAATTGTGCTTGCGGTAGTGCAATTGTGGTATCCATTAATTTTAGTTATTTTGTTTGACAAATCAATACAGTCATTAACTGAACCATCGATTAAAAATATTTTTGCGCCAAAAGACGCTGCTTGTGTATAGCGACAAGAAGGTGTGCTTTTAGGCATCAATGCTATACATGGAAGATTAGCTCTTGCAGAATAAGCAGCAACTGCCGGACCAGTATTTCCATCAGAAGCTACTACTATACCTTTAGCATTTAATTCTTTTGCTCGTGTTATTCCAACAGATGCTGGACGGTCTTTATATGTACCAGTGGGGTTTATAGTTTCGTTTTTTATCCAAAGGTTTACATCAAAAAAGTAATTACTCACATTTACAAGAGGTGTGCTTCCCTCTCCCAAGCTAATAAAACTTTCTTTTTCTATTGGTAAATGATTTCTATATTTCCACATTCCACTAAAGATTTTAGAATGATTTTCTCCAAATTTATTATAATTTTTATAAATAATTTTAAGTCTACCATTGCAAGTTGGACAGACATAGTAACCGGATTCAGGTTGAAATATTTTTTGGCAATTTTCACAAAATAATGTAAATTTCATTTGACTCTTCAAACCTTTCACAGTATATAACAAATATATTATTAACCATTAATTTTCTAACTACAATAAGTTTCCCCGATTAAATCTAAGAGTATTTTAGTACAACTATAGAATTTTCTATAAAATGTAATTTATTAGCCGTATTTTATATTGAATAAAAACCGAAAAAAAATAAAACAAGAATCTTAGAATTAATAAATGCATAAAATTACCCTTTTGAAAATCCTTCTGACACACCTCTAACAATGTATTTTCGAAAAAATATATAAATCATCATCGGTGCAAATGAAAATAATAAAGAAGATACCATTATCGCTTGCCAATCGGTTAAATACTGACCGATAAACGAAGCTACACCAACTGTTCCTACCCACTTATCTTGATTATGTATATATGTATAGCTATACATATACTCATTCCAAGCATCAAAAAAAGTAATAATCGCAACTGTGATCATTGCAGGATAAGTCAAAGGTAAACTTATTTTGAAAAATAACATTCTCCTTGAGGCTCCATCAATAACTGCAGCTTCCTCAATTTCTGCAGGTATATTTTCGAAAAATCCTATCAAAATCCAAGTACCTAATGGCAGGGTAAGAATAATATTAGCTAATATCACAGAAAGTAAATTATTAATCAAGCTAAGAGATTTAAATATTTCAAACAATGGAACTACCATAATAGCTTGAGGTATCATCTGAGTTACAAGCACTATTATTAGCAAAATATTGTTAAATTTTATTCTAAATTTAGCTATTGAATATGCTGCAGGTACTGATACTAGAAGATTCATAACAACTACACCCAAAGATACTAGCAATGAATTCATTATCCATTTAATTATTTTTGTTTCAGTTAGTACCCATTTCATTTTTTCAAAAGAAAAACTTTTAAAAAACAAGGATGGTGGGTAATTTGTAGCTTGGGTTGTAGGTTGAAACGATGTCAACACCATCCAATAAAGGGGAAAGGCAACTACAATTATCATTAAGAATATCATCGCATATATGTATAAGTTTAGCGTTTTAATTTTATGCATTAATTTAAACTCCTTTTTCCCCGTCTTGAACTCTTAAATATTTTAATAAAAAAATCGATACAACACCTACTATCACCAACAAAATAACTGAAATTGCTGAAGCATAATTTCTATTAAAAAATTTAAATGCTTCTTTGAAAATCATGATTGACAAGGTTTCAGTAGCATGCATTGGTCCTCCTCTTGTAAGGAACCATATTATAGTAAATCGCTTAAAGCTCCACACTATAGTTAATAATAAAAGAAATTTCATTATATTCGAAATAGATGGTAAAGTTATATGAAAAAACTGTCTAAGAACAGAAGCTCCATCAATGCTTGCAGCTTCATATAAGCTAGTAGGGACTGTTCGAAAAGCAGCTAATATAATTAAAGTATGCATAGGAAATAAACGCCATATACTTACAAGTAATACGCTAATTAAAGCTAAATCACTATTAGTTAACCAGCCTATTTCAGAATTAACTGCCCACGATAATAAATAATTAATGACACCCCTTCGTGGATTCAACATCCACAACCAAATCAATGAAGCTACCACATCAGGAATTGCATAGGGTAAAGTAAGAAATGCAGTGAATACTTTTGCTCCGGGCAAGTTTAATTGCTCTCCTTTGTCAATTACTAAAGCAGTTATAAATCCTACCGTCATTATTCCAAATGTATATAGTAAAACATATAAAAATGTAATTAAAATAGAGTTTAAAAATGTACTGTCTGAAAATAATTTTATATAATTACCAAATGAAAAATTATTATCAAAAGAAAAACTTTTTGCAATACAACAAAACAGAGGATATATGAACAAAAATGTAATCATTACAATAATTAAGGAATCAAATAAATAAGGATAATGTTTCCCCTTTTTTATAAATCGTTTATATTTATTTAAAAAATCAGATAATATATTAATATTTAACAACATTCTTCCTCCTATTATTTCCCTATTGAAAGCTATAATTATTTATTATTTTTTTATTTATGCCTTATTCCTGAATGTGTTTCACAAACCTGTTTATTATTTTATTTCATTTACTAGATCTTATGCTGAAGGCACAATTAAAACAGCACTACCAGTCTTTTTGTATTAACCGATCCATTAAGCAAAAAAAGTTTTATAGTATAAAATATTAATATTATCCTTAAAAATATGGGCTTAACATTTAACTAATAGAATATTATGTGCCAATTGAAAATCAGACATTCTTCCAAAAAAGATTAATAAAAAATCTCAACCGCTTGGATTTTCTACTAACTTAAAAAACCTGAACCGAATTAGCTTATCGCTTATTTTCAATCGTTGCAAAACAACTTATTCAATTTAAAGGAATGACATATGTATCCAATATGTATTAACGTATCGTTTTATACCGGACAATTTGAATAAACTACATTTTTTCTTTACTTAATTTTTACACTAATTTCTTTTTTAAATATCTAAATAATATCGGAAGCAATTTTCTGTTTAAATTATAGTACAGATTAAGAACTTGTTTTCGATTTATTTCAATAACGATAAAAAATTCTTAATCTGTACTTGTAACTAACTATTTAGAAAAACGTTTTTCAAGATCATCTTGTAATTTATTCATAGCTTCTTCAGGAGATACTTTTCCACTCATAGCGAAAGATATTGAATCGGCTACAATTCTTCTTATTTCAGGAGTATCACCTTCATACCCAGGTAATGGTCTTACTACACCATATGGTGATACTTCAGCATAAACTTCAAACCAGGGGTTCTCTTTTTCAACAGCATCATAAGTGAATGTTAATCCAGGTATACCAGATATTGTTGCCCACTTATTCGCCTGTTCCGGTTCAAGTAAAAATTGTATAAATTTTGCAGCGGCTTCTTTCTTTTGTTCTGACGATTCTGCATTAATAGCATACCAGTTAGTCTCAAAAGGACTTGCCGGATCAGTAAATGGAACTCTTGCGACACCAATATTTTCATACAATTCTTCACTAGCCGTTCTACACATACCAGGCCAATAGCTTCCATCCATTACCATAGCTGCTTCACCATCTAAAAATTGTTGTCTCTGTAAGCCGAATTGCATACCCGCAGGATGTGATTTAAGATTATAAATTTCTTTTAGAAATTCAACACCTTTTACAAATTCAGGTTCTTTAACTGCAAATTTTCCGTCCTTAACAATTCTTCCTCCAAATCCTTCAATAACAATCATTCCGCCTTGCATAATATATGAAGGGTTAGCAAAATTTGTTGGATGAGCCAGGCCTGTCTTGCCAGTTGCTTCAAATACTGCATCGGATACCATTAATAATTCATCCGGTGTTTTTGGAACATCTACATTTGCCTTATCCAATAAAACTTTATTGTAAATCAAGGCACCATATGGAAATCCTTCATAAATTACTGCATATGTTTTCCCATCTTTTTTTGCTGTAACTTGTTGTGGAGGAAATGCTTCTGCATAGTCTTCTAATGTTATCCAATTATCTAAAGGTTCCAAGTATCCTCTTTCTATCCAGGAAACTAAAGCCATATCCTGAATAAAAAATACGTCAGGCCCTCCTCCTGCTTCAAACGAAGTAGACAAAGCATCGTTATAAGCAGAATAAGGTGTAGGTACCTTTTCAACTTTTACTCCAGGATTAGCTGCTTCGAATTTATCAACAAAACCTTGAAGTATGTCTAATCTACCCTTTTCCAACCATTGCCAATTTGCATATTTAATTGTAACTTCAGCGAATGCAGTTGTGCTTACAAAAATCATTAATCCTATAATAACTAAAAATGCTACAAAGCATAATTTTTTCTGACTAAGTAATTTCACAGTAAATATCTCCTTTTTTTATTTTATTTCTTTTCTAAAAATCATCAAGTTAATATTTTCCGAGTAAATACCTTAATCTTGTTCTTATATATCACCTCCTGCTAGTTGACGAATCTTAATTATTTCGGTAAATTTAAAAATAGTGTGATTCATCAATGAGACTTATTCTTCAATGTTCTTATATGTTATCGGTATAGTTTTTTCTATGTCAATTATGATTACTTATAATACAGTTAGTTTCATCTTTAATTATTTTATTTTTTAATCAGTATTCTTTTACCTTTACAATCATTTCCAACTCTACAGGAATATTACCTGGTAAAACTGAAGTGCCTAAAGCTGATCTGGTGTGTTTACCTTTTTCACCAAATATTTTAACAATTAATTCGGAAGCTCCGTTTACTACTTCAGGTTGTCGATAAAAATCTGAAGTACTATTTACATACCCTTTAATCTTAACAACTTCATCAATTTCATCTAAAGATCCGATAACTGATTTTATGGCAGCCAGACAATTAATTGCACACATTTCTGCGGATTCATATCCTTCTTCCAGGCTTACTTTTCCTCCCACTTTTCCTACATGAATAAACTTTCCATCTTTTATGGGGCCTTGTCCGGAAGTAAAAATCAGATTACCAATTTTTTTAGCAGGTATGTATTCCGCTATTGGTTTAGGTGCCTCCGGTAAAATTAAACCCATTTCCTTCATTTTATCCTCAATGTTCATCAATTTTATCTCCTTAAAAATTAATATCTTAAATTATCATTAATATATCTATTTATCTTTTTAAAATCTCTTTCATCCTTTCAACTATTAGATTTTCTTCTCCATCATTAAGCATATGGGGATTAAATGTTAAATAATTTTTTTCAACAACTGCAGCAATACGTGGTTCTCCTTCGTATAATTCTCTAGCAATATCTTCTTTTGTTAAACTTAAAACTTTTTCATCAAATTTAACATATACACGGGGTATTGTGGCAGGCTGTGTTAAAGGCTGCGTAGGATATCCTTGTAAAACTTGAATATGTGGAATACTTTCAAGACCTGTAAAAATATATTGAACCTGTTTTTCCCATTTTTCTATTCGTTTTTGATGGTTTTCTTTTAAATATAGATCAATAGCATTTACAAATCCCATAATTGTTTCTTTGTCTAGTTTCATAGGTCTTCCAATAGAATGGTGAGGATATCCGTGTAAACGACAAATATCGATAATAGATTTTTTACCTATCATCAGACCACTGGATTGTGGACCACGAAAATCCTTACCACCGCTGAACAAAACAATATCGGCATCCATTTTCGTAAAATATTTTAGATTTTCAAGAGGTGGTAACTCTGCCGCTGCATCCACTATCACAGGAATGTTTTTTGCATGAGCTATCTCAATAACTTTATTCAATGAAAGAGAGGCTTCCAGCATTTCTGCTTGCACAAAAAAGGCTATAGCAGCCGTCTTTTCACCTATTGCAGCTTCAAGTTCCCATGAATGTGTCTCAATGCCATTTCCAATTTCTATAAATTTAGCACCAGCAAATACCATAGCACTATCATATGGATTACGATGACAACGCATTACAATTATCTCATTTTTCATACCTTCCGTATCAGGAAGTGCTTTTATGTGTTCTTGTTTGGAGCCAGCCATACATGCAGCAGCCGACAATGTTAAGCCGGCGGCTGCTCCTGCGGTAATCAATGCTGCTTCGGCATTAACTAATTTTGCAATATAATTGCCTGTTTTCTTCATTAATTCATCAATATCTACAAAATTACGTGATGCGACCTCCATCGCTCTAATTACTTCATTCGAAACCAAAGAACCACCATACACCGTATAAGTACCAGCAGCGTTAATTACTTTTTTAATACCCAATGTCTTGTAATCGATCATATTTTAACCTTCTTTCTAATATTTTAACTATAATGAATGGTTTTATTAAAACATAAACCAACTAGAATCCAACTTATAAATCTGAAAAAAACTAAATGTTGATTGCTTGCTTCTTTTAATATATGTTTCATTGATATGTTGAAAAAAATATTTAGCAACAAGCCTATTTATTAATTATTTTAAGATAGTATTGCTAATACCATAAAAAAAATTATATTAACTGAAAATGATAAGTACTAAGCCTTTTATAAAATCTAAAATTAGTATTTTTATATCATACTAAAAGTATTAATGAGACATTATTTTTGCATTGTATAGTCAATTATTTTATCTTTTCTTTTGTGTAAGGATAATTATTTTCTTAGGCAACAACTAAAGATTGTGAAATGTCATATGGTAAAATAAAAAAATATCTATTACGGTGCTGACATAATTTCATTCACGCTATTTATACCTTTCACTCATTATATATGAACAATAATTATTGTTTTGTTGTTTGTATATCTGAGATACTTACATATAACCATTTAATAATAATTAGCAGTACTTGCATATCTATAGGCTCCACGTTCACTTTAAGGAGAGTATTTTACTTATTTTACTGTTTGATTGTTTCATATCTGCTATTGATTTGAGTAATCTAGATTCCTTGAACTCCAATATACATCGATCATAAAATTATAGTTCTTAGGAACATTATTAATTTTTTAATTAAATTATATTTTTTTATTTTTTCCTATTTTATATTTTCAAATTAATTAAAATTATTTCCTATTCCCTAATATATTTTTTTTTAATATAACCCAATCTTTCAGATATTTTTTTGCTTATACTAACAATATTTTCTGTTAAATATCTTTTTTTCTTAATATTAAGTCTGTATATCGGACTAGAAATGCTGATAGCTGCAACTACTTTTCCTTGATAATTTCTAATAGGGACAGCTATACAACAAACATCTTTTTCATTTTCTTCAACATCTAAGGCAAATCCCTGTTTTTTTACTTTAATAAGCTCTTTTTCTAATTTATCTGTACTATTTATAGTATTTTTAGTAAAAGAAATATATTTTATCTTATCTGTAATTGCTTTTAGATTATTTTTTGAAAGATAAGCTAAAAGTATTTTACCTAAAGATGTAGAATATACAGGTACTCTTTTTCCTATTTTGGATACCATCCTAATAGTTTGATTGGGTTCTTCTTTGGCCAAGTAAAGAACTTCTCCTTGTTCAAGAATACCAAGATGAACTATTTCATTGCATTTACTTACTAACTCTTTTAAAAAAGGTGTAGCCTCCTCTACTAAGTCTATTTTATAAAATTTAGCCATTCCTAATTCTATTAGCTTTAGCCCGAGCTGGTATTTTTGATTTTGAGAATCTTGCTCTACATATCCTCTATTTTTTAATGTATTTAATATCCTATGGACGGTACTGGGATACATTCCTAATTTATTACTAATTTCCGTTATACTCATTAAAGAATTTTTTTTAAGTAGGACTTCCAAAATAGAAAGACTTTTATCTAATACTTTTACAGGATAATTGGGAATTGTATTCTTCACTTTCATACTACTTTCATACTACTTTCATTTAATTTATTTACATGTCTATATTTCTTTAATCAAAAATTATATTTTTTAAAAAATATAATCAATGTCTTGGCCAATTTATACAAATAGTTAACAATTCTACCTTTGCACCCTACCGGATATTGATCCTTCGGTAAGACTTTTCACTTCTTCGATTGAAAGCAAAGGTAAATCACCGGGAATGGAATGTGTAAGACAGGAAGCTGCTATAGCAAATTCGAGGGCTTCCTTGTCACTTTGTAAATTGTTTAAACCGTAGATTAAACCTGCAGCAAAAGCATCTCCACCCCCTACCCTATCTACTATATTGTGAATTTCATACTTCTTTGATATGAGAAACTCTTTACGGTTGTTTAATACAGCTAACCAGCTGTTATAATTAGCAGAATGACTTTCCCTTAGGGTTATGGCAATTTTCTTGATATTTGGGTATTGACGAAGAATTTTATTCGTTAATTCTTTATACTTATTTATTTGTAGTTTTCCAGATTCTACATCTATATCCACTTTGATGCCGAGAGATTTTTGACAGTCTTCTTCATTGCCTATGGCAATATCAATATGTTTAACCAATTCGGTCATCACCTCAGGAGCAGACTTCCCATATTTCCATAATTTCCCCCGGTAGTTAAGATCACAGGAAACAGTGATTTCTTTTTCTCTGGATTTATTTACTGCTTCCAAGGAAATTTGGGATGCAGAAAGTGAAATTGCGGGGGTAATACCGGATATGTGAAACCAGTTTGCTCCAGCAAGCACTTTATCCCAGATAATGTCACCGGGTTTTGCATCTGCGATAGAGGAATGAGTACGGTCATAGATAACCTTGGAAGGTCTTTGATTGGCTCCGGCTTCTAAAAAGTAGATACCCAACCTGTTTCCTTTTCTTACAATAAGTGAAGTATCGACACCTTGTTTTTTTAATTCTCCGATACAGGAATCTCCGATTATGTTATCGGGAATTATAGAAACATAGGATGTATTCAGATTAAACCGAGCAAGTCCTACAGCCACATTTGCCTCTCCTCCTCCAAAGGTAGCTTCCAAGAGAGGACTCTGAAAAAACCTTTCCAGATTAGGTGATTTAAGCCTCAACATTATTTCACCAAAAGTAATATATTTTTTCATTATGTCCTCCTATAAAAGCTATTTTTGTAAAAGGTGAATGGCAAATCCCGACACTTCTTTATATAGATAAATATTTTTAAGTTTACCATCACTTTCTTTGGCAGTTCCGGAAAGTACTGAGATACCCTTTTTTTTAAATAGGCAATTGCTCTATTTGTATTATTGGTAGTTAAGGCAATATGTCCATGTTTTCCCAGGCATTTGCTTTTGGTCACCTCAAAGTACATTCTTGCAAAGATATAATTCGATCCCTCTTTTAAGGGAAAATCAAAGAGATACAAAAGTAGGTTTGCAGAATAAAGGGCTCTATCTATATTTTTTCATTTATTCCCAAATGGACGAATTCAAAACCAAGCACATATGAAATTGCTTCCTTGGAAAGTCTGGTAATCTAGGTAATGGGAAGATCACCATCAATAAGCGCTTTTCACAGAAGAAGTGCGTTTTCAGCTTTTTCGATTTTAACTACCGGAACAATTCCAATTTCTCCGATTCTCTCAACAATTTTATTTATGCAAAACCTCTTTTTATAATTTCTTCAATTATCATTATTGTTAAATAGATGATTTTCTATCAAAATTAGTAACATAATTGTATTTTATGATTACTTATTTCTTACATGTTAATATTTTCGGTTATAAAATTTAAATTATTAAACATAAATCGGCATTAAACTGACGGTTAACCTTAAATAATAAAGGCTCTTACGGCAAGAACTGATAATTTATTAAGCTTTTCCGATTACATGCCTTATACTTATCATGTAAAAACATTAAAATATTTTAGCATTTAGTTGGTTATAATATTTTATCCAATATTTTTTAATATATATTATAACTGTCAAATAATTTATTGCATTTGTCTATTTATGTTTTTTTTAACTAGAGATAAAGTATCTTTAAATTGATATTTTATTAAAAGCCAACCTAATATTACTTGCTTCTCTATTAAGTAAAAGTATTTTAAAGTGGATCAGATTTGTTAAAACTTTTATAAATAAAAATAAATTCTATTTTTTTTATCTAGTATATTCTACATACTAGAATACAATTCTTTTTTTTAAATTTATTAAATACATTTATTAAATACTACACTAAATTCAAATATCCTTCTTTTTATTGAAAATATTTCATATGTAACGAATTTATTTTTAATTTTCCTAATAAATACGATAAAATAATTTTATCAATTAAAATTATTTTCATTAGAAAGATAAATGAAATAGAGATTAAAGAAATCTTTCATGTCGACATTACTGTCAATAATTTTGAAAAACAGTTAAATTACAGTGATATTTTAAGATTGAAAATGATCGAACCACTAATGATACCTAATGTTGAAAATAGAAATAGAAAAGTAGTAAGATAAAAGAAGACAAAAATGTCAGATTAATAAATTAGTGTACATGGATTCATGAAAGTAACGGACATTCTTTATGGAGACAACATCTTAATTGGAGGATTGTTCTATGTTTAGACCCCTAATACTTTTTTATTCACAATGCAGTTTTTCCTGTTTTGTATTAGTAATGTGTCGTACAGCCTTTTATCGAAAATTCAGCTATTTTTATCTCCCTACCGATAAAAAACTAGTTCTTGTTAAAGCAGAGAATATAAAAAAATAACGGAATAATATCCGACTGTTATTTTTTCTTAAAAAATGGATAAAGGTCGTGTTAGAGGGAGTCGAGTAAAATACCTGGAGTTAGTAATTGAATTATTTTAAGTCAACCTGAAAAGTTTTTATTCTTTTACTTCTCGTTGAGAAATAAGCATGATAAAAAGAAAATTAATTACCTTTTCTTAAATACAAATTTAAAGAATTTTACTATTGGTCCGCTAAAAAAAGTGAGAATGATTAAAATTGCCAAGACAGCGCTGATGGGATTTGTTATAAATGGGATATAATTTCCACCGGTCTTTATTAATCCAACACGTAAATTATCCTCTATCATGGGTCCAAGAATTATACCAAGTATCATTGGAGCAAGTGGGATTTTTAATATTTCAAATACATATCCGACTATACCAAAAAATAACATGACATAGATATCAAAAAAGCTATTTCGAATAGCGTAAGAACCAATAACTGAAAATATTATTACTCCCACCATGACCACATTTCGGGGTAATTTCAAAATGATACTATATGATTTAATTCCCAATAATCCCACAATAACTAAAAAGAATTGCGAGATGATAGCAATGCTAAAAAGCCCTTTGATAAGATCCGGACTTTGTTGAAAAATTAGCGGGCCTGGTCTCAAACCATACATCAACATTGCCCCTAATACAATGGCAGTAATTGAATCACCTGGAACTCCGAAAACTAATGCAGGTATCCAGGTGCCTCCTAAAGCTGCGTTATTTGCACTAGTGGGAGCAATGACACCATCAATACTTCCGGTACCGAATACTTCAGAATTTTTAGAAGTCTTTTTTGAAACTCCATAGGCTACCCAGGCAGCTATATCAGCCCCAGCTCCAGGGAGAGCCCCTACACAAGTTCCGATAATAGCGGATTTAAATAAAGTCCATTTTTTCTTCCAAACAATAAGAAAGCTTTCAACTAAAGATATTTTTACTTTATCATGCAGGGTTCTTTCCATTAAGCTTTCTTTATTCCTGACATTCTTAAGAACCTCTGATATGCCAAACAATCCGATCATAGCAGGGATAAAACCGATTCCACCCATAAGTTCTACATTCCCGAAAGTAAATCTGGGAAATCCTGTAGTAATATCAATTCCGGCAGTAGAAACAAGTAAACCTAAAACTGCAGATATAAGTCCATGAACGATATTTCCTCTACCAAGTACTGCGCTCATACTAAGCCCAAAGATACCAAGCCAAAAATATTGAAAATTTGAAAACTTTAAGGCAACTTTTGCTAAGGGGGGAGCAACTATTATCAGAAGTATTACCCCAATTAGACCACCCAATGCGGAACAAATTAGATCAATGGTTAAAGCCAGGGAACCTTTCCCCTTTTTGGATAACTCGAAACCATCAAGCACTGCTGCACCGGAGGCAGGAGTGCCCGGAATCCTTAAAAACGTTGCAGGTATATCCCCGGCAAATATGGAAGTAAAACTTACTCCAAGGATCATAGCTAAGCCTGTTAAAGGTTCCATGTAGTAAGTTAGAGGAACGATTAAGGCAACTGCCATAGTAGCAGTTAATCCAGGAGTAGCACCTACTAATATTCCGATGACCATCGATAAAATCCAGGGTACAAAAATATTTAAATGAAAAACACTAAATACTGCATTCATTTGCTCTCCTTAAAAACCAAAGTTTAGTAAGCCTACCGGTAATTGAACTCTAAAAATAGTTCCAAACAATACGAATATAATCATAACCAGAAATATTGAGTATAATATTCCACGCAACCATCCAGTCTTTAAGCGAATCATAAAAATAGAAGCAAGTAAAAAAGTAGATACTATAAAACCTAACCATTTTAGGATAAACACATACAATATTAATCCCAAAGTAATGATTAAAATATTTTGATTGCCCCAATTATTTATAAACGAAATGAAAGACTCCCCGTTTTTTTCAAGGGGCATATATTTTAATGTAGATAATATTTCATTTATTCCACATCCCAGAAGGATGATAGATAAAATTACTGGAAAAAAATTAGGACCAGGTAATTTCTTGCCAGCCAAAATAAAAGGAGGAAACTTCATGGATTCATATATCACAAAAAATGAAATCCCTATCAATATAATTCCAAACCAGATATTTACTTTATTTTTTGTCTTCATTATTTCCTCAATTCAAATTATCCTCTTCCCTTTTTTTTAGGGAAGAGGATAATATTACCATTTTTACTTTTGTCTTTATTTTACATATCCACCAAGACGTAACACTTTTTCCCAGGTTGAATTCTGTTCTTTTGCAAAATTATAAAATTCTTCAGAATTTCTAATTTTAATTCCGAATCCATTCTTAGCCATAAAATCTTTATATTTATCGGAATTAGCAATTTTTGACAATTTTTCATAGAGAGAGTCTATGATTTCTTTTGGCGTGCCTTTTGGCACTGCTATCCCTCTCCATGTTCCGGATGACCAATTAATCCCCATTTCCTTAAGTGTGGGTACATCAGGAATTCTTGCAGCTCTTTCATCAGCCATTAATGCTAAAGCTTTAAATTCTCCTGAATCTAATTGTGCAGATGCTTCAGGAGCACTGCATGTGATTACATCGACATGACCACCGAGCAATTCTACTATAGATGGAGCGGCGCCTTTTGTCGGAATCCAGAGCGCATAATCTGTTGGAATACCAACTTTATCAAATAAGCCTATTCTTGAAAGATCCCAAATCGTCCCGGCACCACTTCCGGAAAATTTATACTGTCCTGGATTCATGGCAACATCAACTAACATCTCCGTTACGGAATTCCAGGGGGAATCAGCTCGTACAATGACACTTGAAGGATCTTGGTTCATCTGAATAACATAATCCATATTTTCATAGGTTAGATCAGTTAAGCCCATCCAATGCATCGTTGCAATTTCAAGAGTTACAAGGGTCAGAGTATAACCATCAGGATTGGCATAGGCTCCTGCTCCATGTCCCACAGCTCCCCCTCCGCCGGTTTTATTTACAACTACAAATGGCTGGCCGTATTCGTTTTCCAGTTCAACTGCTAGGAAACGGGCAACTCTATCTGTTCCTCCTCCTGCTCCCCAGGGACACACAATAGTAACACTTTTTGTTGGATAGGCAGCAAAAACATTCATTGCAGTTAAAAGAAATACAAATATTGCACAGATAACTATTAATTTTTTCATCTTTATCATCCTCCTTAATAATATTATTGACTTAATCAAATCTATCAAGCCACAAGATAGAATTTTAAAAAATATTATACTTATTCATCACCTTCCTCTCTTTTTGTGAATTTCAATTTTCTGAGGGGATAATATTAGGGCAATTAATATTTTTACCTGGAATATCTAATTGACTATAAATTAAATACCCCATGATCTATATCAATCTTTTTACGGTTTACTAAATAATATTTTTATAAGAAAAAAAATAAGATAACTATCATTTACTATGTTCGTTGAAATATAATCATACTGTATAAGCGAGTGATTAGAAAAATGAATAGAGTAATCACCACTTACAGGAACATATCAACAACATATTTTCGATTTATATTGGTTTTATGGTTGAACTTAATAAGATTTAGATTGTTGTAAGACCTGCTATTAAAATATAGATTATATATTTTAGATGATATCATTATTTAATCGGATAAATCCACATTTTATTAAAAATAAGTTTCATATAATGAAGTTAATTAAATGAAAATATTGTGAATTAATGTAGAAACATCCTGTAAGCAAAATCGTGTATATCTATTTATACATATTTTATAATATCCGTAGTATTATTTCCACTTTATTTGTTCTATCATATTTCTAAAAGTTTTAATCTTTAATATAAAATAAGATGATATGATTTAGCAAGTTAAAATAGAATTTGTGATAAGTTGAAAAAAATGGAAATCAAAAGAATCTTTCATGTCGGTATCACGATCAATACTTTAGAGAAAACAATTAAGTTTTTCCGTGATATTCTAGAATTGAAAATGATAGAACCACCATCGAAGCCTAGTGCAGAAAAAAATAATGGTAAAGCAGTAGGAGTAAAAGGCACAGTGACCAGGATGTGTTTATTTGAAATTATCAAAGGACATGTTATTGAATTCCTGGAATACAAGCCAAAATTATCCATTAAAAAACCCATGTTCGTGAATGTACTTAAAGCAAACCATGTTTGCTTTAATCACGGGCAATATCGATACTTATGTTGAAAATCTAAAAAAGCATCATATTGAATTTTTATATGAACCTTCAGTTATTTCTTTATCCTCATCCGTCTCTGGGTGCTCCGCAGATAAGCTGGCAGGCAACTAAAATTTAGAAAAGTGATAAATGAAAAGCCCTTTGACCATAAATCAATGGGCTTTTTCTTTTTATATAAATATTTAACAATGTCTAAATCAAATAATCGACTGATTTTTTTATTTTTTCATCCCCTCTTATCTTTTTCCACAATAACATCAATGAAAAAGTCTAATAGTTTTAAGTATTTCAATCATTTTATTTTACTGCATTTTACGGGAGATGATGACAAAGACTTGTTCTATTTCTATTCAATCCCAAATTGATTTGCTATCAGTCCGATATGTTATTCATTATTGTAAATATAATTTTTTGCGAGTTCTTTTGCTTTTTGTATTCCTTCATCTGTCAGATAAACAGATTTTGCTTTTTTACTACTATTTAAATAGCCCTCTTCACCTAATTCATCAAGTACCTCAAAGAGATATCCTTTCCAGCTCCTTTGGACTTTGGCAATTCCGGAATCTTCCTGCCAAGATGTGAGAAATAGTAAAACTAAAGTTAATTCCTTGATGGTTTTATCCATTTTTAATTCACTTCCTTTTTGTTTTTTATTTCATCTTTCCAGAATCTACATCATTTTAAAAATAATCAAATCAACATTCTTGAATTATCAGGGAATACCATGTTTTACTTACATGCATTTATAAATTATTGACTCCATATTTGGTATTATTTTAGATTAATTACCATATTTGAATGCAAAATATTCAATGATGATACCGTATACAATACCTGCTATAAAACTTACTATGTCATTAAAGCCTGTAGAAAGATAAAAAGCAAATGAAACAATTAAACCAAAAAAAGCTCCTCTGATAAGCATCTTCGGCCATCCAATAATTTTCCCGGATAATCCGATGACCAAACCCATGACCAATCGATTGTACCATAAAGCAAATAAAAAGGTTGCATCAACCTGGAGCCCGGACCTTACCCAAGCACCAATAATACAAATCATGCCTAAAACAGCTCCGGAAACAATACTTATTTTCATTCTTTTTGTGAACATATTTACCAACTCCTAATTTAACATATTATGAATCCAATTTAAAAAATTTGTTGAATAACCCAATGTTGACGTCGGGCAGACATCGATACAATGTCCACAACCGACACATCGCAAGTCAGTTACTGCTTTTCCTATTTTAGCCATGTTTTTAATATCAATGGCCATAGGGCAAGCTAAATTGCATCGATTGCACTGAATGCAATTTGTACGATTCGTCACGATATTTTGCCCAGCCCATCTTGACAATAATGCCAATACTGTGCCTAAGGGGCAATAATAACAATAACCCCTTCCTACAAAAGCTATCCAGAAAAACATCATCATGAGTAATTCAGCGCTAAGGTATTTATAGTTTTCAATTCTGCTAATTAACTGTGGGTGGACGAAAATCTGTATTCCGGATAAAAAGAGAATCCACCACAAGGTAAAAAGCAACGATAATAAAAGAAAGAACCACCTTAATATGGTAAAAATATTCAGCATGCCTTTTGTCATACCCTTCTTTTTCCCTATCAACGGAAATGCCGGAGCAAAGACTTCAGAGGCGAATCCGTTGAAAAGACATAGTGTCGAGCATTGCCATCTTCTACCAAAAAGTAAGGTTCCTCCTATCACAATCACACTGACGCAAACATAAAATATCAAAGCAGCTGATATACCTGCAGTACCCCATAAGGGAAATTGTTTCAGATAGATGGAAGATTCAGGATATAAAAACTGTAAAGGTGTGGTCGTCCAGGGAAGAGGCATGGCAAAAAAGTATATTTCATGGTTATGAAGGAAAAACGGGGCACCAATATGGACGACCAAAGCTGCTATAATAAATCCTGCCAGGTTTCTTTTTCTCATGATTGAACGTTGGGATGCACCGATGATTTTGAGTGTAAGATAACTTCCCAGGATGATAAACAGGGTTTTAATCCAATTTTCATAAAATTGCCAAAGCCAGGTGATAAACGCAGCTACTGAAACAGGGGCTTTACTGGCATAGCCATAATTTAATCCTGCCAAAACAATTGCTGCGAGAATGTACGCTCCCAACATGGTTTTCAGGATATTAAGTTCCATCAATTTCTTTTTAACTGTCATCAGCCGGTTCCTTTTGGGGAATATAAAGTCAGGTTCAGATGACCTTGCAAATGTCCGGTTATATGAACCCAATTAATACTGATAGAATTGTTGAATCATCTTTGTATGATTAAAACGGAATATTCTTTGACTTATTTCGGAGGATGACTTTCATACCTTCTCTGGTGCTTAATGGAGAAAGCTCATGTTCTTCGATAAATTTTGTTACGATTTTCGGATTGATTTTGGAATATTCTCTGAGGGACCAACCGATGGCTTTTTGAATAAAAAATTCATTGATACCTTTTAATCGTTCAATTAAATCAAATAAAAGTTGGATATCAGTATCTTTTTTGTACCCCAATTGGTGCAGCAAGGTGGTTCGTTGAAGCCAAATATTATCTGAATGAATCCATTGATCGATGATTTCTTCCCTGGTATCGGGAAAGAAATGAAAGTATTCGCCGATTAGAGTTTTGGCAATACCATCTACCGTATCCCACCAGGACTTGTGGGTAATCATGTAGAACAGCAGTTGAATGATATCCTGTGTGAACATTTTCTTACATCTTTCTAGTAGTTCAACGGCGAAATACTGGTATTCCCTTTCAGGCAGCTGCCATAGTTTCCTTATAACGATTTTCGCCTGTTCATAGTCAGGCTGATTTTGGGAAGTTAACAGATGGGCGCTTATTTCTCTCCTTAAGGGTGCTTTTATGCCGAAAAAATCAAATTGATTCTGCATATACTGTTTCATTTGCAAAGCTTGACCGTTATCAGCATGATCTTTAAAAATACCGGTCACTTCTTTAATATATATTTCTGCTGAATTGGAATTTTTCACCCTTTATTGCCCCTATCATAAATAGATGTTAATTCAAAAAATAATTTGTTGGAATTTTCATTATAGATTTAACATTATCATAACATATTTTCGAAAATTATTTAATTCTGATATGAGAATGGTATTATTTTACAAAAGCCAAATTATTTGTTGGATTGCAAGAACTGAATCCTGGTTTTATGATTCAATGAATTGGTGGTTTTTTCAATTCTTTTTTTCATAGTTACATATAACATAGGGAGCATAAGGTAGCACTGCTATTCTTGAAGAATGACCTTTTTTCTTGAGCGCATATTTAAGTGAATCATCAATATTTTCAAAATACATGATATTCATATCTTGAAAATATTGGGCATTTTCTTTCCCGGAAATAACTATGATTTCATATTTTAATGCTCCTTCTAGAAAAATATGCAAAGCCGGACGGTCACTAAATGAAAATAGCTTCGATTTTTTTACCTTTTCCCACAGTAAGGATATATTATTTACATTATGTTTTAATTCTGTATAAAAATTTCCGGAACTTATTCCTTCAAAAGCTCTACCTGCAACGATGATGATTCCATTTTTTTCAATAAAAGGAAATTCTGACCTGTAAGGTGCGCTTAATGAATTCAACATCTGATAAAAATTGATATCTATGGGATGCGGTGTACCGCATATGCAAATATCTGCTTTATGGATGACAGTTTTTTTAGCAATTTTATCTAAATATTCAACTCCTTTACAGTGAGCTTCAATATAATCCCCGCTAAATACCTTTCCGTAATTTCCTAAATGATCGGATACTAAATTCACCATGAATGTAGGACCGATTTTATTCAATCCTTCATTGATATCCTCTCGAATAGGATTTCCTTTAATAATTCCTAAACGGGATTTAGGATGACCGGTTGACCTGAAACTGTGATTTGATAATATTGTTTCTATACCACATACTCCAGGTAATATTGCTTTTCCTCCACCGGTATACCCCGCTTGATTGTGCGGTTTAATAAGACCAATCAATATCCTTAAATCCGATTGATATACTTCGCGATTAAGAGACACAGGTGTCCCAAATGTTGTCTCGCCCATATATACCAAATCATCTTTTGCTCTGGCATCATGATTGACTACCCGATAGTGGTTGAATATTTCTTTCCCTAGAATGGAAATCATTTCTTCTTTATTTAATTTTCTATGCCCACCTAAGGCGATTATTATGGATATACTACTATCAGGTATTCTGCTGTTTTTTAAAATTTCCAATATGGGTTCGATGATTTTTTTTGTGGGTGTTGGCCTGGTATTATCGTCCACGATAAATACAATTTTCGATTTAGGATTGACCAGCGTAGAGAAGGATTCGCTTCCATATGGATTTTTTAATGACTGGATGATCTCCCGATTCAAATTTTTTATGGGGGTGATTACTTCAGGTATAATAACATCGACCGGGTTATTTTCCGAAAGTGTAAATCCTATTAAATCTTGTCCGTAAGCCATTAAATATTTTTTCATTTATTTATTTTCTCCGATTATAATAGGTTGAAAACTGCCGGCAACCAAAGGCTAATGCTCGGGATATAGGTAATGATGATTAATACAACTATGTCGATAAATATGAATGGAATAATATTCCTAATCAGGGAACTAAATGCAACTTTTCCCAATGCCTGGGCAGTATATAGAGTCATGCCGAAGGGTGGACTGATCTGTCCTATCATCAGGTTTACAATCATAATGACTCCAAAATGAACCGGATGAACACCAATTCCTTTAGCAATAGGCAGAAATAAGGGAATTAAAATAACGATAGATGGTGCAGTGTCCATCCACATTCCCCAAAATAAAATGATTAGATTGATCAAGAAAAGAATGACATATTGATTGGATGAAATACTGAATAAATAACCTGAGATGATATTCGGAACATTTTCAATGGCTATGATCCAGGAAAAAACTGTAGCAAAACCAATTATGATAAATAATTTTGCGGTGGTTTTGAGAGTTGATGTTAAGGCATCTATAAATTTTCTCATATTTAAATCTCTGGTAAATGATGTAAGAATGATAACATAGATCACTGCGACCGCAGCAGCTTCTGTGGGTGTGAAAATGCCACCAACGATTCCGCCCAGGATGATGACAATGGTAAAAATAGCAGGAATTGCTGATAATAAAATAATGAACATATTCTTTAAAGTATATGTATTGCTATCTATCGGATAATTTCTTTTTATCGATATAATATAAACCACCAACATGGCTCCCAAACCGACCATTATTCCCGGAATTGCACTTCCGATAAATAAAGAACCAGTAGATATCCCCGTAACCGAAGCAATCAGTACTGCCGGAATGCTCGGGGGAATGATGGGTCCCTGTAGTGCGGAAGCAGCAGTCACCGCAGTGCTGAATTCTTTATCATATCCATGCTTGGTCATCATATCAATTTCTATCGGTCCAAGTGCAGCTACATCTGCAAGAGCGGAACCGGTCAAACCGCCGAAGAGCATACTGGCAAGTACATTCGCATAACCTAATCCGCCCCTGAATCTTCCCACAAATACATTGGCAAATTTTAAAATATTTTCCGAGACACTCCCTTTATTTATGATCTCTCCGGCCAATATAAACAGGGGTACAGCCAATAGAACAAAGCTATTCATACCGGAAAAGCTTCGGTGTGCAATGATGTATAATGCCGAATAATTCCCTGAAATAATAAAATATAAAACCGATGAGATCCCCAAAACAAAGGCAATAGGCATTCCTAAAAATAGAAAGAAAAAAAATGAGATTAAAACAGGCACAATATATGGCATGATAAACCTATTTCCTCCTTTTCATGAAATATCTTTTATAAAAATTGTTGATTGCCTGAATCAACATGAAAATACTGCCCAAGGGAATCGCAAGATACGGAACCGACATACTGATTTGTGAAGCCGGAGCTTTTGCTTCCAATCCAACCTTTACCAGAATGATTCCCTCGTAGCTTAAAACAAATAAAAAGGCGATTATCAGGAAGGAAATCAACCATTCGATATAATATTTGAATCTATTTGAAAACTTGTTTATAAATATATCTATTCTCATGTGGGCTTCTTCTTTTAAAACAATGCTCGCTCCCAAAAATGCAACATACACAAACGAGAAAGTGGTAATTTCTTCAATCCATCTGAAGCCAAAATTAAAGACATATCGCAAAATAACTTCGAGAAAAATTAAAATCAATCCTAAGAAAATAAAAAAATTCCCACTATATATGCTAATACTATTAATATTTTTTGCTAATTTTTCAAATAATTTCATGACACATATCCTCTATATAAGCGAAAAGCCGGACATAAGAAAAATCTATACAAAGCTATGATATTTTTGTGGGGAAACCCGTATATCTACAAAAAATATTTACGGGTTTCCCCTTTTTTCAACATTTAATAGTTACTAAATGTTATCTTGCTCATTTTGACTAATTTATTTTGATTCTACCTCTTTAACCTTCTCTAATAATTCATCCAGAAGTTCTGGCCTGCTTATTTGAGATTTTATGTATTCAATAACCGGTCCCTGTGTAGCTTCTTTGAAAGCCATTTTTTCTTCTGCAGTCAAGTAGGTAACTTCCATCTTTTCCTGCAATACTTCCAATCCTTTACCTTCCAGGATTTCGTTCATTCCCCTGTGAGCCAGAGCCATCATTTGAGCAGCCTGCAATATTGCTTTCTGGTTGCTTTCAGATTGTGCCTTAAACCATTTGTCATTGATTACAAAAGCATCAAGCAGGGTAATATGTCCGTCTAAGGTTAAGTATTTTTGTACTTCATAAAACTTCATATAGTTGATGTTTGATACCGGATTTTCTTCTCCGTCTACGACTCCAGTCTGCAATGCTGTATAAAGTTCAAGCCAGGGTACAGGGATTGGAGAGCCTCCCAGTGCTTTCACCATTTCCATATGAGCAGGAACTTCCATTGTTCTTATTTTTAAACCTCTTATATCATCCGGGGATTTAATCGGAGTCTCGTTATTGGTAAAATGTCTCATTCCTTCAATGCCAAGATTCAATAAGAGTAAGCCGGTGTTTTCCGCAAGATCCTCAGTTATTCCTTTCATAAAATCAGAACTCGGGTTTAATACTTCCCAGGCAACTGCATTATTATTAAACAGATATGGAACATCGAATATATAGAAATCCGGGTAATATCTTCCTGCAATCAAGCCGCTTGGAATACTCATACAGCCTTGAATGACTCCTTCTTTTACTTGTTCCAAGGTAGATTTTGCATCTCCCAGCTGTCCAGCCGGGTATAGTTGAACTTCAATTGAACCACCGGTATATTCCTCTACGGTTTTCTTAAATACATACATTCCTGCCGAAACCATATGTTCAAATGGATCTGCACTTTCAGACCAGGCAATTTTCATGGTTGAAGACTGTGCCATGGTGAACTGAACCGAGACCACCAACAACATGATAACCAATACGCTTAAAGCAAACTTTTTCATTATTTTTCTCCTTCTTATATTTACTAATAGATTTTCTAGATTATTTAAAAGATAGTTTTATTCCATTCACCCCCTTAAAGAGTTATTTGTATTCACCTTCCTTAAAATATTAACAAATAAATCAAGTTGTAAATTCATTTTTTATGCAAGAAAAATACATTCAGTCTAATACTTCCCGATTTACACAATAATCAGGATTTTTAAGAATCAATCCTTTTTTGACCTGCTCTGCCACTTTCCTCTGCAGTTCTTTAATTGAATCAACCGAATACCAACCCATATGCGGAGTTATCACTACATTACCAAATTCTAAAATCGGATTATCCATCATGATTTCTTCCCTTGACAAAACATCCAGGCCTACTCCGGAAAATTTATTTTCTTTTAGGGCATCAAGTAGATCCGATTCATTAACCAAGTCACCTCGAGATGTATTGATTAAATACACACCCTTTTTCATTAGCTTGATGGTGTCTTTATCTATCAGATGTTTTGTATCTTTTGTAGCAGGCGCATGAATGGATATTACATTTGAATTTTCCAACAGATAGTTTAAAGAAGTAAATTTATAGTTGGGAAATTTCTGAATATCCTTAAAATACGGGTCGTAAATAAAAATATTTTTAAATCCTAATATATTTGCTTTTTTTGCAAACTCACGGGCTATTCTACCAAAAGCAATAATACCCAAATTCATATTTGACAATCGGTAAAGCGGTTTGGTATTTTGATAGCTCCAATGACCCTTCCTGACTTCCATGTCAGCAATCGTCAATTTTTTCAAAATAACTAACATCAGGGTTAGAGCCTGATTGGATACTTCTTCAATACAATAGTCGGGAACATTGGCAACCATTATTTTTTTTCTCGTAGCTTCATTGATATCAATATTATCCAAACCAATTGCATAGCGAACAATAATCTTACATTGATTTAAATTATCAATGATATTTTTGGTAATCGGAACAAACTGCGTAATGATTGCATCTGCATTTTTTGTATATTTGATAACATCTTCTTCGCTTTTACATTTTCCTTTACAGTCAATTATTTCAATTCCGGAGTCTTTAAAAACTTTTCTTTCTTCGTCTAAATTTGGATAATAATAATCTGTAACAACAACTTTATAACCCATTATTATTTTACCTCCTTAAATAACCTGCTTTTTTCGCGATAACAATGGCTCCCTGAATGCTTAATTGATCAATCTCTTCTTTGTTGGATATTATTTTTATCTCGTTTTCTGCCTTATGATATTCTTTTAACATATAAGACAAGATATGACACCTTATTTTGTGGCCAATCAATAAATAACTACTATCTGTTAATGATATATTCAATAATTTAAAGTCATGTAATACTTTTAAATCATCTACACAAATGGCGGAATTCACAAATAATTCCCTTTCATACCATTTTGTATGCAACAATACTTCCATAAATCTTGGCATAATCAAAGAGCGTAAGAAGCCGGCATTTTGAACAGAATCATAAGCAGTACGGATAATATCAACATCAAAAAAATCAGGATGATTATTCGGTTCGTTTCCTGTAATCGATTTTCCAACATTGGTTTCTTTTTTAAGGGCTTCATAAATCTGACCACTCATATTGGTTAAGGAGCCGCAAATCTGTCTTTTTTTATTGATGTATATATATTTCGTATGGGAGCTTAAAATTACGACAGTTAAGGGAAGTGAGATGTTCGGATAGAGTTCGAGTAATCCTGCTATTTGTGCTTCTTCCCCTCTCATAAAATCAATTTTGCGGATATCTTTATAAGTTGTATCTTTCGGAAAATAATTTTTGATTCCTCTGATGAAATATACCGGTATATCTATGGGAAAAATGTTTAAATCACGGACGACCTTGATATTATCTGCTAGATCTTTAATCGTCACCGGTGCCCAAAGATGAGGTATTTCAATTAACCCAATCTCAGAAGTAATCATTCCTGAGGTTATAGCAAATTTTACCTCATCAAGTCGAAGTTTTGCTTTATTTACTATTCTTAGAAAAAGTTCTTTTATTCCGGATTTGAGAATATCCTTTGATCCGGAAATTGCCGTGTCTCTGACTCCAATTTTTTTAGTCTCTTTTTTTATAATTTTATAATTTTCATCCAATAAATATATGCGTGTGTTGGTTGTTCCACAATCAATGACTGCAAAATACATATTTAGATTTCTCCTAATTCGACTAAACGTTTTTTTATGGCTTCTTTTTCGCCTTCACTAGCCGGCACAAAGGGTGAGCGAGGATAGGTCTTTACAATCCCGCGAATCTCTAGCATGGCATAAATGGCTAATTGGGTCGATTTTGCGAGATACATGATATCTCTTAGTTCATTGACAACGAATTGAGTTTTGCGGCAGGCCTCAAAATCATCATTGATGCCTTCCTGGTACATCTTTTGACATATCTCCGGCAAGGCATTACCTAAACCCGGAATAAAGGCTTCACAGCCTAATGCTCTTGCGGAAAGCCACATGGCCTCGGTTCCCAGAGCAATATCAAAATTATCATCGGCCAATTGACGCATATAGGTGGCAAAGGTTAGGATATCAAAAGTAGCATCCTTGACACCATGGATTCCCATCTTTTTTAACTTTTGCATAGTACTAAAGGGAATTCCGTATCCGGAAAATTTCGGGTTATGGTAGACATAGATGGGGAAATCAGATTTTACCGCCTTTAACATGGAACCATAAAACTCTAACAGGCTGTCCTCATTATGATGAAAATAGTAGGGTCCTACCGCAGAAGCAGCGGCACATCCGGCCTCTTCAGCATGTTGGGTCAATACTACGGTATCTTTGGTATTGGTTGTTCCTGTATGAGCTACAATGGGAATCTTGCCATCTACTACTTTAAGAGTTACTTCAGTTACTTTTTTTCTTTCTTCTACTGACATCATGGGGCCACAGCCGTAAGAACCACAGATATATAATCCGTCAACCCTATTTTTTAAAAAAGTAACTAACTTTTCTAAACTCTCAATATTTAAATTTCCCTCCTTGTCAAAGGGAGTAATCATTGGGGGCACAACGCCTTTTAATTTGAACATATCAATCCTCCTTGGTTTTTTAGCTCATAAAGTCAATTATTTTTGAATTTCTCTCTGATGAACTAAAATTATTGTATATTTCTTTTTAATAATTTCTCATTTGAGAAATCCATGACCAATTAGGTATAGCTCATAGTTGTTTAAGATTCAGTGAAACTTTTTTTATGCCTAATTTCCTTAAGAATATTAAATGATTATAAATGTTATTTACAATACACTATGTTTTATATAACATGCTTAATACATATTTTACAATATTAATACCTTTTTTTCCAATTTATTTCATTTTCTCAATAATTATTAATAGGAATCAAGTCTTGAAATAAAACATTTAATTCTTTTCTTTCATTTTTTATATTACTATACTGGTAGAATCATTATATATTGGGATGTTCGATGATTCTCTTATCTTAAGAAAAAACTAAAAAATAAGCTTGATTCTAAAATAAATGATGAATGACTATGAATTTTAACTATATTTTATTCTTTTCTATAAATTCTACCTCTCCCGATCCGTTCATGTAATGAATATAGAATATCTCTTGTTATGTGGATATAATTGCGCATGATATGCATAGAAAAAATTAAAAGCTCACCATTTTTAAACTGGCGAGCTTTTAAAAAAATATTTCAGTATTGTATGATTAAATATTTGTATATTTTTACTAAATATTAATTTTATTATATTAAATATCAGATATAAATCAACCAATATAACTATCATTAACGGTATTATTGAACTCGGAAGATTCAACAACATTTTCCATGCTACCGACGGTGATGGAAAAATCGCAATCAGGATTAAAACAACCGAAAGGAATTGCAAAGGATGTTGATTGGGTTGCTCCTAAAGGGATTGCTACAATTGCACTGAAAATTCCTGTACTCCGGCTGTTAAGAAAAATTGTACTCTTACCATTGATGATGGAGCATCCGCTTCGCCTTGATTTTTTACATAGACTATCAAATTATTTAAATCATTCATATTACAATAACCAGCCATTCCGGGGGGATTTGCAGGTACCAGGTCAGGCAAAGGAACGCTCGGAGTACAAGATACTGATACCATTACTGTCATTAGCAAGACAACAAATAAAAGTATATAAACTTAATCTTTCATATTAAATACACCTCTTTT
>Ga0272442_10000708_pt1 | contig 52176 bp, 50 predicted proteins | sample SSMForm2O_FD_200262 | JGI IMG/M metagenome (GOLD analysis project Ga0272442, IMG submission 200262) | Marine sediment archaeal communities from Little Sippewissett salt marsh, Falmouth, MA, United States - SSM-Form-2O | ecosystem: Environmental > Aquatic > Marine > Wetlands > Sediment ... | reverse complement strand
CAATGTGCTTTCGCAAGCTGGTCATCCGCAATTGCAATGGCTCGGTCTCCAAGAAGAGCGGGATGGTAAAAGGATATATAATGGGCGGCGAGGGGCGCGGTGATGGGAAGCCGCCACCCGCACCCCTCGCCTCAATAAATCGCGTTCTGGTAGAGGAGGACGCCCCAGAGGGCGCCGAGGGCCATGATCGCCGCCGCCGACCGCCGGAGGCCCAGGTCGTAGTAGGTGATCCCCACCGCCACCATGATGGCCACGTTCATCATCGCGGTCGTGGGCTCGATGGCGCCGCTCCGATTCACAAAGCCGCTCCAAACCTGGGGCAGGAGGGCAAATGCCCCCATCACCGACCCCAGGGTCAGCATAAGGTCGTGCCAAGTCAACTTCGTCTTCCTGTTTCCTGTTCTGACTCCAAAGCTGCTTCCTTTTCAGCTTTTATGGCTTAATCTGGCTGATAATCGTCTTATCATCCAGCATTTTGGATATAAAGATCTCCCCACATCTATATATCAGCTAGACGTCTTTTTCTATGGCGATTCAAAGGCGACTATGGCCATACCAGGAAATGAACCACATATAGCCTTTAAATGATTCAATCACAATTTGAATTGTGATCGAAGGTATTCTAACTTGCCTAACTGCAGTTCAATGGAGATAAATCTTTTGATCAAATCCTATATCCTAGATATACGATTATATTTGACTAATTTTGTAATTTCAGATGTATCTGTATATTTAACATCTACTATTACCCATTAAAAGATGATATAAAGCATAATATGCCTTATTCTTCTTATTAAGTTGATTTAATTCGGTAGAATACAAAAAAGATCGACATTGGGATGGCATCAAACCCAAATTACCGAATCAAAAATAGCAGGAAAAGAGCAGGATCATCTCTCAAGGCCTTCCGAGCAGGAGATCAACCCTTCACCCTCGACCCGCCCGGTGGCAGAAAGCTCACGATCTGATCGATGGAGGCGACGGACTTGAGGTACCTTCGATCCTCCTCCTTCTCGGCGAAGCTTCGATAGATCCTCTTCGCCAGGTCCTCGGGGCTATACTCGCCCGGCTCGATCTCGACGAAGGGGTCGGCCTTCGGCTTGATCGCCGAGATTGGGCCGCCGATTAGCTGGTCGCCCGCGATCCCCACGGCGACGCCGACGGGCACATCCCGGAAGTAGCGCCGCTCGCCCCGGATGACGAAGGCGCCCTTCTTGATGAACTCGCCGGGCTCCGGAGTCTTGGTGACCTGCTCTGCTGCCACCAGGTAGCAGTCTCCCTCAAAGAGCCCCGCCTTCCATACGCTGGAGTAGCTGACGGCGAACTGGGCCGCCTCCTCCAGGGTCGATTCGGGAACCTCCTCCCCCATTGTCTTGATGACTGTGAGGGGCGCACCGGGCGCGTCGGTGTGGAGGGCGAAGTCCCGCTTTTCGAGGTACTTGGCATAGATCTCCTCGTTGCTGGAGGCGTCCCTTCCCCCGATGACGAGAAAGCCATTTGAGGATTCAAACCAACGGAACCTCTCGTACCACCTAGGCTTTCTCCGCCTTGCGACCTTCCTGGTCTTCACCTTCTCGGGGGCGGCCCTCCTCGCGATGATTTTGATTGTATCCTCCAACGCCTTCTCCGCCCCCGCCCTCTTCTTCGTCTGCTCCTTGGCCCGGTCGTAGTACCTCTGGGCGTTCTGGGGGACGGTAAGGTTTGCGTTCAGCTCCAGCTCCGGTCCCTCCTCGTCGAGCCGGAGGGAAAGCTCTCCCTGGTAGTCGAGGGAGAGGATCTTCTCGGCGATGGGAAGCCCCGAGGTCTTGATCTTAGCCCATATCTCAGAGTAGGAATAACCTTTATCCAGGGCCCCGGATATGGCGGCGAGGATCGACTCCACCTCGCCGTACCGCTCGTAGATCTTCTCTCCCAGAGAGGCGTACTCTCGCTCCTTCTCCCGGAACTCCTGGATCGAACGCTCCTGCATCTCCTTTCTTCGCTCAAGTGCAGTCTTAGGCTTCGGCCCCTCCGCCTCCTCGGCGAAGAAGTACTCGTCCAAAGCCTTGCTGAAGCTCTCAAACTCCCGCCGGGCCAGGTCGCCGTAGACCTCCAGGGGTGCTGGCAAGACGTCGACCACCTCTTCGCCGTCGAGGACGAAGTGGGGGAAGGTCGTGGCCAGGCCGAAGACCTCGCCCAGGGCCCGATGGACCCGATCGATCTCCTCGCCGGTTAAGGAGTAAGCCGGCTCGGTCTTGTTCAGCCCCGCCCGCAGACAGACCTCCTCAGCATAGGTCCCGCCCATGTTCAGACCTCGGACGAGGGTTCTCACCAGCTCCGACTCCGACTGGGCCAGAAGGAGGGCGATGTCGTTTCTTGATACGGTCCGCGGGTCGAGCTGATCTTCCCGGTACTGGTACTTCTCGCCGGCGAGGAGCTTTCTGTCCCGGAAGGCCAGCGGCCGCAGCGGCAGAACGATCCTCCCATAATCGTCGAGGAGGAGGACGTTTCCCTTGGGGAAGATCTCTGCGATGAGCACGTACCGATCATCTCCCCGATCGATCACGATCTCCGCCACCCGATCGAAGCCGTGTTGGTGGACCTCAACCACCCGGCCGCCGGAAAGCCGGCTTCGGAGCATCGTCGGAAACTGGGGCGGCATCTTGGGAGCCTCTCGGGGCTTCTCGGTGAGGTGGATACGCCTTCCGGCTTCGAGGAGGAGGTCGAACTTTCCCTGCCCCGGGGACTGGAAGGAGATCACCACCCTGTCGGGGGCGAGCTGGTAGGCCTTGCCCACGAAGCCGCCGACCAGCTTCTCTCGCAGCTCCTCGACGACCGCCGCCACGTCCACGTTGCTCATCGCCTTCTTCATAATGGCCGAAAAAGGGCGATGGAGAGATAAATAGTTGCGGACGTCTCTTCAAAGGATGGTGAAAGACCGTCGCTACCTCGCAGACCTGATGCTGATGAGGCTCGCCAGATGGCTGAGGATGGCGGGCCAAGACGTCGCAAACCCGCCGGAGGGGGCCGACGACTACGACCTCATCGAGATCGCCTTGGCGGAGGAGAGGACGCTCCTGACCAGGGACAGGGCCCTCGCCCAAAGGTGCGAGAAGGCCGGTGCAGACTGCCTTCTCGTAATGTCCTCGGACCTGGACGAGCAACTGAGAGAGCTCGAGGATGCAGGGATATCCCTGGAGCTGAACCCAGAGAGATGCACCCTCTGTAACGGCCCCCTCGAAGAGGTGGGAGAATCGGAGAATATCGAAGATCCCGCCCGCCTGGAGGAGGGATCAACCCTCTGGAAGTGCCAGAACTGCGGCAAGATCTACTGGCAGGGCTCCCACTGGCGAGGGATCAGAGAGAGGCTGGAGAAGACGGGCAAGTGAGAGAGACGAGGGGAAGCCGAGAAGAGTTGGTGATGGGGGGCCTACTTTGGGCACAGGAGGGCGGATGGCGCCGAAGAGGCGGGCGAGGAGGACGCCATCCCGCTCGAAGATGGCTTCGCCCGCCGCGGTGGAGAAACGCGCGGACGTTGCAGTTCAGCGGACGGCGTATCGCCGTCCACCGAACCGGTTGTCAGCTGACCGTTTTTTTGCCGCCCTGTCAGAAGCCCGCGAAGACGTCTATGCCGCGATCAGGAGAGGTCGAAGCGGTCAAGGTTCATTACCTTGTTCCATACCGCTACAAAGTCGTGCAGGAACTTCTCCTGGGAATCCTCACATGCGTAGACTTCCGCCAAGGCCCGAAGTTGGGAGTTCGAACCGAAGATCAGGTCGACACAGGTGCCAGTCCACTTGAGCTCGCCGCTCTTGCGATCACTACCCTCGAAGACTCCATCATCTTTCGCGGTTGCCTTCCACGTCGTCTTCATGTCGAGCAGATTCACGAAGAAGTCATTGGTGAGCGTCTCTGGCCGCTTGGTGAAGACGCCGTGCTGAGACCCTCCGAAGTTGGCATTCAAGACGCGCATACCGCCAATGAGAATCGTCATTTCAGGAGCGGTCAGCGTCAGCAGTTGCGCACGATCAACCAGCAGTTCCTCTGCCGATACGGCATATTTGGTCTTGAGATAGTTTCGGAACCCGTCTGCAACAGGTTCCAGGACGGCGAATGACTCCACGTCGGTCTGCTCCTGCGACGCATCCGTGCGTCCCGGCGTAAAGGGAACGGTCAGATCGTGGCCGGCGTTCTTCGCAGATTGCTCGACACCTGCGCATCCTCCCAGGACGATCAGGTCGGCAAGCGTTACCATCTTCCCGCCAGACTGCGCGCTGTTGAACTCCTTTTTGATCCCCTCCAGCGTCTGCAGCACAGTCTTCAGTTGGGCCGGCTGGTTGACTATCCAATCCTTCTGCGGCGCAAGACGAATGCGCGCCCCGTTCGCACCGCCGCGCTTGTCGGAGCCGCGGAAGGTGGATGCCGACGCCCAGGCGGTCGAGACCAGTTCCGAGATCGAGAGACCCGAAGCGAGGATCCTGGCCTTGAGGTCGGCGATGTCTGCAGCATTGATCAGCTCATGATCGACTGCGGGCACCGGGTCCTGCCAGATCAGTTCCTCCGCCGGGACCTCCGGACCGAGATAGCGCGAGCGTGGGCCCATGTCACGATGGGTCAGCTTGAACCATGCCCGGGCGAAGGCGTCTGCGAACTTTTCGGGGTTCTGCAGGTAGGCCCTCGCGATCGGCTCGTAGATCGAATCGAAGCGAAGGGAGAGGTCCGCAGTGGTCATCATCGGTCGGTGCTTCTTTGAGGGGTCGTGGGCGTCGACCACCATGTCCTCTTCGGCCACGTCCTTGGCCAGCCACTGATGCGCTCCGGCCGGGCTCTTGACCCGCTCCCACTCGTATTTGAACAGCAAGTTCAGGTAGCCCATGTCCCACTTGGTCGGGTTCGAAGTCCAGGCGCCTTCCAGGCCGCTGCCGATCGTATCGCCGGCTTTGCCGCTGCCGAAGCTGCTCTTCCAGCCGAGTCCCTGTTCCTCGATGCCGGCGGCTTCGGGCTCAGGCCCCACATGGGTCGCAGGGCCGGCACCATGGCATTTGCCGAAGGTGTGCCCGCCAGCTACGAGCGCGACGGTCTCTTCATCGTTCATGGCCATACGGGCGAAGGTCTCTCGAACGTCAAGGCCGGAGGCGACCGGATCCGGGTTGCCGTTCGGACCTTCCGGGTTCACGTAGATCAGGCCCATCTGCACGGCGGCGAGCGGATTCTCGAGATCCCGTTCGCCGGAGTAGCGCTTGTCGCCGAGCCACTCGGTCTCAGAGCCCCAATAAATGTCCTCTTCCGGTTCCCAGACGTCCTCGCGCCCGCCGCCGAAGCCGAAGGTCTTGACTCCCATCGACTCCAGCGCGCAGTTGCCGGCGAGGATCATCAGGTCAGCCCAGGAAATTTTCCTGCCGTATTTCTGCTTGATCGGCCAGAGCAGACGGCGCGCCTTGTCCAGGTTCACGTTGTCAGGCCAGCTGTTGAGGGGAGGGAAGCGCTGGGTGCCGGACCCCGCGCCACCGCGGCCGTCGCCCATGCGGTAGGTGCCTGCGCTGTGCCACGCCATCCGGATGAAGAGCGGGCCGTAGTGACCGTAGTCGGCCGGCCACCAGTCCTGCGAGTCGGTCATCAGTGCAAAGAGGTCCTTCTTCAGGGCCGGGAAGTCGAGCTTCTTGAATTCCTCAGCGTAGTTGAAATCCTCGCCCATGGGATTGGACAGGGGAGAGTTCTGGTGGAGAATCCTGAGGTTCAGCTGGTTTGGCCACCAGTCCCGGATCGAGGTGCCTCTGCCGGCCATGCGTTGGTGAGCCCCGCCCGTCGCCGGCTGCTTGCTATCTTCATTCATAATGTTTGCTCCTTTCGTGGTGTGGATTGTTGATCATCTCTGCTACTCTACTACGAATCATCAGGCTGCTCCAGGTGGGTGGGACCTCTGCTCCCGACCTTCGATGGATCGTCGTCGTCGGCTATAGGATAGCCATGGTTTGTGGTCATCTTCTCATCAGTCATTAAAAATCTCCTCTTCTTATCCCTTATCTGCGGCTTTCAATTTATATTTTATGGGCATGTACTCTTCTTGGTTGTGGGTGCAGTCCATTGAAACAGATCCTTAAAACCAGCTTCATGCACTGAATTTCTGGAACCCAAGCAAATAGCCCATTGGTTTTCAATTTTCGATGGTCCACAGTCACGACCGGATATTCAGATCCCTGAGAGGACCTTGATTATCTGCAAATTAGCGTTCTGTGAAGGACTTTACCTCAACATTTTCGATCTGAACGTTCCTTATGTCGGTTTTTCCTCCAAATTACGACCAATGTTTGCTGTTCTGTCCTCTAGTCTTATACTTTCCTGGATTTTTCGACAGCTAACGCTAAACCACCTATTTGTTGACAAGACCGTGGAGATTATATAAATCATAACCAATCGCTTTGAACATCACCTTCATCCATTTGGGACCGGAAGTGATCTTGATGGGGGCAGGTAAAGCGTACTTTGACCAGGGGTGATCGACCAGGGCTTTACCGTCGACCCGATCTTTCTGCCGTCGGAGAGCTAAATATGTGGGGCGAAAGGGAGAGATCGGCACCAGAGCTCTGGCGCGTGGGCTGAGGTGAGAATCCGAAAGATCTTCCGTCTTTGGAGGCGATCTTGATCATGAATCTCGATCTTGATTTCGGTAGGGCGAGAAGGCGAGAGATCGGACGGAAAGGGATTTTTTTGAGGTGGCTTTGAGATGCAGGGGATGGATAGGCTGAAAGAGGGCGATTATCTCTATTCGCAGGGCAGGTACGCCGAGGCCGTCCAGGCTTATGACGAGGCCCTCCAACTCGATCCTGAGGACGCCGGGGCCTGGAATAAAAAAGGCGCAGCTCTTGCAGGCCTGGGCGAGCACAGGGAGGCGATCAGGGCCTGCGACGAGGCCATCCGGCTTGACCCTGAATTTGCGCTGGCGTGGAACAACAGAGGCTTCGCTCTCAGGAACCTGGGCAAGATCAAAGAGGCCGTCCAGGCTTACGACGAGGCCCTCCGCCTCGATCCCGAATACGTCAGGGCCTGGTACAACAAAGGCGATGCTCTCGAAGCCCTGGGCAAAAGGTCCGAGGCCAGCGCCGCTTACGCCAGGGCAAAGGAGCTGGAATTGAGGAGATAAAAATAATAGCGCGCAGTGCCCATGCAGCGGCCCAGGATGTGGTAAGATTTGCGCAAGCTCGATAGCGTCGTCCTGGAGCTGGAGGCTCGAGGACTGAAATTCCGGCTCTCGACCTCTCTTCGGGTCGGGTACAAGGCCGATATTCTGTTTAAAAAAGAGAAGATAATTGTCCTCGACACCCGGAATGCAGATCCCTATGCGGCCAGGAAGCTCTCGGCGGCGGGGTATAAGGTCTTTGTAATCCCTGAGGGGAAGCTGGACGACGATCAGATCAAAGCGTTCTGTGATGAGGTGGAGCAGGAGCTGAAGATGTGAAGGGAAGGCGATTTTCTTCTTGCTGGCGGGTCTCGTCTGAGGTCCGAGGGTCGGCCTGAGGCGGAGACCTCCCCGCAGGCCACGCTCGCCGGTGGCGAGATCACCGGGCGGCGTCTTCCACGATGTCGATCTCCTCCTCCGAGAGGCCGTACAGCTCGTAGACGAGACCGTCGATCTTCCGGTCGGCCGCCTCGATTTGGCGCGAGAGGAGGGTTTTCTCGTGGCCAAACTATCGCCTGTGCCAGCCGCCTGGCCGGAGCGAGCATATTTTCGGGCGAGGACCCCCTTCGAACTGTGGCGGGAGACGTCCATCGAGGATACAACTTTTATATCGAATTGTTAAAATATGATCTAAAATATACCCCGTGCGGCGAAGACCGTCCCGCAGGCCGCGCCCGCGCGGTGGCGATGTCACCGGGCGGCGTCCTCGACGATGGCGATCTCCTCCTCCGTCAATCCGTACAGCTCGTAGACGAGGGCGTCGATCTGCCGGTCGGTCGCCTCGATCTGGCGCGAGAGGAGGGTCTTCTCGTGGCCGGTCTTCGTCTCCGCCAGCCGCCTGTGCAGGTCGAGCATATTTTCGACGAGGCTCACCACCGAATCGTGGCGGGCTTTTTCGAACGAATTATCTAAGTTAATGCTTGGCACTGGAAATTTCTCCAATGTATTTGCGTTGATTTTTGGGTATGTGTTTAGCTCCACCCAATCAGCATCAATAAATCGATTTCTTGATGTCAGGTATGGTCACATCAAAAGGCAAATTCGAATCTGCAAAGGCAATAGATACGGGTTTTAGAGTTGGGCAAATTAGATGGACCTCTGCCTTACTCAGAGAAACCAGCATCAATGGAACTGATCGCAAGAGCTAAACACGTACATTTTTGGAAATGCAGCCCTATCAAGATTCACGTTCTGACTTTTTAAATGGCTAAAACATGCACGTGACAAAATTATTCCCGTGAAAAAGAAAATACTCAGGGACCGAGGATCAGTATAACTAAATTTTGGTTTCAATGTAATTACGTCAGTATTGCATATAAACGGCTTTTCGGTGTAGATCCCATCTAAGTAGTTACCAGATGCGATACGCCTAACAAGTATTCTTGGCCCCACGAAGATTTCGGGGTCTCGAGGTGCAGCGAGATTTTCACCATATTTGATCCATTCCGTCTGCCATTCCAAACTATATCGTTTGATATTTCTCGCACGTAACAATGGGAGATAACTGTCATCGAGCTTTTCTTTCGAGTCGTATACTTTTTGAAGCATCATATTCCTAGTTTGAGGAGGATTTCCTTTCCCCTCTTCATAAGGTTTCATTCCAAATTTGAAAATAAAATATTCTTTGAGTGTAGAATTACCATTTAATTTGAGAGATTTAGAGAAGCTAATCCTAACATCTTGATTTTTGGACTCAATACTATAATTCTCTTCATATGCCCATTTCTTGCTCTTAACGGCTAATAACCTTTCAGGCATCGTCTTTAGCGATCTATCGATTCCTTTAATCATACATATCTTTGGAAATTTAATCGAATTGTTTCGTTCTCCGGTCACAATCAAGGTATCAACAGTCACCTTCTCAAAAACTTGGTAAACATTTAAAAGTTCATATATATTATTCTCTATAAATAAGAACTCACGTAATTTATTATCGAAATCTGTTGAAAGCCAGTAATTAGGTACAATCATTCCGAGCCTACCATTACGATTTAACAACTTAACCCCTTTCTCCAAAAATAAGCCGTATGTGTTTAGTTGATATTCAGCAGTTTTAAATTTATCCTGATAATATTTCTTGTCGAATTGCTCTAAAAGTCCTGAACGCGATTGTATGTAAGGCGGATTTCCGATCACCGCATCGAACCCACCCCGGCTCATGATATCCGGAAACTCCCTCTCCCAGTCGAAGGGGTTGATCCTCTCAATCTCCTCCTCGGTCATGCTGGGATCAGAATCCAGGATGTCCCAGCCGATCAGCGAGTTTCCGCACTTGACGTTCTCGCCGAGGTCGGGAAGCGCCCGCTCCTGGAAGAGCTTCAGCTGCTTGGAAAGGGTCTCCTCGCTCTCCCCCTCCAGGACCTTGAGGTGGAGGGAGAGCTTCGTCACCTCCACCGCCGAGGGGTCGATGTCCACGCCGTAGATGCTGTTCAGGAGAATACGCTTCCTCTCCTCGGTGGTCAGCTTCCACTCGCCCCCTTTTGCCTGGAAGATGGGAAAGGGGCTCTCCTCCGGCCCGGTCTTCCTGTTTCTGCCCTTGCCCTTCCCCCTTCTTCCTCTCCCCGTCCCCGCCCCGAGGTCAGCGGCGTCGCCGCCTCCGGGAAGGAGAGCCTGGACTTCCTTCGAGGCGATGGACTTGCCGGCCTCCAGGAGGGGGACGAGTTTGTCGACATACCAGTCCCGGTGCCAGTCCAGGAGCTTCTGGTATGCGCCGATGAGATAAGAGCCAGAACCGCAGGCGGGATCGAGGATACTCATGTCCGAGGCGGCGGCGGGGGTCTGCCCTTCAAGAAGCTTTCCGACGGTGTTCTCGACGATGTACTCCACGATGTAAGCCGGGGTGTAGTATACGCCTCCCGCCTTCCGCACCTCTGGCTTGTACTCCACCTTGGCCCGATGGCCCGCGGTGAGGCTGATCACCTTCCCCAGGAACTGCTCGTAGACCTGCCCCAGAATCTCCGGGGGGAGGACCGAGAACTCGTAGGGGCTGTCGGGATAGTAGAGGTCCCTTATGATCTCCTTGAGGACCTTGTCGTCGATCTCAAGGCTCGTCGTCAGCTCGTCTGGCGGCTCCTCTCGGTTGGGATCGTTTGCGAAATGGAAGAGTCCGGAGTTGTACCGCTCGTCGGCCCGGCGGAAGAACTCCACCAGCCTCGGGTAGACCCGCGATCCATCCAGGAGGGACTGCAGCCACCCGTACTTCTCGATCCCCCGGTCCTCGCAGATCCGGAGGAAGACTATCCGATCGATGGTCCGCTGAACCGCGAAGTTCAGCTCCCGGGTGGATAGGTCGGGATTCCGAAGAGCTATATTTCGGGCCAGAAGGTCCCGCCAGCTCTCGATGTCCTTGAGGAAGGCGGCGTCGACCTCCGCGGTGCCTCTTTTGGCCTTGGTGGACTCGACGTACCGGTCGAAGGAGCCCCTCAGCACCTCCTCCCGGGAGAAGATCGAGGCGATCTCGTCCCACCGGTCGACGTACTCCCTGTAGGTGAAGTACTTCACCCGGGCCTTGGAGGCCTTGTCGCTTTTGACCGGCTTGATCCGACCATCGTAGACCGCTAGCTCCTCGAAGTCCGTCAGAATCCCCAGGGGGAGGTGTTTTGCAGACCAGGAGTAGCGGCGGAGCTGGAAGGCGGGGCTGATGTCGTCTTTGAGGTTGACCGAGGGCTTCTTCGCCTCCACGAAGAACTTTCTGACCCCTCCGATCCGAAAACAGTAGTCAGGAGCTTTGGTGGAGGCTCCAACCTTGATGGCGTCTTCGTGAACCACGTCCTTGTAGGCCTCGGCGTAGCCCCGCTCGTTGTCCACGTCCCACCCCAGGGCCTTGAAGAACGGGTCGATGAACTCGCGCCGGAGCTGGGTCTCGTTGTACTTTCCCGATTGGTAAGATTCGACGTTCCGCTCAAACCGCTCCACCAGCTCGATTATCTCCTGTGGTGCTGTCAATTCGCCTTCGCCCTCCGAGATTGAGATTTTAAAGAGTAAATGATAAACGTGTCGGCGGGAGGGTTGACTTTGTTATGTGATCATCGGTTCGATTTGGGGCGACCGGGAGGAGAGGCCGCCCACCAACGGCGGAGGCGTTGGTGGTGGAGACTACGAGGCCGGGAACGCTGGGGGAGGTCGAGTCCGAAGATGAAGAAATGAAGTTGAAGGGAAAATAGATCAGGAAAACGATAGAAGAATAGTTGGGGGTGTCCAAGGTCCGCCTGGATTTCAGGCGGTGATCTTGGACTTGGCGATGTACTTGATCAGGTCGGGGGCGAGCCTCGTCTTTCTCTGGATCGTGGCGGTCGCCTCTTCGATGCTCTCGCCTTCCTTGATCATGGTCCCGATCTCTTCGATCGCTTCCTCGTCTACCACGTAGTACTCGTCGATGTCCTTTCTGTGACCCCAGACGTCGCCCTCCAAGAGGTCGATCCCCTGCATCTCCAGGAAGAGCTTGATCGCCTTGGACATGGTCTTGTGGTAGGAGGGGGGCACCTGGACGGCTCTCAGCCTGGGACAGCTCCTCATCAGGTCGAGGAAGTCTACGTTCGAGGGCCTGAAGGCCAGGTGCACGATTCTCTCGTTCGGGTTCAGATGAGAGATCTCATCTTTTGAGCTCACAACTCTAATTCTCATGACAATTCACCTCAACAAATACAAGGATGTAAATCTAAGTATTAATAGTCAATTGCGTTGTATACTAACGTCCATATGGAGCATACCTTCGAGGACGATGGCATGCGGCTGGTTTTTCTGCAGGACGAATTCAACTCCATCTCTCCGAAAAGATCCTCTCCTTTCGATCCGATCTTGTGGGATTAAAAGATACGGCGGCCGAAATCACTCTCGAACCCTTTTCTCGATACCTTCCCACCAAAAGAGGATGGTCATCTAAGAAGGATCGTCCCTCTCCGGAGCCTCCAGGGCGGAGATTATCTTCGAAGAGAAAAAGTATGGATTTGGATGAGGGAATCGATGGGTGAATCAGATGGGGAATCGGATAAGGAATAGAATGGGGGAATCGGATAAGGAATAGAATGGGGGAATCGGAGGGGGAATCGGAGGGAAAATCGGACGGGGAATCCCCCGGTTCTTGGAGTTTTGGGGGTCCAAGTCCGCCTGAGGTTTCAGGCGGTGATCTTGGACCGAGCGATGTACTTGATCAGGTCGGGGGCGAGCCTCGTCTTCTTCTGGATCAGAGCGGTCGCATCCTGGATGCTCTCGCCTTCCTTGATCAGGGTCCCGATCTCTTCGATCGCTTCCTCGTCCACTATGTAGTACTCATCGATGTCCTTTCTGTGACCCCAGACGTCCCCCTCCAGAAGGGTGATCCCCTGCATCTCGAGGAAGAGCTTGATCGCCTTGGACAAGGTCTTGTGGTAGGACGGAGGCACCTGCACCACTCTCAGCCTGGGGCAGCCCCTGATCAGGTCGAGGAAGTCGACGTTTGAGGGCCTGAAGGCCAGGTGGACGTTTCTCTCGTTCGGGCTCAGCTTCGGAATCTCTTCTTTTGAACTCACAACTCTAATCTTCATGGTCTTTCACCTTTACAATTACTAAGATGTAATCAAAGTACTTATAGTTACTTGTGATGTATACTAACGTCTATATTGGTGACAAGTCTTGATAACAAGTTTCAAAGGGCTTATGAATCGTGATAGCACGTATCAATCTACCTCTAAAATTGGTGTTTCGTCGATTCCATCTTTCGCGGTTAAAAGAGGATTCTCCAAAAGCCCCCCTCTGCCCGACCCGTTCTCGCCCGCGGTATCAACCAACGGTCGGTCAACGAAAGGCCTGCCTCCTTGGCCAGGACTTAATCGGCCCGGGGATCGAAATCGAAACTCGAAAATCCCCGGGTCACAATAGCATATGGAAATGAGGGCTTATCGGGCGCGGTCCAAGCTCTGCCTGAGTTTTCAGGCGGTGATCTTGGACTTGGCGATGTACTTGATCAGATCTGCGGCGAGCCTCGTCTTCTTCTGGATCTCGTCTGCTGCCTCATCGATGCCGACGCCGCTGGAGATCATGGACTCAATCTCGGTTACCGTCTCTTCGTCCACCATGAAGTACTCGTCGATGTCCTTTCTGTGACCCCAGACGTCGCCTTCCAAGAGGTCGATCCCCTGCATCTCCAGGAATACCTGTATCGCTTTGGACATGGTCTTGTGGTAGGATGGAGGAACCTGGATCGCCCTGAGCCGAGGACATCTCTTCATCAGGGTGAGAAAGTCCACGTTCGAAGGCCTGAAGGCTAGATGGACTATCTTCTCGTTTGGATTCAGATCTGGTATCTCAGCTTTTGAGCTCACAACTCTGATTTTCATTGACCTTTCACCTCAACAATTGCCAAAATGTAGTTGTAGTATTAATAGATAATTGTATAGGCTGACTTTTGAAGGGAAATGTTGCTCTTCTGGCCGATCTGAAAACTCTATCTGCGAAGATGGATCCTGGAATAGTGGGGCGGAATGCCTATTTATCTATCAAAAATTAATTCGGCAGATAGCTTGGCATCTCCTATTCGAAATGTCGAGTAAAACTGAAGAGGAGGGGCAAAGGAAACGTCTCCAGGTGATCGCCCCTTTCGATAGTTTCAAACCGTTATCTTGGATTTGGCGATGTACTTGATCAGGTCGGGGGCGAGCCTCGTCTTCTTCATGATCTGGTCTGCGGCCTCTTCGATGCTGGCTCCGCTGGAGACCATGGCTTCGATCTCTCCGACCGTCTCATCGTTTATCATGAAGTACTCGTCGATGTCCTTTCTGTGGCCCCAGACGTCGCCCTTCAACAGTTCTATCCCCTGCATCTCCAGGAAGAGCTGGATCGCCTTGGACATGGTCTTGTGGTAGGAAGGGGGGACCTGGACGGCCCGAAGCCGAGGGCATATCTTCATCAGGTTCAGGAAGTCCACATTTGAAGCCCTGAAGGCCAGATGGACGATCCTCTCGTTCGGGTTCAGGTTAGGGATCTCATTTTTTGAACTCACAACTCTAACTCTCATGGATTCTCACGACCGGCGAGATGAAAACAAAATACTAATAGACGCTTGTGGCGATCACTACTGTGCAGATCGACATCTTGCTGCTCTAATCTCTCCAGGTGGGAGGTTGGATCAGCCCTTTTAAACGGATCTGGAGGTCCTTTCCACAGAAGATTTTCGGGGATCAAAGCGAAGGCCGTTGATGCGACTTTGCTTAGCAGTTTTTCGGACCTTCATAACCAATCAAAAGATTAAGGGCGCTGGGTTATAGCCAGCGACGCTCCGGAACTTCGAGGGTCGATCTGAAAGAAAAGTTGACACTCGACTCGGAGTTCTCATAGTCGGCTCATTTGAGGCCGTAAGTCAGGTTTTCCTGGGTGGCGCCACTCAATGAGAAGGCTTTACAGGATTGGTCCTGGTAGGTTTCGGCATCTCTTTGCCAAAGCCCGCTCATCGAAAAACCAGATGGATGCGACCCATCTATCACTCCAAGCGGTGAGCTGAGGGCCCCATGCGGAATATTTTTATATAATTCGCCGCCCCCTCCACCAGGTTTAAATAACTTATAATAATCCCTCCTAGGAGAAACGATCCAGATAGGTAATCCTTATGAACGTTGACGAGATAGAGAGGTGGGTCCTCAGCGTAGATCGGCGTCTTCTCTTGATGAGGACAATCCGAAATTCCAGGGTGGTCAAAGCATCAGAAGTAGCCCAGATGACAGATCGATCGATTCAGAATATATGCCGCGCCATAAAGGAGTGCGAAGAGCAGGAATTGGTTGAGTGCATAACTCCTGAGAAGCATACCTGGAAGAAGTACATGCTCACCGATCAGGGACATCACGTTTTAAGAGAGCTCGAAAAACACAAAATGATCTGACAGATTTAGAAGGTTGATCTCATGAGTAAAGTAAGGCTTACGGAGACCGTTTTTAGAGATGCTCATCAATCACTTTTGGCCACCAGGATGAGGACGAGGGACATGCTCCCGATAGCAGAGAAGCTCGACGAGGTGGGCTTCTTCTCCATGGAGGTCTGGGGAGGTGCCACCTTCGACTCCTGCATTCGGTACCTGAACGAAGATCCCTGGGAGAGGCTTCGCGCCCTGAAGCTCGCCATGCCCAACACCCCCATGCAGATGCTTCTCCGGGGCCAGAACCTGGTGGGCTACCGCCACTACGCCGACGACGTGGTGGAGAAGTTCGTGGAGAGGGCGGCTGCAAACGGCGTTGACGTATTCAGGATATTCGACGCCGTGAACGATATAAGGAACATGTTGGTCGCCATCAAGGCCGCTAAAAAGACGGATGCCCACGTCCAGGGGAGCGTCTGCTACACCACCAGCCCCGTTCATTCCATAGAGCAGTTCACGAAGATGGCGGCGGAGCTTGCCGACCTCGGCTGTGACTCCATCTGCATCAAGGACATGGCGGGCCTGATCCTGCCCCACGACGCCTACGATCTGGTCGCGTCGATGAAAGAGGCGGTCGACGTCCCCATCTGCCTCCACTCTCACTGCACCAGCGGCATGGCCCCCATGAGCTTCATCTTCGCCTGCGAGGCGGGGGTCGACATCCTCGACACCGCCATATCTCCGCTGGGCTGGGGGTCGTCCCATCCCCCCACCGAGAGCATCGTGGCGTCCCTGGTGGGAACCCCCTACGAAACGGGCCTGGACCTAAAGCTCTTGACCCAGATCAAGAGGTACTTCGAGAAGCTGATGGAAGTTTATGCTCCTGTCTTCAACCCCATCTCCGCTCGGGTTGATACCAACGTCCTCGTCTACCAGGTGCCGGGCGGCATGTTATCAAACCTCGTCTCCCAGCTGATCGAGCAGAAGGCCCTGGACAAGTACGACGAGGTTCTGGCCGAGATCCCAAAGGTGAGGGAGGATCTGGGGTACCCGCCCCTCGTCACCCCCACCAGCCAGATCGTGGGAAGCCAGGCTGTCTTGAACGTCCTCACCGGCGAGAGGTACAAGGCCGTCCCCAAGGAGGTGAAAGATTACGTCAAGGGCCTTTACGGCAAATCTCCCGCGGAGATCAACCCCAAGATCAAGGCTGAGATCCTGGAGGATGAGGAGCCGATAACCGTCCGGCCCGCGGACCTGATCCCCCTCGAGTACGAGAAGATGAAGGCTGAGGCTGAAGGAAAGGGCCTGGTTAAAAAGGAGGAGGACATCCTCACCTACGCCCTCTACTCCCAGGTGGCAGAGAAGTTCCTCAATGGCGAGGCGAAGGAGGAGGTCATGAAGAAGGTCGTGTCTGCAGAGGCGCAGTCCGCTGTCACCATCGGAAAGCCCGCGGCCTTCAACGTCGAGGTGGACGGCGAGGCGTATCTGGTCAAGGTCGCGCCGGCGGGGATCTCCATCGAGGCGGCGGAGCCGAAGGCGCCCAAGGATGGGGTCACCGTCCCCATGCAGGGGGTCATCATCCGCTACCTGGTGGCCAAAGGGGACAAGGTCTCCAAGGGGGACGCCGTCGCCGTCCTCGAGGCGATGAAGATGGAGAACGACGTTCACGCCAACAAGGACGGCGTCGTCGCTGAGATCTACGCCGACGTCGGGGCGACGGTATCTCCGGGCGACATATTGATGTCCATCGACTGAGATCGTCTGCCAAATCCACTCTGCCCAAGGGAAGACAAGGGAAGGAAAGCGAAGGAATAGGGAAGGATCTGCGGATGTCGGTCAAAAGGGAACAGGTGCTCATCGAGGCTCTCCCGTACCTCCGGGAGTTCTACGACTCGATCATGGTGATAAAGATAGGCGGATCGATCATGAGCGACAGGGAGGTTCTGGACACTTTCGTCCAGGATCTCGTCCTCCTCCGGTACGTCGGAATTCATCCGGTCGTCGTCCATGGCGGCGGCCCGGAGATCTCCGAGAAGATGGCCCGGTTCGGCAAGAAGTCGGTCTTCGTGGGTGGGCTTCGGGTCACCGACGAGGAGACGCTGGAGATCGCAAGGATGGTCCTGGTCGGAAACATCAACTCGAGCCTGGTCACCCTCATCGGAAAGCATGGGGGAAAGGGGATCGGCCTATCGGGCAAGGACGGCCAGCTGATCATCGCGAGGAAGAAGGAGCCGATCGTGATCGAGGGCGAGGAGCTGCCCATCGACCTGGGCTGGGTCGGCGAGGTGGTGCGGGTGAACCCTGAGATCATCATGATCACCGCCGGGAAGGGGTACATCCCGGTGATATCCCCCATAGCCGTCGACGGCGAGGGAAACAACCTGAACGTCAACGCCGACACCGCCGCCGGGGTGATCGCCATCTCCCTGGGCGCCAAGAAGCTGATCTCGGTGACCGACGTCGAGGGGGTGAAGCTCAATCCCGAGGACGTCAACAGCGTCATATCCAGCTTCAAGATCTCCGACTTCAGGAGGCTGGTCAACGAGAAGGTGATCACCGGCGGGATGATCCCGAAGGTGGAGGCCTGTGTCAAGGCCGTCGAGGGCGGGGTTCAGTCGGCCCACATCGTCGACGGCAGAAGGCCTCACGCCCTACTTCTGGAGCTATTCACCGATACGGGCGTCGGGACGATGATCGAGAGGGGATGAGCGCCCTCTCGGTCGGGACTATTTTCTTTCTACCTCTCTGGTGGTTGTTGCTCTTTGATTCGGCTGATATTTCTCTTGGAATTCTTAGAGACGCTGCACAATAGCGCTTTTAATTGCAGGATGGTTTTTAGAGCGATTTCGCAAATCAGAAGCTATGTCGTAGCCGTTGGATATATCAATCAATTCCAGGCGACCAGAACGTGGCTAGACATATATTCCGAAAAGTATGCATTTATTTTAACGGATCGCTCTGCACCATTTCTTTTTCTGATTGATCTACTTGCCACCAAGGTGTCTCATTTCTAAGTTCATCCTCCATATAATGCAGTATATTATCTAATGCCATCATTATTTTCATGGTGCTTTTAGATGGAACATCCTCAACCAATTTATTAATAATGCGATCAACTTCACCACATGTATTTTTTTCGTTATTATCATATAATTCGCTTATCTTTATAATAGCTATATTAGACTCCGTTTCCATAATATATTCGAATGAAGAAATTAGATTTTTTAATTTGTTGTCATTTTTTCCAAACATTATTATTGATAGCCCCAATTTCTCTGATAAGGTAGTATGAATTTCTAATAACTTGCTTTCGTGGAGTAACTTGCTTTCTTCATATTTTTCTCGTATCTCTAAAAGTTTATAAAGACCTGCCATTTTACCAATATCTTCTGGTTTTTTTTGAAAATCAATTTCAATATAAGCTAGATATCGCAGTCCCCCGAGTAAATCCAATAATGAATTAACGAAATGATGATATAGTTTTGGTTTTAATTTGCGGATTTGTGTGTACAATTCCACTTTTTTTAACGTTATGTTATTATAGACTGTCTTTAGATCCTCTCTTCGTCTGATGCTAAGTTCTTCTTGGCTTTTTCGTTGCTCGCGTTTTTCGGCATATTTATTAGCATAGTTAATTCCAATCAAAGTTATTATGCCTGTAACAACGCTGCCTATCACAACGAGGCCTGCGCTTATAAGCTGATCGTAGCGATGCGAATTTAAGTTCTCCACCAAATTTGCGGCGATCTCGCCTGTTAAATTAATATCCATTTAATCCCTCACAACTTTCTGGATCTATTCGCTGACGGCGGCGGGGAGAGAATCGAGAGAGAATAGGGTAGGTGAGCAGGGCACCATTTCCTCTCTCAATTCTGTTCTATATTATTTGCTATATACTCATATATGTCATCGGGCGTATGACCTTTTTCAAGGCCATATCGTAGCAGTTTGAAATATTCATCAGCGTCTATCTCCTCTGAAATGGCCAATCGTCGCGTTTTTTTGAAAGCTTCGAAGAATTCATTTGGTGACGTTGGGGTGTCGCGTAGGATCTTAAAAACTTGGTCAATTTTTAGATGATATTTCGTCTGGGAAACTGGACCTAACATCTTGTAGAGATCTGAATGGAATAATGTGATAGTTTCGTAATCTAACTTAGTAACCGCTGTAAGCATTTCTATTGATTTCAATGTGTATCCCATAAATTCAAGAGGTAATTTGTGAAATGCTAGAATTAGCATAACTTTAGCTTCCTCAATTGGACCGAGCGTTCTAAGAGTGTTGGTTTTAGTAATCTCTCTAAGTTGTTTCTCTATTTCTTTAGTTCTCGTGGAATCAATAGATATTGCAGCCTGTCGATAAATGTCTTCAGCCTCCGCTGCAAGTTTGACGCTTTGGAGAAGTGCTGCAAATGCTGAAAATCCAACCCAAGTAACCGTGAAAAGTACAAAGAGGTATTGTGTCCATTCGACTGTAAAAGCCGTTAAAAGGCCTGCTACTAGCGCTAGTGATGCTTCTCCGTAGTCATTCGTCTTTCCGTATATGAATAACGAAACGCCAAGAACTATAATAATTATTATTCCCATCATAATCTCGGCGAACTGGAGTGACACCCAGATCAATAAACTCGCTAGGATTAATCCTACTAAAATGGCTGCAGGTGCCAAATTATAAAGGGCTTTGATCATACTAATAAGGGAATTAACTAGATCTTTTAGTGATTCTGGTTTTTCGGTATCCAAATGATCAAACTCTCCTGGCTTTTCTCCCGTCATGGATTCTCCATCCGCCTCCGTCTCGTCATAGACATGCGGTTAAATGACATAAATGTTATCGAAGAGGTCCCAGCACTTTTCTCATTTTGACGCGAAGGGCTTGCACTTTAACTCTCGGTTGTCTTCTGTTGTTTGCCCGCCTGCTCCTGGTAGTTGATCCACTTCGCGTGCTCGGTGGAGATCAGCGCCTCGACCCTCTCGGCAAAGAGGGCTTCAAGGGTGGGATTTTCGGGATCTTTGTACGGCCCGGCCCTGGCCTGCCAGAGGAACTTCTCGTGCTTCAGCCCCTCGGCGGTGGAGCGGTAGTTGGTCCAGTTCTGCTGGAACTGGAAGAGCCCCTGCATCGACTCCAGGATGACCACGATCACGCCCAGACCGCCGGTGATCATCGGATCGGCCCTCAACCCCGCGGCGAAGGGGATGAGGGCGGCGGCGATGATCTCGATCACCTTGAGCCCCTTGAAGCATCTCTGGCTCCTTTTGCTCTTTTTGCTGTACCACCTGAGCTGATCTTCCAGCCGGTCGAGGGTCGGATTTTCTGAGGTCAGGATCTCACCACCAAGATTTGTGAAACGCTCTCGTTCTCTACATTTCATGGGGCTCACAACCTTAAAAATTATGTTGTTGGCGAGTGGGTGCAAAGGGCGCTGCCGAATCACGAGAAAAAGCTCTCAGAGAACAATTTTTAAGTATTAAAAAAGACGAATTCAAAGTGAAGTGATTTTCCATGTCATCGGAAGAAAATAAGGCTATTGTTCGCAGGTTCATTGCAGCCTATAACAATCGAAACCTGGACTTGTTTGACGATTTGGTGGCACCAGATTACGTTGACCACACCCATCAACAGCAGGGTATCGAAAGCTTCAAGCAGCTCTTCACGCTGGCCTTCGAAGGCTTCCCCGATTGGCATGAGAATATTGAGGATATCATCGCTGAAGGGGATAAGGTCTGGGTCCGGGTCAAGGCCACGGGGACCCATACGGGCGAATGGAATCTTTTTGGAGTCTCACTGCCCCCTACCGGCAATAAGGTAACGATGATGATGGTCTTCATCTGGCGCATAGCCGACGGCAAGCTTGCGGAGGGATGGGAGGTCGATAACGAGCTGGATTTCCTCAAACAACTGGGCGTCATCGAATTCACAGAAAAAGGAAAGGAGCTCTTTCCAGAAGCGTCTTCCTGATCCATGCAATTGAATCTCGACCAACGTAAATGCAGGCGGCGACGACTCGCGATTTTCATTTAAAATCTATTTTATTTCGGATCTTAAGAGACGCCAAGAAGGCTCTCATTCTACCCCCTTTCTGAGACGTCTCATGCGGACTTTGTTTGTTTCGACCACCGAGAAATGCCCTTTCCAATCTTCTCTTGACCTGATAACTTCTGAAATAAGTCGAGCCACTTCGGCAGGCGAGTTCATCGGCGTCCTGAAGAGGATAATCCCTGATGCTGCCGGGCGCTTTGAGCGGAAGGCCAATTCACCGAAGTCCTTGTCAAACGTGATTAGAATTCGATCTTGCTCTTGGGCCCTCTCCAAAACCTCGGCGTCGGTGCTTCCAGGAGAATCCTCCCTCGCCCACAGAACGTCATATCCGCTTTCTCTGAGCGCCTTTACTGCGTCAAAAGGGATGTTTTCGTTTGCCAGGAGCCGCGTTTGCATCAGACTCCTTCCTGAGAGATTTCGAGGGGATAGACCCTCTCCTCTCGGAGCAGGTCTCTCGCGTAGCTGAAACAGGCTTGGAGGTCTTCGTGAGTCAGGCCAGGATAGTTTCGCAGTATTTCAGACTCGGACCACCCCTGGGCGAGAAGCCCGATTATGAACTCTACGGCGAGACGCGTGCCTTTGATCACGGGCTTGCCCGCGAGGATCGCAGGATCGATGACGATGCGGTCTTGCCAAATCATCTCATACCACCCACCGAGTCATTGGGTCGTCATCTTATCTAAATAAATGGGTTTAATGTTTCGGGAAAGGTTAAGTCGCTCTTGGGATCATAACATTCCTTAGAAGCAAAGAAGAGCGAGATGAGGTGGCATAGAATGACGTTCATCGAGATCGTGGTGGAGGGTAAGGGCGTGGCCCTGGCGGAGATCGACGACCGAAACCCCCGGACCGCCCGGGAAATACTCGAAAGGCTCCCCCTGGAGGCAAGAGCCCAGACCTGGAAGGAGGAGGTCTACTTCGGTCTGCCGTTCAAGCTCGCCGACGAAAACCCCTCGCCGGGGTCGGAGGCTGGGGACGTATCCTACTGGACTCCGGGATCGGCCTTCTGCATCTTCTACGGCAGGTCTCAGCCCTACTCGGCGGTAAACCACATCGGCAAGGTCGCCCGGGGGCTCGACATATTCCCCGGCGTCGAGGAGGGCGATCGGATCGTCTTGAGGAGAGGCGAGCTTTGAGGTCGTGATGGTGAGCGGTGAGCGTGAGGTGGCAAGAGTCGCGGTTGGGTCGAGCCGAAGCTTGGTTTTGATCAAAGGAACTTTAAGAGTGAAGGCAGAAGATATAATCTGAGCCGAGTTCTGAGTCGTATATGATTTTGAGGTGAATTAGATGACAAAGGTTCTGGTAGTTTATCATTCTCGAAGCGGGAACACCGCCAGGATGGCGGAGGCCGTGGCTGAAGGCGCGAAGAACGGCGGGGCCGAGGTGGCCATCAAGAAGGTCGAAGAGGCGACCCTGGAGGACCTGACAGCCGCCGACGGCTTAGTCTTCGGGGCCCCCACCTACTTTGGGACCCTCTCCGGCGAGATGAAGAGCTTCATCGACAAATCGGTCCGGATAAGGGGCCGTCTGGAGAACAAGGTCGGCGCGGCTTTCACCTCCTCGGGGAGCCTCTCGGGAGGAAACGAGACGACTTTGATCTCCCTCATAGAGGCGATGCTGATCCACGGAATGATCATCGTCGGAGACCCCATCGAGACCGGCGGCCACTACGGAGCCGTCGCCGTCGGAGCGCCAGACGCCGGGGCGCTGATGAACTGCCGAAAGCTCGGCGAGCGGGTGGCAAAATTCGCGAAACTCATCGCCTCGGCATGAACCGGGAAGATCACAACATGACTCGCCCAATGGAAGATCTGCAGGATACGGCCGAGAAGATCAGGTCGATGGAGATCAGGGGAGCTGCCCTCATCGGGAGGGCCGCGGCAGGAGCGCTGAAGGACTTCGCCCTCGCCATCGAGCCCTCGGGGATCGATGAGTTCAACGCCGAGGTCGGCCGGGCGGCCGAGGTTCTGCTCAAAACGAGGCCGACGGCGGTGTCGCTATCTAACGCCATCAGGATGGTGATGCGCTACCGTGGGGACGACGATATCGAATCGGCCCGGTCGTCCCTGGCGAAGAACGCCGACGACTTCGTAGAACGATCGCTTTTGGCCGTGGAGAAGATCGGCGAGATCGGAAGCCGCAGGGTCCGGGACGGCGACACAATACTCACCCACTGCAACTCCTCAGTCGCCCTCTCCATCATCAAGACCGCCTTCGACTCCGGCAAGGAGATCAAGGTCATCGCCACCGAGTCGCGGCCCAGGTACCAGGGCCACCTGACGATAAAGGCCCTCGACGGCTGGGGAATCGAGACAGAGCTCGTCGTCGACTCAGCGGTGCGGACCGTCATCAACGAAGTCGACGAGGTGATCGTCGGCGCCGACGTGATCACCGCCAACGGATCCCTGGTCAACAAGATCGGGACCGCCGCGATCGCCCTCGCCGCTCACGAGGCGAGGACGAGCTTCATGGTGGCGGCGGAGACCTACAAGTTCAGCCCCGATACTCTGATGGGCGAGCTCGTCCCCATCGAGATAAGGGCGGCCGAGGAGGTCTACCCCAGGATATCGGAGCTGAAGCACGTCCGGGTGAGAAACCCCGCCTTCGACGTCACCCCCCACCAGTACATCGACGTCATCTGCACCGAGGTCGGTGCGATCCCGCCGGAGATGAGCTATCTGGTAATAAAAGAGATGCTGGGCTGGGAGATGGAGGGGCGCGTTCTGTGATCCCTACCTCTTCCTCTACCTTTTCCTGATCCTGCCCGAGATGAGCAGCAGGGCCAAAGCTCCCAGGGCAGCTCCGATCCCAAAGCCCGGCGTCTCCTCTTCTTCCTCCTCCGCCCCCCCTACTTCCCTCACCACGGGGCAGGGCGGGTACTCCTCTTCGGGCTCGATAGAGTCTGTGACCTCGGCCTCGTCGATTCTTGGGGCAGCGTCGTCGCTGACGATCACCTCGACCGGGGTCCACTCGGGCGGAGCGCCTGTGGCCACGATCCCGACTTCAAAGGAGTAGCTTCCAGGCGAAACGTCCCATGCCTCCACCTTCAGCTGACAGTCGAACTCCAGCGTCGTCCCGGAATCGACCCATTTTGTGCAGCGGGGGCCGACTATGGAGAGCCCCTCAGGGATGTTTCTGAACTTGAGGCCCGCATAGGTGCTTTCGCTTCCCAGATTCTCGACGAAGACTGTGAATCCCGCTTCGCCTTCGGGGCTCACGTAGACGGTCGGAACCTCCACTATCTTGAAGAAGACCGACGCCTCGGCCTGGCCCGCCAGCATGATTAACAGAAGAACCGGCAAAACTCGTTTCATATCCTTTTATAGGCGGAAGGTGATTAAAATCTTTTCGGACTGAGCGACGGCTGACAAATAATGGCGATCGAAACAAAACGGCAATATAATTGGTTTTGATCAAAATAAGTTAAAAGTTGCGCTTGCCCCCCATCTGGGGAATCGCAACTTCAGATCCCAAAGGGTGAGTATGGGATGGTATCCTTTAAAGTGACCACGTCTACCGGCGTTTTCCTGCCGTCTGTGGTGGTCTCAGCCGTCGTTGTGGTCGCGGCGCTCTCAGGGGTTGGCGTCACCACTGCGGCAGCGACCGTCGTGGCGGCAGCGGTCGGCACGTCAGCTGGCTCGTATCCCGAGGTCTCCGGGCTGGTCAAAAAGCCCATGACGTTTCCCTTGTTGACCTTACCGTTGCTATCGGACTGGACGAAGCTTCCCGCGAGGGTGCCTTCTGTGGCGGTCCCTGCGATCAGGGTTGAGACCAGAATCCCGTCCTGGAGGGAGAGTATCTCAAGCTCCACCTCGTCTTCATACGCCAATCCTGAGACCACGCCGTTCCAGGGCTTCGGGGTCTCGGAGTTGGCGGCGCCGAAGAGAAGATCCTCCGACTGGTAGATGACCATCGAGATCTGGGCATCGTCGATGTTCAGGATCCAGGACCCTTCGAGGACCTTGACATCTGCGGCCGCAGTATCTTCAACGGTTCCGGTCTCCTCTGGAGCAGCCGTCTCGACCTCGGAAACTGACGGTTCAACGACCTCTCCTGGTTGAACTTCGCTGTCGTTTATCGATGCGTTTGAGTCTTCTGCAATTGAAAGTCCTGATATGAGGGAGATTGCGAGGATCAAAGATAGAGCGATACGTCTAAGGTTCAAGTTAACACCTCTGTCATTTGGTTTTCCCACTCCGTAAATGGGCAGCCTTTTCACCCCACTGCCATCGACCCAAATTCGTCTAACCATTTAATAAGCTTTTCATAGCCCAAAAAGCCTGGATCGTGCCCTTTAAGGGCCTCCGGCGGGAGAACCCAGCCTCGACAGCATCTCCTCCGGATCCGTCGTCGGCTGCTGACAGACGCCCCCCGAGCAGACATAGGCCGTCGCCTCGCCGTCCACCATCTCCATCGCCCGAGTGAACTCGGCGATCCCGGCAATCTTTTGGTCCTCTCCCGGCGGCCTGAGGAGGACCACCTTTCTCGGATGAAAATTCGACCTCAGGGCCTTCAGCATCTCTTCTGTCTCCGGGGAGTCTGCGGATCCGGCTATCACCACCTCCGACGCTGGGCCGAGGGCGAAGTCCAGGGCTGAGAGGAGGTGGAGGTGGGCTGCTGGCGCTCCCCTCGCCTGGGCGGCGAAGGCGTTGAAGGCCTTTGAGGCGATATCTTCGAGCTTAGACTCCCCGGTAATCCTCGCTAGTCTCAATAGATCCAGGATGGCGACAGCGTTTCCGGCAGGAAGGGCCCCGTCGTGACCGTCCTTTTTCCGGAGGATCAGATCCTCGCCGTCATCTGGGGTGAAGTAGAAGCCTCCACCCTCTTCGTCCTCGAATCGGCTAACGAGATCGCGGGCCAGGTCCAGGGCCGACCGGAGGTATTCTGTCCGAAAGCTTGCCTCGTAAAGCTCTATAAGGCCCCAGATCAAAAAGGCGTAGTCGTCCAGGTTACCGAGGATTCCGGCGGAGCCCTCCCGGTAGCGGTGGAGGAGCCGGCCCTCCTCGTCCCTCATCTTTTCAAGGATGAAGTCCGCAGCTTCGGACGCCGCCTCTTCCAGCTCTTCTTCGCCCAGAACCTGAGCTCCTTTTGCAAGAGCTGCGATCATCAGGCCGTTCCAGTCGGCGAGCACTTTGTCGTCTTTTGACGGTCGCACCCTCTCCTCTCTCGCGGAAAAGAGCTTCTTTCGTGCGATCTCTATTCTCTTGTTCAGGTCGGACTCTCCGATCTTCAGGTCTTGGGCCAGATCTCCTATGGACCTTTTCTGATGGAGGACGTTCTTTCCGGTGAACCTGCCCGCGGCCTCCTCTCTATAGTTCCCCTCTTTCCTGACGTCGAAGAGCTTCTCCACCAGATCCGCCTCCGCCTCGTCGAGGAGGGACCTGATCTCCTCTTCGGTCCATAGGTAGAACTTTCCCTCCTCCCCCTCGCTGTCGGCGTCCTCTGCAGAATAGAAGCCGCCTTCAGGAGCTCTCATCTCTCGCAGGACGTAGTCGAAGACCTCGCCAGCGATCCGGCCGTACCTCTCGTCGCCGGTCGCCTGGCGCGCCTCCAGCAGGGCTAAGGAGATCATCGCCTGGTCGTAGAGCATCTTCTCGAAGTGGGGGAGAAGCCAGCCCGCATCGGTGGAGTAGCGGTGAAACCCATATCCCACCTGGTCGAAGATCCCGCCCCTCCTCATGGCGTTGAGGGTGACCTCGGTCATAGTGAGCCCTCCAGCATCGCCAGTCCTCTTCCAGTGACGGAGGAGGAAGAGGAAGGTGGTGGGCGAGGGGAACTTGGGCGCGCCTCCAAACCCTCCGTTGGCGGGGTCAAATCGGGCGACGAGGTTCTGGTAGGCCGACTTGATGACCGATTCGTCGAGCCTCATCCCCGGAATCTCCGAGGGGGGCCTATTTAGGGCGGCGGTGATCTCTTCTGCCGAGTTTAAGAGTTCGTTCCGCTCGTTCCTCCACAGCAATTTGATCCTGGGTACCAGGTCGAGCATCCCGATTCTCCCGTACCTGCTCTCTTTGGGGATGTAGGTGGCGGCGAAGAAGGGCTTCTTATCCGGGGTGAGGATGACGTTCAGGGGCCACCCGCCCCCGCCGGTCATCATCTGAGCGACGGCCATGTAGATCGCGTCGAGGTCGGGTCTCTCCTCCCGGTCCACCTTGATGCAGACGAAGGTGGCGTTCAAAAGCCTGGCCACGTCTTCGTCCTCGAAGGACTCGGTGGCCATGACGTGGCACCAGTGGCAGGTGGAGTACCCTATCGAAAGGAAGACCGGTTTGTCCTCCCTTCCCGCCCTGCTGAAGGCCTCCTCCCCCCACGGGTACCAGTCCACGGGGTTGTCTGCATGCTGTAGGAGGTAGGGGCTCTTCTCGAAGGCCAGTCGGTTCCTTCTTTTAGCCATTTAACTCACCAAACTAGTTTCATCATCTTCTGACGACACTTCCGCTTGAAGCTCCTCGGGGGCCTTCCTTTCTCTTCCACCCCTCTTCAAGGGCTCTCCTTCATCTCCTTCCTCCGCCACTTCATTTTGAGGCTCCAGCTCCCCGGACTCGACCCGGCCCCAGAGGACCTCTCCCGGCCTTCCCCATCGGCCAGCTTCGATCACCGTCCCGGGATAGACGATGGTCCCCGCTCCGGTCTTCACCCCCTGGCCGAGGATGGCGCCGAGTCTCCTCCGACCGGTATCAGCCTTGGTCCCGTCGACGAAAGACCGGACAGCTGAATCGTCGTGGCGCCGGCTGGTGACGATCGTCCCTACGCCGAGGCTGCATCCCGGCCCGATGAGGCTGTCGCCGAGGTAGCAGAGGTGGGATACTTCCGTGCCCTCCATGATGCTACTGTTCTCGATCACGACGCCGTTTCCGATCTGGACGTTGTCTCCTATTGAAGTGGCGCCTTTGATGAGACAGTTCGGCCCGATATCGCACAAGTTCCCGATCACCACAGGGCCTGCCACGTAGGTGCCTGACCTGATCACCGCCCCCTTCCCCACGGCGACCTCGCCGGAGAGGGTCGCATTCGCCTCCACTTCCCCGAGAACCCCGCGGGTGTCGGGGGGCATGAGGGTCTCGTTCGCTTTGAGGATGTCCCAGGGCAGGACGATCTCGATCCAGCTCTCAAGCTCCAGGACTCCGATCTGGACCCCGTCGGCCAGAAGGGACTTCAGCCCGGCCAAAAGCTCCCTATCTTCCTTTTCCTCGCCCTCGGATGGGGGGATCTTTCTCAGAGCTTCGAAGATCCTCTTGTCAAGAAGACATATCCCGGCAGAGATCAGGTGGGATGGTGGAGACTTGCCCCGCCCGGCCACCGATTTGAGGACACCATCCTCCACCTCCAGGATCTGATCCACCTCGGGGTCGGGATCTTCGACCCTCACCGCCGCAACGGCGAGCCCCTCGCTCTCCACCACCCCACTCAGGGAGGCTGCGTCGCAGAGGACGTCGCCGTTCATCACCAGAAATCGGTCCTCGGCGCGGCCCTCGGCCAAAAGAAGGGCGTGGCCGGTCCCGAGCCTCTCCTCCTGGACGACATACTCGATTGCGACCCCGAGATCGCTCCCGTCGCCGAAGTGGTCGGTGATCTTCTCTTTCTGGTGTCCCACGACGATGACGAACCGCTCGATCCCCGCCTCTTTCGCCCTGGCCACCAGGTGTTCTAGGAGGGGCTTTCCTCCGATGGGAAGCATCACTTTGGGAAGGGATGAGGTGAGGGGGTGCATCCTCTCCCCCTCCCCTGCCGCGAGAACTATGGCCTGCCTCAAGCTTTTCAGTCTCCTCAGTCCCCTTCGTATATCCTCAAGGCCTCTTCGACGGTGGCGTCGTCGAGGGTGATGGCGCTGATGGCGTCGCACATCCTCGCCGCCTCATCCAAGTCCTTCTGGTGGATGTTCCTCCCGGTGGCGTTCCCGGCAGCTCCGCTGACGTGAATCTGGTCGAAAAGCTGCTGGAGGAAGGACTTGGGGTCGCGGCTTGCGCCCCCGGCGCAGACGACCTTCGTCCTTCCGGCGGCGGCCACCGCCTCTTTGAATATCTCCTCGGACTTCGCACCCTCCTTTTTGGGGTAGTTGACCTTGACAAAGTCCGATCCCAGAGCAGCGGCCACTCCGGTCGCCCCCGCGATCAGGTGGGGGTCCTTCTCGTCTTTGACGGCTTTGCCCCTCGGATAGATCCAGAGGACGGTGACCAGGCCGTTTCGGTGGGCCCGGTAGACGATCGAGGCCGCCTCCCGGAGCATCTCGGCTTCGTGTTCGCTGCCCAGGTAGATGGTGTAGCCGACCCCCAGGACCTCAAGGCCGCTGTCATCGGCGAACTCCGCCACCTGGTCGACCTCGATCAGCTGGCGGCTCGTTGGGTCCATCTGGTCGGTTCCCACCAGGTTCGTCTTGGAGTTCAGTTTGACCAGGTAGGGAAGGTTCGGGTAATCCATCCCGTATCTGGATATGAGGCCGAGCTGGGTGGCGAAGGCGCCGATCCTACCCTTCTTCGCAATCCGAAAGAGGTGCTCGGGATCGCTGTCCTCGGGGCTGATCCCGGGACCGCAGAAGTCGCCGTTTAAGTGCTCGACCTTCTGGTCGCCGGCAAAGAGCATCAGCCTGCTGCTCTCTGCTGTGATCTTGAGGTAATTGTCGACGTACTCTTCGCGCCTCTCAGGCGGAACGTCCAGGGGCACCAGTACGTCTTCTGGTCCTATTCTCATGGTCATGATCCTCACTCCCTAGTTCTCACTCCTCCGAGATGATCTCAAGCTTTACCTGGGGCGCGATCTTCTCCACGTCATCCTTCTGAGCGAGGGCCGTACCGCCCCGAAGGGTCGTCGCCGTCCCCGCAGCCGTCGCGAGGATCAGGGACTCTTTGAGGTCTTTTCCCGAGACCTGGCCGTAGATGAACCCCGCCACCGAGGAGTCGCCGGCTCCGATGGTATTCACCACCTCAACTTCCGGGGGGACTGCCTGGTAGATCTTTCCATCCGAGACCAGGAGGATCCCCCTCGGTCCCATGGAGATGAGGACGATTCTGACCCCCTTTCTGTTGATCTCGTGGGCAGCCTCCAGGATCTCGTCCTTCTTCTCAAGCTTCCTTCCCACCAGGGAGCTGAGCTCGTGGATGTTCGGCTTGATCACGTCAGGCTTGCCTCCGATCCCCACCTTCAGAGCCTCCCGATCGACGTCCAGGACCACCTTCGCTCCCCGAAGTCGAGCGGTCTCGATGATCTTTCTATAGATCTCGGGGTGGGCTCCCGGGGGAAGGCTTCCTCCTATGCTTATGAACTCCGGCTCCTCTAGCCTTTTTACGACGTCGTTTATCTCTATCAACTCGAAGGGCTTCACCTCAGGGCCCGAGGAGTTGAGGATGATCTGCCGTCCCGTGCTCATCTCGTGGATGACGACGTTGATCCTGGTCTCGCCGGAGACCGGGATGAAGCCGCACTGGGTGCCGTCCCTGATCAGCTGGGCCTCCAGCTGCCGGCCCGCAAAGCCCGCAATGAATCCGAGGGCCCGGTTCTCGACGCCGAGGGCGGTCAAGACCTTGGAGACGTCGATTCCTTTGCCTCCAGCATAGCTCTCCTCTCTTATGATCCGGTTTGATACGTCCTCTCGAATCTCGTTGATCCAGAGGGTCCGGTCGAGGGCTGGGTTGAGGGTTATTGTGTAAATCATGCTCACACCGCAAAATTATGGTACAATCGCGCAAATAACAAGGCAGAGAACTCCGTTTCGGCTACCATCTTCTTTTCTTTCTGTAAATCTCCATCACCGTCTCGATCGTCTCGGGATCGACCATCCCCATGGTGGATACCGTCTCGTAGAACCTGCGGGGGATCCTCGCCTTTTCGAGGTTGAAGCCCTCCCGCCTCTTGAACCTGTACTTCTCATCGAAGATCTTCCTGCCGAGAATCTCCAGCTCCTCCTCGGTCCTCTCGATTCCCACCGACCCCAGGGCCTCGATGATGTTCTCGGTGGAGTAGACGCCTCGAGCGAAGAGGCAGCCCACCAGAGAGTTATAGACGCCCCTGGAGTCGTCCTCCTGGATGATGGCGTCGACCATCTCCTCGGGGCTGAGGTTCTTCTTTGCGGCCTTCTGGTCGATGCTGTATCCGGCGTTGTCCAGGTGGGAGTGCCTCACCCCCACGGTGAGGCCGACGATGGAGGCGGGACCGGTGTGGTAGCCGGGAACCTCGTTTTTGCCCAGGGCCATGGCAAAGTCCCTGCCGCCGTACTTCTCCGAAGCAACCTCGACCCCTTCGGCCAGGGCGGAGTAGAACTCGTTCTTCTTCTTGACGATTTCGTCTATCGCCTTCAGGTAGCCCTCGACGTCGTCCCATTTTAGGGCCAGGCCCAGAGTATCCTCGGAGGTTATGAGCCCCTGCTCCAGGGCCTCCGTCGCCCAGGCGAGGACGACTCCGGTGCTGATGGCGTCGATCCCATGCCGTTCGCAGGCCTCGATCAGCTCTAAAATCCCTTCGGGAGAGGAGACGCCGAGGTTTGATCCCAGGGCGTAGATCAGCTCGAAGTCGTAAGATATCTTTCTGATCTCATACTCGTGCTGGCGGGAGAAGGATGTCTTGAGCATACCGATGTGGATGCAGCCTATGGGGCAGTGGGCGCAGGATACCCTCCGGAATAGGTGGTTGTCGGCGAGAACCTCGCCGCTGATCTTCTCCGCCGCCTCGAAGCTGCTATCTTGGAAGTTTCGGGTGGGAAGCCCTTTCAGCTGGTTTAAGACGTTGATGTTGATGGGGGTTCCGATGTCGTGATACTTCTCCATGGCGTCGGTCTTGACGACGGTCTTGTAGAGCTTGTTGTAGATGGCCATGTACCTCTTTGAATTTGGGATCTCTACGTCTTCCGTCCCCGAGATGACCATGGCCTTCAGTTTCTTCGATCCGAACGCTGCCCCCAGGCCGAGCCTTCCAAAGTGCCTGTAAGTGTCCACCACGACTCCAGCGTACTTGACGAGCTGCTCGCCTCCGGGCCCGATCCTGATGATGCTTCTTCGGCCCACACCCTTCTCCACGTCGCGGAGGATGTACCCGACGACGGTGGCGGGTATCCCCCATATCGACCTTGCGTCCTTGATCTGAACATCGTCGTCTCTGATGGAGATGTAACAGGGCCGGTCGGCTGCGCCCCTGATGACTATCGACTCGTGGCCCGCAAACCTCATGGCCATGGCGAGCCTCCCTCCGGCGTAGGACTCGCCCAGCTCGCCGTTGAGGGGCGACTTGAAGGTGGCTACGGTCTTGGTCATGGCCGGAAAGAGGGCGTTTAAGGGGCCGATGCTGAATATTATTGGGGCCTCTGGCGAGAGGGGATCTATGCCTTCGGGGCACTCCTCAAAGAGGAGCTGGGTTGCCACTCCCGTCCCGCCGAGCCACTCCTCGAAGAGGTCGTACCTCTCCTCAACCCAGCTCTCCCCTTTGCCGAGATCGATGTAAAGAACTCTTCTTAGCATCAATCATCACCTCTTTTTCCTCAGCCCTCCACCTCTTCCATCTCCAGGACTCCGTGGGGGCAGAAGGCGACACAAGCTCCGCAATGCTTGCACTTGACCGCCTTTCCTTCTGCGTCCAGGGAGATGGCCCTGATGAGACAGGCGTCTGCGCAGGCGCCGCATCCCTGGCAGAGGTCACGATGGAAGACGACCCGTCCGTCCTCCTTCTGCTCGAGGGCTCCTGTGGGGCAGGCCGCAACGCAGGGGGGGTCTTTGCAGGCGTGGCAGACCACCACGGCGAAGTCGCCCTCCAGCCCCCCCTGAGTCTTCACCTTGATGGCGCTTCTGTCCAGGGACGCTCGGCCTGTATTGATCCTGCTGCAGGCGAACATGCAGGAGAGACAGCCGATGCACCGCTCCGGATGGGCGACCTTCAGCCTCCGTCTCTTTCTTTTCGCCTTCTCGGGCTTCTGCCCTTTCGACTCGCTCCCGGCCTCGCCTTCAGCCTCGCTCGTCGGTCCCGTCTCTTTATCCAGCTCGGGGCTTGCGGACGATTCCAAATCTGTTCACAACCTCGATATTGATCCGACCAAATTCCGAACTTCTCTACCTGAAAGGCAAAACGAGATGGTCGTCTTCGTCGATCAGGATATGTTAAAAATTAGTTCCCATAATTATTAATCATTTCTCGTCCCGGTCCCGAAGACCAGGTAGCTTTGGAGGGAGAAATGTTGTTTTTGGAGAAATGTCGGGTCTAGGGGGAGGGCAGGTGCCCTCCCCGGTTTCTGATGCTCACTCGGCTTCCTCGAACCTTTCCCCCAGGGTCTTGAGGACGGAGGGGAGGGTGGTGTACTCCATGTCCTCCATGGGGAGTCGGTGAGGCTCGAAGGGTCCGTGCCTTCTCATGTAGTCGGTGATCTCGTGGACCCTCTGCCTGGTGAGGTCGAAGGCCGGATCTCTGAAGAGGTCGACGGGGCCGATCAGCATCCCTTTTGCGATCTGGAATCCGGCGGCTATGACCCTCGGGGGTCCGTCGAATCGTGTGCATACGGCGTCCTCGAAGGCGCAGGGCATCAGGGGACCGTTGTGGCTCCCCCTCATCCAGCCGCTGACCAGGTGGCCGAGGGAGAAGGGCTCCAGGACCTCGCCTAAGGCTGGAAGCCCCGACTGAGCCCTCACCAGAGCCACAGGGTCGTCTTTTCCCACATACTTGCCTGCGGTCTGGTAGAGCTTCTCGGTGCTTACGACCGCGGCGGGCTCGTCTTCGGGGAGCTTTCCAGGCTTCGGGTAGACCCGCTTGATGACGTATCTGCTCTTGGCTCCGATCAGGGCCAGCATGTCGTACATCTCCTCCGGCGACTCCATCATCACCTTCTTGTGCTCCATGATGTCCCAGACCTCGAAGATGAACCCCTGGTGGATGCTGGGGTCGATGACCAGGCCGGCGGTGTTGAAGGGGTCGGCAAATATCCGAAATATGGGCAGGTTAAAGGCCCCGGGCTCGGTCTTGTCCATCATGAAGGCGACGACTGGTTCGGCCGCCCGCTCGTGAAACTCCATCTCGGCGACCCCGGGCCCCATCCCCTTGATGTTGCCGCAGAAGGCGTCGCAGAGGAGGTCCTGGCCTGCGCCGTAGAGCTTCAGCTCCTCTGCCTTTTCCGTCGCCTTGCACATGACGTCCCAGGCAAGGCCGTGGATCTCGGCGTTGTCCTCTCCCAGAAGGTGTGTCATCAGCAACTGGAGGTCGTCTCCGACCGACATCACCTTAAAGTCTATGATCTCTCCTTTGGCCTTCTCCTGAGCCAGGACCGACTCTGCGACCTCTTTCAGTGCGGGGTGAACGGTGGCGTGTCCGGGCCATCCGCCGACATCTGCTTTGATCAAGCTGATAGTGATTTTGCTCATTTACAATCCCCTCTGTCCGGTCGACCCCTCGAATCTAAATCGGTATTTATCAGGCACTTGTCGCCCTTGGCCGATGACCGATGGGGGTGTCTTGATTCGGATCGTTGCCAACCGGCCGTGGTGATTCTATTGCATCAGGCTGTACGTGCAGCCTTTTACCTGTTACGGTTCCGTTTTTTTAGAGCTTGATTGTCCGAAGGAGCTTTAGGTGATGATACTCTCCGATTTTATCCCTCCCACAATCCAAGAATCGCCCAAGTTAGAGAGGGTTTTATTACAGGAGAAGGCCATCGGTGGTATTGAGGAGCGTTCGAGGTTATGGAAGTCATTGCAAAATATCGCGTCGAGACCGACCTTCCGATCGAGAAGGCCGCAGAGGCTATAGCAGCTGAGCAGTCGACGGGGACCTGGACCGAGGTGGAGCGAGAGAGGCTGGCCAGAGACCTTGCGGCCCGGGTGATCAAAGCCGAGGAGAACTTCGCGTACGTCGCCTTTCCCGAAGAGCTCTTCGAGCCGGGAAACATTCCCCAGTACTTATCGGTCGTGGCGGGAAACCTCTTCGGCCTGGGGGATCTGAAGAAGGTACGGCTTCTGGACATCATATTTCCCCAGAGCTTGGTCAATGCTCACAAAGGCCCGAGGTTTGGGATAGAGGAGGCTAGGAAGATCCTGGGCGTCTTCGATCGGCCCCTGGTGGGAACTATCATCAAGCCGAAGGTCGGCCTCAGCCCCAAAGACACGGCAGAGGTGGCGGGCCAGGCGGTGAGGGGGGGCCTAGATCTGATCAAGGACGATGAGACCCTGACAGACCAGTCCTTCTGCCCCATCGAAGAGAGGGTGGAGGCGGTGATGGCGGAGCTCTCCAAGGTCGAGGACGAGACCGGGAAGAGGGCCTTCTACGCCGTCAACGTCACCTGCGGCGCTGAGGAGATCCTAGAGCGCGCAGAGGATGTAATCGGTCGCGGCGCCAACATGGTGATGGTGGATGTCCTCACTGCTGGGTTCTCGGCCCTCGAAGTTCTATCCCGGGGGGTGAAGGTCCCCGTCCACGTCCACAGGACGATGCACGGAGCCTTCACTAGGGACAGGCATCACGGCATATCGATGGTCCCCATATCCAGGCTCGTTAGGATGGCCGGGGGCACGAACCTCCACACCGGAAGCTACCTCGGCAAGATGGCCGGCGATCGGGAGGAGAACGATCAATGCAGAGACGCTCTCCGAGACGAATGGTACGGTCTCCGTCCCGTCTTCCCCGTCGCCTCGGGTGGTGTCCATCCGGGGAACGTCCGTCCCAACCTGGAGGGCTACGGCACCGACTGCATAGTCCAGGCGGGTGGGGGGGTCCACGGCCACCCCTGGGGGACCACTGGAGGCGCGAGGGCGATGGTCCAGGCGGTGGAGGCATGGAAGGCCGGCGTCTCGGCGGAGGAGTACGCCGAAAGTCACAAAGAACTGGATGCGGCGTTGAAGTTCTGGTCTCGATGAGATATTCCGGAACGGGAGACGATATCCCCCAAAACCGAAGAGTTTATATTGTTACATGTAATGAGATCACAGCGTTTATCACAGCTTGAGTGATTGTAGCGCTGTCTGAAAACGGTAAGGATGTAGTGAGGGTAGAGGGATCAGATGACGAGACACGAAATCTTATCGAAGATTAAGCAGGCGGAAGCCGATGCTCAAGCCAGCATCGAGCGGGCCCAACAAGAGCGAGACAAGCGAATCGCCGATGCCACTGCCGAAGCAACGAACATGGTTAGAAACGCTGAGGCTGAAGCGCAAGAGTATTACGAAAAGCGTCTTGCAGATGCCGAGACGGGAGCTCAGTCCAAGAAGCAAGCGATCATCGACGACGGCATGAAGAAGGTAAATGCAACGAAGAGCAGCGCCAGTGGCAGGGTAAACGCTGCGGTTGAACATCTGTTAAAGGAGTTTATGGGGTTGTTGCATGCTTAGACCCGTTGAGATGAGTCGTGTTGTCGTCGCCGGGTCAAATAAGGTTATAGAACCTGTCATAGAGAAGTTGCACGAGCTAAACCTGTTGCATCTCGTCAACTATTCTGGTGCTGATGAAGCCTTCGAGATGGGCAAGCCATTGGGAACGGCGTCCGAATACGCCGAACAGCTGATAAAGCTTCGGTCTATCGAGAGATACCTGGACATCAGTGACAAGATGCCTGACAAACAGTTCCCAGAGTCTCAGGTGCTTTCACAGATGGACGGAATCCTGGGCAACGTCGGTGATGACGTCATCGCCACCGCCGAGCGAATCGCCGAGATAGATAACGAGGTCAAGATCAAGCAGGATCAGGCCAAGGCCCTGAAGCCCCTGGCCGGGTTGCCCCTCGATCTGGAGCTGTTATACGGTTACAACTCCCTGGCAGCCTTCGTGGGAACAGCCGCTTCTCCTGTAGAGGCCGATGTATCCAAGGTCTCATACGTTAACGAGGTCTTCACTGCCAGTTCAGGTGGCGCCAATGCGGTGGCCGTATTCGTGCCGGTGGACAAAGCTGGCGAAGTTTCGGGCGTTCTCGCTGAACATGGTTTCTCTGAGATATCCGTACCTCGGGGACCTACCGGAAGCATTGCTGGCGCCATAAGCACCCTTGAGTCCGACTCCAAGAGGCTGGATGGCGAGAAGGTGCCACTGCAGAAGAAGCTGAAGGACATCAGGGCCCAGCACGAGGACCTGGTTCTGGCCATCGACGAGCACATCTCGATCCAGTCTTCGAAAGCGGAGTCGCCTCTGAGGTTCGCTTCAACCGACAACGCCTTCGTGATTGATGGTTGGCTTCCTACCGATCAGTACGAGACGCTGAAGAGTGAGCTTGAGAGCGCAGCAGGTGGACGTGTACAGGTTGAGAAGCTGGATGGCTCCGAGGCTGATAAGCTGGTGGAGACTGGTGAGGACATCCCCACCAAGATGAACAACCCCAGCATCGTTCGGCCTTATGAGCTGATCACGCGTCTCTTCGCCATTCCCGAGTACAAAGAGTTCGACCCGACATTGCTGATATTCATCTTCTTCCCCTTGATGTTCGGCCTGATCTTGGGCGACGTCGCATACGGCGTGATATCATTGATAGTGATGTTCATGCTCAAGCGCAAGTTCAGGACACCAGGTTGGCAGTCTCTGATCAACATCGTGATCATAGCGAGCATCTGGGCCATAATATTCGGCTTCTTGTTTGGCGAGATTTTTGGGCCCCTGGGTCTGTGGGACTACATATTCAGTGGCGCTCACCACGTGGGCCTTTTGGGAACGGTGGCTCATCCGCATGAAGTCGGTATCGACTTCGGTGCTGGGTTCTACGGTCCTCTTGGAAGGATCGGACCTTCCGGCCTTGGCGGCTTCGCTGGGGCGATGTTCCCCATGTACAGGCTGGCGACGGCTTCTGTTCTGGTGTTGATCGGCGTTAGCATCTTCATCGGTGTCGTCCACACTGGCATCGGTTCTATTCTGGGCGTCAAGACCGAACTCGCCTATGGCGAGAAGAGGCATGCCTATTATGAGAGGCTCCCTGTGCTTCTCTTCCAGGTCTTCTTCGGCCTCGGTCTGCTCGGATTGATCGTCGGTGGCTTGGGCAACCCCCTGGTGCTGCTCAGCGCGCTGGTCATCGTTGCATCCATCGTCATGATGGTAAAGGGGCCCGAGGGGGTCATGGGTGCGACTCACATACCGTTCTTTGTGAGCAACCTGATAAGCTACCTTCGACTTCTGGCCATAGGCCTCGCGTCGGTGGGCGTCGCTTTCGCTGCAAACCAGCTGGCTTTCTACGTGCTGATGCCAATGCTGAGCGGAGGAGCTCACGAAGGTTTCACGACGATAGCGATCGTTGTTGGTATAGTTGTGTTGATCATGGTTCACTTCATCAACCTGCTTCTTGGAATCCTCTCTCCGTTCATGCATCCTCTCAGGTTGCACTACGTGGAGATGTTCACCAAGTTCTATAGTCAGCACGGTGGTGGAGTTGAGTATTCGCCCTTCGGACGTGTCCGAAGGTTCTTGAGAGATTGAGTGATTAGGATTAACGGAGGGATAAGGAAATGGTAGTAGAAACTATAACCGATGGTGGAATACTGTACGGACTTCTGGCTGTTGGCGCCGGTCTTGCGACCGGACTTGCCGGTATTGGTGCTGGTGTTGGTGAGCAGGGTATCGGAGCTGCTGTGGTAGGTGTCGTGGCAGAGGAGCCCGGCTTCCTGGGCAAGGGTCTGTTCCTGATGCTTCTGCCCGAGACTCTCATCATCTTCGGTCTTGCTGTTTCACTGATCCTGATGTTCGCCTGGACGCCCTTCGCGTGAATTCGCCACCCTGAGCGAGGTCGAGAGGAATGGCACTAGACGCAGTGGTAGAGGACATTCTTGCAACCAGCAAGAGCAAGGTCGCGGAGATAAACGCCGAGACCGAGCAAGAGGTTGCAAGAATACTTAATGAAGCCAGAGAACGTGCCGCGGAAATCAAGTCCGAAAAAGAGGGGGAGGCAGACAGCGCCGTAGAGGCTCTTGAGCGCAGGGTGATATCAAGCGCTCATCTTCAGGTGAAAAGGGCGGAGCTGAATGTGCGCAAGGATCTCATGGAAGAGACTCGTAAAAAGCTCATCGAGGCGGTATCAAAGCTGCCCGAGAAGGAAAACGAGGATCTGATCAATGAGATCGTCAAGCCCTACAACTTGAAGGAGATGAAGGTCAAGTCCGCCAAGAAGGACAAGACCTTCGTCTCTTCTCTTGCCCCCAACTATGCCGGGACTGTTGATACCGCTGGCGGCGTCGTGATAGAGAGCGAAGATGGGTCGATGAGCTACGATCACACCTACGAAACTCTGGCGAGTGAAGCATTCAACAAGTCCATGAAAGACGTCTCCAAGATCCTGTTTGGGTGAGTCCATGCCGGTACTACGTTTGCCGAAGTTCGGAAAACCGGTGAAGTACGCATACATTACGGGCAGAGTTAGGGCCATGAAGACCAAACTCATACCCCGTGAGATGTATCAGAGAATGCTGGGCATGGACATACCAGAGATTACGCGGTACCTGGAAGAGACCCAATACAAGGAAGAGATCGATTCGATGGCGAAGGATTACTCTGGCGCGGAACTCGTGGAGTACGCCACCTTCGCCAACATTGCGAAGACCTACAGGAAGCTCCTGCAGGTCTCGATCGATGAACCTCAGTTCCTCATTCTGGAGTACCTGAGGCGTTGGGACGTCTGGAACATCAAGACGATACTCCGAGGCAAGTTCCATGGGGCCAGCGAAGAGGAGATCATGAAGTATCTCGTGCCCGCTGGAGAGCTCGATCTGGAGTTCCTTGAGGGTCTGGCCAAGAAGGAGCGGGTCGAGGAGGTCATACAGGCCTTCGATGGGACCGACTACTATGAAGCTCTGGCCCAGTACGATGGACAAATGCTCTCTTCGGTGGAGAACGCCCTGGATAAGCTTTACTACTTCCGGATGGAGCGTGCCGTAGGCGGCACCCTCTCCGTAGGAGGCGGTCTCCTGCTGAAGTACGTTCGAAAGGAGATAGATGTCAAGAACCTGGTCACCCTCTTCCGGATGAACAAGGCCGGAATCGATGCAAGCGTAATACAGGACAATCTGATCCCGGGTGGAAAGCTCCACGAAGAGCTGAGCCGGATGGCGGGCCAGTCCTACAACGAGTTCGTCAGGGGACTTGAGGGCTATCCCTTCTGGGGCGCCATCTCGGACGTCGTAGCTGAAGGGGCCGCAGTGAGCAGGATAGAGGCGCGCCTGAGGGCTTACCTCGTGAGGTACGCCTGGGCACTGTCAAACTATCATCCGCTGTCCATCCTTCCGGTGCTCGGTTACATCGTCAGCAAGGATACTGAAGTTTCAAACATCAGGAAGATCGTTCGCGGCAAAGAGGCGGGTCTTTCTGCTGAGCTCATCGAAGAGCAGGTGGTGGCGTAATGCAGATTGCTGTTATAGGCAGTGGTGAGGACGTGATCGGTTTCACCCTGGCTGGAATACGAAAAGCTTACGAGGCCACTTCAGAAGATGAGCTAATCGCTAAGATCGAGGAGGTCATGGCGGACCCTGATGTGGGCATTCTGGTCTTGAGCCAGTCGGATTTCAACAATCTTCCCTCTAGGCTGAGGGGAACGCTGACCGATTCTGTAAAGCCAACGGTGATTGCCGTTGGAACTGAGCAGAGCACAGAGATGAGAGAGAAGATTAAAAGGGCAATAGGTGTTGATTTATGGAAGTAGGCACGGGCAAAGTTCATAGAATTGCCGGGCCGGTGGTGCAGGCTACAGGTCTAAAATCTCACATGTATGACCTGGTCCTGGTCGGCGAAGAGGGGCTGATGAGTGAGATCATCGGCATCGCCGGGGACAAGCACGTCATTCAGGTATACGAAGATACCGCGGGCGTGAAGCCAGGCGAGCCTGTCAAGGAAACCGGTGCACCACTGGTAGCACAACTCGGTCCAGGAATTCTTACCTCTATTTATGACGGCATCCAGAGACCTCTTCCCAAGCTGGTGGAGGCTTCTGGAAACTTCATCAGCAGAGGTCTTTTCGTTGATGGTATTGATCACAAGAAGAAGTGGGAGTTCACCCCAGTCGTGAAGAAGGGCGACAAGGTGGAGCCCGGACAGACCATCGGAACTGTCCAGGAGCAGCTCCTCATCAAGCACAAGATAATGATGCCCCCAGACAAGAGGGGTACCATAAAGGAGATCAAGTCCGGGAACTTCACCGTCGAAGAGACGATCTGCGTGCTCGAGGACGGCACTGAGCTTCCCATGATCCAGTACTGGCCGGTCCGTAGAGCGAGGCCTTCGAGGATCAAGCAGGCACCAACCATCCCCTTGAGGACTGGACAGAGGGTCATCGATGGGTTCTTCTCCCTGGCCAAGGGCGGAACCGCAGCCATCCCCGGCGGGTTCGGTACCGGGAAGACGGTCATGCAGCAGACCCTCTCCAAGTGGTCGGACGTCGACATAGTCGTCTACGTCGGCTGTGGTGAGCGCGGCAACGAGATGGCCGACCTGCTTCACGAGTTCCCTGAGCTGGTGGACCCGAGAACTGACAGGCCCCTGATGGAGAGGTCCATCGTCTACGCCAACACCTCCAACATGCCAGTGGCTGCGAGGGAGGCTTCCATCTACACCGGGATCACCACTGCAGAGTACTATAGAGACATGGGATACGACGTGATGATGACCGCCGACTCCACCTCTCGGTGGGCCGAGGCGATGAGAGAGCTCTCCAGCCGTCTTGAAGAGATGCCTGGTGAGGAAGGATATCCCGCTTACCTCGGAGCGAGGCTCGCCGACTTCTACGAGAGGTCTGGCAGGGTGACCACTCTTGAGGGCACAGAGGGTTCCGTCAGCATCGTCGGAGCGGTCAGTCCTCCCGGCGGAGACTTCACCGAGCCCGTCACTCAGAACACCCTCCGTATCACCAAGGTATTCTGGGCTCTCGACTCGAAGCTCACTCAGAGGCGTCACTTCCCGTCCATCAACTGGCTGGACAGCTACTCCCTCTACGACTTGGCCCTTGAGCCCTGGTTCGTGGAGAACGTCTCACCCAACTGGAACAAGAACAAGAGGCGTGCCATGGAGATTCTCCAGGAGAACGCGGAGCTGGAAGAGATCGTGATGCTGGTTGGATCCGACGCTCTGCCAGAGGATCAGCAGCTGACCCTGGAGGTCGCGAGAATGATCATCAACTTCTGGCTGGCTCAGAGCGCCTTCCACCCGGTGGATACCTTCTGTCCCTACAAGAAACAGTTCGATCTGCTCGAGGCGATCCTGCAGTTCAGGGATCACGCTTTCGGGGCTCTCGCTCGCGGCGTGCCCACCGATGTGATCCTCGGAACGCCCTCGAAGGACGCCCTGGCCAAGGTCAGGCTTCTTGAGGACTACGAGCCGGAGCTCGAGAAGGTAAGGGCTCAGATGGAGAGCGAGTTCAAGACGATGTCATGAGGGTGGTTCACAATGACCAAGGAGTACAAAACGATTAACGAGATCAAAGGCCCTCTCCTCTTCGTCGAGAAGACCGAGCCCGTAGGTTACAACGAGCTTGTAGAGATCCGAACCGAGAAGGGTGAGGTGAAGAGAGGCCAGGTTCTGGACACCTCCAACGAAGTCGTGGTCGTGCAGGTGTTCGAGGGAACGGGCGGACTCGGGAAAGAGAGTTCCGTCAAGTTCACTGGCGACGTAATCAAGATGCCCCTCTCCCCTGAAATCGTAGGGAGAGTTCTCTCCGGATCAGGGCAGCCCAAAGACGGCGGCCCACCAATCGTACCTGATGTGGCGAGAGATATAGCCGGGGCGGCCATCAACCCCGCCGCACGAGAGAAGCCCAGAGCTTTCATCCAGACCGGCATCTCCACCATCGACGGGACCAACACCTTAGTCCGTGGCCAGAAGCTGCCCATCTTCTCGGGTGCAGGTCTTCCCCACAACGATGTCGCTCTGCAGATCGCCCGTCAGGCCAAAGCTCTCGGAGAGGCCGAGTCCTTCGCTGTGGTATTCTGTGCCATGGGCATCACCAACGAGGAAGCTCAGAACTTCATGGCCGACTTCGAGAGGACCGGCGCTCTTGAGAGGGCCGTCATCTTCCTGAACCTGGCCGACGACCCTGCCGTCGAGAGGCTGCTCACGCCCAGGCTCGGTCTGACCACCGCAGAGTACCTCGCCTTCGACCTTGACATGCACGTGCTGGTCATCTACACCGACATGACCAACTACTGTGAGGCCATGAGACAGATGGGGGCCGCTCGTGAAGAGGTGCCCGGCCGAAGAGGATACCCCGGTTACATGTACACCGACCTCGCCATCCAGTACGAGCGTGCAGGAATTGTCACCGGCAAGAATGGGTCCATCACTCAGTTCCCCATCCTCACCATGCCCGGCGACGACATCACTCACCCCATACCCGATCTCAGCGGCTACATCACCGAGGGTCAGCTCATCGTATCTCGTGAGCTTCACCGAAAGGGCATCTACCCGCCCATCGACATCAGGCCTTCCCTCAGCAGGCTGATGAACTCAGGCATCGGTGAGGGTCACACTCGAGAGGATCACAGGGCGGTATCTGACCAGCTCTACGCTTACTATGCAGAGGGCTGTGATCTGAGAGGCCTCGTGGCCATCGTCGGTAAGGAAGCTCTCTCTGAGAGGGACCGGCTCGTCCTGGAGTTCGCCGACGCCTTCGAGCAGAAGTTCGTCAACCAGGGCAGAGACGAGGACCGGAGCATCTTCGATACTCTGGACATCGGATGGAACCTTCTCCAAGCTCTTCCTGAGACTATGCTCACGAGGATCGACGACCACCTCATCAAGAAGTACCACCCCAGGTACAGGAAGAAAGAGTGAGATCATGGCCGTAATCAGTGGGACAAAGCCGACTAGGGCGGTTCTGATCGCCCTCAAGAAGAGGGTCAAGGTCGCTCAGATGGGTCACAATCTTCTGAAAATGAAGCGTGACGGTCTGATGATCGAATTTTTTGAGGTCCTCACCCAGGCGAGGACGATCAGGCAGGAGCTGGTCGAAGACTTAATCAGAGCTCAGCAGAGCCTCAACATGGCCAAGGCCACTGAGGGTGCCTTAGCGATCAAGAGCGTAGCCTTCGCCCTCCAGAAAGAGCCGGCTGTAGAGCTGGAAAGCAGGAATATCATGGGCGTCGTTGTGCCGAAGATTACGGCAGATTCTGTGCAAAAGCAGATGTTCGAGCGTGGATACGGCATCATCGGTACTAGCGCTGCCATCGACGAAGCTGCTGACGCCTACGAGAGCCTTGTGGACAAGATCATCACCGCCGCAGAGGTAGAGACCGCGCTGATAAAGCTAGTGGAAGACATTGACGCCACCAAGAGACGAGTAAACGCTCTGGAGTTCAAAGTGATCCCAGACATCAACGACACCGTTCGGTTCATCGGCTTCGCTCTGGAAGAGATGGAAAGAGACAACCTCGTCAAGCTGAAGATGCTCAAGGGCAAGGCCCAGAGAGCCGAGAAGGCCGCAGAAGCTGCGAAGCTGGCTGAAGCAGCTGAGGCCAAGAAGGCTGCGGCAAAGGCCGAAGTTGCATAGGCATCTCGACGGCGTTAGCATATGCCAAGCCTGCTTGAACGAAAGGCAGAAGAGTGGTTTGGAACCCCCGAGAAGAAAGCACGACTACTACAGTGGCTCGTGTACATCTCGAACCTGTACGTGCTCCTCGGGGTGTTCGTCCTCATTTACGTTCTGTACGGCGATCATCTGATTGCTCTCTGGAACTCGCTGTCTGGAACGCGCTGAGGTGAAGGTGAGAGGAACGTGGGTCCCACCAGCTCGGGGTCCAGGTTCGCTCAACTCCTATTTTTTATGATCTTAAAAGTTCGATGAAGCTGCAACATCTTTGAGCTGGGCGATCCTGTAGCCGCAGATCACCTGCCTCCTTCCCGAGATCGTCTCGTCGAGGTCGAAGTCGCCGGTGTCGACGAGAAGGCGGGGCGTCTCCTTCAGCTTGTGAGGGGTGGCGACGATGATGAGGTTTTCTGGCCCCACTCTTCGGAGGACTTTGGGGCTGATCTGCTGGCTTCCCCTTCCCAGGACGAAGCCCTGAGCGCCGATGGGGCTGACTATAATCTTCACCTCTCCCACTTCGTCGATGACTCGGAGTAGGTCCTGTTCCGAGGCGTCGCGGCAGATCACTCGGCCTTCTTTCACCACGTCAACTCCGAGGAGGGTCTTTTCGACCCCCAGAACGTCGGCGATCTTGGCGGTGGTGGTACCGGCCCCCAGGATGTAGGCCGAGCCGTCTCGCATGAACTCCGAGGCGAAGATCGCGATCTCTTCTTTGAACTCCTCCTCGGAGCTAGCGGAGTAGATCCGTTTTCTCTCCTGGACCAGGGCGGGCTGGTAGGGGGTCGCGGCTATGCCGTAGATCTTAGTGTCGAGGGTCCCGGCCCGGTACTTCTCCTCGTCAACGTCCACGATCTCAGTCTCTCTCACATTGAGATCCCCCTCCAGATATCCCCGGATCAGATCGCCCGCAGCTTTGGGGCTGATGGCGAAGACCCCCGAGTGCATCTTGACGCCGGCGGGGATGCCGATGATGGGGATCGTTGATCCGATGACGCCTGAGACGTCCCGGGCGGTCCCGTCGCCGCCGCAGAAGACGACCAGGTCGACACCCTTCTTGATAAAAGATCTGCAGACCTCCTTTGTGTCTTCGGCGCCTGTTTTCTCCGAGGCCTGGAAGACGACCTGGAATTCGAGGCCTGCTATTTGGAGCACCTTCTCCCCCATATCGCCGCTGGCAGTAAAAAAGAGGGCGTCGAGCCCCAAAAGCTCTGCCAGGGCCGTCTCAGCCCGGCGGGGGGAGGTCGGCTCGGCGCCCCTGGCCATCGCCTCCAGAGCGAGGCCGTCGGTCCCCTTGAGGCCGACGGCCCCACCCATCCCGGCGACGGGGTTGATCAGAAACCCCACCTTCTTCAGGTTGTCCATCCCCTCTCTGAACTCAGAACTTGGGGATCTTCGCCAGGGACTGTTTCACCAGTTCTGCCGGGTACTCGTAGTCCACAAGGTTTCCGGAGAAGTAGGCGTCGTAGCTGGAGAGGTCGAAGTGGCCGTGGCCGCTGAGAGAGATGACGATCGTCTTCTCTTCGCCGGTCTTCTTGCAGCCGATGGCGTCGTCGATGGCCGGCTTTATGGCGTGGGCGGACTCGGGGGCAGGAAGGATCCCCTCGGTCCGGGCGAAGGTGACGGCGGCCTTGAAGACCTCGTTCTGGTGGAAGGACTGCCCCTCGATGACGCCGTCGTGGACGAGGTTGCAGAGGAGCGGGGCGTCGCCGTGGTACCGAAGCCCTCCTGCGTGGATCGAGGGCGGGATGAAGTCGTGGCCCAGGGTGTACATCTTGAGGAGGGGGGTCAGCCTCGCGGTGTCTCCGAAGTCGTAGGCGTAAAGCCCCTTGGTCAGGGTGGGGCAGGCCGCAGGCTCGCAGGCGACCATCCTGATCTCCTTCTTCTCCTTCAATTTGTCGGGGACGAAGGGAAAGCACATCCCCGGGAAGTTGGAGCCGCCGCCGACGCAGCCGTATATTACGTCCGGATAGTCGTCGACGATGGCCAGCTGTTTTTTCAGCTCTTGCCCCTCGACGGTCTGGTGGAGAAGGACGTGATTGAGGACGGACCCCAAAGCGTAGTTGGTGTTATCGTGGGTGGCGGCGTCCTCGACAGCCTCGGAGATGGCGATCCCCAGACTTCCACCGGTGTCGGGATGATCTTTGAGGATCGCCCTTCCGGAGTTGGTCAGTTCGCTGGGGCTGGCGACGCACTCGGCGCCCCAGACCTGCATTATGCTCTTTCGATAAGGCTTCTGGTCGAAGGACGCCCTCACCATGTAGACTCTGCACTCTATGTCGAAGAAGCTGGTGGCCATGCTGAGGGCCGAGCCCCACTGGCCCGCCCCGGTCTCGGTGGCGATCCTCTCAATCCCGGCCTCCCTGTTGTAGTAGGCTTGGGCGACGGCGGTGTTGGGCTTGTGGCTCCCGGCGGGGCTGACGCCCTCGTACTTGTAGTAGATCTTCGCCGGGGTCTTGAGGTGTTCTTCGAGGCGGTGGGCCCGATAGAGGGGTGTAGGCCTCCAGAGCTTGAGGATCTCTCTGACCTCGTCGGGGATGTCGATCCACCGCTCGGTGCTCGCCTCCTGCTTTATCAGCTCCATCGGGAAGATCGCTTCCAGGTCTTTCGGTTCGAGGGGCTTTCCCGTCTGGGGGTTCAGGGGCGGGTCCAGGGGAGTCAAAAGGTCGGCGGCGACGTTGTACCACCGCTTGGGCATCTCTTCTTCATCCAGCAGAATTTTTGTTTGCAGAAGTTATCCCTCCAGAAATGATGAGTTTTGATGTACTCATATGTGCATCAAGGTAATGATGGCGGCGTTATTTAAGGGTTTTGGGGTACGAGAGTTAGCCGACTTTAATTTAAACTGAATACATCGCAGCTTGCTGCTACGAATAAAATGCTGTTTTATCCATTATTCAGGATACCTCAATTGGTGGGCAGAGATGCCCCGAGAGATTATCCAGGAATTGCAGGGCAACTAAAGGCTAAACTTAAGATCGATAGCAATAACATTAAAATTATGTCACAGAAGATAATTTAGCACGTTTTTACCAGTAAGTTGCGCAGGCCTTTAATTCATCAGCTTTATTCAGCAAGAGGTTGTTTTGAACCCCACCTTCTCATAAATACTACCACTTTATGATTATGCAGATACAATAGATCCATATGTCAATGTCACAGATAATTGGCCGCGACGGTCGCCTGGTATGGGACAATTTTCCAGTATCCCTAAAATACTGGATGATAGAGTGGGACAAACCGGACGTCGGAAAAGAGAGCTGGCACGGTAAAGCGATTATATCTCAGACTGACCTTCGTGCCATGATGGAAGAGCGCGCAAAATCCAGGCCCGTTCCGATAAACGAGCCCATCTTCGCAGAGTTCCATAAGGGTAAAGAGGTCTATAGTGGTGAGATCCTGATTTCCTCATTTCCCGATCCCATCGACTCTAATCCTTTAATCGATTTCACAGGCACCGGCAAGCTGAAGCAAAAAGAGCATTGATCCTCGGGCACCGAGCCGATTTTATGGCGGCCCAGGATGTTAACCCTCAAGATCTCTGAACATCATCTGCATTTCATAGACACCGTCTTCACTTCTCTTTTCCATATCGAATCCCATTTTTTTGAAGAGATTGAGCATAGACTTATTCTCAACCAAGACCTCGGCAGTAAATCCCAGCAGGCCTCTCCCCCTGGCCAGACGGGTGAGATAAGTGAGCAGATCGTGGCCTACGCCCATATTTTGATACTTATCCTTTACCACCAACGCAACCTCGGCGGTATGCATCTTTTCATTTATTTCATATTGCCCAATTGCGGCGATGTTTTCTTTGCTATCACTCTCGACAATGGCCAGGATCATCATGCGGCTGGCATAATCCACTATCCCGAACTCTTGCAGCCTCTCATGGGGCATGTCCATCCTGACTGACATGAACCTCCGGTACATGCTGTCATTGGAAAGGGCGTAGAAAAAGTCCTTCATCAAGGGCTCATCCCCGATCTTGACGGGCCTGAGGAGAATATTGAGCCCGCTCCTGGTTGTCCTGAACGTCTCCAGAGATACCGGATATATCCCGTTCACTCCGGGTATGAACGCCTGATCTTTGTAGATGAGCAAACGCTTCTTCGCCTCTTTGATGAGCCATGGCCTGAACTTGGGATGGGCAATCGCAATCAGATCCATAGCACGTTCCCTGATATTCTTGCCATGGAGATATGCTATGCCATACTCAGTTACTACATAGTGGACATCGCCTCGGGTCAGAGTCACTCCTGTACCTTCCTGGAGAGATGGCACTATCCTTGAAATGGTGTCGTTGATGGCTGTTGAGGGAAGGGCCAGGATGCTCTTGCCGCCAGGCGCAAGCGCGGCACCTCTCATGAAATCTGCCTGGCCACCTATGCCGAAGTAGAATGTCCCGCTCAGCGATTCTGCAGTAACCTGACCTGTCAAATCGATTTCCATAGCGCTGTTGATTGCGGTCATCAACCTATTTTCGGCAATAATCAATGGGTTGTTTACATAATCGATGGTCTTGAACTCGATAGTTGGATTTTCATCCAGGAACTCGTAAGTCTCCTTCTTGCCCATGCAATAGGAAGCCACAGTCTTGCCCGTATCGATGGACTTCTTTGAATTATCAACCACGCCCTTCTTCATCAGATCAATGATGCCGTCACTCAATAGCTCGGTGTGGACCCCGAGATGCTTTTTCTCACCCAAGTAGGAGACCACAGCATTGGGTATGATGCCATATCCAACCTGCAACGTAGATTCATCCTCAATGATCCGAGCAACATACTTTCCTATCGATTTGATGATGTCCCCTGGATCTTCTAACTTATACTCCAGCAATGGTTCATCGTGAGGAATAATGAAATCCACATCTTTTATATTTATGAAACCATCGCCCTGGGTACGAGGCATATGGGAGTTTATCTGAGCAACGATCAATGATGCCTTCTGGGTCGCAGCCTTTACGATATCTACGCTTATCCCCAGGCTCATATAGCCGTGCTTATCTGGAGGAGATGTCTGGATTAAGGCTACGTCTATTGGTATTATCTCCCTTCGGATTAGGCCAGGAACGGCGGAAAGAGATACGGGCGTGTAGTCTGCTGCACCTATGTTGATCGCATTTCTCGTGCCTTGGCTGATGAAAAATGAGTCTATCCGGAAGTTATCACGAAATTTTTCATCTATGTAGGGAGCAGCTCCCAGGGTCCATACGTGTATTAGCTCGATACCGAAAAAAGCTTTGGGATTTCTGCTGACAAAGTTCACCAGTGCTTGAACCAGGTACTGGGGTTCGCCGCAGCCCGTGCCTATGAAGATCTTATCGCCAGGATGTATATGGCTGAATATCTCATCTTCCGATGTGAACTTCTCTGGCCAGGTCTTCTTTAAGTCTCCCAACAGATTGCTTCTATCCATTTTTTCCCTGTTTATTCCATGTTATTACTTTGCGGATCGCAGAATGGGGGTCGGGACCTACTCGAAGTCCTCTTTGCCCATACCACCCATGCCGCCGGGCATTCCGCCCATGCCTCCCGGTCCAGACTTGGAGGCTATGACATCATCGATCCGGAGGATCATGACCGCGACCTCAGTTGCAGATTTGATGGCCTGAGTCTTGACCCGCAGAGGCTCGACGACTCCCAGTTTCAGCATCTCCACAGCCATGCCGGTATCCATGTCCAGGCCTGCGCCCTTCATGCCCTTCTCATGGGCGCTGCGCAGCGCGACGAGCGTATCGATCTGATCAATGCCTGCGTTCTCTGCCAGGGTCTTGGGTATGATCTCCATGGCGTCTGCAAAGGATTCGATGGCCAGCTGCTCGCGACCGCCCACGGTGGAGGCGCACGACCTGAGCCTGAGAGCCAGCTCCACCTCTGGAGCGCCGCCTCCGGCGACCAGCATCTTGTCCTCCAAAGCGACGCCGACGACTCTCAGTGCGTCTTCCATGGCCCGGTCCAGCTCATCGACCACGTGCTCAGTTCCACCGCGTAAGATGATGGATACGGACTTGGGGTTATCGCACTCTTTGACGAAGGTCATCTTCTCATCGCTGACCTTCCTCTCTTCGACCAGGCCTGCCTTGCCAAGATCGTCCTTGGAGATCTCGTGAATGCTGGTGACGACCCTTCCGCCCGTGGCGCGCGCGAGCTTCTCCATGTCGCTCTTCTTAACCCTGCGCAAGGTGTAGATCCCGGCCTTGGCCAGGAAGTGCTGGGCCAGGTCATCTATGCCCTTCTGCACGAATAATACGTTGGCTCCGGTGGCCACGATCTTATCGACCATGTCCTTGAGCATCTTCTCTTCCTGGTCCAGAAAAGCCTGGAGCTGATCAGGAGAGGTGATCTGAATCTTAGCATCGACCTCCGTCTTCTCGATCTCCACGGCTGCGTTGAGCAGAGCAATTCTGGCATCGGTGACCGACTTTGGCATGCTGGGGTGGAGCCTATCTTTATCGATGACCACTCCGCTAACAAGCAAGGAGTCGGTTATGCCGCCGCCGACCTTCTTCTCCACGGTGATATTGTCGGTATCGACAGTCCCGTCTTCGTCCACCACTGCGCGGACCGCTTTAACTGCCATGTCGGCCAGTTCTTCGCGGGCCGCTTGAGAGCCCTTGCCGGTCATGGCCGTGATGGCGATCTTCCTCAGAAGATCCTCGTCTTTCGTGGAGACGCTTACGGCTAAAGCCTTGAGAATTTCCATGGACCTGTCAGCCGCAGCTCTGTAGCCTGCCGCAATTACCGTTGGATGAATCTCCTGCTCCAGCAATCCCTCGGCTTGCTTGAGCAGCTCTCCTGCCAGCACAACTGCGGTGGTCGTGCCGTCCCCTACTTCCTGGTCCTGGGTCTTGGCGATCTCGACCATCATCTTGGCCGCAGGATGCTCAATATCCATCTCTTTGAGTATGGTGACACCGTCGTTGGTGATCACAACGTCTCCTAAGGTGTCTACCAGCATCTTGTCCATGCCCTTGGGGCCAAGAGTGGTCCTGACGGCGTTAGCAACTGCCTTGGCAGCCATGGTATTCGATCTCTGTGCATCTCTTCCGGCAGTCCTCTGGCTGCCTTCTCTGAGTATGTATATAGGTGTGCCACCGAATTGTCCAGCCATAAATTTCCTCAACAATTATACCAATTAAACAATTAGTGATTGTTTGAACTTCTATATCAAACACACGCTCGAAGGTTCTGTTACATCTATGGGTGTTCGTTTGTGGTGGTGCAAGCGTGGTGGCGAGTAATAAGTAGAAGATTGGTATTATCACGTAATGCTATAAACTATTAAGTCAACTTATCCAAATACTCTACTAACTCATGAACTCTTGTCGAAGGATTACAATCCCTGACTTTCGTTTTCCCTTCATTTTTATGGTGTGATTCCAATTTTTTTGCATTCATAATGGCTTTATCTTGGTAGGGCTGTAATTTATGATACACATCTTTATTTTTCTCGTAGTCAGGCATATACTTTAATAGTTCCATCTTTACATCTTCGAACACATTTAAACATCGTGTAGAATAGCTGAAATGTAACAAAAACCATACTTCAAAACAAGGGTTTGATATGCATGCTATAATATTACTCTTGTTGGCCATTTTTCGGTAGTCTACCCTAATTAGGTTTATATATCATTTTTATCGATAGTATGTTCGGGGTAAGCAATGAAGGCAAATCGATTAGTTTTAGCTGGTTCGTTTTGCTGGAACAAAGATTGTCCCGATT
>Ga0272442_10000706_pt1 | contig 52336 bp, 44 predicted proteins | sample SSMForm2O_FD_200262 | JGI IMG/M metagenome (GOLD analysis project Ga0272442, IMG submission 200262) | Marine sediment archaeal communities from Little Sippewissett salt marsh, Falmouth, MA, United States - SSM-Form-2O | ecosystem: Environmental > Aquatic > Marine > Wetlands > Sediment ... | reverse complement strand
AATGACACGCAGGGCTGTCATCGCGAGCGAAGCGTGGCGATCTCAATTTTTAAGCTGTATGCCTCCACTGAAAACCCGGAAGGGCCTTTGCCAAAGGGGGCCTGAAAACAGCCAGCCTGCACGCGACACTACGGCAACTCTCTGCAGCAGGCCCTGAACCGCACCGGTTAAAAGGCACGAAAGGCTTTTTCCGGTACAATAAACCCAGAAGATCCTGAATTTTTTTATTAACACATGCACGCAAGGAGGGCTGTTATGAGAATGAAAGTATGGTTTTTGGGGGCGTTTTTGGCCATGGCTCTGTTTCTGGCCGGGGGTTCTTCCGTATCCGCCCAGGCCTTGGACGGCCAGTGGTTTAAGCTGAAAATTTCCGTCAAGGGGTATTCCGTCGGGTTTGGTGAAGTGATCAGCAAGGCCCGCCTGAAAGCGACGGCCTATCTGTTGATGACGTGGAATAGCGGCATGGGGTATTACGATCCTATTGTCTTTTGCGAGACTAGTCCCGGTGTGTGGTCGGACCAGCTGAGGGATCCGATTTATCGGAATTTCTGCACAGAAGAATATATTTTTATTTCTGATCATAGTTGGGAAATTTACATGCCGGACGGCGCCAGTTTTATTTATTATTTTACCGGCATGATCAAAAGTAAATTTGCTGCTCCGGGTGTAGTGCGCAATGCCATGTTTAGTACGCTGGGCGCTGATGTCTATTCAGGCACCACAGCGGAGGGAGATGATCTGTACGGCGGCGCGACCGTCAAGGGCAAGACAATCGACCCAGGCAAGCTTCCATTTACTCCGTAATGGCGCATGAGCAACCCCTGTTTTGGGCAGCAGCTTTTTCCCGGGCCGCTCCTGCCGGACTATCGATAGTGGGCGGGTGCTGCATGCCGGACTCGTTGCATGAAAGTGGGCTGTAGCGGGCACACGAGTCTGCTGCGGCCCTTTTTGTCAGTGCGGTGCAAACTGTCACAACGGTTTTGTTTTGGGCTTGACGGTGTGGGTACATCGGTCTACTATTTAGCATGCGGTGCGGACGGTTTACGGGTATGTCCGCGGACTGCGTCTATCCCGGCGGGCACGGTTGCCAACGGGAAGCGTCAATGAAGCTGAGAGGTGCTGCTTGGCTCGATCGGTTGGATTTCTGCACGGCAATTTCGAGAAAGTGTTCATAGCGGTCAGCATCGTCGCTGCAGCGCTTATAGCCTATTATGTTCCCAATAATATCTCGTTTCTGAATTTCTTTTTTCTTCCTGTCATACTGGCCGGCTATTATGTCGGCGTTCGTTTGTCCGTTCCCGGTGCCGTCTTTTGTGTGTGTGCAGTCATTTTTTACGCTATAGTTTCTCCGTCGTCTCTCCAGCCTCCGCATGAGACAGGCCAGACAGTGCTGTTCGTGCTCACCTGGGGCTGTTTCCTCGTGCTCGCAGGAGCGTTGGTCGGCAGTCAGCAGGAAAAAATTAGGCGTGAGCATGCGCAGCTAGAAAATTTGAACGCGGAAATCTTCTCAGCCTATGAAGAGTTGAAAAAGGCCCGCGTTGAGACGGTTCTCGGCATGGCAACCCTGTCCGAGTACCGTGATCATGATACGGGCATGCATTTGCAGCGGGTCAGCCGGCTGTGCGGGATTCTCGCCGATGCACTGCGCCGCACGTCTGATTTTGGGGGCTACATTACCGACGAGTACGTTGAGGACCTCGTTTTGTCATCAGTGCTGCATGACATCGGCAAGGTCGGTATACCCGATTCGATTCTGTTGAAACCCGGGTCGCTCACTGCGGATGAATTCGAACTGGCAAAGGGTCATACCAAGATGGGCGGTGACGCACTTGATGCGATCGAGAAGCGGATGGGGGGCAGAACGTTTTTCACGCTGGGAAAACAGATCGCTTATTGTCATCATGAGCGCTGGGACGGCACCGGCTATCCCCGGGGTTTGCGCGGTGAAGCAATTCCCCTGTCGGCACGCATTGTCGCTGTTGCCGACACCTATGACGCCATTACCAGTGACCGGGTATACCGTGCAGCCCTGTCGCATGATGAGGCCCTGCGCAGGATCAGGCAGGCCAGCGGAACGCAGTTTGACCCGCGTGTGGTTGATGCGCTGTTCGCCTGTGAGGGCAGTGTGAGACTTTCAATGGATGCGGACTCTTCAGAGGCTGCTTATTCTCTTTCGGTCTAATTACAGAACGCCCTTCGTCGAAGATGGTTCCGCAGTGTCATGCCGAAGGTTTCTGCCCTCGCGGTCACCGGTCATCCGCATCATTTCGTAAAACATCAGCGACCGCCCATATAGCATGTTCGACGGAGCAGCACTGCTCTGGCACTGCTTATGTGTCTTGCGTTCAGATTTCCTTGAAAAATTTTCGGGATTGTAGGCGGCAAAAGGCAGGGGGGTGCGGCGTTCGTGGCCTGCATAAGCCCCAGCGATAAGCTCGTTATCCTGCCCGGCATGCCGGCGTGCTAGCCGTGTGCCGGGGCGAGGTTTTGCAGATCAAGCCGACATGCGGGCGGCGCAAATCGCTCCAGCCTTTTTTTGATTTTTCTCAGTTCAGCGTTGTTTTTGAAGATCGTGCGTGGCACCACAAGCGTGGTGTGCAGGCTTTTCAGGGTCAGTTTATTGTCCTTGTCGGCACGAATTGAGAGCAATTCTGCTATGTTGAGCAGGCGGGTCCGAAACGGCTCTTTGTAGATGACAAATTCGCGGGAAACGGTGAGTGCATAGCGCCGTCCAAGGGTTTTGACCTGCTGCGCGGTAAGAAGACCGGTTATTGTCATAAGCCAGTAAAAAATCAACAGCGGGCAGTTGCTGTGGTCTGTTAAAATACCGTTTATGGCACACAGAGCAAAAGGCGCATCAACTATCAAAATGATGCCGACGGTCGTGTTATTCCACGGTATTGATTGTTTCCACTTGGTTGGCATGCGTGCCCTACCGCCTTGGTTTCGCTGATTGTAATTTAACGAAACACATATTACATATTAATTACATTATGTCAATAATATTATTTTTGTGCCTTCCGTGTGTCTGTATGGTGTGATTGTCGGTGCAGTGTAACTCTTGTGTAATAATTATATACATTTCGGGCGTATTTATTTTTACATGAGAAAAAAATCACCATAATGAGCAGCTGTATTTTTAAGTGAAGTAGTAAGGCTGCGGTAGAATGTTCGACAGGATAACGGTGGAGTGGTGATTGAACTGCCGGCAGTCATGGCTCGGCTGTTCAGCATGAACGGGGCGTATGTAGCTAGCCTTTTTCAGCAGCCTCCGCGAACGGTTCAGAATCCTTCTGCGGCAAGCTGCTTGAAAAGTTTTTTCTGTTGGTCGTTCAGGCGGGTCGGGGTTTCGACCGTAATGCGAACATAGGCATGGCCCTGGCCGTTTTTGCCGAAATGCGGCAGTCCCATGCCTTTTAAGCGCAGTTTAGTGCCACTCTGGATGCCGGCGGGAATTTTGACCTTGCGGTTGCCGTGCGGGGTCGGGACTTCAAGGTTGGTGCCGAATACGGATTCGCTGATGCGTATCTGTTGATCGATGATGACATCACTGCCCTCGCGCTTGAAAATGGGGTGCTGTGCGACCATTACGGTAATAAACATATCGCCTGCCTGGGAACCGCCCGGACCTGAGGCACCCTTGCCTGCAAGACGCAGTTTTTGCCCGGAATCGATGCCGGCCGGCACTTTTACCTTAATGCCCTGTTTTTTACCGCCATGCACGTAGTCCACGGTCTTTTCGCAGCCTGTGACTGCCTCCGTGAAGTCGATGGTCAACTGCAGGGTCAGATCCTGCCCGCGTGCTGAGCGAAAGCCTCTTTCGTAGTTGTTGCCCGAAGCGTTGCCAAAGATGTCGTCCATCCTGAAATTCGCCTGGCGGCGACCGCGGCCTCCTCCGCCGAAGAACTGGCTGAATCCATCGTTGCCTCCGGTACTGAAACCCATCTCACGGAAAATATCGTTCAGGTCAACACCCCGGAAAATGTCTTCCTGGCTGTAGCGCTGGTGAAAGCCGCTTGAACCGAACTGGTCATATTGCGCACGTTTGTTTTTATCGCTCAGTACTGCGTATGCTTCGCTGATTTCCTTGAAACGCTCTTCAGCATTGGCGTCGCCCTGGTTTTTATCGGGATGGTATTTGAAAGCCAGTTTTTTGTAGGCTTTTTTGATTTCGGCTTCAGGGGCTGTTTTTTCAACACCCAGAACTTTGTAATAATCCTTTGCCGCCATGCGATTCCTCCATAATCGATACATCGAATATCATTTAAAATTTAATCATTTTAATAGGTTTGTCAATGCAGCTTTTAAGAATTGGTTGAAAACAATGCACTATTTTGATATTCTGATTTAATTATACGACATGCGGCAAGCACGCAAACATGAAATATGACTGGAGGTACCGAGTATGGCACGGTCCAAACGAAAAAACGTCCGCAAGCAGCACGTTCGTGCGGTTAAGCTCAAACAACGGAAAGAGCGTCAGAAAAGCCCTGCCAGGGCATGATGCACTGCCCCGCGGCCTAGCCGGTGGAGTGTGCTTGTGCCGGGTTTTACCGCACCGGGGCACGCTACCCCGCAGACCTCCCATGTCAGGGATGTTTTTTGCAATGTGGTGATCTAAAAAGCCGATACGTCCTGGAACCGCTACGGGGGGGGTGTCAGGAAGAGATCGCCGGTACAGGCATACAATCACGGGCCGGGAACCCGGGATGCAGCATCAACATGCCGCCTCAAGGGCACACTCGAATGTGATTGCGGTGGTATGTGATGCGGCTGGCGTGTCACGAGCGGCACAGGCTGTCGATTTTTACTTCAACAAGTTCCCTGTACCCGCTGTCCGGCTCTGCGGCGAGGTATCGTTTATAGTTTTCGCATGCACGTTTTGTTGAACCGGAAGCTTCATGCATGCGCGCTGCTCCGATAAGCGCTGCATTGCATCCTGCCTGCACCGCCTTTTCGAACCACTGCAGCGCTTCGGCGGAATCGCCGAGCGCTTCATACGCATATCCCAGGTTCTCAAGTGCGAGGGGACGCAGCTGGTCAGCCATCTGTCCAGCGTGCTGCAGATAGGCTGTATAATCCGTAATCGCGCCGTTGTAGTCCTTTTGGCGGTATTTGCATTGCGCACGGTAGAATAGTGCTGTCCGGCCGGCCTCTGTCCGACCGTATTCCTTTGCGGCCCGGTCCAGAAGAGTGATGGCCGCCGGGAGGGCATCAGGCCTGTCCCCTTTGGCGGGGGCAGCCGAGTCCATCATTGTCAGCGCCTGGTTGAGTAGGCTTTGGGCGGCCTGGGCTGATGACCGGCTGCTGATCGTCCAGTACGCGAAACCTCCGGCCGCAAGACATATGATCAGGCAGATCGCGATTATCTGCCGCGCGTTTTCTTCCCAGTAGGCTTTTATCTTTTCTCCGAAGCTTACAATGTTTTCGAATTCGGCGAAATCCCGGGTCTTCATTTTTTTTGCTGCTGCCATCGTTGCTCCCCTTGTACGGATACGATTTTAGGTTTGCCACGGTCGATTGCCGTTTCTGACCGGGCCTGCGGATTACATGTTCAGGGTTTGAGATGCCGTGTTATTTTTTTGAGTTTTTTTGGGCCTATGCCTTTGATGTCGAGTAATTGGTCCAGGCATCGTACCGTGGTGCATGTACGGTAGTTGATCAGCATCCGTGCGGTGTGCGGCCCGATGCCCGGTATCAGTTCAAGATCTTCTGCTGTCGCCGTTGCCAGCGATATCCGCATGCCGTATGAGATCAGCGCCGGAGCATCCATGCTGCGAAACACTGGACCCGATCCGGCAAACACAACACGTGTTCCGCCGGGGAGCCTTGCATGCTTCGACGAGGCCGGGGTAGTGAAGGCTCCGCAAACCTCAGCCAGGGTGACTGTGTGGTGTGTGTCCGTGAACCGGTATATGCCGGGCCTGGCGACATTACCGCACAATTCATAGACCGCGGGGGGCGGGCACACCCACTGACCCCTGGTTCTGCTGTCGGCATAGCGGCTGAACTGGACAGCCGCAGGAATAGCGAACAGCAGCAATACTATCACACATTGCTGCGTTTTGCACGCATGCGCAGCCCCTCCGAGTTTCAGCATTGCTAGGTTTCCTTGTGAAGCTCATCCTTGAGCAGTTTGTAGGTTATGCTGTCGGTGAGGGCCTGCCAGCTTGCCTCAATAATGTTTTCAGATACTCCTACCGTACCCCATCGGTCATGCCGGTCACCGGACTCGACAAGCACGCGTACGCGCGATCCTGTGCCGGCACCGGTTGAAAAAACACGTACTTTGTAGTCAAGCAGGCTGACGTCGCGCAGGGTAGGGTAGAATTTTTCCAGGGCCTTGCGCAGCGCATTGTCAAGCGCGTTGACGGGACCGTTGCCGACCGCAGCTGTATGTTCGATGCTGCCGCCGACGCGGACCATGATCGTCGCTTCGGAGATAAGTTCATCGTCGGAACGTTTTTCAATAATGACCCGGAAACCGACCAGGTCGAAATAGCGTTTACTGACGCCGAGCGCCCGACGCATGCGCAGCTGGAAAGAGGCTTCAGCGCCTTCGAATTGAAATCCCTGCAGCTCGAGTTCCTTGAGCTCGCCGAGGAGTTCCTGTACGAGTGGCTCATGCGTTTCGATATCGAGTTTGAATTCACGCGCCTTGTGCATGATGTTGGCGCGGCCGGCCTGGTCAGATATAAGTATTCGCTGTGAGTTGCCGACGTGTTCGGGGGGGATATGTTCGTAAGTCGCCGGTTTTTTTTTCACGGCACTGACGTGAACCCCTGCCTTGTGTGCGAAGGCACTGCTGCCGACGAACGGCTGATGTGTATTTGGGGCAAAATTGGCCAGTTCGTTGACGAAGCGCGATACTTCGGTCAGGCCTCTGAGCTGTTCTTCGGTAATACAGTTCAGGCCCATCTTGAGTTGCAGGTTCGGAATGATCGAACACAGGTTGGCGTTGCCGCAGCGTTCTCCGAAACCGTTGATCGTTGCCTGTACGTGCAGGCAGCCGGCCTGCACTGCGGCGAGGCTGTTGGCTACGGCTACATCACCGTCATTATGTGCATGAATCCCCAGCCGGACCGTATGTTGTTTTTTGACGCGACGCACAATGTGCTGCACTTCATGCGGCAGGCACCCGCCGTTGGTGTCGCACAGCACAAGGCAGTCGGCCCCGCCCCGCTGCGCTGCCGTGAGTACACTGTCGGCATAGTCGGGGTTTGTTTTGAAACCGTCAAAGAAATGTTCGGCATCGAAGAAGACTTCTTTAACATGCCGCTTCAGGAATGCGATCGATTCTTCGATCAGCGAAAGGTTTTCGTCGGGGGATATTTTCAATACGTCGCGAACGTGTATATCCCAGGATTTGCCGAAAATGGTGACTGCGTCGGTCTTGGCCAGCAGGAGGTCATGCAGGTTTTTGTCCTGTGCTGCCGGTCTGCCCGGACGCGCAGTGCTGCCGAACGCTACAACGGTCGAGTTTTTGAGGCTGTAGGAGCCGATTTCGCGGAAATAGCCGATATCCTTGGGGTTGGAACCCGGCCATCCGCCCTCGATATAGTGTACGCCGAGATTGTCAAGTCTAACGGTGATGCGCAGCTTGTCTTCAAGGGAAAAAGATATATCCTCGGCCTGGCTTCCCTCGCGGAGCGTCGCATCATACAGCGTTACGTTTTTCATGTGCACTCCCTTTGCTGCCGATAGTGTAGCGTCAGCCGGTTCAATCCGGCCGATCGGCGCCGGTGCGCATCTGTTCGCCAATGCTTTTCAGCACCAGTTCCTGCAAGGGCGTAGCAGCCTTGAAGCAGAAACTGCGCTGCTGTTCGCCGGTCTGTTCAATATAAATCATGAGCGTTTCTTCCGGCAGCGCCTCTTCGATGCGGTCAGCCCATTCAATCACGGTTACCCCTTCGCCGTCAATACATTCATCGAATCCGACCGCGTCAAGCTCGCGGGCGTTGCCAAGACGGTAGGCGTCAACGTGGAAAAGGCTGCCGGCGCTTCTGTATTCCTGTACAATAGTAAATGTGGGGCTGGTGACGTCGCGTTCATCGATGTTCAACAGCCCCGATGCAATGCCTTTGACAAGTGTGGTTTTTCCGGCCCCGACATCTCCTGTAAGAGCGACAACCATCCCTGGTTTCAGTATTCCGGCAAGCAGGCGCCCGAGGCGAACCGTGTCGGCGTGTGTTGTTGTTTCAATCACGATATTCATGGCATGCATTCCACAAGGGCTGATGGAATGCGTTCAATCAGCTCCGAGGCAATGATCGGCACCGGCCCGCGCTCCTCAACGAGCATGTCGGCAATGCGGCCGTGTACGCATACGGCCATGCGTGCTGCAGTAAGCACAGGAAGCTTTTGCGCGAGCAGCGCGGCGATCATTCCTGTGAGTACGTCGCCCATGCCCGCCCCGGCCATGGCCGGGTTGCCGCTGGTGTTGATCCAGTGCCGGCCGTCAGGTGATGCGATTATGGTGTGTGCACCCTTGAGGACGGTGATAGCGCCGCAATCAGCGGCAAGGTTGCAGGCGGCGTTGATGCGGTCGCCCTGCACCCGTGCCGTGTCCTGTCCGGTCAGGCGGGCCATTTCTCCGGGATGGGGGGTAAGTATAACAGGACCGGTGGCCTGCTTCAGGACGTCCGGATCACGTGCCAGGGCGTTCAAGGCGTCGGCGTCTATGACCATCGGTAGATTACTGCGTGTGATCAGGCCGCGCACAATGCCTGTAACAGCGTCTGTTGTACCGAGGCCGGGGCCCATGGCAAGGACGTTTTTGTCAGCACACAGGTCGAGGATATGCTGCAGGGATCTTCGCGCAAGCCCTCCTTCGCAGTCTTCAAGAGGAACGCTCATGGGCTCCAGAAGCTGGGCTGCAATATGCCCCTGTGCTTTTTCAGGGGCGGCGACGGTTACAAGGCCTGCCCCTGACCGCATGGCCGCGCGGGCGCTCAGCACAGCGGCCCCGGATTTACCGACACTGCCGGCAAGCAGTAGAACATGTCCGTTGTCACCCTTGTGTGCATCGGGCGCACGGGACGGCAGTACTGCAGAGAAATCACCTATGTCCTGCAGGCTGCCGGGAAGACATGCGTCTGTGATCAGTTGTTGAGGGATTCCGATATCGATTACGGTAAGCACGCCGGCATACCGTGCGCCGGGATAGAGCAGATGGCCGTATTTCGGCAGGGCGAATGTGCAGGTACTGTGCGCGCGGACCGCACAACCCAGTATCCGACCGGTCGAGGAGTCAATGCCGGAGGGGATGTCGACTGCAACAACAGGAGCGTGCGTCGCAGCATTCACCATATCGACCACACGGGCGTACACGCCGGTTAATTCGTTGCCAAGGCCTGTACCGAGCAGGGCGTCCACGACAAGGCGTGAATGGGCAAGTTCGTCCTCGACAATGCGCAGGTCACCATCGGAGACAGCCTCGACTATACGTCCGCCGATCGAACGAAACGCCTCGAGGTTTATGCGGGCATCGCCCTGTACGCGTTTGTTTTCCGAGAGAAGGACGGCACACACCTTTGATCCGGCATTATGCAGATACCGGGCGATGACAAAGCCGTCCCCGCCGTTGTTGCCGCGGCCGCACAGGACTGTGACAGGACCCGAAGCAGACTCGGGGAATGTGCGCTGGATATAGTCGGCCGTGCCCCTGCCGGCATTTTCCATAAGCTCAGTGCCGGGGATGCCGATTCGATCAATAGCGGTGCGGTCCAGTTCCCGCATCTGTACAGCATGTACGATATGCATGCCATGATCCCCCTGTTTATCTTTCGGCCGGTGCGGTTCGTGCCGGACGTGGTGCGTGGTTTGCGATGGAACAGACTATCCTTTGATGATGTCGAGCATTTCACGCACGGCTCGTTCCATGCCCACCAGGACGGCCCGGGCGATAATGCTGTGCCCGATGCTGAATTCCTCGATTGCCGCTATGGGTGCCAGCCGCCGTGTGTTGTAGTAGTTCAGGCCGTGCCCGACATTGACGCGCAGGCCGCAGGAGCGGGCAAGTTCGATTGCTTCTGTTATCGCATTGAATTCGCGTTCGATTTCTGATGGCACGCGGGCATCGGCGTAATGTCCGGTGTGGATCTCAACGAATTCAGCACCGCTGTCGGCAGCAGCCCTGATCTGTTCGGGGGAAGCATCAATGAAAAGGCTGACCATGCAGCCGTTTTTCTGAAGTGTCTTCACGCTGCGGCTCATGTGTGACGCCTGGCCTGCTACATTCAGTCCGCCTTCGGTGGTGAGTTCCCGGCGTTTTTCGGGAACCAGGCATGCCATTTCGGGCCTGATGCGGCAGGCTACATCTATCATGGCTTCCGTGGCGGCCATTTCCAGGTTGAGGCGTGTTTTGACCGTGCGGCGGAGCAGCTCGACATCACGGTCTTGAATGTGGCGTCGATCCTCGCGCAGATGTACGATGATCGCATGGCAGCCGGCAAGTTCGGCGAGTGCTGCAGCGGTAACCGGATCCGGTTCGTCAATGAGGCGCGCCTGGCGTACGGTTGCTATATGGTCTACATTGACTGCAAGTGTGTGCATGGCCTGTTCCTTTCTCGAGTTCAGGCAGTTTGGAAGCGCGCGATCCTGTGCGCGACAAGGGCGACCGGGCGCATCATGGCGACGTTATGAACCCTCAGAATATGGGCGCCATTGAGTATTGCAGCGGTAACGGCCGCCGCAGTGCCGGCATCCCGTGCTTCTTCGGCATCTCCGGCGATTTTACCGATAAAGGCCTTGCGCGACACGCCTACCAGAACCGGGTATCCCAGGCGTGCGAATTCCCGCAGGCGGACAAGAATCGTAAAATTTCCTTCGTCGACAGATTTGCCGAAGCCGATGCCGGGATCGATGATAATGTTGTGTTGTAAAATTCCGGTCGCACGGGCCTCAGTAATTCGTTTCGCAAGAAATTCGCTTATAGCGGCAATAATGTTGCCGTAGCGTGTATGCCGCTGCATATCGCACGGCATCGCAGGCATGTGCATCAGTACGATTGGTACGCCGGCTTCGGCCACGACGGACGCCATGTCGGGACTGTAGGTGAGGGCGCTTACATCATTGACCATGCATGCCCCGGCATCAAGTGCCTCTCTGGCGACGTCGGCCTTCATGGTGTCGATCGACACGGCAAGACCGCACGGGCCTGCGAGCTCGCGAACGACCGGCAGAATGCGGCGCAGCTCCTCGGCGGCTTTAACGGTCAGGCTGCCCGGCCTGGTCGATTCTCCACCTATATCTATAATATCGGCACCCTGGGCAGCAAGGTTAAGCCCGTGCTCGATTGCCAGCCGGTGGTCCCGGTAGCGCCCCCCGTCGGAAAAGGAGTCAGGCGTTACGTTGACAATGCCCATCAAACATGGCCGGGCCTTCAGGTCGAAGACATGCGTTTTGCATGTTAGCGAAAGCTGGTTGCGGGGTTCGCGTTGGTCCATCGCTGAATCTGCGCTGTTGCAGGGATTCCGGGCGAACAGGCCTGCCGCCCCGGGCGGGACATGGGGCATGCCGCACGGCTACAAAGCCCGGGCTGTGTCCGTGTCGTCCGATCCGTTTTCAGCGGTATCTGTTGCACCGGCGGCAGTGCTGCTGTCCTCAGCCTTGATGCCGGTGTTGTGCTCCGCGGCAGTGGCGTTGCCGTTACCGTTACCAGGGAGCGGGGGCAGTTCGCCGCCGTTGATGATCAGGTCGATCTCCTCGGCATCGAGGGATTCGCGCTCGAGGAGTTTTTCAGCCAGACGTACCAGCGTATCGCGGTTATCTTCCAGCATACGGGTAACCCGGGCATGGTTCTCATCGATAATACGCTTTATTTCCGCATCGATCGCGACAGCCGTTGCCTCGCTGTAATCGCGGTGCTGGGCTATTTCACGCCCGAGAAATATCTGCTCTTCTTTTTTTCCGTAGGACAGGGGACCGAGAGTGTCACTCATACCCCAGGTACATACCATTTTGCGTGCTATATCTGTGACGCGTTCGATATCGTTGCCGGCTCCGGTGGTAACTTCGCCGAAAATAATCTCTTCTGCAACTCTGCCGCCCAGCATGATCGCGATATTGTTGTTGAGATAGTCTCGCGCATAAGTGTGTTTTTCATCGATAGGAAGCTGCTGGGTAAGGCCCAGGGCCATGCCGCGCGGTATGATCGTCACCTTGTGGATCGGGTCGGCACCGGGCAGCTTTTTTGCAATCAGTGTGTGGCCGGCCTCATGATAGGCGGTCAGTTTTTTTTCTTTCTGGCTGATGATCATGCTGCGGCGTTCCACTCCCATCAGGACTTTGTCCTTTGCGAGGTCAAAATGACGCATGGTAATGGCATCATGGCTTTCGCGTGCGGCCAGCAGAGCGGCTTCATTGACAAGGTTGGCGAGGTCGGCGCCGCAGAATCCGGGGGTTCCCCGGGCAATGACCCGCAGGTCGACGTCGGTATTCAGGGGTGTTTTTGATGAGTGCACTTTGAGAATGCCCTCACGGCCGCGTACATCGGGCAGCGGGACAACGATGCGGCGGTCGAAGCGGCCGGGGCGCAGAAGGGCCGGGTCAAGGACATCCGGGCGGTTGGTCGCTGCCACGATAATAACGCCTTCGTTGGATTCGAATCCGTCCATTTCGACAAGAAGCTGGTTGAGCGTTTGTTCACGCTCGTCATGTCCGCCTCCGAGACCGGCGCCGCGGTGGCGGCCGACCGCGTCGATTTCGTCAACGAAGATGATGCAGGGGGCATTTTTCTTGCCCTGGATGAAAAGGTCGCGCACACGGGCCGCGCCCACGCCCACGAACATTTCTACGAAGTCTGATCCGCTGATGCTGAAAAAAGGCACGCCCGCTTCGCCTGCTATGGCGCGTGCAAGCAGAGTCTTGCCTGTTCCGGGCGAGCCGACCAGAATAACACCCTTGGGAATTTTGCCGCCAAGCCGGGTAAATTTTTTCGGGTCCTTCAAAAAGTCGATGATTTCCTCGACCTCGTGTTTTGCCTCATCAATGCCGGCGACGTCGGCGAAGGTAATTTTCTGCTGGTTTTCGTTGAGCAGCCGCGCCCGGCTTTTGCCGAACGACATGGCCTTGCCGCCGCCGGCCTGCATCTGGCGTATGAAAAATATCCACACGGCGATCAGCAGCAGCATCGGGAACCAGCCGATAAATATCTGCATTAGCCAGCCCTGCTGCTCATCCGGCTTGATATCGACAACAACGCCCTTCGCGATCAGTTCGCGCACCAGTTCGGAATCGTTGATGGCGTGCACGCTGAATTTTTCACCGCTGGTGAATTTTCCATAGATCGTATCGCCCTGGAGTACCACTTCCTGAACGGCGCCCTGATCAGCAGCACTTTTGAACTCGCTGTAGCGTATTGGCGATCGATCAGCTGCCGGTTTATCGAAAAGGTTGACCAGCAGTACGATCACGAGTCCGAGTGAAAGCCAGATTGCAAGATTTTTGTAAAATTGGTTCATGCGGTTTGTTTGTGCCTTGAGTGTATGCGTATTAATGGGTTGTAAATAACGTTTATATATATCATACCCGTCATTTCATCACAACTGTAAAAGCACGCGGTACGCAACAGAGCGCATTTCGGTTTATTCGCTGCCTTCGGGCATTGTGACCGTAACGGCGATTACGCCGTTGCTGTCAGGTGTCACACGGCAGTGCTCGGCGATGCGCAGGGAACCGACGCATAGTATCTGCCCTCCTGACTCGATCAGCGGTATGCGACGGCGCAGTCGTACGGGGATTTTCATGTCGGCAAACAGTGCGTTAACCTTTTTTGTTGCATTGAATCCCAGAGGCCTGATGCGATCACCTGGTTTAAAGGACCGGATCACAATCGGCATGCTGATGCTTTCGGCTGACAGGTGCCGGGTGTCACGGGTTGTCGAAGACCGCACTGCTGCAGGGTCGGCGGTTGAGTCACGCACTATCTGTACGCGGATACCGGAGTGCGGCAGCACTATATCAGCAGGCAGCTGGTCAACCGTTACCTGAAATCCTTCGGCAGGGTCGCGTGTATGAGACAGCAGGAGATCATCGTATTCACGGCGGGCGATTAGTCCGCCGGGCAGCGGCACCTGCTTGGAAGAGCCTGTGCAGCCGGTAAGGGCCATGACCGCCTCCACGTGCGCGGAGGTCAGCCTGCGACAGGAGCCGCTCAGTGTTTCAAATGCGCGGCGCACGATGCGCCCGGCAAGATGCGGATGGTCTGTAAGCGCGTTGACGGGGATGCATACCCGCCCGCCGTCGTCTTTTATGTGGCCATGTATCGCGATTGCCGTCGTATTTTGCAAAACAGCTTCATCGTCGCGGGCCAGGGCGGCCGTTGTACTGAGCGCCTCAATTACGCGGGGGTTGTAGTACTGTTCAAGCAGCGGCAACAGTTCGTGGCGTATTCTGTTTCGCAGGTACTGTTTTTCATTGGCGGAGGTGTCCGGCACAAAGGCAATGCCACGTTTTTTCAGAAACCGTTCGACGTCAACACGGCGATTATTGATAAGTGGCCTCACGATAGCCCTTCCGCGCACGGGCGGAATACCGCCGAGTCCTCGGGTGGACGCGCCGCGCAGCAGCCTGATAAGCACGGTCTCGGCCTGGTCGTCCATGGTATGGCCCAGTGCAAGCTTCTGTGCACCGCAGCGTTGCAGCACGTCGTTAAAGAAACGGTAGCGCACGGTGCGGGCGGCCTCCTGCATGCATTGCCCGTGTGTTATTTTTACGGCGCGGACATCGCGCACTTCACTGACGCAGGGCAGATCGAGTCTCCGTGAAAGTTTTTCTACAAATTCGGCTTCGTGTCTGGCTGCATCGCCACGAAGCCCGTGATTGAGGTGGGCGACCGTAAGCCGCAGGCCGAACTGCGGTGCGAGGTCCAGCAGTGCATACAGCAGGGCAACCGAGTCTGCGCCGCCGGAAACCGCAACAACTACATGGTCGTTGTGTTCAACCATGCGGTTGGCATTCATGGTCGCTCGCACGGTACGCACAAATGCGGTGAGGTGCGACTGCGGAGCCCGGCAGTTGTCAGACATTTTTTTTTGCATGGTCCCGGAAACTATCTGAAGTGGCTTCAGCCTGAGAGTCCGTTTTTACACCGAGCACGGTTTCGTCCGCAGGCTGCCAGGCCGGATCGACAATACACAGGAACGCAAGCGGTTCTATGCCCGTATTTTCCATATGCTGTACGGCTCCGGGCGGAATATACACGGCGGAGCCGCTTTCTACTGTGCAGCGCTCATCGTCGATGACCATCAGTCCCCGGCCGGACAGGATGTAGTACACTTCACTGCCGTGCAGACTGTGCGGGAGCGAGGAGCGCCCGGGCGCAAGGATGGCATGTGCAAGGCTGTATCTGACGGCGGCCTGCTGGCGGTCGGGATGCAGCAGTTCGCGCAGCATGGTCAGGTCGCCGGCCCTGCATTCGGTGCACTTTTCAAGCCGTCGTATAAGCATGTTCTTCATCCCTGTTTCGGCGCGCGCCCTGTGTAGTATGCACGTGCGGTTATTCCCCTTTTTTTACGGTTTCGGCGGCCGTTTCAAAGAAGTTGTGCAGGATGTGATCGATAATACCGGATACATCGGAGGTGTGTTTTTTTCCCAGGCGTTCGCGAAGTTCGCGCAGCGTCATCTGGCGGCCGTGCAAACCGAGGCGCGCATCGAAGACGGTCTGTTGTGTAGCGTTCAATGTCTGTCTGAACGAGTCGCGCTTGCCTGGGGTGAGGAATCCCCACATCTGGCGGGCCAGTATTTCTCGGGGGCTTAAGTTGACGATCCCGTGACAGAAGAAGGGCAGCAATTCAGGCGGTGCGGCACGCAGACGCGCTGCTGCCCTGTTGAGCCGGTTTGTCATCGTGCCGGGTTTCAGCCCGCCGCAGCGCTTGGCGATGGTTTTGCGGGGCAGCCGTTCGATAAAGATCATCTTGAGAAATGGGGCTATTTTTGCAAGTTTATTATCTTTGAACCAGGCCTCGATGTTTTCTTCCAGGGGTTTGAAGCGCCGCAGCACATGATGTGCGCAGATTTCCTGCGGGCTTTCAAAATCACACATAAACAGACGGCTCAAGGGCCCGCGGTGCCTGCGGGAAAAGTCGTCTATGATCTGTCGGACGCGTTCGCGGCTGACATTGCACAGCACGGCAATATCCTGTTTTTTCAGTTCATCATGGCTGAAAAAAATCCCCAGCATCATGCGGTACTCTGCCGGGCGGCGGGCGAACCGCGTTATGTGAGATATCATTTCAGGATGCGCGTGCACAATGGCGTGCAGGCCGGGGCATTCTTTTTTGAACAGTTCGAGCGCATGTGCACGGTCGTCCTGCTCAGGGGGGCAGCTGTCCTGAGATGCCTGTGCGGCTGTATCTTGTTTGTAGTAATGTTTATGCAGGATGGTGCGCTGCCGTTCAGGCAGGTTGGCGAATCGCACGATGCTGAGAAAATCAAAATCCTGCGCATTTGCAAGCTTGAACAATACGGGGAACTCTTCAAGGAATTCGCCGAGAATAGCGCCGAATTTTTTTTTCGTAATGCCGAAAAGCTGTGCTACGGTCGCCTTGTCGCGTGATTCCCCGTAAAAATAAAGCTCGAGAATCATCTTGTTGCGTTCCGAAAGTCCTGATGATTCAACAATGGCCCTGAACCCCTGACGGAGAAACGGAGCCGAATGCGTGTGTTCCGGTCGTTCAGTATCGCGGGCGGGGGCGATATAGCTGTGCATTTCTTCGGATTCGTCACCATGGGCGCTCTGGTCGAGGCTGCTGAACAGGTTGAGGGTAACGAGGTTCACCTCGTCGACAGCTTCGGCGGTCCAGGATTTGCGCTTTCGCCCGGGCCGTTCGCGGCAGCGCATTTCTTCACGGGTGTTCAACTCACGGGCTATCCGTTCAAGCGTGGGTTCCAGCCCCTGCTCGAGCAGTTCGAGCGTTACGGCATCTATGTGCGCTTTCTGGTTTATCCGGTATTCGGGGATGCGGATCGTCGGGCCGTTTTCGAATACGGCCGAATCGATGGAGCGGCGGATCCACCAGCCCGCGTACGATGCAAGTTTGGTTTCAAAGCAGGGGTGATATTTCTCAATGGCCCGCAGCATGCCGAACATGCCGTAGTGTGCCAGGTCTTGAACGGACATGGTGTGTGGCGTCCAGCGGTGCCACAGCTTGCGGGCCCACCACCAGATAAGGTTTTCATTGGCGAGCGCTATGTCCCACTGAACCTTGGTTGCCGCCCGCGTGTCTCCGGTGCGTAAGAAGGCGAGATATTCGGCATGCATGTTTTCATTGTTGAGCCTGGGTTCCGGCGTCTGCGGATCGTTGGGTATCGCGGGGTCGTGGGCGCCGAATGAACTCGGGGTATCGTGTTCGATGCCGTAGGTGGTCATGTCTGTCTGCACTTTCGGCTGCCCTGTTTGAGTAAGAAGTTCGTATCCGCATAAAAAAGGCGGGTACCTGTAGGCCGGGCCTGCTATGTTCAGCCTTTCAAAAAAGGCTGCGCGACGTTGTCAAGCCGGCCGGTGAGTTCCTTGCGGGCCAGCATGAAAAAGTCATTTACCTGCCGCCTGTCCTGCTCGCTTGCGCGTTCAGGGCCTGATGTCCCCCGAGCGAGCACATACAGTTTGATTTTCGGTTCGGTTCCTGAAGGTCTGAGTATAATTTTTGAGCCGTCCTGCAGCACGTACATTATCATATCTGTTTCGGGCAGCCGTGCCGCAGGACCGATGATGCGATAATCGGCATGCCAGAACATCGGTATGGCAATACCGTTCACCGGGAAATAGCCGGTATGTGCCTCAGGTGAGGGGGGAGGGGTGTCATCAAACAGGATACTGCCGTCAGGGCGCAGAGCCGTGCGTATGGTATCCTGCACGGGCGATCGGTAGTCAAGGGCCGCTATTACCCGGCGCCCGGCGATTTTTTCAGGAGTTCTGGCGCGGAAGTCCGCCATGATCGCGGCGATTGCGTCGCTGCCGGCGGAACCACTGTAGCTGATGGCAATGGTTTCCTCCCGTGCGTAGCCGTACAGGCGCCAAATCTTTTCAAGGCGGTCAAGCAGGGTGCAGCCCTGTTTTTTCCAGAAGCCCGCCATCTCAATGAACATGGCTGTTACGGACACGGCGTCTTTGTCCCTGACATAGTCGCCGATAAGTGACCCGTAGGATTCCTCGCCACTAAACAGCACGCACAGGGCATAGCGCTCAAGCAGTTGTATCCGGTCGCGCCGATCCAGCGAGCGGTACTCACGGGGGGCAGGCGCAGTATCGTCCGTCCGGGCGGCAGCAAGAGCGGCCTGTGCGTATAGATCAATTTTCTGGCCGATGTACTTAAACCCTACGTGGGGTTCCACAGTGATAACGCCGTAGGAATCGGCGATCGTTTTGGCGAGGTCGGTCGACACTAGGGTTTTTGAAATCAGGCTGTTGCGGGGCAAAGCTCCGTCGCGTTCTTTCAGCTGGCTCAGGATATAATCGGTGAGCAGCACAAGCTGCTGATTGCCGTTCAGAAGATAATAGTTGTCGTGGACGGCAGGGTCGCCGGTGAAGGCGTTCGTGCGGGATGGGTCGATTCGAACGCCGACGCCGAGGCGGTCGCCGTCCGGATCGGTTGCCGCGAGCATATCGGCGCATCGTTGGTTGGCCAGCGCGACAGCTTCATCGAGCGCCTGTTTTTCTTCGGGATTTGGCCTGGGGCAGGTCGCGAATTGTCCGTCGGGCCGGCATTGATGGGTGACACATATCAGGTTGTTGGCGATGTCAAAGCCGCGGCGTTCAAGGACCGCGGGGACCAATCGATGTGATGTACCGTTGAGTGAGGAGAAGACGATTGTGAGATCGGGTGAAATTTTATCCGGCCGGAAATGGCCGTCCTTATCGACCCAGATCGCCAGTTGATTCTCCTTGTGGATGTATGCTGCATCAATGTCGGGGCCGACTGTCTTGATGAGACCGCGGGCGGCTGCGGCGGCGTAGTCGGTTCGGCGCACCTGTGTGTAGTCATGGATGCTGTCTGCCAGTTTCTGCACGCGGCTGTGAACCACCTGGCCGCCGTAATAGTCGTAGGGTTTGAAGCCGTTGTCTGACGCGGGGTTGTGCGATGCCGTGAATACGGCCCCGGCATATGGCCGTATGTCGAGGCATTCAGTCACGGCAAAGGACAACTCGGGGGTCGGGGCGACCGTGTCGAACACGTAGGCCGTGATGCCGTGTGCGGCATAGATACAGGCGGCCTCGCGCACCAGGACACCCGGTCCGCCGTTTGAAGGGTCATAGGACCCTCTGCGGGAATCATAGGCCAGGATGACGGCCTTGTCGCGCTTCAGTGTGAGGCCGTTGTGTTCGTAGGCCTCGGCAATGTAGCGGGCGTGTGCTTCAACCCCGAGTCCGAGCACGATCGTGTTGAAATGCGCCGTGCCGATAGCGAGTCGTCCGCGTATCCCTGCTGTTCCAAATTTGTTGACACGGAAAAAACAGTCGTTGAGGGTTTGCCAGTCGCCTGCGCGAGCGAGACGTTCGATGTAGTCGCCGACTTTTTCGCCGTCTACGTCTATGCCCGCAAAAGAATCATCGAGCCAGCTGCAGGCATTGGAGCAGGTTGCAGCCTTGATCTGTCCGGCATCACGGGCACGTCCGAGCAGGACGGCTGTGTCGTCACTATGTGCGGCGTTCGTACGTACGTGTTTCATGTTCCATGTTCGGCATGTATGCGCAGCATTCCGTGTATCCGGGCTTCGCTGCTTTCCGCGTTCGCGGAATTTTTATCCGGTTTCACTATACGATATTTCCGGCCCGAGGACAAGCTGTCCGGCCTGTTCTATTAAATTGTTTGTATTTTCCTTGGCCATACTGTATACTATTTAAACGGTCAGGCATTGTGCACCGGGGTGTTCACGCCAGTAAACATTATTATTACGTATCGACACAGCAGATTTTTTTCAGCACCATATGATGCCGGATACCGTGTTCCCAACAGCTGGTCCTGAATACTGTTGCTGCTTTGCCGGTTCCTGAAAAGAGACCACACCTTGCATTTTACGACATTTCAACTCCACGAACAGCTTCTCAAGGGTATAGTCGAGGCCGGGTTTTCGCGTTGCATGCCCGTCCAGACCGAGACGTTCGCCTATACGCTCAAAGGACGGGACGTGTATGTGCAGTCCCAGACCGGTACGGGGAAAACAGCCGCCTTCCTGGTAACGATTTTTCAACGCATGGCGCACGAGGAGCCGGGTCGCAGGACCAAAGCGCTCATTGTTGCGCCCACCCGCGAACTGGCCGTCCAGATTGAAGAAGAAGCCCGTTTGCTCGGCAGGTATCTGGACGTGCGTATCGGGTGTTTTTACGGTGGAGTTACCTATACGAAACAGGAGAAATTGCTGCGGGGGGGGCTGGACATGATTATTGGTACACCCGGCCGCCTGATCGATTTCAACCGACAGGGCAAGATCGATTTTCATGACATCGGCATCCTGGTGATCGATGAGGCCGACCGCCTCTTCGATATGGGGTTCCTGCCCGACCTGCGCAGGATATTAAAAAAACTTCCCCCGCGCGACAAGCGTCTGACGATGCTCTTCAGTGCTACGCTTGATTACCGTGTACGTGAGCTTGCATGGGAGTATATGAATGATCCGGCCGAGATAGAGATCGAGCCTGAGCAGATAACGGTTGATGGTATAACGCAGGAGCTTTATCATGTGGGTTGTGAGGAGAAATTAAGTTTGCTGCTGGGGCTGCTTGCCAGGGAGCAGCCGGAAAACGCCCTTATTTTTACAAATACCAAGCATATGGCGGTTGAGGTTGCCGGCCGGCTTGAGCTGAATGGCTATCCCTGTGAATACATCATGGGCGATCTGCCTCAGCAGCAGCGTCTCAAGGTTATCGAGGGCATCAAGAATAAGCGGATACGTTTCCTGGTCGCTACGGATGTTGCGGCGCGCGGACTTCATATTGATGATCTCAGCCTTGTGGTTAATTATGACCTGCCCGCTGACCCTGAAAATTACGTCCATCGCATCGGGCGCACTGCGCGGGCCGGCAAAACCGGCAAGGCCGTATCGCTTGCCTGTGACCGATTCGTGTACGGCCTTGAGGCGATCGAAGCGTATATAAAGCGCAAGCTGCCGATTACGTGGCCCGACATAGAACTGTTCGCCGAGGATAAAAGCGCCGGCAAGAGGATATCCGCGGACCGTTCCCTCCGTCGCGAGGACCGGTCGCGTTCCGATGGGCGCCGGGGGGTGCGTGTGCGCAGCGGTCCTGCTGCAGGGGGTCGCAAAGCAGGCACATCATCGGCGCGCCGAAGCTCAGTGGCATCTTCAGTTGCCCGGCAGTCCCGGGCGGATGGGAAAAAGTCCGATAAAAGCCTTGGTGATATGAACGAACAGGAACGTCGTGCCTATTACCGCGCCAAATACGGTGACTCGTTTACGCCGCCCCAGCCGTCCGTGTCCGCAGAGCAGAAGCAGCGTACGCAACCCTCCGGCCGCAAAAAACGCTTAAGGCGCTCAAGGGCGGCTGCGCGGCCTGCAGTATCCGCGCAGAGCCCGTCCCCGCAGTCCAAGCCTCCGATACGTGCTGATTACGGTATACCTGCCCCATCAGTGTTGAGCAGAATACTTGGTTTTTTCAAGAGATAGGCTGGTGCGCTTTGCCCTGAGTCCGCTGTATCGGGCAGGCGCGTAATTCCGGTTCTGATTGTGCGGAGTGTGCAGGGCCGGCCCTGACTGAGAAGGCGAACCGGTATCAACTGCGCATGCTGATCATGCCTGGGCCGCTACAACGGGCAGTTCAACCACGATTTCGGTTTCGTTGCGGTTGATCAGGATAACGGTCACCACAGGCTTGTCACTCAGTTTTTCCGGGCTGAATATTTTGTAGTCTTCCTCATCCCATGCTTGTTTAATGTCTTCGGGGAGCAGGTCATAAATTTCTGTCGGCATATTCCTGGAGTCTCCATGAGAATGGTTTGTTAAAGGATTGGAAATATACCATACTTTGTTTTTTTCACAATAGTTTTTATGCGTAATTTGAGGGGTATGGGCACAATTTTGTTTGCAGGTATGGTGACAATTGTGTTGGGCGAAGCATGTCCAAGCCAGCCGGCCTCCCGGACCGGGATTACCGTTACCCGGAACCGGGAACAGCTTGCAAACAGATGTTTTTTGTCGATGGCCGATGCTTTTTTTGCTATTCTGGGCGCATTCACATAGCCGACGAACGTACGTGCAGGAACAGAGGATGACAGGCAGGATTGAAACGTTAATGAGCTCAATTCCCCTGTTTCAGGGCTTGAGCAAACGTGCGTGCACGGCCCTGGGCGGAATTGCCCGCTTCAGGAGTTTCAGCAAAGGTGAGGTTATTTTTACCGAGGGTGAAGCCGGGCACGGTTTTTTTGTCGTGACGAAAGGGCGGGTTAAGATTTTCAAGCTTTCGGATGAAGGCAAGGAGCAGATACTGCATATTTTCGGTGCAGGCGAACCCTTCGGCGAGGTTCCGGTATTTACCGGCAGGCATTTCCCCGCACATGCGGAGGCCCTGGAGAATGCGGACGCTTTGTATTTTTCCCGACAGCATTTCATTACCCTGATCACTTCGCATCCGGACGTCGCGCTGAACATGATGGCCGTGCTGTCGCGGCGCCTGCATGCTTTTACCGACCTTATCGAAAGCCTGTCGTTAAAGGAGGTACCCGGAAGACTTGCGGCCTTCCTGCTCTATCAGTGTGCCCCTGATGCCGGATCCGATACGATCCGGCTCGATGTTTCAAAAGCCCAGCTTGCGAGCATCCTAGGGACGATACCTGAGACCCTTTCACGTATTCTGGCGCGCATGTCCCAGGCCGGCCTTATCAGTCTGCATGGCGCACGTGGCATAACGCTGCGCGACCGCAAGGCGCTGAAGCATATGGCGCGTGCGGGAGGCGGCAGGCGTGCCGGATCGTCGATGTAAGGAAACCGCCTGCGGATTGTAGGGTTGTGCTGAGTCCGTTTCCGCGGCATCTGCGCATGGGCGTTTACTGTGTTTTTGAGTGGTTTTGGACAGTTTCGCAAAGGGGGAGGCAGCACCTGAACCGGGGTGCGGAGTTTATTCGTCAGGTTCTTCGTCTACGTCAGTATCCGGGGTGTCCGGCTCGAGGTCCTGGGGCTGAGGTCGTTTGCCGAAAATTTTGGCGACGATGATGCTTATTTCATAGAGCCCCAGCAGGGGTATGGCCATGAGACACTGGCTGATGATGTCCGGTGGTGTGAGAAGTGCACCGGCAACGAATGCCAGTAGCATAACGTACTTTCTGCTTCTGACAAGTTGTTGGTGGTTGACGACGCCGATGCGCGCAAGGAACAGGATTACGATGGGCAGTTCGAATACGACCCCGAACGCCAGCATGAACATGCAGCTGAACGAGAGGTAGTCGCTCATTTTCAGTTTCATCTCGATTAAGCCCGCCTGCGCGAATCCCGCGAAAAAATTGCACGCGATAGGGAATACGACCAGAAAACAGAAGAGCACTCCGGCGACAAAGAAGGTGGTCGCCAGTGATACGAATGGCAGGGCATATTTTTTTTCATGCCGGTACAGGCCCGGAGCGATGAAGGCCCAGGTCTGATATATGATCACAGGACTGGCAAGGGCGATGCCGGCGAAAAAAGCGAGCTTGAGATAGGTAAAAAAGGGCTCGGTAAGGCTGGTGAAGATAAATGAATGTTCAGCATCGAAAACATCCCGTACCGGCAGGGCCAGCAGCTGGTAGAGCTGTTTGGAAAAGCCGTAGGAGAGCAGAAAACCGATACCGACGGCTACGAGGCATATGATAAAGCGTTTGCGCAGCTCCTCGAGGTGCTCGGTAAAGGCCAGTTTTTCTTCCTGTTCTTCGTGCATTTATGCGTCGGGATCCTTTGTCTCATCAGGGCTGGTTTGCTGTTGTGCAGGCGGTGCCGGCCGTTCGGTCGGCTGTGGTGGTGTCTGTTCCGGGCGGTGCAGTTTTTTCAATGCTGCGGCCGGATTGTAGTCATCGTGGTCGATGGTGATGCTGTGTTTGATGTCATCGGTCGCGCGGCGGAATTCACGCATACCTTTGCCCAGAGCGCGGGCGATATCAGGCAGGCGCTTGGGGCCGATAACGACCAGGGCTACGACCAAAATGACAAGCAGTTCCGGCATTCCGAGACCGAACATGAGCGGTAATCCTTGCGGAAAAAGTTTTTATAGGCGCGGTTTGACTAAAGTCGATATTTTGTATAATCTTTTGGCCGTAAAGTCAACATGTCTGTGGAGAAGTTCATGGGTGCAACCGTTATTTTTCGCGATGAGCGCTGTATTGACCATGTGACCCCCGGCGGCCACCCCGAATGTCCGGAGCGGCTGGTTGCGATTTACGGAATGCTTGATGCGCATTGCGCCGGGCAGGGCTATGAGATGTGCGCGCCCCGGGAAGCTGTCCGCGAGGAACTTTCCTGTAATCATGCCCCGTCCTATATCGACGCTATCGAGGCCACTGCCGCCAGGCAGCGGGTCAGTCTCGATCCTGATACCAGCACATCGTCGGGATCATGGATCGCGGCAAAGCTCGCCGTCGGGGCTGTGCTTGACGGATGCGACATGCTCATGACCGGCCGGGCAGAAAACGTCATGGTTTTAGTGCGTCCGCCCGGACATCATGCCGAACACGGCCGCGCAATGGGGTTTTGCCTTTTCAATAATGTCGCTATAGGGGCACGCTATCTGCTTAAGCACCACGGGCTTGATCGCATCATGATCTATGACTGGGATATCCATCACGGCAACGGCACCCAGAACGCATTTTACGATACGGCGAACGTACTGTATGTATCCTCGCACCAGTATCCGTACTATCCCGGAACCGGTGCTTTGCATGAGACCGGAAAAGGCGAGGGCACCGGCTACACGGTTAATATACCGCTTTCCGGCGGCCAGGGGGATGCGGACTATCTGGCGCTGGTTGAGAATGTCGTTGTGCCGCTGGCGCAGGAATATAAGCCGCAGATGATAATCGTTTCTGCCGGGTATGATATATATGAATCCGATCCGCTCGGTACAATGCAGGTAACAGCCCCGGGTTTCGGCATGCTGACGGCCCGGCTGAAACATCTGGCTGAAGAGCTGTGCGGCGGCAGGCTGCTGGTCGCGCTCGAAGGCGGCTATCATCTGGAAGGAATCGCGCAGTCCGTGCGCTGTACGCTTGAAGCGCTCGCGGGGCGTGCCAGCGGGCCGGGGGAGTCGTCCGCCTGTCGCGAATCGGTTCCGCGGGCATCCCTGGATCGCGTGATCGCTGCAGTGCACACTACGCATGCCCGCCACTGGCCGGTTTTTAAAGCATAAGATAGAGCTTGACTTATCGACACTAACTGTATAGATTGGCTATAAAAATAATCTGTGCGTCTGTCCAATGGTGCTGATTGGGGCTTTGAGTGGAAAACGCCGTATTTGAAAAGTTGCAGGAAAAAATAACTCATATGCTTGAGCGGTTCGCGGCACTTCAGCGCGAAAAAAGCCGGTTTGAACAGCAGGCCGTAAAATATGAGCACGAGGCCCGCGAATTGAAAAAACGTCTTGATCATGCTGCACATGAGCGAACAATGTTAAAGCAGCGTCTGACCAAGGTTATGGATCATATTGATTCACTGAATATTACCTGATTACGGGCGTATATATGGCTGAAACCGTTCCTATTGTTGTCATGGGTCAGACCTTTCATCTGAGCGGCCACCACGATCCTGCGTATGTTTCGAGGGTCGAGCGTTTCCTGAATGACAGGATCGATGCCGCACGTAAGATCGGCGGGGCGGTTGACAGTACCCAGGTGCTTATCCTGGTGGCACTTAACCTGATTGATGATTTTTTTGCAAAAGAGCAAGAACTGGAGGCGCTGCACAAAAATATTGACAATCGTTCGTTCGAGTTGTTAAATTTACTTGAATCTCATTTGATTGTTGATGTATAGTTTTTTATCATGAAAGGTATTTTACTGTATATACATTTAACTTTTTCTATCAGGAGAAGAAACCAGGGAATACAAAAATCGCATCTTGTACAACAGCGCTTGTCGGCAGTACGGTACGCTGTGGCGTGAGTTGAGATTCTGAAGGAATAGATCGCAGTTTCTGTGCTTGATTAAATGTGTTATTTACAATTGTCGATACAGGTACATGAATTGGGCATGCATGGGTATGGAAGGTTTACTGGATTTGGGCTGTGTGCGCTGCTTCGGAGCATTGCGGTTAACGCGCGCACGGGAATCTTTCAGCACCCGGTGTGCTTGAAATCGTAACAGTACGTAACGCCTTCACAATTTCGCCCCCATCCCACAACGTATGCCGGCAGCGCCCGGCAGTTTAACGAGTACATGACCAGGTGTGGCACGCATGCGGGTTCAGCTGTGCGTCCCGGCCGGCATCAATGCGCCATGCGTATTAAGAACCGGTAGTTTAGGGGGCCGGCACATGCGGCACACGAACAAACCACAGGGTGTGGACTGTCCGGGAAAGTCGCATCGTTGACGGCCTCTGAGTGCTCAGGCATTTGACGGCATGCGATGCATGGGGATTTTTTCGGGACATGGTAAACCACAAAGCAACCTATAAGGAGGAATCAGTACATTGAATCTAAATATTATATTCGCATTTGCAGGCATTATAGTCGGGGTCGCGGCCGGTTTTTTGCTGCGCAGGAAGCTGGTTGAGGGCAAAGTCGCCTCCGTTGAGGAGTCCTGCAGGAAAATTCTGCAGGATGCACAGAAGGAGGCTGCCAACCTGAAAAAAGAATCAAAACTCCAGGCCAAGGAGGAGCTCTACAAGGCCAAGGCTGAGTTCGAAAAAGAGTCACGCAATAAAAAGAACGAACTGCAGAAGATAGAGTCCCGCCTTTCCCAGCGGGAGGAAAATCTTGAAAAGAAAGTCAATCTCGTCGATCAGAAGGAGATTGTTGTTGCCAAGCGCGAAAAGGCGCTCGAAACGCTTGAAAAAAAGGTGAAGGAGACCGAGCAGAAGTACAACCGGGCCCTGCAGGAACAGACACAGATACTCGAGAAGATCTCCGGTATGACCGCCCAGGAGGCCAAGAAAATGCTTATGCAGAACCTCGAAGGCGAGGCCAAGCATGAATCGGCACGGACCATCAGGCGGATCGAAGAGGAAACACGGGAAAATGCGGACAAAATCGCACGCAATATCATTGCAATCGCAATTCAGCGCTACAGCGCCGATTATGTCGGAGAAAAAACCGTTTCGGTCGTCAGCCTGCCTAACGATGAGATGAAGGGCCGGATTATCGGACGTGAGGGCCGCAATATCAGGGCGATCGAGCAGATCAGCGGAGTCGACCTGATCATAGACGACACGCCGGAAACTATTCTTATTTCCTCGTTCGACCCGATCCGCCGTGAGGTTGCGCGCATATCGCTTGAGCGCCTGATTGCCGACGGCCGCATACATCCGGCACGCATCGAGGAGATCGTTGAAAAGGTTAACCAGGAGATGGATGTAACCATTCGCGAGGCCGGAGAGCAGGCGATTTTCGATGTGGGCATACAGAAGATAAATCCCGAGATCGTCCGTCTTCTCGGCCGTCTGAAATACCGCACCAGCTATGACCAGAACGTGCTGCAGCATTCGCTCGAAGTGGCGTTTCTATGCGGGATGATGGCTAATGAGCTCGGCCTTAACGCCAAGGCCGCCAGGAGGGCGGGCCTGCTGCACGACATCGGCAAGGCTATCGATCATGAAGTGGAAGGTTCACACGCTTTAATCGGCGCCGATATGGCCAAAAAACACGGCGAGCCCGAGGATATCGTCCATGCCATCGGCGCCCATCATGACGACGTGAAGCCGCAAACCGTGCTGGCTGTACTGGTGCAGGCAGCTGACGCCCTGTCGGCCGCCCGTCCAGGAGCGCGCCGTGAAATGCTGGTCACGTACGTGAAGCACTTGAAGGAGATCGAGGAAATCGCCAACTCTTTCAAGGGGGTAACCAAATCCTATGCGGTGCAGGCCGGCCGCGAGGTGCGCGTCATGGTCGAGAGCCGCGAGGTGAATGACGATGATTCGGTGGTACTGTCAAAGGATGTCGCCCGTAAGATCGAAGAATCGCTCACCTATCCCGGTCAGATAAAGGTCACGGTCATCCGGGAGACCCGGGCTGTGGAATACGCCAAATAGGTTGTGCTTCTATGGAACATGCATACGAGATACTTGCAAAGCGCGGATTTATAGAGCAGGTGACCGATGAAGCGTCCCTGCGTGACAGACTCGGATCGCCCATGACCTGCTATGCCGGTTTTGATCCGACAGCAGACAGCCTGCATGTCGGGCATTTGCTGCCGGTTATGGCCCTCGCACATATGCAGCGCTGCGGGCACAGGCCCATTGTTTTGGTCGGCGGAGGCACGGCGTTGATCGGTGATCCGAGCGGTAAAAACGAGATGCGCCAGATTTTGTCCAGGGAAGAGGTGCAGAAAAATGCCGCCGGCATCAAAGACCAGTTGTCGCGCTACATCAGTTTTGACAGTTTCGAATCTGCTGTGTGCCTCAATAATGCCGACTGGCTGACGTCGCTTAATTATATCGATTTTTTGCGTGATATCGGGCGCCATTTCAGTGTCAACCGCATGCTGGCGGCCGAGTCATACCGTGCCCGCCTGGAAACGGGCCTTAACTTCATAGAGTTCAATTACATGCTGCTGCAGTCCTATGATTTTCTGTATCTGTACAGGAACCATGACTGTATGCTGCAGATCGGGGGTAATGACCAGTGGGGCAATATCGTTGCGGGTATTGATTTGATACGACGTGTGGCCGGCGGCGAGTCATTCGGCCTGACGTTTCCCCTGATCACGACGGCAACCGGATCCAAAATGGGCAAAACCGAAACGGGCGCGGTCTGGCTGGATCCTGACAGGACCAGTCCCTACAATTATTATCAGTTCTGGATCAATACCGATGACCGTGATGTTGAGCGCTTTTTAAAGTATTTTACCTTGCTGCCGCTGGAGGATATACGCGTCGAGGTTGACAGGGGCATTCGGAAAGCCAAGGAACTTCTCGCCTTTGAGGCCACCAGGCTGAGTCATGGCGAGTCGGCCGCGCAGCTGGCCCGTCAGGCAGCCCGCAGCGCTTTTTACGGGGAAGGTGATAATCTCGATTCGTTGCCTTCAACCACTATCAAGAAATCGGTTTTTCAAACCGGCATGCCGGCTTTTATCCTGTTTGCGCAGGTGGGCTTGTGCGCTTCCCGTGCTGCGGCCCGCAGGCTGATTGGTGACGGCGGCGCTTATGTCAACGGGCACCGTCTCGATTCATTCGAAGACAGCATTACCCTTGATCACTGCAGGGACGGCGTTATTGTGCTGCGGGCAGGAAAAAAGCGTTTTCACAAGGTTGTGGTCGATTAGCCTGATGCGTTGTTTTTTTGTGCGTTTGTCGGTAAAACAGGTGCTGCATATGGGGTTGCAGCAGTAAAAATGAGCAAAGCTTTAGAAAAAATGAAGGAAAAACAATTCAGGAAAATTTTTTTAAAAATACTAAAAAAAAGAGTTGACTTTCCCATTGGAAAGGCTATACTTTCTTGATGCTGGCGCATGAGTAAAAACACAGCCTATGCGCCTTGTTCTCTGAAAAGTGAATAGAAGGAAGGCTACTCGTTAATTGAGAGTAACAACGTAATCACTAGTTTCAAATTCTTTGTTTAATTGAAGAGTTTGATCCTGGCTCAGAACGAACGCTGACGGCGTGCTTAACACATGCAAGTCGCACGAGAATTTCCACCTTCGGGTGGATTAGTAAAGTGGCGCACGGGTGAGTAACGCGTGGATAATCTGCCTTCAAGTCGGGAATAACATTGCGAAAGCGGTGCTAATACCGGATAAGCTCACGATTTGATTGGTTGTGGGAAAAGATGGCCTAGTCTATGCTATCGCTTGGAGATGAGTCCGCGTACCATTAGCTTGTTGGTGGGGTAACGGCCCACCAAGGCGACGATGGTTAGCTGGCCTGAGAGGGCGGCCAGCCACACTGGAACTGAGACACGGTCCAGACTCCTACGGGAGGCAGCAGTGGGGAATATTGCGCAATGGGGGAAACCCTGACGCAGCGACGCCGTGAGAGTGATGAAGGTCTTCGGATCGTAAAGCTCTGTCAGGTGGAAAGAATAAGGGGTGTGTGAATAATGCACTCTGATGACGGTACCACCAGAGGAAGCACCGGCTAACTCCGTGCCAGCAGCCGCGGTAATACGGAGGGTGCAAGCGTTGTTCGGAATTACTGGGCGTAAAGCGCGTGTAGGCGGGTGTGCAGGTCAGATGTGAAATCCCTCGGCTCAACCGAGGACGTGCATCTGAAACCGCATGTCTTGAGTACGAGAGAGGCAGATGGAATTCCCAGTGTAGAGGTGAAATTCATAGATATTGGGAAGAACACCGGTGGCGAAAGCGGTCTGCTGGCTCGATACTGACGCTGAGACGCGAAAGCGTGGGGAGCAAACAGGATTAGATACCCTGGTAGTCCACGCCGTAAACGATGTGCACTAGGTGTTGGGGGTAATTAAACCTTCAGTGCCGCAGCTAACGCATTAAGTGCACCGCCTGGGGATTACGGCCGCAAGGCTAAAACTCAAAGGAATTGACGGGGGCCCGCACAAGCGGTGGAGTATGTGGTTTAATTCGACGCAACGCGCAAAACCTTACCTGGGCTTGACATCCCGATCGTACCCTATGGAAACATGGGGGTCAGCTTGGCTGGATCGGTGACAGGTGCTGCATGGCTGTCGTCAGCTCGTGTCGTGAGATGTTGGGTTAAGTCCCGCAACGAGCGCAACCCTTACCATTAGTTGCCATCATTCAGTTGGGCACTCTAGTGGAACTGCCGGTGTTAAGCCGGAGGAAGGTGGGGATGACGTCAAGTCCTCATGGCCCTTATGCCCAGGGCTACACACGTACTACAATGGCCGGTACAGAGGGCAGCCAGCCCGCGAGGGTGAGCTAATCCCAAAAAGCCGGTCCCAGTTCGGATTGGAGTCTGCAACTCGACTCCATGAAGTCGGAATCGCTAGTAATCGCGAATCAGCAGGTCGCGGTGAATACGTTCTCGGGCCTTGTACACACCGCCCGTCACACCACGAAAGTCAGTCACACTAGATGTCGTTGGGCTAACCAGCAATGGAGGCAGACGCCGACGGTGTAACTGGTAATTGGGGTGAAGTCGTAACAAGGTAGCCGTAGGAGAACCTGTGGCTGGATCACCTCCTTTCTATGGAACACCAAATCTCTTGGTTTTCGGTAGCCTTCCTTTTTATTTTCCTTGTTCAAAGCTATGCACGCTTGTATAGATTTGAATTACGGGCCTGTAGCTCAGTTGGTCAGAGCGCACGCCTGATAAGCGTGAGGTCGGTAGTTCAACTCTACCCAGGCCCATATTTTTGAACATCGGGGGTATAGCTCAGCTGGGAGAGCACCTGCTTTGCACGCAGGGGGCCAGCGGTTCGAGCCCGCTTACCTCCAAAAGTTAAAACATGAGGTGGTATTTCACGCCGAAAACGAATTACCACCTCATGTTTTAACTCGTTCTTTGACAATTGAATAGTGGATAAAAATAACGAGAAAGTAATTTTTTGACGTAATTTCGTAGTGTGCGAGCTATAGTCTCTCAAGATTATGGTCAAGCTACTAAGGGCACATGGTGGATGCCTTGGCGTCAGGAGGCGACGAAGGACGTGGCTAGCTGCGATAAGCCTCGGGGAGCCGCTAAACAGGCTTAGATCCGGGGATTTCCGAATGGGGGAACCCAGTACCGGTAATACGGTATTATCCATGGCTGAATACATAGGCCATGGAGGCGAACGGGGGGAACTGAAACATCTAAGTACCCTCAGGAACAGAAATCAACAGAGATTTCCCTAGTAGCGGCGAGCGAACGGGAAATAGCCTAAACCGTATATGTGTGATAGCCCACAGGTGTTGCATATGCGGTGTTGCGGGTTTTTGCTTGGCGGTGCTGTGGCGCTGCCGGGGAGTTACCAAATTAATCTATAGTCGAACCTTGTGGAAACTTGGGCCATAGAAGGTGACAGCCCTGTAGATGAAATAGATTAATCTCCCTTGCAAGACACCCAAGTACTCCGGGACACGTGAAACCCTGGAGGAATCCGGGAGGACCATCTTCCAAGGCTAAATACTACCTGACGACCGATAGTGAACAAGTACCGTGAGGGAAAGGTGAAAAGTACCCCTGGCGGGGAGTGAAATAGTACCTGAAACCGTGTGCCTACAAGCCGTGGGAGCACTATTTGTCGAAGCTTGCTTCTTCAAAGTGTGACTGCGTGCCTTTTGCATAATGAGTCCGCGAGTTACTGTGTGTTGCAAGGTTAAGCCGCGAGGTGGAGCCGTAGCGAAAGCGAGTCTGAACAGGGCGTTCAGTAGCACTCAGTAGACCCGAAACCGGGTGATCTAGCCATGGCCAGGGTAAAAGTTCGGTAAAACGAACTGGAGGCCCGAACCAGTGGGAGTTGAAAATCCTTTGGATGAGCTGTGGCTAGGAGTGAAAGGCTAATCAAACCCGGAGATAGCTGGTTCTCCCCGAAATATATTTAGGTATAGCCTTACGTTATAGCGGGTGGAGGTAGAGCACTGAATGGGCTAGGGGTCTTACAGGATTACCAAACCCAATCAAACTCCGAATGCCGCCTTGCCGTATCGTAGGAGTCAGTCGGCGGGAGATAAGTTCCGTCGTCGAGAGGGAAACAACCCAGATCACCAGCTAAGGTCCCTAATATTTGCTAAGTGGGAAAGGAGGTGAGGACGCTCAGACAGCCAGGAGGTTGGCTTAGAAGCAGCCACCCTTTAAAGAAAGCGTAACAGCTCACTGGTCGAGTGTCCTTGCGCCGAAAATGTAACGGGGCTTAAGTAAATAACCGAAGCTGTGACTTTGTTCCGATTCGTCGGAACAAGGGGTAGGGGAGCGTTCCAGATCCTGTGAAGTCAGACCGTAAGGACTGGTGGAGGTACTGGAAGTGATTATGCGGACATGAGTAGCGATAATGCGGGTGAGAAACCCGCACGCCGAAAGCCTAAGGGTTCCTGGGGAAGGTTAATCCGCCCAGGGTTAGTCAGTGCCTAAGCCGAGGCCGAAAGGCGTAGGCGATGGGAAACAGGTTAATATTCCTGTACCACCATATTGGCGTTTGAGCGAAGGGGTGACGTGGAAGGGTAGACCATCCAGGCGTTGGTTGTCCTGGTTTAAGCCTGTAGGTGGGGAAGGTAGGCAAATCCGCTTTCCTAATTATAAACACTGAGAGGTGATGAGGAGTCGCTTAGCGACACAAACTGGTTGATCCCATGCTGCCAAGAAAAACCTCGTAGTGAGTCAGTATGGTGACTGTACTGTAAACCGACACAGGTAGGCAGGGTGAGTATCCTAAGGCGCTTGAGAGAACTCTCGTTAAGGAACTCTGCAAAATGACTCCGTAACTTCGGGAGAAGGAGTGCCCCATCAGCGTGAAGCGGTTCGCCCGTGGAGCGTGAAGGGGCCGCAGAAAAATGGCGGTAGCGACTGTTTACTAAAAACATAGGTCTCTGCTAAGTCGAAAGACGACGTATAGGGACTGACGCCTGCCCGGTGCTGGAAGGTTAAGGGGAAGTGTTATTCGTAAGAAGAAGCTCTGAACCGAAGCCCCAGTAAACGGCGGCCGTAACTATAACGGTCCTAAGGTAGCGAAATTCCTTGTCGGGTAAGTTCCGACCTGCACGAATGGCGTAACGATTTCCGCACTGTCTCGACGAGAGGCTCAGCGAAATTACAATAGCGGTGAAGATGCCGTTTACCCGCGGTTAGACGGAAAGACCCCGTGAACCTTTACTATAGCTTGACAGTGAGTTTTGGGATGTTCTGTGTAGGATAGGTGGGAGACTTTGAAGCTGGGACGCTAGTCTCGGTGGAGTCACCCTTGAAATACCACCCTGATCATTCTGAGATTCTAACCTAGGCCCGTCATCCGGGTCGGGGACACTGTCTGGTGGGTAGTTTGACTGGGGCGGTCGCCTCCTAAAGAGTAACGGAGGCGCACGAAGGTTCCCTCAGGCTGATTGGAAACCAGCCATAGAGTGTAAAGGCATAAGGGAGCTTGACTGCGAGACAGACATGTCGAGCAGGTGCGAAAGCAGGTCTTAGTGATCCGGCGGTTCCGTATGGAAGGGCCGTCGCTCAACGGATAAAAGGTACTCCGGGGATAACAGGCTTATCTCCCCCAAGAGTCCACATCGACGGGGAGGTTTGGCACCTCGATGTCGGCTCATCGCATCCTGGGGCTGGACAAGGTCCCAAGGGTTTGGCTGTTCGCCAATTAAAGCGGTACGTGAGCTGGGTTTAGAACGTCGTGAGACAGTTCGGTCCCTATCTGCCGTGGGCGCAGGATATTTGAGAGGATCTGTCCCTAGTACGAGAGGACCGGGATGGACGAACCTCTAGTGTACCAGTTATCTTGCCAAAGGTACAGCTGGGTAGCTATGTTCGGAATGGATAACCACTGAAAGCATCTAAGTGGGAAGCCAACCTCAAGATTAGATATCCCATCACCGAGAGGTGATCTAAAGACTCCTGGTAGACTACCAGGTTGATAGGCCGGGTGTGTAAGTGCGGTAACGCATTTAGCTGACCGGTACTAATCAGTCGTGAGGCTTGACCATATTTTACTTGTGAGACTATACCTCGCATACTAGGAAAAACGTCAAAAAATTCGTATATATTTTCGGTGACTATAGCGTAGGGGGTACACCCGTTCCCATTCCGAACACGGCAGTTAAGCCCTACAGCGCCGATGGTACTGCACGGGTGACTGTGTGGGAGAGTAGGACGTCGCCGAATTTTTTTTACCCGCCGCAAGGCGGGTTTTTTATTTGAATAATAGATAAATTATGATAAATAATTCTTTTTTAGGAAGCACCATACGTGCTGATAGTTGTATGAGCATGTAATGAAATGCAAAAGCTTGTTATACAAAATCGTCCGTTCGCCCTGAGCCTGTCGAAGGGTTGAACGGACAAGGGAATACCCGTTCATGGTTCGACAAGCTCACCACGAACGGTTTTTTAAAAACGGCTACAGAAAAAAGGAATATGCTTTAGTCATCGAAATCGCTTCCGTTATCGGGATCGCAATTGAAACCGATCTCGCCAGCGATCCCGATAGCGATAGAATGATGAACAGGTACAGCTAAACCAGGAGCCGATCATGTCAGGACATTCGAAATGGAGTACGATCAAGCGTAAAAAAGGTGCTGCAGACGCAAAGCGCGGCAAGGTCTTTACCCGGCTTATCAAGGAGCTCACCATTGCCGCGCGCATGGGCGGAGGCAACCCTGACGGCAATCCCAGGCTGAGAAGCGCCATGGCGGCTGCCAAGGCCGAGAACATGCCCAAGGACAATATTGAACGTGCCATCAAGAAGGGCACCGGCGAACTCGAGGGCACCTCCTATGATGAAATAACCTATGAGGGCTATGCGCCGGGCGGCGTGGCTGTTATGGTTGAGGTGCTGACCGACAACAAGAACCGGACCGCGGCCGAGATACGCCATATCTTTTCGAAGAACGGCGGCACGCTCGGCGAGTCCAACTGCGTTGCCTACATGTTCGATAAAAAGGGCGCGATTGTGTATGAGAAAAGTGCTGTTGACGAGGATCAGTTGATGGAGGCCGCGCTCGAGGCCGGCGCTGATGACGTTGTTGCCGATGAAACGACCCTGACCGTTTATACCAGCCAGAAGGATTTCTATGCCGTGCAGGAGGCCTTGGAGGCCGATCAGGGGCTCTGCGTGCCGGTCAGCGCCGAGATTTCCATGATACCCCAGAACACCGTGCAGGTCGCGGGCAAGGAGGCCGAGCAGGTGCTTCGGCTGATGGACGCGATTGAAGACAATGACGACGTGCAGAACGTGTATGCCAATTTCGACATTTCCGAGGAGGAGATGGAAAAGCTCGGCGGCTGAAGATCAGTACAGGCGAGGGGGGACACTTCCCCTATGTATTGTTTGTTGTTTTCTATAAATAGGGGAAGTGTCCCTTGTAGTTCCTGCGGAGGACGGGCGCTACTGGCGGAATGACAAGATAAGAGCGTGTAGATGTAGGGCGGGTGTTAACCCGCCTTTTTTTGTTCGTTGGGCAATTGGCGGGTTAGCACCCGCCCTACGTGTGACCGATTTGATTTTTTGCGGCTGACATCCGCCTGCAAGTTATAACTATCTTCCGGCGGGTTAACACCCGCCCTGCGATTAACGTGTAAGCCGTATTTTTTTGTCCATCGGGACCCGCCTTTTTTAATTTTTAATCCATTCCAACCGGCGGGTTGCCACCCGCCCTATAATTTTATAGAGCATTCCCGCAGCCGCTCGCAGAGGCCCGTGTAGCGCAGGCGCGGCTTGTCGTTGGCGATGGCGATCGACAGGGCCTTGCGGCTGCCCACCAGCACCACGAGGCGTTTGCCGCGCGTCACCGCGGTGTAGAGTAGATTGCGCTGCAGCATGATAAAGTGCTGCGTAAGCAGCGGCATCACGACCGCAGGAAATTCGGAACCCTGTGATTTGTGCACCGAGATCGCGTAGGCCGGCACAAGGTCGTCGAGCTCGCTGAAATCATAGCTGACCGGCCGTTCGTCGAACACGACCACGGCTTTTTTCGTATCCGCCGATGCGCCGGTCAGGATGCCGATATCGCCGTTGAACACGTCGAGGTCGTAGTTGTTTTTCACCTGCATGACCTTGTCACCGGCCCGGAATTGCCGAATACCGCGTTCGAGTATGACGTGACCCGGGTTGAGGATCCGCTGCAGTTCCCGGTTCAAATTCTCGGTGCCGATCAGGCCCTTGTGCATGGGGGTGATGACCTGGACCTCATGCATGGGGTTAAGGTTGAACCGGGCAGGAATGCGCTCAGCGGTAATTTCGATGATTGTTTTCAGCGCTGCCTCGGGGCTTTCCTTTTCGATAAGGTAAAAATCTGTCAGTTTGTCCGCATCGCCGGTATCGAGCCGGGTGCTGCCGCTGTTGATGCGATGGGCGTTCATAACTATGCGGCTTTGGCGGGCCTGCCGGAAAATTTCGGTCAGCTCGGCAACCGGTACTGCGGTGGACGTGATGATGTCGCCAAGTATGTTGCCGGGACCGACCGAGGGAAGCTGGTGGGCGTCGCCGACCAGCACGAGCGCGCAGCCGGGTTTGATCGCGCACAGGAGCTGATGCATCAGGTAGGTGTCGATCATCGAGGCTTCATCGACAATAAGCATGCCGCAGTCAAGCGGGTTGGCCGCGTGATGCTCAAAGGTGCCGGTTTGAAAATCATATTTCAAAAGCCGGTGCAGGGTTTTGGCTTCACGACCGGTTGCCTCCGACATGCGTTTGGCGGCCCGTCCGGTCGGGGCTGCCAGCAATACGCTCAGGTGTTCCATCAGGGCTAGGTGCAGCACGGCCTGCACAATGGTGGTTTTACCGGTTCCCGGGCCCCCGGTTATTACCTGGACACGGTTTTCAAAAACCCGCTGCACGGCTTCGGCCTGCCGGCGGGACAGTGTAAACGACAGTGACCGTTCAACCGTGCGCAGTTTCGATGCGATGTGTTTATGCTGCCGTGCGGTTGCAGCTTTTTGCAGATCATGCAGTCTGCGGGCTATCTGTACCTCGCAGGTATGCAGCACGGAAGGATACACCCTCGGGGGCGCACTTTCCGTTTCCGGTTCAATCATGATTTCACCGCGCAGGGCAAGGCTGTCGAGGGCGCGTGTGAGTACATCGGCGCCGGTGTCAAGTATGTCGGCGGACCGCTGCAGCAGCATATCACGCGGTGCATACACGTGGCCGTCACCGGCAAATTCCTGCAGCACATACAGCAGGCCGGCTTCGATGCGGCGCGGATTGTCGCGGGAAAAACCCAGTTTCATGGCAATTTGATCGGCGGTCACGAAACCGATGCCGCTCACCTCAGTTGCCAAGCAGTAGGGGTTTTCGCGCACCGCAGCAAGAGAGGCCGTGCCAAAGCGCCGGTATATACGGGCGGCCACGCCCGGCCCGATATCGTGTTCCTGCAGGAACATCATCAAAGTGCGGATGCCGTGTTGCCGGGCCCACGACTCCTTGATGCCCGCGAGCTTGGCCTTGCCGATACCGGCTACGTCAAGCAGCCGGTCGGGATCACTGTCGAGAATATCGAGCGTTTCGGTACCGAATTGTTTGATGATGCGGCCGGCGAGTTCGGGGCCCAGCCCCTTGATCAGGCCCGAGCCCAGGTAGCGTGCGAGACCTTCTGTGCTTGTAGGCAGGATGACTTCATGGCGCTTGATCTGGAACTGGCGCCCGAAGCGCTGGTGCTCGACCCATTCGCCCCATGTGTTCAGGGTTTCACCGGGCCGTGGATGCAGGATTGTGCCGACACAGGTAATGGGCTCGTGGTCACGCGCGCCGTCCGGCTGCAGCACGAGCACTGCGTAGCCGTTGTCGGCATTGGTGAAAAGGACTTTTTCGATGCGCCCCTGCAGCTCGATATCCGCCACCGGTTCAGCCCCCGAAGCCCTGTTCGGTTACGGCCAGTACGGTCTGCCACAGCGGTCCCGCTGGATCGATTTTCTTGCGGGCCGACACTGCCATGGCCAGGGGCACATGTGTGTAGTGATTGTTCCAGTACCCGATCATCATGTCGGTTTTGCCTGCCATGCCGGCATGAACGGCGTTTTGACCCATCTGCAGGCATATCAGCGAATCGTCGGCGCTTGCGGGTCTGCTGCGGATGATGTAGCTGGGATCAATGTATTTAACGGTTATGGGTTTGCCGTGGGTGTTGAAATGGTCGATGATGCTGTTTCTCAGGAAAACGCCGATGTCCTCGTGCAGCTTGTTGCCGGATGCGTCCCGGCGTTCTCCTCCGGCCATAAGGTTCTGGCCGGCACCTTCTGCAACGACGATGACCGCGTGACGGCGGCGTTGCAGGCGTTCTTCAAGCTTCTGTAAAAGGCCATGCTCCCCGTCAAGCGTGAAGGGGGCCTCGGGCACAAGGCAGAAGTTCACGTCAGCGCTGGCCAGTGCCGACTGAGCCGCAATAAAACCCGAATCGCGGCCCATGAGTTTCACGAGGCCGACGCCGTATTCGGCGCCCTTTGACTCTACATGGGCGCACTGTATCACCCCGCGCGCTATTTCGACCGCGGTTTCAAATCCGAAGGTGCGCGAAACATAGGAGATATCGTTGTCAATCGTCTTGGGTATGCCGATAACTGCTATGGTGATAGCGCGTTTTTCGATTTCAGCACCCAGTGCGCGGGCCCCCCTGAGCGTGCCGTCGCCCCCGACAGCGAAAAGTATTGATATGTCGAGCTCCTGCAGGTAATCGACCATGCTGCCGACGTCCTGAGGGCCTCGTGATGAACCCAGGATCGTGCCTCCCTGTTCATGGATCGAGTTTACCATATCGGTGTCCAACAGCAGGGGTGGCGGGTCATTGCCTTTAATCATGCCTGCGTACCCGTTGCGGAATCCATAGATTTTTTTGACGCCGTACTGCTGATAGCCTTCGTACACAATAGCCCTGATCACGTCGTTGATGCCCGGGCACAGGCCTCCGCATGTGACGATGCCGCAGTTGATGGCGCTGGCATCGAAATAAATTTTCGGGCGCGGGCCCGCGGGTTCGAACGAGGGCAGGGGTCTGCCGGCACGAAGGCAGGCCTCGAGCGGTTCCTGATGGGCATAGTAGAGCACCCGGTCGGCTTCGTTGGTGAACAGCAGCCGGTCGGGATGCAGCGGCGAGTCCAGAAGCGTTTCTCCCAGCGTAGGTATATTGAAGTCCTCGAGACGGATATCGGGGTTGTACATGCGATTGCTCCTGTAATTTTTATATCATTGTTATCATAAAGGGCTGCGCAGCACACGTAAAAAAATCAGCGCCTCAACAGAGCGTAGGGCGGGTGTCAACCCGCCGGTTATTTTTAGGATAATTGGCGGGTTGACACCCGCCCTACGTGTTTTGAAAATGCTCCAGAGCATGTTTTTGTTGACAGCGCAGCCGGATCGGCGCTATCACTGTTTAAACTGCAATGATGCGAGTTTGGCTTGAAAGGATGCTGAATATGGATAAACTGCGCGAAAAAATACAAAACGACCCCTGGGCCCGGTTCCTGGGAGTGAAGCTCGATTTACTTGAAAAGGGCCATGCCCGTTGTTCGGTTGTGGTGCGCGCAGAGATGCTCAATTTCCTCGGCGCGGTCCACGGTGCGCTGATTTTCAGTCTTGCCGATGTCGCGTTTTCGGCCGCCTCGAACAGCGATTACTCGCCGTCCCTCGCCCTTGACGTGAGCGGTTCGTTTTTGAAGGGCGCTGCCGTCGGAGATACGCTTACGGCCGAGGCCCGTCTGCTGCACACTACGAAGCGCACCGGCGTTTACCGTATGGATGTCTTCAAAAACGGCGAGTTGATCGCAACGTTTAACGGCACGGTGTTCCGGAAAGTATAGGTTTGCTCAGGGACACTTCCCCTATTTATATAAGAAAATAAATAGGGGAAGTGTCCCTGAGTCCGTTGATGGAGGTACTCATGAAAACAGCCTGCATTGTGCTTCTGATGATACTTTTCTCCCTGGTCGGCTGCAAAGACCGCATCGAAGAAAGGGTTGGCCCTGCAACCGAACCGCAGCCGGAAATGCAAAAAACCGTCGAGCAGGCAGCACCCGGGCCCGCCGCACCTGCTGCGGTTATCGACACGCCGGCACCCGCGCCGCAGCCGACTCAACCCGCTGTGAATGACAAGAAGATCTCCGCCAATTTAAAAGAAAAGCAGGAAAGAATACGCACGGAGAGAATTCTCGACCGTCTGGAAAAAATTCTGGACGACTACTATGACAGCGACGATGACGAAGATTTTGATCGCGACACGCTCCTTGGAAGGCTCAAGCAGGATCTTCCCGTGGAGTGGCGCGACAATATCCCCGAGGAAGTGCTGGAAGAGATCGAGTGGTGGACTGAATAAAGCGCTGCGAGAGAGCATTTTCCTGAATATCATAGCCTTGCGGTTATAGAAAAAAGGAAAATGCTTTAATTAAAATAAAACCAAAAGCCGGGGCGGACTTTTATGCCCGCCCCGGCTTTTTGCTGCTCTGCGGATACATAATCATGCGTATCCGCTTATTGGGCGACTTATGGCTCAAAAATGTCTTGTATTTCTTGAGGAAGATCCTCGAAGAGTACCAGCTTGCCCTTTATTTTTAAAGCCCCAGCCTTTTTGATGTGGGGCACCCCAACTGTGTCTTGCTCATTATTACAACCCCAGTATGTTCCGCTAAGCTGTTTGAGGCGTCCCTTTACATCTGCACCTTCTTTTTCCTTGAGCTTTGCTTGTGCGAAAACCTTAACCTTGATTCCAATGCCATCTTCCTCAACATATATTCCCCGTTCTACTTGGGGTAGACTAGTATCATAATTAGTAAGCTGAACTATATAACCGTCCTCTGTTGGTTTTGCGCAGCCATAATCATCCATCAACAACCACGTCATGTCTTCAGCATCGTAACGAACCTGCCTGACATTTTGCTCGTCTGTAGTGCGATCAATCTCGATGTATATAGTTGCATCTTTTTCGATTGAGTGTTTTTCTACAATATACGGTGTGTCTTTCAGGGATGCGTCGGCTCTTGTATACATTATCCCTTTGCCCGCTATCGAGATCTCGAAATAGACCGCTAAATCCTGATCGGTTTCAGCGCTGGCGATGCTGCACAGCATCATGCCCATGCCGATAACTGCTGCCAATACCATGCTGATCTTTTTTGTCTTCATTGCCACCTCCCTTAAAAATTATTGTTTTGGTGCTCCCCTACAACATACAGCCATCCATAAAAAAGTGTTTTTTTTTGCCCTCCTGTCTGCGAAGATTTTGGTTTCGGTTTTCGTTATTTTAATGTTCTTTCAAAAACCACAGTTATAATAAAAAATCAAGTTTATTTTATAACTTTTTAATTAGGGACACTTCCCCTATTATTTTTTTTGCTTCGGCCGCCCGGCTTTTTTTCGCAGCAGCTGCCTTGCAAGCATACCTTCCAGTTTTGTCAGGAACGCGTCATTCCCCAGCGGTCTACCTGTTGCGGTAGCCCGCCGTATTTTATAATCGCTTTGTGCATTTGCTTGCCTCAGAAATTCTATGTAGCCTGGGCGGTTGATATCGGCCAACCATTCATGGGTTTTTACCAATTCAGGTGGTTCAATTCCCAACGTTTTTTTGCAGCTTGACCAGCCATAGTCCTGAGGCTGCTTAGCAATACCCGCTTTGACCGGATTCAGTTCGATATACCGTGCTACAGCCCAAAGATATTGGTCGGTATCAATTACGGTTGAGAAGAAACGGTTTTGCCACAGGCGACCGCTTCGACTGTATTTTTGGTTTATAAACTGCGTATATGTCAGATTTGTGCGTCCGATACAAGCTGCAAGCGATTCCGGGTTTTCAGGAACAACCAAGAGATGCACGTGGTTTGACATCAGGCAAAATGCCCAGATGGAAGTTGCCGTTTTTTCGGCATACCTCTTCAGTATCTGTAAGTATGTGCGCCGGTCTTCATCCTCAAAGAAAACATCAGCGCGATTGTTGCCACGTTGCGTCACGTGGTGCGGATAGCCTGCTGCGACAACTCGGGCAATTCTCGGCATAGCATGTCCTGTTGTGAGTTTAATCAGGGACACTTCCCCTATTCATAGAAGAAAATAAATAGGGGAAGTGTCCCTGATTAATAGTCGCCGATTGGAGGAAATTCTTCCGGATTTTGTGAACGAGTACGATGGTGGTCGGGTTGCTGGCTGGATTTTTTGCGATTTGCTGCGGTGAGATACATCTTAGTATTACGGCAGTGAAAGCCGTGTGCGTTGTCGCTTTATCAAGCCTTCTTCAATAAGTTGATCTATGATTGAGCGAACACGTTTCGGCTCTTTGGCGATTTCCCGCACTAGCCTGTCTGTGTTCATTGTTTCGACACCCCCCAGAATTTTTATAATCATGCCCCTGACCTGACGGTCTGAGCCTTCAAAGCGGCTTTGCACCGTGTGGTGACGGCTTTTTCGGGCCGGGTTGCCGTGAAGTTTTTTCAGGTATACGCCATAGTCCATCAGGGCATTGTACCAGCGGCGCGGATTACGCTTGTACAGGGTTGCGGCAATGAATGGTTCAAGCTGCCTGTCGGTAACGGCTTCAGCAGCGGGAAAAAAGGAGTGAATATATACAGCGCGTATATTGGTTTCAATGAACACGCACGGCCGGTTATAGGCAAACACGCATACGGCAGCGGCCGTGTATGGCCCGATTCCGGGCAGCGCCTGCAGCCCTTCGCGGGTTTGTGGCAGACAGCCTTTGTGTTCGTCCACAACGGTGGTCGCGCAGCGGTGCAGGGCCTGGGCCCGGCGGTTGTAGCCGAGACCCTGCCACAGGTTGAGCACATCCCGCAGCGGGGCGGCTGCAAGCGCGGCAGGATTTGGAAAGCGCCCGATAAACGCGTTGTACTTGGGAATCACCCGGTCGACCTGTGTCTGCTGGAGCATAACCTCGGAAACGAGTATGCGGTAGGGATCGGTGGTCTCGCGCCAGGGCAACCTGCGCCCGTTGCGGCGGTAGTAATCGAGCACGCGTTTGCGGAATGCTGAAATTCGGGCTGGCGTTAGACTATTTGAGTTTGCAGGTTTTGGTGTCATTTCGGAGGAATAGTTTTTTGGAGGGACGCGCTTCTGCGCGTCCGCCCAACAAATGCATGCGGCCATGCAGAAGCATGGCCCCCCACGATTATTCCAGGATTTCGGTTTGTGAGACTATGTTGCATTTGAAAAAACGTATGTCATCCTGAGCGGAGCGAAGGATCGCTTGTTCAGCATACGTTGTCAGCTTCTATAAAAACAGAGATTCTTCGGCGCCTTCGGCTTCTCAGAAGGACATTTTGTGAATTCCAAGGTTACTTACTCCGGCTTGATGACCGTGTCTTTCCAGTGCGTCTGCCAGTACTGGTACTCATAGGGCCACTGGTCTTTCTGGCTTTCCACCAGCCAGCGCATGATCTCGAACGTGTCATTGCGCTCGTCGATTTGTTCAGGGAAGGGCGTTTTTACTGCGATTGCCCGGGCGAGGTTGACACCGAGTTCGCGGGCCTCCTGCAAAACACCGGGGGCTTGGTCGGGATCGTCGAGCACGCCCCCGGCGGCGACGAAACTTCCGACTTTCCAGCAGCCGATATTGCCCAGTGCGTTCAGAAGATAGTCTTCGACCATGTCATAGCGCGGCCCTCCGGAGGCGATGACGCAGGCGCCGTATTTGCCGTTGAGGGACTGACGGTGAAACAGGCTGAAGCTGCGGTCAAGCAGTGCCTTCATTTGCGAGCTGATATTGTAGATATAGTTCGGGCTCGCAAGCACTATGCCGTCGGCATCGTCCCATGCCTGATGTATCGCCGGACACTCGTCTTCAATAACGCAGCGGCCTTCCTTCTGGCAGGTATGGCAGCTGATGCAGGGCTTGACCGTACCGGCGCCGAGTTCGAAAAGCTGCACCTCGGCACCTTCGGCGCGTGCGCCTTCGATCAGGGCAGCAAGCGTCCTGCCGGTTGTTCCCTTCGAACCCGTGGGACTTCCATTGACTGCGACGATTTTCATAGCGATCTCCTCGTGCAAACGGTGATGTTTTTTCGTCACAGGAACCATACAGCATTTCGTGCATTATGACAACAGGCATGCCGGCACGCCGCATAACTCAAGGCGTATACGATTTTTTTGTCCACGTCTTCATGTCCAAACCGTTGTCCGTTTCGTCCACCAAAATCAATTATTGACATTTTTGCCAGCCATGTTACTATATAGCTAAATAGCTATTTATTTGGAGAATCTTATGCGTGAACTCATGCTGGTTTTAAAGGCCATGGCTGATAAAAATCGCGTACGTATCCTGAAAATGCTTGAAGCCAAGGATATGTGCGTGTGCGAGCTGGCGGCCGTGCTGGGCATACAACAGCCCAGCGCTTCAAAGCACCTGGCTATTTTAAAAAACGCCGGTCTTATTCAGGATAAACGCAACGGGCAGTGGATCGATTATTCTCTTTGCCGCGAGCGCTTCAATAACTATGCTCCTGTTTTGCAGGCTACCCTTGCAAAATGGCTTAATGAAGATCCGCTTATCGCCTTTGACCGCAAGAAGGCCTCGACCCTGTGCCGACAGGAGCTGTGCAAAAAGTAACAATCGTCGTTACTAAGGATAGTGCGCACAAGGCTATGCCGTGAAGACAAGCATACTTTTCCTCTGCACCGGCAATTCATGCCGCAGCCAGATGGCCGAAGGCTGGGCACGCTGTTTGAAAGGAGATGTCCTCGAACCGTATTCGGCCGGCATAGAAACACATGGTCTTAACCCGCATGCGGTGCAGGTCATGGCTGAAGCCGGGGTTGACATTTCAAACCAGCGTTCGAAGCCTGTGGATGAATTCAAGGGCATTGAATTTGATTATGTGGTCACGTTGTGCGGTCATGCTCATGAAACATGTCCGGTTTTGCCCGGCCGAACAAAAGTCAGGCATGTCGGGTTTGACGACCCGCCAAAGTTGGCTGCTGCCTGTGATACGGATGATGAAAAGCTGGCCTGTTATCAAAGAGTGCGCGATCAGATACGTGATTTTATTCTGACGCTTCCTGAGGCTTTGGCATGTCATGAATAAAGAATTCAAAACACTTTTTATCCTTGTCGTCGTTTTTTTAGCCTGCTTTTACCTGCCGGCAGGTGAGCCGCGATTTGACGGTGCGATACGCGAATCCCTGCAGCTTGTCAAGTGGTATGCCCGCGAGCATGTCATTTTGTGCCTGGTGCCGGCATTTTTTATCGCCGGAGCTATTGCCGTGTTTGTCAGCCAGGCCGCGGTCATGAAGTATCTCGGCGCGCGGGCCAACAAGGTGCTGGCCTATGGGGTCGCATCCGTATCCGGTTCGGTGCTGGCCGTGTGTTCCTGCACGGTGCTGCCGCTGTTCGGCGGTATTTATAGAATGGGCGCCGGCCTTGGACCGGCAACGGCCTTTCTCTACGCCGGGCCTGCCATAAATGTGCTGGCCATCGTGCTGACCGCGCGTGTGCTGGGCGTGGAGCTGGGCATCGCCCGCGCAGCCGGGGCAGTATTGTTCAGCATTGTGATCGGCCTTGTAATGCATTTTGTTTTTAGAAAAGAGGAGATGCAGAAGGCCGATGCGCAGATGCACCTGCCGGACTCCGAAATTGTGCGGCCCCTTTGGCAGACCGTTTTGTATTTCGGCGCAATGGTAGCGGTGCTTGTTTTTGCCAACTGGGGCAAGCCCGCTGAATCGAGCGGCCTTTGGCTGACGTTGTACAACGCAAAATGGATTTTAACCGGCATATCTGCTTTGATACTGGCGGTGATTCTAGTATTGTTTTTCAATAGTACCTGGTGGCAAGTCGCCCTGTCAGCCGCCGTAACAGCAGGTGTTGCGTTTTCTTTTCCGCAGCAGCCGCTCGCAGCTTTCACGGTCGCGGTGATATGTCTGGCCGTGTTTTCAGCCAAGGATACTGAAGAGTCGAAAAACTGGCTGCAGTCAACCTGGGGCTTTGCCAAACAGATTACCCCTTTGCTCTTCTGGGGTGTGCTTATCGCCGGCCTGCTGCTTGGTCGTCCCGGAACTGAAGGCCTGATACCCTCGCAGTGGGTCAGCTCGCTTGTGGGAGGCAACTCCCTGCGGGCCAATTTTTTTGCTTCGTTTGTCGGCGCGTTCATGTATTTCGCAACCCTGACCGAGGTGCCGATTCTTGAAGGCCTGATAGGCAACGGCATGGGCAAAGGTCCGGCATTGGCTTTGCTATTAGCTGGTCCGGCCCTGTCGCTGCCAAACATGCTTGTGATCCGCTCAATCATGGGCACGAAAAAGACTGTTGTGTTTGTCGTGCTTGTTATCGTAATGGCAACCATCAGCGGCATACTGTTCGGCTATATAGTGGCTTGATGTTAAACGGGAAAAACCGCACATATACTATGAAGGAGGTTTATAAAGGATGAAAATTGCAATTTATGGTACAGGCTGCACGAAATGCAAAACATTGTATGACAATGCGCAGAAAGCGCTTGGCGAGCTCGGCATGGCAGGGCAGGTGTGCCAGGTTGAGGATATCAATGCGATTACCACTGCGGGAATTATGTTTACACCGGCGATTGCGGTAGACGGACAGGTAAAAAGCGCCGGCAAACTGTTAAGCGTTGCTGAGATTAAGCAACTTATTTCCTGAGTATATGATTGCGTTCATTACGGTCAGCCATGGACCCTCCCTGCCCAGACAGGGCGCGTGCCTGTTTCCTTTTCGTCCGCCTTTTGCCTTCTACACAGGGCGTGTTTCAACTGCCGCGGGTTTCATTTTTCAAATGCCAGATTGACCTGATATCGCTTCTTGGCTCCTTGAGCTGAACAGTTATTACGATTTCTTCAAGCGCCACAATGGCCTGGTAGATCGATGCGATTCTGAACAACGTATTGAATTCGGTGAGAAAGAGAAAGAGCATGGCAACACTCATGATGATTGCGGCAGCCTTGGCAGCATAGGTATGATAGCTGGGCACAGTGTGGAATTTTACAAGCCCGGCGATCAATGGCAGGAAATACGCGCACACGGCGATGACGACATACGGTGCTTCCCTGATTATTATTTCAGGCCACAGCCACCAGGCACACACGGGCAGCACGACATAGGTGGCAAGGTCTCCGATGCTGTCCAGTTGTGCCCCTGTTGCAGATGTTGCATGCAGTTTCCTGGCAAGCGGGCCATCAAGAGCATCCGAGAGCAGTGATACGGCCAAAACTATGAGGAAAAGGTTTTTTTGCCCGGACCATGCGAGATACAGGAGAACCGGGGCGAGAATTATCCGTGAGGCGCTGAGTATGTTGGGAATTCTGTTCATGTTGTTTGTTTTTTACTAAGAATAACTAGCCTGCCTGCTGCTCCGGACGGTAACGTGACAGGGGTATGAAACAGCCCCCGGTTTTTTGTCTTTGCGCCAACGGTTCGCGCAATGAAGTGTGGTGTCTGTCTGTAGTATCAAGGAGACCGGGCTTCAAGGAAAGCTTTCAGTTTTGTCCGTCCGTCAAAGGTCGCGCCGGTGTGACCGTCAGCTATGGTAGTGAAGGGGATGTCAAGGAGCACTTCCAGCGAGCGGACGCTTTGTTCAAAGTCTGCGCATGCAAAGGGAAGCGGGGCCCTTACGCTGTCGCCTTTTCCCATAAGCGAGTCGCCCGAGAACAGGATATCACCAAGAAGATAGGCAACGCTTCCACGGGAGTGGCCGGGAAGCCCGATAATGCGAAAGGTGACGCCGTCGACCGTGACAGTATCCGCTTCGGGCAGCGGCTTCATGGAAGCCGGCGGTTTTTTCCGGGCGGAAATTTTTCCGAAGATGCCGCCGATAAGCCCTTTGCGTTTTACCTCGCCCCGGATGAGCGGGATATCGTCGCGATGCGCGAATACGGGCACTGTTGGAAAAGCTGCCGTGCCGCCGAAGTGGTCGCCGTGGCCGTGGGTGATCAGGACGCCCCTGACAGATTCCGGGCCGAGACCCCGGCGCTGCAGGGCCGCGAGTATCTCTGGCGCTTCCTCGTTGAGGCCGGCGTCGACCAGAACGACTCCGGTTGTTGAAGGTACTATCCACGCGTAGGAAAACCTGCACAGCACACCCTGTATTCCTCCGGGCAGTTCAACCAGAGGTGGCCGCTTGCGGGGTATCTTGCTGTACAGGTACACTGCACCGATGACCAGCACCACTACGATGATAACTGCGATTATAAGCACTGTTTTCATGTCCGACCCTTGTGTGTATTGTGTTGGTAAACGCATAGCGTAAAAGTGGGCACAAGACAAGCGCTATATTATTGCGATCATACTTTTTACTGGGTTACAATATTCGTTTGCGCATTGCAGCAACTGATTATAGAATGACATGCAACCGCAGAAGATTGTATCCGGGTTGTTTTGTTTTGGAATTTTTTTAGCCCAGCAGAACTGTGCATACTAAAGTCCTGCGCAGGGGTAACAGTGCAACATGTATTTTTTGGATGTGCGCACAAAGTATAAAGATACCGGGAAGATGTTGATAGGGTAGGTGGCTAGTATGTCGACTGCCAGTGTTAACGGGATCGAGCTTTATTATGAAGTTTTCGGCAGCGGGCCGCCCCTTACGCTGATCATGGGTCTGGGCTGCAGCGCCCGTCAGTGGCAGTGGATGGCTCCTTATCTTGCAGAAACATTTCAGGTCATCATTTTTGACAACCGTGGTTCGGGCAGGAGCGGCAAGCCTGATAGCGACTATACGACCGAGTTGTTCGCCGATGACATGCGCGGCCTGCTGGATGCCCTGTATGTTGAAAAAACACATGTATTCGGCGTATCCGTCGGTGGTATGATCGCACAGCGTTTTGCCCTGCAATACCCGGAGCGCACCGATCGCCTTGTGCTGGGGTGCACCATGCCCGACTTCCGCAGCTTTCCTCCAGCTTCTGAGGATATTGCCATCATGGCTGAGTCCCAGAGCCTTGCAATTGAAGACGGAGTTGAGCAGATGTTAGCCCTTTTTCTCAGCCCGCAGTTCAGAGCCGCTTGTCCGGGGGAGGCAGCACGGCTACGTGACGTGATGCGGCTCGAATCACAGGAGCGGGGCATGGAGGCGTTTCTGCATCAGCTGGCAGCTGCGATGAGCCACGATACCCGTGTTGATTTTGCGAATATCAATGCGCAGACCCTGGTCATCTGCGGGGATAACGACCGCGTGGCGCCGGTTGAAAATTCAAGGTTTCTGGCAGCCCAAATACCCTCGGGCACTCTGGTTGAATTGCCCGGCGCCTATCATGCGTTTTGGGTGGAAAACGCCGTGCAGTCCTGCAGGACAATCCGCGATTTTCTTCTTCCCTGATTCACACAACGTATGCCAAGGCGGCCGCGGCATTCAGTCTGCATGCCCGATTTTTAATAATCGACCGGCGTTGCGTGCTTCATTTCATCGGAAGAGCTCAATGTGATGCCGGCATATCTTCCGCTTTCATGGGATTGCAGAGGTTCTCGGCCTTGTCGGCCACCCTGCCGCAATTCATGCATATGAAATCGGGTGCTTTTGCAAGCTCCGTTATGAGGTCGAAACGTTCATTGCCGGCTATTTCGCACAGGTGCTTTGTGTGGTCGCCGCTGCAGATATCTACGATGAGAGGCAATTCCTTATCGACCTTGAAATGGACAACGTACTTAACGAGCTTGCCCGCGCCGGGGTGAACGCACTGGTTGGTCATGCGCCTGAGTTGTTCGAGCAGCGGGCCGGTGTTGTCCTCCTTTGTCATGTGGATATAGTAGCGCCTGCCGCCGAAACCCCGCTCCTCGGAAAATGCATAGACAGCTTTTGGGTTTTCCTGCAGGTTGGCGTGGGTGAGGCGGTCGGTCATGCCGAACACGAAGGACCCGTCCTCCTGCACAAGCGGGCGCGAGTAAATCGCGATATTGACCTCGCCCTTTTTATTAACTGTAGCCAAATATCCCTTGCCGCTGGCACTGCTGAAATATTCCTTTGCGTTCATGTGCGACCCTCCTTGGTGTGTTTGTTGATGAAATATATGTTTGCTTATATAGCATATGCATTTCGAAAAAGGTCTTTTTTTGGAGTAGTGCTATATTTTTTTTTAAAAATGCTATAAGATTCAGGCCGGATAAGATCGTATCTTCGTTCGTGCATGAATTTTAACCGCATGCAGGAAAGCTGTTGCCCGTCGGCCAGGTATACGCACCTGGGGTGGAGGACATCACATGAAAGCTGCCATACGTTTTTTTGTACTGTGTTTATTGCTGGTTTCATTGCCGGAAGTTTACGACGCCGCTGCACAGACCGCCGGGATGCAGCAGGATACAGCGGTGCAGGCTGAGCGGGCCGAAAAAGCCCTGCAGGAAGACGATCCGGTTGGCCGTGCCGAAGGCTTTTGGGATTTTGAGCTGTGGGCCTTCGGCGACAAGTCGGTTACCGTAAAAAAAGTCGCAGGCGCTTTGCTTATACTGATCCTGGGTATTATCACGGCGAGATATTTCATCGGGCTTGTTATACGCAGGCTGCTCGTGCGCGCCCGGCTTCAGGCTGGTGCCATCGCGGCTATCGATAAAATTCTTTTTTACTGTGCGATTTTACTGGTTGTGCTTTTGTCATTGCGCCTGGTCAACATACCGTTGACGATCTTTACCTTTCTGGGCGGTGCCGTTGCTATCGGCTTCGGTTTCGGCGCCCAGAATCTTATTAACAATTTCATCAGCGGGCTTGTTATCATGGCCGAGCGGCCCATCAAGGTCGACGACCTGATCGAGGTCGAAGGGCATTTTGCCCGCGTGGAGGAGATCGGCGCGCGCTGCACGAGGATTCGCACGGGTGAAAACGTGCATATCCTCGTGCCCAACAGCAGCTTTCTGGAAAAAAACATCATCAATTGGACACTCTCGGATAAGCTGGTGCGGACAAAAGTTTCAGCGGGTGTAGTGTACGGATCCCCGGTTCGCGAGGTCGAGCGCCTTATGCTGCAGGCTGCGGATGAGCATCCCAAAATTCAGAAGAGCCGGAAGCCGTTTGTGGTGTTCGGAGATTTCGGCGACAATGCCCTCGTGTTCGAGCTGCATTTTTGGCTGACCATGCAGACCATGATGGATATGCGCCTTGTGGGCAGCGATATCAGGTTCCGCATCGATGAGTTGTTCCGGCAGTCAGGCATCGTTATCGCCTTTCCGCAGCGCGATATTCACCTCGATACCACAGGCCCCCTGGAGGTCACGCTGAAGCGTGTTCCGGCCATTACCGGCCCCGGTACGGCCTAGCGGCATATGGCGTATTTTTTGCATTTTGCAACGACGTCATTCCACCACGAACGCCACGGGTGTCATTCCGGTCAAGCGCCCGTCCTCCGCAGTAGCCTGCTACTGAGGATGGACAGCGCGAACCGGAATCCAGTGGAGTTTAGAGCATTTATCTTTTTCCTGTAGCCTTTTTAAAAAGACGTCGTTCATCCGTTCGTGGTGAGCCTGTCGAACTATGAGCGGGTGTTCAATGTTATATACATCGTACGTTTACCCTTCGACAGGTTCAGGGCGCACGTAGGATGTTGTATCGCAGGCTATAGTATTTGGATACATGCTCTAATGGACCCCGCATCGAGTGCTGGGTGACAATCTTGTTTCTATGTGCGGATTGCGACACGTCGTGGGTCTCAGCAACCTTCAAAATTAAATCTCAACTCCTAATGGAGACTCGCTTCAAAACCATCGGGTACCGCGGGTGTTTCAGGGGCGCCATGCCCGGTA